>Ga0302187_10003050_pt1 | contig 13623 bp, 10 predicted proteins | sample II_Bog_E1_3_FD_202120 | JGI IMG/M metagenome (GOLD analysis project Ga0302187, IMG submission 202120) | Peat permafrost microbial communities from Stordalen Mire near Abisko, Sweden - II_Bog_E1_3 | ecosystem: Environmental > Terrestrial > Soil > Wetlands > Peat | place: Sweden: Abisko...
CCGGGTGCTGCCCAAGGTGCAGACGCGGATTCTGATCTCTATCGGTTTCTTACTGCTGGGCTGCGCTCTGTTTCAGGGGCACCGGCTGCTGACGGCGCAGATTTCGTTCCAGAACCTGATGCTGCTGCGCGTCTATCAGATGATCGGTTTGTCACTGCTGTTCGTGCCGATCAGCATGCTGACTTTCTCGACTTTGAAGCCGACGGAAAATCGCGATGCCTCATCGCTCTACACCATGTTCCGCAATATCGCGGGGTCGATTGGCATCGCGGTTTCGACCTCGGCCATCACTGAGTTTAGCCAAGTGCACCAGTCCTATCTGTCGCAGCACCTGACACTGATGGACCAGCCCTATGTCGACACGCTGGCGCGTTACAGCTCCGCCCTGATTTCGCAAGGCGTGGCCGCCACCAATCTTACCAACGTGGCCAACGGCATGATGCTGAAGACGATGACCATCCAGGCGGCGGTGCAGGCCTATGCCGACGTCTTCACCTATTGCGCGGTGTTTGCTTTTATGGCGATGCCGCTGGCATTTCTCTTTCCGCCTACCAAGGCGGGCGGCAAAGGCCGCCCCGGAGCAGCAGAATGACCAAGGTTCCCTCCCTCACCGCCGGACTGCTGGGTGCTTCGGCCCTGGCGCTGGCGCTTGCCGCCTGCACCGTCGGACCCGACTACCAGCCGCCGGCGCCCGAAACTCGCGCGGGCTGGCAGGGCAAGCAGGAGACCGCGGATTTCGCCCAGATCCAGCAATGGTGGGCCGCCTTCCATGACGCCGAACTCGACAGCCTGGTGACCCGCGCCATCGCCGGCAATCTTGACGTCAAGATGGCCGCACAACGCATCGTCGAGGCGCGCGCCCAGAAGGACGTCGCCGAGGCCGGCTATTATCCCTCGATCACTGCTTCGAGCCAGGCTTCGCGCGCCCACATCCCGACCTCGCTCGCCCATTTGTCCTCCGGGAACACCGTCGACTTCTTCGATGTTGGCCCCTCGCTTTCTTGGGAGATCGATCTGTTTGGTAAGACCCGGCGCAATGTCGAGGCCGCCGACGCCCAGGTCGGCGCCAGCATCGAGGACCGCCGCGCCGCCCTTGTGACATTGCTGGGCGAACTGGGCAACGACTATGCGGCGTTGCGCTCGGCCCAGGAGCGCCTCGACATCGCCAAACGCAACATCGACGCCGAGGGCGAGTTAGTCGAACTGACCCGCGCCAAGCAGAACGGTGGCCTTGGCTCGGAACTTGATGTCGCCCAGGCCGAGTCACAGCTCTCGACCCTGCGCGCCGTAATCCCGCAGCTTGAAACCACCATCGCCCAGCAGGGAAATGCGATCGCAGTGCTGCTTGGGCAGGAACCGGGCGCCCTGGCCACCGAGCTGTCGAAGCCGGGTGCCTTGCCGCCAGCCCCGCCAGCGCTGCCGGCGGCGCTCCCCTCCGAGGTGGTGCGCAACCGCCCCGACATTCGCGAGGCTGAACGCCAGTTGGCAGCGGCCAACGCCCAGATCGGCGTTGCCGAGGCTGCCCGCTACCCCAGCCTGACCCTGAGCCCACAGATAGATCTGGCCGGCAGCACGATCCACCAGATGTTCAGTTCGGCCTCCGCCCTGTGGGTGGCGATGGCCGGCGTCAAACAGCCGATCTTCGAGGGCGGAAAACTGGACGCGAACGTCCGCTCGGCCGAGGCCTCGACAGAAGAAGCGCGGCTCAATTACAAGAAGACGGTACTGACTGCCTTCCGTGAGATCGAGGACGCACTGGTCGCCTACGAGGCCGAACAGCGCCGTTACAAGGACCTCGTCGCCGCTCGAGAAGCCAGCCGACGCGCACTGGATCGCGCGACCTCGCTCTACCGGGCGGGATTGGGCGACTTTCTCAACGTGCTGGATGGAGAACGCAATCTCTATACGACGGAAGACGCCGTGGCACAAAGCGAGCAGGCTCTGACCCAGCAGACGGTTTCGCTTTACAAGGCCCTGGGCGCCGGCTGGCAGGCCGGTGAAGCGGCGGCCCAAACTTCAGGACCACTTCATTATTAATACGATTAATGCGTGCGATAGATAGCTGGGGGAGGGGAGGTCGGTATTTTTGGAGACCAGAGCATCGATGTTTGAGGTGATGTTGGTCCGGTCAGATCGGGGCAATTAGCGAATGTCGGTCTCGGTGGTTGCGTGCCTACGCTACAAAAATTACAAATATAAACAAGCCATTAGTTACTTAGCTAACAGCTTGTTACCGTTCTATCCACCTCACGCAGTGATATCAGTGCGGTTGTGAAGCTCGGGGTTTACGGCTTGATAGAGTTGGCGATAATTGCTCACCAGTTGATCAAGACCGAACGCCCGATTTCGCCCGCTGGGATTGGGCAGAACCCACACGACAGAGCTGCCAAAGCCAGTCGATTGGCGTCCCCAAAGGATCTCTCTTTGACCGGATAGTGCGCAATAGGCTGCCTTTCCGAGAAAGGCGATGAATCTTGGCGAATAATGGGCGATCTTCTTTTCAAACCCTGTGGCGGCGGCGGCGAACTCAAGTTTCGATAGCTGGTCGGCCCGCGCCGTTGGCCGTTCAACTACCGTCGTCAGGCCGCATTGATATCGCAGGATCGTATGGTCGTTCTCCGGACGGATTTCTCCCGGCGTGAAGCCGGCAAGATGGATCACGCGCCAGAAGCGATTGCTTCGCCTCACAAAATGATGTCCGGCAGCAGCGGCGGACAGTCCGGGATTGATCCCGCAGAAGACCACATCAAGATCTTTGGCAATGATATCCGGGAGCAGATTGTCGGTTCGTTTCATATCAATCATCCAGAAGTTTCAAGACGCCAAAGGCTTCCGTTCAGCACAAAATGGAGCGTGCGAACGAACAAGATGGCAATAGAAACCGCGAGTAAGAGAAAAAGCAGCCCTGCTAAGGCCATGAGAATCGGCCCACCGGTGGCTTCCGCATAACGGAAACTGGCAATCGACAGGGCTGCCAGAGGAAAGCTGATCGCCCACCAAGCAACGCCAAAGCTGTTTTCCAACCGGAAAACCACGGGGGTAAGCACCAGCAGCAGAAACCAGCCGAAGTAAATCAAAACAGAAGCGAGCATGTCGATTGCCCCAAGATTCGTATAGGCAAGAAAGCCGACTCCGAAGGGGGCGATAAGCACCATCAACACAGGACGACTGGCTGGAGGTAGAGTCTCGAAATGTCTCAGTCTCTGGAAAATCAGGACGACGAGCACGAGGGCCATAACCGCGCCGGTCGCGAAGGCGAAAAGATTGACCTCATGCGCCCAGCCGAAGGGCATGGTCGAGCCCGTCACCGGAATGTCGAGCGTCGCCACCCCAGGAATGAGCAACGGCGGCACCGTGGTCTCGACCTTTTGCGGTGACGTCAGAAATTTCCCATGATGGGATGCATAAACTCCGCCAGCGCGCCGGTATGGATGGTGGCATGGGGAAAGGGAGCCTGGCAACCATGCGTAGATCAAGTTGATTACGCGCCCTCGGTTGGGCCGGAGCCGTCCTCACCTGGCCCAACCGAGAAGTGGCTGCGAATCTTGAGAAAAGTCGGTTATCGAGGAAACGAAGTTGCCTTTGGAATGTCGTGGCTAGACTCCAAGCCCAGCAACGCGCCGCCAGTTCTCCCGTCAGATTGATCGCCTAGGCACCGTCTTCGGGAACCAGACGGATCTCCTCTACCAGGCCGCGCAGAGTATCGGCCGCCTTGATCCGGTCATCGGGGTGTTGACCTGATTTGGGCGAGTACAGGCAAAAACCAGACCTTCAAAGGGGCTGTGGGTCATAACAACAGCCTGCCGCTGGTCGGTGGCGGAGGCTCATCACAGAGCTAGAGGCGGGAACCGGCTTACGGAGTCGTTCCGACCAAGGCAGTAAGATAATCCTTCGCCTCCTTGTTGCCTTGTTCGGCAGCCTTGCGATACCAACCGATGGCCTCCTTGGTGTCCTGGCCTACGCCCAGCCCGTACTGGTAACACCAGCCGAGATTCCGTTCGGCGGCGGCATAGCCTTGTTCGGCTGCCTTACGATACCAGGAGACCGCCAGGGCTTTATCCGCTTCGATGCCCTGGCCGCTAGCATAAGCGTAACCCAGCCCGTACTCGGCTTCGGCGCTGCCCTGCTCCGCCGCCTTGCGATACCAGCGCACAGCCTGGACGTCGTTTTTGTCCACGCCACGTCCCCCGTCATACATGCGGGCAAGGGAAACTTCGCCCTGGATGTTGCTCTGCTCGGCGGCGCGGTTGTACCAGCGGACGGCTTCGGCCTCGTCCTTCATCACCCCGTGACCCTGCTCATAGAAGTCACCGAGGGCGGCCTGGGCCGGAGCATAGGCTTGGTCAGCCGCCGCTCGATACCAATGAAACGCCTCACCGGCATCCTGGGCAAGGCCGCGACCACTGTCATAAAGCGCCGCCAGAGCAGTCTGGGCAGCGGCACTCCCCCCGTCAGCGGCCTGACGATAGGATTTAGCGGCTTCGTCGAAACGGTTGCCGGCTTCCAGTGCACGGCCCAGCAGATAGCTTGACCGGGCTGTCGGAGGGATCGCCTGACAGGCGGGGATGGCTTGCGATAGCTTGATCTTGTTCAGCGGCAGTTCGACCGCGCGCCCGTCTGCACCCTCGGTCGGAGCCACCGCCGCCTCGCACTCTGCCATCAGGCGATGCTCGGCCACGGCGGCAAACTGGCCCTTGGGGAAACGAGTCAGATACTCGCTGTAATCACTCACGCGATTGCCGTGTTTGACGGCCTCCCACAACTCGACGTCGGGATCGGCCAGAGGCACCGTCGATGCTGCTTCGCTGGGTTGTCCGGCGAAATAGAACTGTCCCTCGATCGGCGAAACCGACAGCCACGGCTGCTGTTGGCCGCCGGTCGCCTGTTTGACCTGCAGTCCGACTGCGTTGAAGGTGGCGAAGATATCCTGGCCCGGCTTGCGCAAGGCGGCGGCAAGGGCCGTGGTATAAGGGCTATCCGGCCCCGTGCCGTCGGAAGCAACATTGTCCGGCTGGGTGGCGTAGCTGATCACCGTCCCGGCTGGAGCCGTCACCTGCCCCAGCCCCGAGGTCACCGAGCGCGTCCCGTGACTGCCCAGGGGATTATTGCGGCAGGCATCAAGGATCACGATGTTGAGACGGTTTCCCGCATTGGCCATTTCGTCGAGGACGAAACCAAGGTCGAGCAGTTCATATTTGATATCGGCATCCTGCGACACAGCCGCCGTGATGGGCACCAGATAATTGCTGCCGTGGGCCTGGATGCCATGGCCGGAATAATAGAACAGGCCGACGGCTCCGCCGTGTAAGGCCCGACCGAACTCGCGGATGCTTTTTTCCATGGTCGGTCGGTCGGCGTCGAGCAACGGACCATCGCCGATCAACTGAAATCCCAGCGAGGTCAAGGTCGAGGCGATCAAACGTGCATCGTTGGATGGGTTGGCCAGCGGGGAAACGTTCTGATAACCGCTGTTGCCGATAATCAGCGCAACCCGCCGCTCCCGTGGCTCGTCGTCAGCCGCTGCCGGCTGTGCCGTCATCAACAGAACGCTAACCAAAGTCATCGCGACCGAGCAGACCGGGGCGAACCGGCGCATCATCATGGAACCAAACATCGTCGATCTATCGTTTCTATGTGAAGGCTCTTTAAGGCCAAGGCGGCTGGGCCCCCGAGGCTGGAAGGATGCGGACCACTCCGCCCCACCCATGAGAGCAGGCATGCTATTCGCACGGGGGCGGTTTTTCAATTGCCTCGCCCAGCAATGCTGCCCTTCGTTCGTGGCCAGGGTCGCCTTCCTCGTAGCTTTCCTTTTTCTTCGGAGCTATGAATAGGGCTTGTCAGCCAAGCGATGCGGCCATTTGATCCAAGGTGTTGCGCCTTGGCGGGCCACATCCCGTGATAGCGTGGGAGCAGCCAGTGAATTGCCCCTTTTGTGACGAGGAAATCAAAGACAAGGCCCTCGTCTGTAAACATTGTGGTCGCGATCTGAGCCTGTTGAGACCGGTCCTGGACCGCTTTCAGGAGATGGAAAATCGTTTGGCGGCGGTCGAAGAGGTGCTGCATACCCTGGGCGCCCATGTGGATGCCGTCAAATCCGGCCACACCACGGCGCAGGCCCCAAAGGTGCTAACCGGGGCCCTGCTTCCTTACCTGTTGCCGGCGGCGGCTATCATTCTGCTGATCGCTTCGCACTGGCTGATCATCGTCATCTTGGACATCAATCCGTGGATTCTCCGGCTGGTGTCCATCTTGCTGCCCCTGCCGTTCGGGTGGTTCCACGCCCGGTCGGTAAAGGCCACCATCGCCGCCGCAGTGGTCATCGCCACGGTGGCGATTTACGGCATGCTGGTCAGCACCAGTCTGGTCGATCACGTGTCGATCTTGCCGCAGACATCGCGTGATTGGCTTGAAATCGCTGAATATGCCGCTAGCATCGGCCTCAGCTATTTGACCGGAAGCCTGCTGGGCGGATGGATGAAGTCACGGCGAGACTTGGCCAAAGACGAAACGTCTCTTGTTTACGAGATCGCCGCCGTCCTCGCCAGCAAGTCGGCACCAAAAGGCGAAGCCCGCGCGAAGGTCAAGCTGCGCATCGAAACCATCGTCAATTATCTGAATATCGTGGCCGTGCTGGTGACGGCGGCCGGTTCGATTACCACCGGCATTCTGAAGTTCCTGGTCAGCTCGACCCCCTGAGCCGCCACGCACCAAAGGGCGTGGCGGCTCAGGTCCGCCTTACTTTGGCACGTCCAGGGTGAACAGGGCTTCGCCCGTGTGTCCTTCACTGTCCTGCACTTCAACCTTCAGACTATGCGCACCGGCCGGAACCTCGGCCTGGGTCATGTCGATGCCCTCGGCGGTGATATAGGGCCGCAAGCGCGATGTCAGGTCGATATTCGGCGCCTTCATGTAAGTGATGCGGACGCTCGCCGGATCGACCGTAGCCCCACCATGGGCATCGAAATGGACGCGGAAGTCGAAGGGCTTGTGCGGTGTAACCGAGCCCTGTGGCGCCTCGAAGCGAATGGTTGGTCCCCGGCTGATGCCGCGCGTCGCCGCAGCCGGCGCATCGTTGGGACGCTGCGCTTCATCGTCCGAAATCAGGAGAGCCGCCTGTGCAGTTCCCCACCATAAGCAGATGAACGTGGCAAGAGTTGCTGCCTTAACGCAGCCCGTGCGATTAAGTTTCACGATATCCTCTAAATGCTTTTAGCCGGTCTGACGCCCTGGCAGACATAGTTTCCGAGCCATGGTCGATCCCGTCAATCAAAGAGTGGCGCTGCATGGCCGCCCCGCATTTTTGCCAATTGGAGGTCAGGGTGGGAAACCCCAAAAAGCCACCGACCTAAAGCCGTGAGGGGCTGAAAGCAGAATGGCGACTTTGGGCTAACCGACGACAAAAAACCGGGCTCTTTTTAATCGTCATGGCATCAAGGAACAATGGACTCGTAATAAATTTGGCCGGCGTACGTATTGCTAGCTAGGGAAAAGACCGAGTTGCGAATGGGAGGGGGCCTGATTGGTTAAGGTGGCTGCTCCGCATGCCCGTTCATCCTCAGGGGCTGCCCCTTGTGAGGCCGGCCCCACTCTGACCGGGCAAAATCTAAGGTGCATGCTTTGTTGAAAGCAAAAATGTTTAGCCATCCCTTGATCCGTTTGGCCGTAGCATCCGTCGCCATCCGCTTGGCCGTAACGGCCATCGCCGTAGGAGGGGGCTGTTTCGCCGTTTATTGGTGGATGCACGATGACGCCACCCCTCATTATCTGACGGCAGGCGTATCGCGCGGTGACCTTCAACGTAGCGTAAACATGACCGGGACGATCAATCCGGTGATTACCGTCCAGGTCGGGTCTTACGTCTCCGGGATCGTCAAATGGCTGGGCTGCGACTTCAATACCGAGGTCAAGGCTGGACAGGTCTGCGCCCGGATCGATCCTCAACCCTTCCAGGAGGCTGTTGACGAGGATCGCGCCGACATGCTGACCGCCGAAGCCCAGACCAAGAAAGATCAGGCCGCACTGGTCTATGCCAAGCAGAACTATGAGCGGGACGCCAAACTGTTCAAGCAAGGCGTGGTTTCCCAGGACCAAGTGGACATCGATAAAAGCAGCCTGGATCAGGCAGCGTCCCAGGTTGCCCTGGATAACGCCACGGTACAGTCGCGCAAAGCCTCCTTGAAAGCCGCCGAAGTCAATTTGTCCTATACCGACATCATCTCGCCCGTGGACGGTATGGTGATCACCCGCGATATCGATGTCGGTCAGACGGTGGTGAGCAGCCTGCAAAGCTCGACCTTGTTCCTGATCGGCAAGGATATGACCAAGATGCAGGTCGATACCAATGTCAGCGAATCCGACATCAGCACTGTGAAGATTGGGCAGCCGGCCGTCTTTACGGTCCAGGCCTTTCCCGACGAGGAATTTCATGGCGTGGTGCGGGAAATCCGCCAGGCCCCCATCACCGTCCAAAACGTCGTCACCTATGATGTCGTTCTCGCGGTGGACAATCCGGATCGACGGCTGTTTCCCGGCATGACGGCGGATACCCATATCATTCTTGGCGAACATAAGGATGTTCTCAGGGTGCCGCAAAAGGCTTTGCACTATGTTCCGTCCCGATTTGCCCACGGCGATCGCGACCATGGAGAAGGGCATAAGCAGGATCATCAGGCCGGAGATCGGCCGTCCCGTTCTCCTAGGGTCTGGGTGCTGCGTGATGGGCAGATCAAGCCGGTTAAAGTGACCGTCGGGCTGGATGATGGCGATTTCGTTGAAGTCGAGAGTGAAGGGCTGTCTGCCGATGACAAAGTGGTCGTCGGCGAAGCCCGCAAGGACGGCGAGCGCAGATCACCTCCCGCCAACCGCCAGTCTTCCTGGCGGCCCGGTCCCCGGTTTTAGCGGCTGATCATGCCCCCTCCCGTCATCGCTCTGGATGCTGTCGGCAAAACCTATTTCATGGGAGAGAGCCAGGTTCACGCCCTGCGAAGCGTTAGCCTGACGGTGGAGCGGGGCGAGTTCGTCGCCATCATGGGTATGTCGGGGTCGGGAAAATCGACCCTGATGAACATCCTCGGCTGCCTGGATCAGCCAAGCCAAGGGAGCTACCGGCTGGAGGGCGTCGATATCGCCTCGCTGGACGAGCCGTCCCTGGCCCGCATCCGTGGACAGCGGATTGGTTTCATTTTTCAAAGCTTCAATCTGTTGGCCCGCACCAGTGCCCTGGAGAACGTCTCGCTGCCGCTCTTCTATGCCGGGCGAACCAAGGGCACATCGGAACAAGTACTGAAAGCTTTGGCGGCATTGGGGCTAGCCGATAAAGCGGAGAGCACTTCCAATCAGATGTCTGGCGGACAACAGCAGCGTGTCGCCATCGCCCGCGCTCTGATCAATCGGCCTGCAATCCTGCTGGCCGACGAGCCTACGGGCAATCTGGATTCCCAGACCTCGTCGGACATCCTGGCCGCGATCCGCAAGCTGAACCAGGAAACAGGCCTGACCGTCGTTCTCGTCACCCACGAGCCGGAAATGGCCGCCTTCGCCGACCGTATCATCACCTTGCGCGATGGCGACGTTTTGTCGGATGTGGCGATGGCGGAGCCGCGCCATATCCCGTCGCCTCCTCCTGCGGCCATTCCAGAGGCTTCGTCTCTGTGGGGCGAGCTTTCAACTATCCAGTGGGTGTCGCTGCTGGCGGCCCTACGTGCCGTTGGGCAACATAAATTGCGGGCGGCGCTGACCATGCTGGGCATCTTCATCGGCGTGGCGGCCCTGATCGCCATGGTCGCTGTGGGCGAGGGGGCTCGCGATGCCGTGCGGGCGCGCATGCAAAGCCTGGGCACGGACCTCTTGATCGCCATGCCGGCCAGTTCCCATAACAACGGCGTGCGGGGCGGCTCCGGCAGCGCCTCCAGCCTGACCGTGACAGACGCCAAGGCCATTCAGGAGGAAGATTCGGCGGTGGCCGAAGTCAGCTATGTCAACCGCCAGACGGCCCAGGTCATTTATGGCAGCGAGAACTGGAGCACCAGCGTCCAGGGCGTCACCCCCAGTTATCTGGCTATCCGCAACTGGTCCATCGCCTCTGGACGTGCCCTCAGCTACGATGACGAACGCATGGGGACTGCGGTATGCCTTTTGGGACGAACCGTGGCCGACAATCTGTTCGGCGAAGACGCCGATCCGGTCGGCGCTACGGTGATCGTCAAAAGCGTGCCGATGAAGGTGGCAGGCATCCTCGCCGCCAAAGGCCATTCCGCCGGAGCCCAAGATCAGGACGATGTGGTGCTGGTGCCCTTTAGCACCTCCCAGCAGCGGATCCTTGGGGTAGCGTCACAGACGACAGGAGGTGGGGCGGCATCGTCCCAGTCCTTGACCATCGGCCAGAGCCGGACTTCTTCCAGCCCATCGTCTCCCTTTGACACGCCGCCGCCCAATCCCTTTGGCATCCAACCACGGTTGGGGGGGTATGTGCAGGCCATCTATATCCAGGCCCGCAGTGCCGCAATGGTGCCGCAGGCTCTTGATCAGGTCATTGCGACGCTGGAGCGTCGCCACCATGCCAAGGTTGGATCGGGAGAAGACGACTTTACCGTCCGCGACCTTTCGGAAATCGCTGAAGTGGCCGAGGAAAGCAGCCGGGTGATGGAGGTCCTTCTGGCGGCGATTGCCTCGATCTCTCTGTTGGTCGGCGGCATCGGCATCATGAATATTCTGCTGGTCTCGGTCACCGAGCGTACCCGCGAGATTGGTATCCGCATGGCCATCGGGGCTCGCAGGATGCATATCCTGCTGCAATTCCTGGCCGAGGCGGTTCTGCTGAGTCTGGTGGGAGGCGGTGCGGGAGTCGCCGCCGGCATCGCCGCCGCCAAAACCATCTCGGTGATGGCCAGCTGGCCGATTTTCTTATCGCCGCTGGTCATGCTTGGTGCCTTTGCCTTTTCGGCGGTGGTCGGCATCTTCTTCGGCTTTTATCCGGCCCGGCAGGCGGCCCGCCTTAACCCCATCGACGCCTTGCGCTATGAGTGACGCCATGAGACCCATCATCAAACTTGGCCTGTCGGTGGCAGTCCTGCCCCTGCTTTTCGGTGGCTGCGCGGTGGGACCGGATTTCATTCGCCCCGAGCCTCTGTCCGCCGTGGGCTATGATCAGGCTCGCCTGCCAGTCGATGAACAAAGCAGCCAGCGGGACCAGACGGTGACCTATGCCAAGGTCATCCCCGAGCGCTGGTGGGACTTGTTCCAGTCCCAGCCCTTGGGGCAGACCTTGCGGACGGTTATCTCGGGCAACAACACCCTGGCCGCCGCCCGCTCGACCCTGGCTCAATCGGAGCAGGCGGTCATCGCCGCTCGTGGCGGCTTTTGGCCGCAGCTGGATTTGGCCGCCAGCGCCCAGCGCAACGGAGGCTCGTCCAGTGTCGGCAGCATCTATTCGGCGGGCCCCACCGTCAGTCTGACCCCCGACGTCTTCGGCCTGACCCAGCGGACCGTCGAGCAGCAGGAGGCCCTGTCCGAGAATCAGGGCTATCTGTTGGGCGAGGTCTATCTGACACTGACCGGCGAGGCTGTCACCCAGGCCATCGCCATCGCCACCGCCCGCCAGCAGATCGCCACCGTCCAAGAGATCATCGCTAATGACGATAAAAATCTCGATCTGGTGCAGCGAAAGTTCGACGCCGGAAAGGCTGCCCAGACCGATATCCTGACGGCGCGCAGCCAGTTGTTGGGGGACCGTACCCAGTTGGCCGCTTTGCGCCAATCCTTGAGTGTAGCCCGTCATGCTTTGACGGTTCTGGCCAGCCGTTCGCCGGCGGACTGGATGCCGCCGGACTTCTCTCTCGACGATTTCTCGCTTCCCCGCGATCTGCCAGCCAGTGTTCCTTCGGAGCTGGTTCGTCAGCGTCCCGACATCCTGTCGGCGGAAGCCCAATTGCATGCCAACAGCGCCGCCATCGGCATGGCAACCGCCGCTGAATATCCCAGTGTGACTCTGACCGGCAGCCTGACCAGGGAAACTCTGTCGGCGGGCGGCGGCGGCGCTTTATGGAGCCTTGGAGCCGGGCTGACCGCTCCTCTGTTTCATGGCGGCACCTTGGATGCGCAGAAACAGGCCGCGGTCGAAGCTTACAATGCCCAACTCGCCACCTACCACCAGACGGTGATCGTCGCCTTCGGCCAGGTTGCTGATGCCCTTCGCGCCCTTGACCACGATGCGGAACAGGTCTCTACCTTGCGTCAATCCCTTGATGTTTCCGAGGCTTCTCTAAAGCTACAGCGGATCAGTTACGACACTGGAAAAACCAGCCTGCTGGACTTGATTGTGGCCCAGAGAGCTTTGTCTCAGGCCCAGCTTTCCCTGGTATCGGCCAGGGCCCAGCAGCTTCAGGACAGCGTGCAATTTTTCGTGGTCATGGGAGGGGGATGGCTTGGTCGATCTCCAGCCCTTTGATCCCATGCGGAGGGTGCGGCTTGCCGGTGTTCTGCCGCCGTTGCGTATGCCCGAGGACAAAAATCCGGACTCGGAGGATGCCGAGCCCGGATCTGTTTTTATGAAACCGGCCCTAGCCGATGGCCCTGCTAATGACGCCAAGGATGATCAGCAAGATCACGCCAATCCCCAGGCTCGTCTTGATCAAGAGAAGCTCGATCGGCAACAGCGGCTCGACCGGGGCTGTTTTCAGTTCCGTCTTTAAATTTGCGTCACTCATTACGGTCTCCTATCAGCCAACCAAAGGCGGCGTCACACCGCTGAAGAACAGCCAGGAAATCACCAGCCCGACCCAGATCACAAAGCCGAACAGGCTGAGCACATAGACGGCTGCCAGCTTGGCCAGGCCGTCTTCCCAAAGCTTCTTGAAGTTCGACAAAACGCCGATCGAGAAGAAAGTCAGCAGGAAGAACAGCACGCGCAGGCTATTGGCCTCGCCGATTGCCACGGTCACCTTTGGCGCCAGATCAGTGGGAGCCGTCAAAGCTAAAAGCAGGCCAATGACGAAGGTCAGCAGAAAGCCGAGGATGAATTTGGGGAAACGCTGCCAAATCTCGCCGACCTTGGCTCGCTCGGCCTCCTCGCGCTTGTCGATATGGTTGGTCCAGATATAGCCAAGGATAAAGGCCCAAATGCCGATGAAGACGTCGATGAAGACCTTCACCGTGGCGGTGGTGCCCAGGATCCAGCCCGGCTGGTAGTTGATGCCTTCAGCGGCATTCTTGGCCAGCAGAAGGGACTCGGTAATCCCGCCGGCCGCCACGGCTGCGCCGTCAGTCTTGACCGCCAAGCCAATCCAAGCCGCCGCCACCAACGGTTCGTGAGACAGGAAATGCTCTGCCACGAATGGAAGGATCAGAACCTCGACCACCGCGAAGATAACCACCAGCGAAGAGACCAGTACCGGCACTGCCGGGCGCGAACGGATGGCGCCGCCGGTGGCAATAGCCGCCGCTACGCCGCAAATCGAAATACCTGAGGCCAGCGGCACCGACCATTCGCGGCTGAAGCCGAACCATTTACGGGCAACGTAATAGACCACCGCCCAATAGATCAGATAAGCCTCGACGATGGCGGCAAGACCGCGCAGAAGCAGAGAGCTGGCCAAATTCAGCTTGCCCACCACCGCCACGGCGATA
>Ga0302187_10003052_pt1 | contig 13621 bp, 14 predicted proteins | sample II_Bog_E1_3_FD_202120 | JGI IMG/M metagenome (GOLD analysis project Ga0302187, IMG submission 202120) | Peat permafrost microbial communities from Stordalen Mire near Abisko, Sweden - II_Bog_E1_3 | ecosystem: Environmental > Terrestrial > Soil > Wetlands > Peat | place: Sweden: Abisko...
CCCCCTTGGTTGTCGGGCGGTGCGCTAACACCGTCACAACCAAGGGGACCTCGCTTTTTGCGCTTCCGCTATGCCGAAAGACACGAATGGGACGAAATCCCCTCCGCGCGCAGCGCTTCGTCCAACACCCCAAAAGCACTTTCAAATATCAAGAAACACGGAATTTCATTCGAGCAATCCACGGAGGCCTTCTTCGATCCCTTTGCCAAAGTGGTCGAGGCCACTGACGATGAAGGATCTGAACCGCGAGACGGGTTGATTGGATATTCCCAGGATGGCCAGATCCTTTTTGTTGTCCATGTCGATAGGAATAGCAACGGGTACCGCATCATCTCCGCACGTCGTGCGACTGCCCATGAACGCAAGTCTTATGAAGGCGAATAGGATGTCCATGAAGGAACGGGTTACCAAGCGGCTTCAGAAGGATCGGCCGATGGTCCAGATCAGCATCCGGATCCCGGAGGATGTGATCGATGATCTAAAAATGGTCTCGGAAGTATTGGGCTTCTCGGGCTACCAGCCACTGGTCAGGTTCTATATCGGCCAGGGCCTCAGGAAGGACCTGGAAAAGGTCGAGGCTGCCAAGGCGCCCGAATTGATCCTCGCCCTGAAAAAGCGGGGATTGAGCGAAAGCCAGATCAGGGAGATCCTCATCGAGTCGCACACCCTGCCGGCCTGAGCCTTCCTGAAGGTGAGGCCGGAGGTGTTCCGCCAAGGGCCGGAACCGGGGGACCCCAGCAGCCTGCCGGCGGGTCTGCCCGCCCCGGATGGATCGATGGCCGCGCCAAGCTGTGATGGTTGTCTCAACCCCGGGCCTGGTCCGGGCGTCGAGCTGTGCCAACAACTTGCTGTTTTGATTCATCTTGGGTTAATTCCCAGGTACGCAGCCTTGGTCCGGAACGGTTGCCGCGGCCCCGATCCGCAGCGTACGCTTCATCCACATTTCGCCTTGGGAGGCAGCGACGATGAGCGACAGCAATCCTGAACGCAAAGGCAAGGGCACTGTCTTCATCAAGCAGGAAGTCTGCAAGGGCTGCTCGTACTGCATCGACTTCTGCCCCAGCCACGCCCTGGAGTTCTCCCGGGAATTCAACGCCAAGGGCTACCACGTCCCGGTCCTGGCCCGGCCCGAGGACTGCACCGGCTGCGACACCTGCGGCATGTACTGCCCCGATTTCGCCATCTACGGGGTCAAGTGGAAGGACGTCGATCTCAAGCACGGCCTGGCCTAGGTCCCCTATCCCTATTCGCCCTTTTCGCCCTTTTCGCCTCATCGCCTCATCGCCCCATCGCCCCATCGCCCCCTAGGAGGGAGGAAACCTTGCACGCGGATCCCAAAGGTGTTCTCACTGGCGTCCACTTCATCGACGGCGACCACGCCGCCTGTGAAGGCGCCCTGGCAGCCGGTTGTCGGTTCGCCGCCGGCTATCCCATCACCCCGTCCACCGAGATCGTCGAGCGCTTCGCCTATCGGATTCCCACCGTGGGCGGCGTGTTCATCCAGATGGAAGATGAACTGGCGGCCAGCATGGCCATCCAGGGCGCCGTGTGGGGTGGCCAGAGGGTCATGAACGTCACCAGCGGCCCGGGCCTGTCCCTGATGATGGAGCACCTGGGCTACGCCTTCATCACCGAGACCCCCTGCGTGTGGGTGGACGTGCAGCGCGGCGGTCCTTCCACGGGCCTGCCCACCGGCCCGGCCCAGGCCGATATGATGCAGATCAAGTGGGGGTCCCACGGGGACTTCGAAGTCATCGCCCTGTGCCCCAACTCGCCCCAGGAATGCTTCGATCTGATGATCCGCGCCTTCAACCTCACCGAGACCTGGCGGGTGCCGGTGTTCCTCATGATGGACGAGGTGGTGGGCCATATGACCGAGCGGGTGGACATCCCCCCGGCCGAAGCCATCGAGGTGGTGGAACGCAAGTGGACCAAGAAGCGTCCGGACGAGTACAAGGCCTACGCCACCACCCCCGAGGACATGGTCCCGGAGATGATCAAGGCCGGCGACGGCTACCGGGTGCACGTGACCGGGCTCACCCACGACGAGCGCGGCTACCCCAACCTCACCCCCGCCACCCAGGACCAGCTGGTCAAGCGGCTGGTCAACAAGATCCGGCTCAATGCCGACCAGATCATGGATATCCGCGAGGAGCAGACCGAGGACGCCGACGTGGTGGTGGTCTCCTTCGGCATCACCTCGCGGGTGGCCCAGGCGGCCATCGAGACGGCCCGGGAGCGGGGCGCCAGGGTCGGCTCGGCCCGGCTGGTGATCGCCTGGCCCTTCCCGGCCCGGCGCATGCGCGAACTGGCCCGCACCGCCAAGGCCTTCGTGGTGCCCGAACTGAACATGGGCCAGATCGCCCTGGAGGTGGAGCGGGCCGTGGCCGGCGCCGCCCGGGTGATCAGCCTGCCCCACGCCGGCGGCACCGTGCACGACGTGGACACCCTTCTGGACAGCATCATGGAGGCCGCGCGATGAGCCAGGACCTGGACATGGACCTCGACCGCCCGGAACTGGACCTGGGCATGGAGAACAGCGTGCTGCCGTTCCTGCGCCAGGACCGCATCCCGCACATCTGGTGCCCCGGCTGCGGCATCGGCACGACGGTGAACTGCTTCTGCCGGGCCCTGGGCGATTCCGGGCTGGACCTGGACCAGGTGGCCATCGTGTCCGGCATCGGCTGCACCGGCCGCACCGCGGGCTACCTGAACCTGGACAGCTTCCACACCACCCACGGCCGGGCCATCCCGTTCGCCACCGGGCTCAAGCTGGCGAACCCCAGGCTCAAGGTGGTGGTCTACTCCGGCGACGGCGATCTGTCGGCCATCGGCGGCAACCACCTGATGCACGCCGCCCGCCGCAACATGGACATCATGGTGGTGTGCGTCAACAACTTCACCTATGGCATGACCGGCGGCCAGGTGGCCCCCACCACCCCGGTGGGCCCCACCCAGACCACGATGCCGTTCGGCAATTTCGAGAACCCGTTCAACCTGCCCTTCCTGGCCGACGCCTGCGGCGCGGTCTACGTGGCCCGCTGGACCGTCTTCCACGCCCGCCAGCTGGCCAAGGCCATGCGCGAAGGCTTGCAGAAGAAGGGCTTCGTCTTCATCGAGGCGCTGGCCCCCTGCCCCACCCTGTACTCCCGGCGCAACCGCCTGGGCGACGGGGTGGACCAGGTGAAGTACTACAAGGAACGCAGCTCGATCCGCAACGGGGCCGACACCAAGGAAGTGGGGCTCACCTTCCAGGGCGATATCGTGGTGGGCAAGTTCGTGGACCGCGAGCGCCCCACCTGGATGGATGCCATGAACGCGCATTACAACGAGGTGCTGGGCGACAAGTTCCAGACCTATGGAGCAGCCAATGGCCAAGACTGAGATCCGGGTCGGGGGACTGGGCGGACAGGGGGTCATCCTCTGCGGCTCGATCATCGGAAAGGCCGCGGCCATCCACGGCGGCAAGCAGGCCACGCTCATCCAGGCCTTCGGGCCCGAGGCCCGGGGCAGCGCCTGCAGCGCCCAGGTGATGGTCTCGGACGAGGTGATCGGCTACCCGTACGTGAAGCAGCCGGACATCCTCGTGCTCATGAGCCAGGACGCCTTCAACCAGTTCATCCCGCAGATCAAGCCCGGCGGCCTGGTGCTGTATGAAAGCGAGCTGGTGGATCCGGGCGACCGGGTGCCGGCCGGCGTGCGCGCGGTGGGGGTGCCCGCCACCCGGTTCGCCGAGGAACTGGGCCGCCGCCTGGTGCTGAACATCGTCATGGTGGGCTTCTTCGCCGGGGCCACCGAGCTGGTGCCCTTCGAGGCGGTGCGCAAGGCGGTCCTGGATTCGGTCCCCAAAGGTACTGAAGATCTGAACTTGAAGGCGTTCCGAAAAGGGTATGATTATGGTCGCGAACAGGCGAGCCTGATCAATTAGGAGTAACCGATGGCACTGGATTCTTTTCCAGCCGATGTGGCGTTACGGGACGGTTCGAATGTGGTCATGACACCGCTGCAGATCGGCGATTCCGGCGCCCTGTTGACCTTCTACCGCCATCTCCCCGAAGAGGACCGGCTGGTGCTCAAGGACGACGTGACCACCGCCGACTGGGCCGAAGGCTTCCTGCACAAGGTGGAGACCCGGGAAGTGGTCTCGCTCATCGCCAAGGCCGGCGGCAAGGTGGTGGGCGAGGCCACCCTGTACCGCACCCTGCACGGCTGGACCCGCCACGTGGGCGAGATCCGGGTCACCGTGGCCTGCGCCGTGCGGCGCAAGGGCCTGGGCACCGCCCTGGCCGCCGCCCTGGTGAACATCGCCACCGATCTGGGCATCGAAAAGATCATCGTCCAGGTGGTGGACAACCAGATGGCCGCCCGCCGCACCTTCGAGAAGCTGGGCTTCCACCGGGAAGCGGTGCTGCCCCACCACGTCATGGACATCGCCGGCATGAAGCGCGATCTGATCGTCCTGGCCAACGATGTATCCCTGATCTGGGCGGCCATGGAGGCAGCCAACCAGGATTACGCGCCGCACTTGAGCTGAAAGGAACGGGACGTTCCTGCCTTCTGGCCGGATCCGCCGCACTTGGGCTGAATTGGACTATTCCTCCACCCAGGCCGCGGCGTAGCCGACGCTGTTGGCGTTGTAGCTGATCCACATGAAGCCGTCCACGCCCCAGGACGGGCCCCAGGAATTCTTCAGCAGCCAGGCACCCTTGGCGTCGTCCCAGCCCACCAGCATGATGGCGTGGTCGCAGGGGCTGCTGTTGTCGGTGGCGGGGAACACCCCGCCCGTGTACGCCTGGAAGTAGCTGTCGGCGTATACGCAGGCGGAGACGCTGCCGTGGCGGTAGATGGCCGCCTTGATCGCCGCGGCCGCAGGCACCCCTTCGCTGCTGCCCACATAGCCCCAGCGGGCCACCGGGGTGTAGCGGGAGCCGGCCGGCACCGCGCAGGCGGTGGCCGCGGCCACGTACGGGAAGGCGGCGGCGGGCACCGCGCCCGGATAGTAGCCCTGGGACCCGGCGTTGCTGGGCATCAGCATATCGAACGCGAAGTTGCCGCCGTCGCAGCTCCAGCCCCAGGGGTTGCAGCTGAGCACCTGCTGCTCGGACAGGGCCGGCAGCTCGCCGCTCACGTAGACGTGGCCATCGGCGCTCACCCGTCCGTTCGGAGCCCCGTGGGCCTTGAGGTAGGCCCCCTCGACGCTGCCGATGGTGGAAAAGGCCCAGCAGCTGCCGCACTGGCCCTGGTCCTTGACGCTGCTGAACACGCCGGTGAAGCTTTGCGGCAGGGTCGCCAGCGGGGCCTCGACCGCGTAGTTGGCGAAGCCGCCGGGCTCGTGGGCCAGGAAGCTGGCGGGCCGGAGCCCGGGTTTGAAGCCCTTGAGCCGCTGCAGGTCGTACTGCATGGCGGGGTTCACCGCCACCTGGAAGGCCCAGCCGTGGGCCTGGGCGGCGCCGCGCAGCTGCGCCACCTCCTGGTCCAGCCGGGCGTCGTAGCCCTGGGGCCCGGCGGCGAAGACCGTGCCGGCGGCCAGGAGCAGGGCGATGAAGGTAGCGCGGGAACGAGCGTGCATGGATGAACTCCGGGAAAGGTTGGGAAGGGCGCGCCCTGCCCCGTCCGGACAGGGCCGGAGGGCACGGGGTCGGCGGGATGCCGGGGCGCGCGACGGCGCCCGTGGGGCGCCTGGTGGGGCCGCTGATCCCGAAGGGGGATCGCCGCCCGAAGACCAGGATCGGCGATCGCGACTCAGGCGCAAGCGCCCGGAGCCCGGACGTGACGGCCATCAATGAGCCGCCCGGGCCACGCCCCGGACCCGATCCTGGCGCGATCCCTGCCATTGCCGGACAGGCAGGCCTCCGGAACACCCATTTGGTTTGCATCTCCAATCCTCCAGGCCTACGGTCAGAAGGAGATCTGGAAACATGGATGTCTAGCATGAAAAGCCCCGCCCCCTTGCCGCTGCCCAGGATCCGGTTCCTGCCGACCCGCACCAGCCGGCTGCGGATTCTCGCCCATACGCGGCACATCGTGCTGGTGACCCTGCCCCTGGGCGCCGTGACCGGCAGCATGGTGGCCCTGGCCCTGAAGGGGCTGGGATCCTTCGAGCCGCTGGTGCTGAAGGCCGGGAGCAGGATCGGGCTGACCATCCTGCTCCCCGCCATCGGCCTGTTCCTCACCACGGCCTGGCTCAGCGTCACCGGGATCGGCGAGGTGTCCCTGTTCAAGGACATGGATCTGGCCCGGAAGAACCCGTACCGGGTCTTCCCGTTCCTGGTCTCCCTGGGCAAGATCGTGGCCTGCGTCCTGACCATCGGCTTCGGCGGCAGCGCCGGGGTGGAAGGGCCGGGCAAGTGGTTCGGCGCCGCCCTGGGTCTCCAGTACCACCGGCTCCTGCACCTGGCCTCAGCGCGGCTGAAGCTGTTCCGGCACCTGGCCCGCCCGGCCCTGGTCATGGTCCGGAGCGGGGCCGCCGCGGCCCTGGCCGCGGTGTTCCGGGCGCCCATCTCGGGCGCGCTCATGGCGGCCGAACACAACGGCCACCTGGCCTCGGAAGCGCTGATCCCATGCCTGGTGGCCAGCGCATCGGGCTATGTCTGCTTCTCGGTGATCATGGGCCACGCCCCGCTGCTGCCCCTGCCCCGGATCTACCCCTACACCCTGCGCATCCGGGAGATCGCCTGGGCCCTGCTGCTGGGCCTGGGCTGCGGTGTGGTGGCGAACGCGTACCTGTGGCTCAAGGCCGCGCTGGCGCGGCTCCTGGGGCACATCCCGCTGTTCTGGCGGGGACTGGCCGCGGGCGTCGGGCTGAGCCTGCTGGCCCTGCCCAGCCACTTCCTGTGGCACGATCTGGCGGTCACCCAGGGCGGCGGCCTGGAACTGATCCAGCGCCTGGTCCAGGGCGAGGTGCTGCCCCGGCAGGCGGTGCTGTTCGTGGCCCTGAAGCTGGCGGCCACGGCCCTGACCTTCGCCGGCGGCGGCCTGGGCGGACTCTGGCTGCCTTCGCTGGCCATGGGCGCCGCGGTCGGCGCCGGGCTGGACGGGCTGCTGGGCATCGGCCAGACCGGCTACCTGACCATGGTGGGCGCCTGCGCCCTGGCCGGCGCCACCCACGAAACCCTGCTGGTGCCGGTGGTATTCCTGGCCGAGACCACGGGCCAGGCGGCCCTGGTGGTGCCGGCCCTGATCGCCACCACCGTGTCCTACCTGCTGGTTCGCGAGGCGTCCTGAACGGATGGCCCCCCGGGTGCGGTTGGCAAGCGCCCCGGCCTGCCATGAATCCTTTTCGATCCGGCCCCGATCCGATCGGGTAAAATAAAGCGCTGCCACGACACGGGCAGCGCCATTTTCAGGGCTTGCCACCCGGCCCCGGACGTGTTTTGCGTCCCTGGCGCCGGGTGCGGGGAGGGCATTGCCATGTCGAATCGAAATGTAGCCGGGCTTCTGGTGGACACCCTGGTGGCCGCGGGGATCGAGCGGATCTACGGCCTGGCCGGCGATTCGCTCAACGCCATCACCGAAACGATCCGGACCCACGACAGCCTGCACTGGGTTCCCGTCCGGCACGAGGAGACCGCGGCCTTCGCGGCGGGGGCGGAGGCGCACCTGACGGGGCGCCTGGCGGTCTGCGCCGGGAGCTGCGGCCCCGGCAATCTGCATCTGATCAACGGCCTCTACGACTGCCACCGCAGCCGGGTGCCGGTGCTCGCCATCGCGGCCCAGATCCCCAGCCAGGAAATCGGCAGCGGCTATTTCCAGGAAACCCACCCCGAACATCTGTTCGCCCAATGCAGCCACTTCTGCGAGCTGGTTTCCCAGCCGGAACAGATGCCCCGGGTCCTGGAGATCGCCATGCGCACGGCCATCGCGCGCCGGGGCGTGGCGGTGGTGGTGCTGCCGGGCGATGTGGCCCTGCGGGCGGCGGTGGGGACGGATTCCGGCCCGCGCTTCGCGGATCCGCAGCCCGTGGTCTGTCCTTCCGCGGCAGAACTGGATGAGCTCGCCGGGATCCTCAACGGCGCCAAGCGGCTCACCATCCTGGGCGGCGCCGGCTGCGCCGGCGCGCACGCGGAGCTGGTGGAACTGGCCCGCCGGCGCCAGGCGCCGATCGTGCACGCCATGCGCGGGAAAGAGTTCATCGAGTACGACAACCCGTTCGATGTGGGCATGACCGGGCTGCTGGGCTATGCTTCCGGCTACCAGGCCATGATGGATTGCGACGTGCTGCTCATGCTTGGTACCGATTTCCCCTACCGGCAGTTCTACCCCACCCAGGCCACCATCGTCCAGATCGATGTGCGGGGCGAGCAGCTGGGGCGCCGGACCCGCATCGACCACGGCTTCGTGGGGGATATCCAGGCCACCCTGCGCGCGCTCCTGCCCCGCCTGGCCCCGAACGCATCGGAGGCCCACCTGCGGTCGGCCCGCGAACAGTACCGCCAAGCCCGCCAGGGGCTCGACGACCTGGCCCGGACGGGAACGGATGACAAGCTCATCCATCCGCAGTATGTGGCCCGGGTCATCAACGAGCTGGCCACCGACGACGCCATTTTCACCTGCGACGTGGGCACCCCGACCATCTGGGCGGCCCGCTACCTGGCCATGAACGGCCGGCGGAGGCTGCTCGGCTCCTTCAATCATGGTTCCATGGCCAACGCCCTGCCCCAGGCCATCGGCGCGCAGGTGAGCCATCCGGGCCGCCAGGTGGTGGCCCTTTCCGGCGATGGCGGGCTGGCGATGCTCATGGGGGATCTGTTGTCCCTCAGGCAATTGAAGGCGCCGGTCAAGGTCGTCGTGTTCTGCAACGAGGCGCTGGCGTTCGTGGAACTGGAAATGAAAGCCGCCGGCCTGCTGGATTTCGCCACCGATCTGCGCAATCCGGATTTCGCCCTGGTGGCGCAGGCGGCCGGCCTGCTCGGGTTGAGCGCGGAAACGCCCGAGCAGGTGCGGCCGATGCTCGAGCAGGCCCTGCGCCACGACGGCCCGGCCCTGGTGGCCGTGCGCGTGTCGCGCCAGGAACTGTCCATGCCGCCGACGCTCAGCTTCGATCTGGTCCGGGACTTCGGCATCTTCATGGTCAAGGCCGTACTCAACGGCCGCGGCGACGAGATCCTCGACCTGGCCAGGGTCAACCTGAAGCGCTGACGGTCCAGAGCGCCCACGCGCCCGCGCGCCCGGGGATCCCTCAGTCCAGTCCCGCCACCCCGCCGGTCAGGCGCGGGATTCCCAGCGGGTTGCCCCGGCGCAGGGCCTCGGGCAGCAGGCCGTCCGGGGCGTCCTGGTAGCACACCGGCCGCGCCCAGCGCAGGATGGCCCGGGTGCCCACCGAGGTGCTGGAGGCGGCGCTGGTGGCGGGCCAGGGGCCACCGTGGACCATGGCGTGGCCCACCTCCACCCCGGTGGGCACGCCGTTGAACAGCACCCGGCCGGCCCGGGCCTGGAGCACCGGCAGCAGCTGGGCGGCTAGCTGAGCGTCCCCGGCTTCCATCCAGACCGTGGCGGTGAGCTGGCCCGGCAGGCTGGACAGCACGGCCCGGCGCTCGGCCTCGTCGGCGCATAGCACCAGCAGGGCGACCGGCCCGAACACCTCCTCCGCCAGGGCCGGCGCCGCCAGCAACCGGGCAGCCTTAACCTCCAGCAGGGCCGGCGCGCCGGCCCCTCCCGGGGCGTCCCGGACCGGGAACACGGCCCGGGCGCCGGCATCCAGCTGCCGGTCCAGGCCGAGCCGGTAGGCGGCGGCCAGCCCCGTCCCCAGCATCGGCCCGGCCGCGGCGCCGGCCAGCGCCCCGGCCAGGGCCTGGCGGAACGCGTCGTAGCCCGGCCCCGGCACCACCGCCAGCAGACCGGGACAGGTGCACAGCTGGCCCGCCCCGTTCAGCACGGCCGCCGCCAGGGCCGCAGCGATGGCTGCGCCCCGTTCGGCCAGGGCCCCGGGCAGCACGGCCACCGGGTTCACGCTGCCCATCTCGGCATAGACCGGGATGGGTTCCGCCCGGGCCGCGGCCAGGTCCAGCAGGGCCTTGCCGCCCCGGAAGGAACCAGTGAAACCGGCGGCGCGGATCGCCGGATGCTGGATCAGCTGGCCGGCCACCGTGTAGCCGGGATCGAACAGCAGGCCCAGGATCCCTTCCGGGAGGCCCAGCTGGCGCAGCGCCGCCTGGGCCACCCGGCCCGCCCATTCGCTGGTGCCCGGGCTGAGCGGATGGGCCTTGACCACCACCGGACAACCGGCCGCAAGGGCCGAGGCGGTGTCGCCGCCCAGCACGCCGAAGGCCAGCGGGAAGTTGGAGGCGCCGAACACCGCCACCGGGCCCAGGGGCTGGAGCAGGGAGCGCAGATCGGGCCGCGGCAGCGGGGTCCGGTCCGGATCGCCGGGATCGATGCGGGCCTGGACCCAGGAGCCCTCCTCCGCCACGTCGGCGAACAGGCGCAGCTGGAAGCAGGTGCGCGCCAGTTCGCCGCGCACCCGCGGCTCGGGCAGGGCGGTTTCGGCCATCACCCGGGGCACCAGCCCGGCGGCCTCCCCTTCCAGGCCCTGGGCCATGGCCCGCAGCAGCGCCGCCCGGCCCCGGCCGCCCAGGGCCTGGAACGCCGGGGCCGCCGCCCGGGCCAGGTCCACGGCCCGGTCCACCTCCGCCGCGCTGGCGCCGTGGAAGACCGGATCCAGGGCCGCGCCCGTGGCCGGATCGCGGGCCTGGAAACCGGCCGGGCCGGGTGTGCCGAGTTCGGGACCGATCAGGGAAAGACCTTGCAGCATGGGGCACCTGGGGAAAAGGGGGACCGGGGGCTGGGGACGGGATACGGGGATCAGGGACGGGCCGCCAGGGCCTGGCGCAGGAGGGCCAGGGCCGCCTCCCGCTCGGCGCCCACCAGCACCGCCCGGGGCGCCCGCACGCGTTCGTGGCCCCAGCCCAGCTCCTGCTGGACCAGCTTGATCAGCTGCACGAACTTGGGCACCGTGTCCAGGCGCAGCAGGGGCAGAAACCAGGCATACAGACGGAAGGCCTGATCCAGCTTCCCGGCGCGGGTCAGATTGAACAGTTCCACGCTTTCCCGAGGGAAGGCATTCACCAGGCCGGCGATCCAGAAGGAGGCTCCCATCACCGTGGCCTCCATCAGGCAGTCGTCCACCCCCACCCCCAGGCTGAGCCGGTCGCCGATGAGGGCGCGGATGCCGGCAATGCGCCGGGCGTCGGTGCTGCTTTCCTTCACCGCCAGCAGGTTGGGATACTTGGCCGCCAGTTCGGCGATCTGCTCCGGGAGCACGTCCACCTTGTAGGCCACGGGGTTGTTGTAGAGCAGGCAGGGCAGCGGGGTGGCGGTGAACACCGCGTCCAGGTGGGCCTGCAGTTCGGCCCAGTCGCCCAGGTAGACGTACGGCGGCAGCACCATGAGCCCCTGGGCGCCGGCGGCCTGGGCGGCCCGGGCCAGGGCTGCGGCCTCGGCCGTGGCCAGGGCGGCGATGCCGGGCAGCACCGGCCGGCCCTCGGCGGCCTGGACGCAGGTGCGGATGACCGCCAGCTTCTCCTCCCAGGCCAGGGTGGCCCCCTCCCCCAGGGAGCCCAGGGGCACCAGGCCGGTGCAGCCGGCGGCCAGCAGCCACCGGGCATGCGCCGCCAGGGTGGCGTGGTCCACCCCGCCGTCGGGCAGGAACGGCGTGGTGATGGCGGGGATGACGCCTTGGAAGGGGTTCATGAGGGCTCCGATGGGGCAAGGGCGTCGATCAGGTCGGCGCAGGGGGTGGGAACGAGGGGTTGCTGGGGCCCGCCGGGGGTCCAGCCGAACAGAAATTCCGCGGCGGGACCGCAGGTGCGGCCCTGGCAGCGGCCCATGCCGCACCGGGCCTGGAGCCGCGCGTCCCGGCCCCGGGCGCAGCCCTGGACCGCGCCCACGGGCACCGCCTCGCAGCGGCACAGGATGGTGTCGGCCTCGGCCAGACCGCGCAGTTCCGGGCGCAGGGCATAGGCCTCGGCCAGGGCCCGGCCCCAGCGGCGGGCCCGGACCGCGGCCGCCAGAGGCGCTCGGGCCGAGCCAGCCAGAAGCGCTCGGGCCGAGGCCGCCAGATCCCCGCCGGCCGAGGCCGGGAGGTCCCCTCCGGCCGAGGCCGGGAGGTCCCCGCCGGCCCCGACCGCGGGATCCGCCGCGGCCAGGCCCGCGATCCCGCCTTCGGCCAGGGCCTGGTCCACGCCGCCGATGCCGGTGGCTTCGCCGGCGGCGAACAGGCCCGGGACCGAGGTGCGCTGCAGCAGGTCCACCACCACCCGGCCATCCCGCAGGGCGCAACCCAGCAGCCGGGCCAGATCCAGATTGGGCACCAGGCCGAAGCCTCAGGCCAGGTAGTCCGCCTCCAGCACCCGCGGCCCGGCGGTGGTGCGCAGATGGACCCGCTCCAGCCGATCGGTCCCTTCCGCCCCTTCCGCCCGAACCACCCAGGCGCCGGTGCGCAAAGGCAGTCCGATCCAGGGCAGCGCCTGGGCCAGCAGCCGGGGCCGGGCCAGCAGTCCCGGGGCCAGGCCCAGCAGCGCGCCCAGACCGGCCTGTTCGGCCACCACCAGCACCCGCGCCCCCCGGGCCCGCAGGCCGGCGGCCACCGCCAGCAGCAGCGGGCCGCTGCCGGCCACCACCACCCGCCGGCCGCGCAGTTCCAGGCCGCCCTTGGCCAGGGCCTGGAGGCCGCCGGCGCCCAGCACCCCGGGCAGGGTCCAGCCGGGAAAGGGCAGGAAGCGCTCCCGGGCGCCGGTGGCCAGGATCAGCCGGTCGTAGTCGAGCTGTTCGGCACCCTGGGGCCCCAGCAGGCCCAGCCGTCCGGGCCCCGGGGCGGTGATCACCCGCCGGCCCAGGCGCAGGTCCACCGGAACGGAGCGCAGGGCCCGGAACCAGGCGCCGGCCCGGCCCTCGCGCGGAGCGCCCCACAGGCCGCGCCAGACCTGGCCGCCGGGTTCCGGCAGGGCGTCCACGACGGTGACCGCGGCCCCGGCCCGGGCCGCCGCGACGGCCGCGGCCAGGCCCGCCGGGCCGGCCCCCACCACCAGGACCCGCAGACCTTCAACCACGGCGCACCGCCATGCCGGCTTCCGGTCCGCTCACCTGGGCCACGTCCGGCCCGGCGGCGCCGTCCCGGACCACCACCATGCCCGCCACCGCCCGGGTGAGGCAGGCCAGCGCCTGGCGGCCGTCCACCTGGAGCTGGCATTCGAAGCACTGGCCCATGCCGCACAGGGGCCCCCGGGGCCCGCCGGCCAGGCTGCAGCCGGCCACCGGCGGCTGGCCCAGGGCGGCGGTGAGCAGGGCCCCTGCGGGCAGGTCCACCGGCAGGCCGTCCACGAGGATCCTAGGCATGCTGCACCTCCCTGAAAGCGTCCAGAGCCAGCGCCGGGAAACGGGCCGGCAGGTATGGCGCCGGGTCCAGAGGCGCGGCCCGGCCCAGCACGGCGCTGACGATCAGCTCGGCGGTGGCCGGGGCGGTGGTGATGCCCAGCCCTTCGTGGCCGCAGGCCAGGAACAGCCCGGGCCGCCCGGGCACGGCGCCGATGAGCGGGCGGTGGTCCGGGGTGGTGGGCCGGAACCCGGTCCAGGCGCGCAGCACCTCCAGGGCCGCCAGCCCCGGCACGTAGTCCAGGGCCCGCCG
>Ga0302187_10003058_pt1 | contig 13612 bp, 22 predicted proteins | sample II_Bog_E1_3_FD_202120 | JGI IMG/M metagenome (GOLD analysis project Ga0302187, IMG submission 202120) | Peat permafrost microbial communities from Stordalen Mire near Abisko, Sweden - II_Bog_E1_3 | ecosystem: Environmental > Terrestrial > Soil > Wetlands > Peat | place: Sweden: Abisko...
TGAACCAGATCACGGCACCATTCAACAATGTGATGGTTTTGAGCGTTCGGCTTACCGTGTAAACGTCGTTTGGCAATGCTCTCCGCATACGCAAGAATGCGATACGCGCTTGATCTGATACGGGAGCCACCCACCAGTAATTTTGCCCCGACTGGCCTCCGATCGCCATCTCGACTAGCCATGAGATACACCCGGAAGTTTTTCCCGCCTTACTGGACGCCTCGATTATGGAAAAACGATGCGTGTCATAGATTGCCGCGAACTGCTTCGGGTAGAGATACGGTCTTTCGTACTCGATCCAGAAGTCAGGCGGTACGGCGCCGCCTGCCGGGCTTGGGGGAACGTGACGGTTCATTCTGCGGGTGTATATCGCTTACGCGCGACGCCGTAGACGTGACGCTCAATGTCAAAACCGATCACTTGCCAACCTTCGGCGAGAAGGCCGTCCGTCCAGCCACCTAATCCTGCAAAGAGGTCGATAGCGAGCGGCTTCACTTGGCTTTCTCTTTCTTCCGCCGCTGCTTCATGTAGTCGCGCATGTAGGATCGTCTTCAGCCGCCGCGCCCGGTTCCTTGATCTGCCGGCCGCCCTCGAAGATGCGCAGGCCGAACCGCTTTTGGGCCTTGCGCTGTTCCTCGCCGGGGTCCGGAGGCGGGGTCGGAGCGTCAACGGCGCGCATTTTGGGCGCCTGATACTCTGCCAGGACGGTCAGAACCTTGAAGTATCGGTCAAACCACTCGCCAAACGCCTTAGGATCGCCGCCTATGAGTTTTGGCTTCCCGTCCGGCCCTTGCTCAAGCTTTGGCTGGCACGCACCAGCGAAGCTCTCAGCGATACCTAGGGCCTTCTGCATTTCATGGATTGCGAACTTGCTGCCGCCAGGTGTTTTGCTTGATATCCTAGCCGCGGCCTGAGCCTCGGCTATTTGGGCTTTGGCGAGCTCTTCTCGGGCGATGGTTGATTTGTTCTTGACGCCTATTGGGCGGCCAGGGCTTCGGCCGGGAGCAGGGGGTTTTGGGTTTGGATTAGCCATTTGATTAAATTAGGCGGGAAAATTGTCCCGGTCTAGTGGGTCAATCATGGCGATGTGCCATGACGGGCGTGGTGAAGCCGGCGGCCGATTGATGGCCGCCGCCGCCGAACCGGCGGGCGACCGCGCTCACGTCGAAATCGCCGCGCGAGCGCAGCGAGTACTGATATTTGCCAGGCGCGACCTCGAAATAGCAGGCGCCGAACGCAACCCCGTTTCGTTCGGCCAATTCGCCGGCAACCTCGGAGGCCGCGAAATACGGTGCGTTGGTGATCCAGATGGCGTGTTCGCCGATCCGTGCCCGGTAGGCATGGCGCTTCAGTTCTTCCACCCGCAGGCGATAGTAGCGCTGGATGGCCGTACCCTCGTCGATCAGGCTCTTCACGCCGCGCCCGATCAGTTCGTCCCAGACCTCGAAATATTGCGGGTAGGAGCGCAGCGCGATCGTAAATTCGTCGCCCCCCGGCAGTTGCTTGCGCCAGAGGTCGCGGTCCTGAATGTAGTCGATGAAAGCTGACCGTTCGCCGCCGATGAAATAATCCCAGGCCAGAGCGGCGCCGGATCGCTCCATGTCGAACAGCGCCGCCATGTGCCGCCGCGGTACAACATTCGGCATTTCGAGCCATACAAACTTGCGCCACGCTTCGAAACTTCGCGGGGCCGGAATGTCCGCCAGATCCTCCTGCGCCGTCTTGTGATGGTCGAGGATCAGGATCGAATTCGCGTGTTTGGCCATCTCGGTCAGCACTGGGCGCTTATAGCTGAAATCGACCATGATGATGTCGCGGCCGGCGTGCGGCGGCGGATCCTGCTGGTAGGTGCCGTGATGGAAATCGACGTTGCCCTTGAGGGCTTTCCGGACAACCCAGGCGGCGGCAAATCCGTCGTCGCAGCCGCCATGGTAGATGCACAGAGGTTTCATCATCAGGGATTCGATTGTCATAAACTTCCTTTCTTAAGGCGTTCGACGTTGCCTTCGATGTGACGCGGTTGATCCGTACATGGCGTTGGATTCGCGCCGGGCATATTCGGCTGATACGCCGTATTCGAGGCACATTTGCTGGGATATTTCCAATCCCATGTGCCGATAGATTTCCACTAATTCATGTCGCTGTTCTGCGGTTATCTTGCGTTTGACGTTGGTAAGGCGACGACGGGGCCGGCAAGCATCCCGGGCAACATTACGCCGGCTATCCGTCGTCATTTACTCTACTCAGCTTCGCACAAGTGTTAGCAAAAATCGTAATCGTCGCCGCAGCGCGGACAGTCGGAACCGACAAGCGGCGTAATCAGACAAATAGGGCATAACTCAGCGGCTTCGGTTGAGTCGTGAGAAGCTGTTTCACCATTGCGGAGATATCGTTGTAGACCTCGGCGATCGAATCGGATTCCTGTAAAACGATTTTTTGGACCGTGCAGCGCGGTCAAGTGCCTGTCGTGTCCTGCCCGCAACCCATGCACTTCCATTTGGCCATTTTGGATATATCAAGCCGCAACAAGCCGATGACAGCCTCAGTGGCGGCGGCGTCGTAGGGAAAATTGTTCTCGGATTCTTTTAAAACGCGCATTTGAAAATCGCAGCGCGGACAAGTTTCATGCCCGCAACCACCGCAATATTTGGTTTCGCGCATTTCACGCATGAAGGACAGAGTCGCCTCCATTTTTCCTACCGGCGGTTTTGGTGCCTCGCCGATCACTGCGGCTAGGAGCAAATCAGCATGTGACGTTTCAAACCAATCGGTTTGGAGCATAGTCGGGATGTTCGGTCGCATGTCATTTCCCCTTTAATACCAAGATCCTAGATGATGCCCGTGGCGTAGCACGAATGAGCCGCGCTCGGTGATGACGAATTTGGATTCCGGATCAAACGCACCACCGTCTGGCGCGAGTAATTCGTGAGCGCAAAGGGCGCGGGCTGTTGCTAATGAGCAAACTCGCAAGACGACGCCAAGAGGGCCGTTAAAAGTGGTGTATTGCAGCGGATAGGCTTGCTTGCGCCATAGAACCGCGCCGGTGCCTGCAATTGCAAGCGCCCGAGCTTGAGCCGGGCTGATGCTAGCCCAGCAGGATCGAGCCGATTTCAAACCAAGGTCAATTTCCCGCATATCGATATTGTAAAGCGAGAGAGCGACGGAATTTCCGCTTTCGGCAATCAAGGCCCGCATTCTTTCGCGCTGTTCTCGGCTTTCGCGGTCTATCTGCTGAATGATCCGCTCTTCATCCGCAATTCGTTTCATGCGCTCGCCTCGGTTTACGATTTACGCAGCTTTTAGTAGCTCAATCAGTTTTGCAGCCTGTCGGCCATATGCCGAATAACGGGCGTAGGCGGCGGCGTAGGCGGCGTCGGCGGCGGCGTAGGCGGCGTCGGCGTCGGCGTCGGCGGCGGCGGCGTAGGCGGCGGCGGAGGCGGCGGCGTCGGCGTAGGCGGCGTTTTTCCTCACTTCGATCCATCTTTCACAATTTGGGTTTTTGCCGCTTTCGCACCATTCTCGGTACAGCACGGCGACTTCGGCCAGCGCGGCGGTGCTTGCCGCCCGCCTCGTGAACTGTGGCAGTTCCTCTGTCAGCAACCACAAGGCAAAACGCGGCCAGATCATAGCTAAATCAGCACCGGGGCGAATTGCATCGGTGAATTGTTCGGGCCAGCCTTTGGCGGCAGCGTTCGGCAAGCCTTCGAAAATACAATCCTCGAGCCGCCACAAAATTTGCGGGATGCCGGTTTCGGTTTCTGCCAGCTTGTGACTGAAATGATCAATGGTTTTGGCGCCTTTCATCACACGGATCGTTTCGAGCGTGCAACCGACCGCGCAACCTTTGCCGTTCTCCCAATATGACCCTTGAACAAGTTCGTCTGCGGCACGGTGGACCGCGAGACCGGCCATGATAGCGGATTTGATAGTGGCGTCGTTGTGGAAAGCCTGCATTTTTGTTCCCCTGTTTGTTTCGAGTTTACGGTTTATTAACGCCTGTCCGTTACTTTGATCGTTGCCGCAATGACGCGGCTTTTGACCGGAGTTTGGCTATGAAGAAGATCATCATCGAGACTATCATTCTAGGCGGACCTGTTGAGTTTCTTGCGCTTGTTTCGTTTCTTGCGACCATAGGGCTTTGGGCGGTTATTTTACGGGTTATGTGGTCGTAAAATAATAGTTCATCACCGTTGATTGCGGCTTGTCGAAATCATAGTGATAGGACGCGAGCAATTCCAAGGCTAGATTCGTGCTTTCAATCATGATTTCTACTTCCGCAATCTTGGCATCGATGACGGCGATCTCGTCATTGATTTGACGGGAAATGAAATCGAATGATGCTTTTCCCTTTTTGCGCAACTTGAACCGTTTCACGAAATCTTGGAGAAAAGCCGCGTGCTTTTTACCCTGCCGCACCGTTTCCTGATCATTATCAATTTTATCCATGATCTTGCCCTCAACGAGCTTGATCAAATCAAAATGACGCGGATCTCTTGACGAACTGAAACCACTCGCAAGATAGCCGTTCGTGATTTCTGCCATAACGGAAATTATGATTTGCATTGCTATCGACGTTGAATTGTCGGGTTTTTCTTCGTCGATAGCTCCGGTCGCGTCAAACTTGGCGCGCTTCTCTGGATTTGAGAGTACGGCTAACGCCTTGCGGTTTTCAATGAACGCGTCATCGCTGCCGCCTGCATCGGGATGCGCCTTGCGCGCCGATTGTTTGGCAGCTTTCTTGATCTCGGCTTCGGTAGCATTCCGATCGACGCCAAGAACCTCGTATGGGTCAAATTTCTTGTTCATGGCGCTTTGCCTCTAAGTTTCTCGCCCGATCCGAATCAGGGTGAGGATTTGTCGGGCGCATTGTCGGCCCCGTTCCGATTGATTGGCCGTAATCCCATGGCCGGCGAAGATCGTTGCTATCGATCTCGCATTTCGCGCACTTCTCCGAAAGCAAGATCCCGTGGCTACAACGGATCGGAGCTCGTCGCGCCTTTTTCCGAATCGTTGGCGTACTGATGCGCTTCATTGGCGGCAAACTCCCTGATCGTTTCCTTGATGCGCTCAACGCCGTCTAGAATGCATTCTCCGGGCAGAAGTTGAGCGGTTGCCCATAATTCATGGGCGAGATCGTCTAGTCTGCTCATTTTGATTTCCTTGGTTGCTGATAGCGAACATCATACCAAGACCGGGGAATGTTCCGCAAAGCCTGCTGCACGCGAATGTTGGCTTCGGCAAGAGTAGGAGCCGGTTCGCGGCGCAAAAACGAGGGTATCAATCGTTTCAGAACCGACCAGCATATCAGTTCCTTGCGCAAGGTCACGGTAATGTATCCTCGAACGTAGCGTGCTGTTCGCCCTTAAGGCGAATCTTGCTAGCATTCTCGCAATTCATCATCCGAATACGAAGGCCGATATTATTTCCTACGCCGATCTGATTCATCAGCCATCCGAGGCAATGCGCATTGTGCGTTTCATGGCATGCCATGGCTTTGCCAGAACCACGAAAGTCGCCGGGCACGGCTATTGTCTCAGATAGAGCAGCGTGCTTCCGTTCGCAGTACCCATTCGGGATATCGTGCGGATCAACGTCAACACGCCATGGGCATTTCTCGCATTGCACCGTGCGCTTGAGTTTCCACTTCATCGCATCAGATCCTTGGAAGCTTGACATGTGGATAACTATAGGGGAAAATTATCCCCAATGCTAGAGCTATTTGAACAAAGGGGCAAAATTCAATGAAATCAACAAATAAGATCACTCCCGAGATGCGAGATTTATTGATTGAGCACATTGATTGCGCCGTGCCTTACATTTTGAATTTGAGAACAATCCCGAAAGAAGACAAAACAAGTCGGTACTGGCGCAATCGTCTTATTTTCAGCTGCGTTCAAGAAGGATGGCTTCGTTTCAATTACCGCGGTACGTGCACAATGTTGACGACTTCCGGCCGGCAAACACTTTGCGCATTGTTAGGCGAATGGGCAGACGCTCTTACCCGAGCAAATTGGGACATGAGACTAGGCGGGTTTTTCCCAGACGGCTCCGACAAAATCACCGAATCGAAAAAACTCGACAAAGCCGGATAGCTCCGCCGCAGATAGCGGACGCTGCAATCCCGAGATCTGATTTCTTTACCATTTTCCCTCTTTTTAGATTTTTGAAAAAAGTGCTGGTAAACCGCAATTCACCAGTATTTATTGGCCTCAGGGGAAAATAATCCCCGATAACGGAGCCGTCAAGCTCCCCCGGGCTGATCCCGGGTTACAGAAAGCGCAAAACGATGGAAGCCCTTTGGTCCCAGGTTCGCGACGTGCTCGGCGCCGCGTTCAACGAAAAGACACTCGACAAGCGGCTCGAAAAGCTTGCCGAGACTGCAACGCACAAGATCACCGGCAAAGTCGAAAAGGTGATTCAGAACGACCCGGCCGAACCGATAGCCGACAACGGCATGGTAGTTATCGACAAGTGGCGGGACGACGCGAGAAAGTTTCTCGCTAGCATTGGGGAAAAGACATGACCCGCTCCAAGCCCGCTAAAAGGCCGCCTGTAGCGTCCGGAACGGACAAGGCCGCAACCAAGCCCGCAGCCGGAAAACGCACTGACGGCCTCCGCACGGGCAGCAAACTAGCCTTGATGCTTGACCTTGCCCTCCGGCCGGAGGGAGTAACCGAACCGGAACTCCTAGCCGCGCTCGGTTGGAAGTCCTGCCGGGTTACCTTGCGGAGGGCTTGCGACCGAGCCGGGGCCGAATTGACGATTACCAAGGTTCGGCCCCGGGGAATGACACACTCTCACCAGCGGCTTACGGAGCGCGACGTAGCCCTATTCAAAGCGAGGATACCGTGACAGAGAAAAAGGGGAAACAAGCGATCATGAACCCGGAGGCAATCCGAGATATCAGCGAGGCGGTTTACCGCCGCAAGCTAGATGCGGAATGCGGCGAAGGAACCGCCAAACAAACCGACGACGACATTGCCGCAGGTGTTCTTGGCCCTGACGGAAAGCCAAAAATGTCGATCCGAGCCCGAGCCGCTGCCTACGACAAGATCACACGGCATTACGTCGCCGTTATCGCCGGAATAAGAACCTGATCCCTAATGGCCGTAGCAATCGCTGCGGCCATTAACGGCGGGACGGCCCGGCCAATCCTTTCACATTGCTGCTCATAGCTTCCAGACAGAACGAAATCGTCCGGAAACGATGATAGACGTCTGAGTTCCCCGACCGAGAATTTGCGCTTCTCAGTCGGATGCACAATCCCCGCGGTGCTTGGCGATGCTGCCCGGGCTGTAATCGCAAACGATGGTTCGTCTAGGCTACGGTAGCCTAAGCTCATGAACCGATCCGACCATTTCCCAGGCGTGAGCCAATCGTAGGCATCTCCGATCGCATACCGTGATATGTCGGTTTCAGGTTCAACCGGTGCCTGCAACCCTTCGAACGCTTCCCTCATGCTGTAGCGATAGCTTAGAGGCGTCGGGAAAGCCGGGTTGCGCCCTAGATCCTCTCGCACGCCGACGAATATCAGCCGCTCCCGCTGCTGCGGCACTCCAAGCCATTGCGCGTCCAATAAACGAGCTTCTACCCTGTAGCCGCAAGCCTTGAGCTCGCGGAGGATATCGAGGAAATAGCCTTTGGCCGCGCCTTTGACCAACCCGGCAACGTTTTCCGCAACAAATACTTTTGGCTGAATTGCGCGGACAAACCGAACGTATTCGAAAAAGAGATCGTCAGTTCGCTGTGCTCTATCGCTGTACTTTTTGCTTTTGCCCCATCCTTTATATTTTTTTCCAATGGCGGAGAATGAAGAACATGGCGGGGAGCCATCTAGCAAATCGACCTCACCGGGCTTCATGTCGATTTTTTCGACCACTTCGGAGGGATCTACGTCGCGGATATCTCGCCCATCAACGATCGTATAGGGCGTTTTGTTCGCGTTGTAGACGTCGCGGGCTGCGTCAATAAATTCGGACGCCCAAAGCATCCTGAAACCTGAAAGCCTATAGCCGAGGCTGCTACCGCCAGCGCCGGCAAATAGGCTAATCGCTTTGAAGCCATTCGGCTTGATCCGCGCGATTTGCTGCATCGACGGAACACGGTAAGGCGGTTTCATTTCCCCGAATACCGAAACCCGCATTTTGGGCAAGTATGCTCTGTCGGGATATCCTCGCCGAATGCTTCGAACGCTGCCGGCGCTTCTGGCGTCGTCATGAATGCAGTTAGTTGCGTTGCAGGAAAGCCAAGCGTTTGCATTTCGTATCCGCCGGATTGGAGCTCGCCCAATTGCGACGAAAGCAATTCCTTGTTCCACCCAGACAAAAGCGGCAGCGCGTTATCTTCTATGCGGATTGCGATCTTTTCGGTTTCGGATAGCCCAAACCGCTGCACGTATGGGAAGTCGGTTAAGCCTGCGACCGTAGCCGCAGCAAGCCGGCCGTGCCCTTTTAGGATCACGAATTTTTCGTCAACAACGATAGGCTGATCTGCACCGCGGAGCTTGATGACCGCCGCAAGCATGTCGATCTCGGCTTTCGGATGCATTCGGGGATTGTTAGGAAACGGCTTGAACTTTTTGAGCGGTGCCAATCCAGATTTCATCTTTGCAGCGCCGGCCGCAAAGGGATCTTTAGCTAACGGTAAAGCTCCGTTTTTCATGACGCTAGCTTTACCTTGCATGGGATTGTGATTGTGCGAGGATCGTCAATTCGCCCGGCAACCGTGAGCGCGACCTTCAACCCGCAATCATTGCATGTGATCTCGTATACGCCGCAACGAGGCGCGGGATACGGCAGGTTGCTACAGCACCGAACGGCACCTGCAATTTCAATATCTCGCCCGTTCGGATATTTAGGGTCCGGCTTGCACTGCGGCTCACGGCCTGAGTCTAGGAACACAACTTCGATTGTCATGTTTGGATCTCCGTCGTTGGGAACCTCGTTTAACCTTTGCTTGCCGTTAGCGGCGCTTCGGCACGTTCTGCCCATCTCGCACTACCGAAATAGTCGCCGGATCTCCGCGCATCGCCTGGATTACGTCTGGATTGTCGGTTCGGTGCGGAGGCGATTCCGGATCGCCATTTCCTTCGCGGACTCGGTAGGCTTCGAAGTCATCCGCCAGCACCATAATGCTGTCGCAGTATTCATCCTCGAAGCCGAGGCGCTTGGCGTGATAGGCATAAGCTCGCAAAGCTCCGGGCGCGGCAGGATCGCGAGCGCCCAACACAAAATGCGGCCAGTGCGGAACAGATCCGTCGCGGCGCACTACTAGGAATTTGCCCTCTGCCCATTCCTTTGTTTTTGCCCAAATCTTCATTTGATTCCCTTCCTCGTTAATACTGCCTTAGCGAGTCCTTCAAACGGGTTGTTCGGCGGCATCGCGTCGTCGTCCAGCGGGCGCGGCTTGTGCTCCCGTTCGGGGTGTTTGACCGGCTTGGTTGGTTTTCCCGGTTTTGTCTTCTTGTCCATCTTATCCAATGTTTTTTTCATGCTTATTGCTCCTTTCCCAACGGTTTCCATCCTATCGGAGGCACAAGCGTTGCGCCTTCAGCAGGATAGGTAACTCCAAAAGAAACAGGTTTTTTCCATTTATATGTTCCTTGCCAACCAATTCGCACGAAACCAAACGGAACGTGGATCTCGATATTTGGAGATGCCAAATCAATGTAAAAGCCGAAACTGATGCATGACCACCTTACAAAATGAAAAAAGAACACCGGCCTGCGCTCTTTGATGCCAAACAGGTATTTCATATCGATGCCTCAATCGCCGCTGGAATTTTTCCCACGAAATCTAAAGCCCCGATTTGGCGCAGCCATTCGACCGCTTCCATTGGAGTAACCATGTCGGATTTGAGAGCCACGCCTACAGTATTCAAATCCATTTCAATCATTTTGGCGCGGAGGCTAGCGGCGCGAAGTGCGCTCAGCATGAAATCTTTGTGGCTGTCCTCGTTCATGCTCTAGGAGTCCCCGCTTTAACTCCAATTTTTTTTGTTTTTGCAAATGCAATAGCTCTCGCTCTGATCCAAAGCGCCGTAGTGGGAGAAACCATATTTGCGGGCGGCACATCTGCTATCGAATAATGCGGCCATACTTTCAATCGATCTTTGTATTTATTCGCGGCCCAGCCAGACTTGTAGCCATGCTGCAAACAATAGCATTTCAGTTCGGCAAGAAAGGTGCGCTTCTCGTCCGATGTCATCTCGCGCGCTTTCCCTTTTCCCTTTTTCCCGCCTGAAAATTCAACGAGTTCGCCATCCTGCTCCATGATGTCGGACGTAATCACCACCTCGTAGCCGCAGTTAGGGCATTTCTTGGCCTTCTTAATCATGTGGCACTGCGGACATTCCTTCGGCAATTTTTCTTTTGTCTTTTCCTTTTGCTGAACCTTTCCGCCATTAAGATGATCATGATGAATGTCAGTAACTAGACCGAGTTTTGTCGAACTGTCTGAATGATCTAAAATCAAGGCGCAGTCCTTTCCAGGCGCCGTCCGCAATGCACGTCCAATGATTTGCGTGTAAAGCATTTCCGAGCGCGTTGGGCGCGCAAGGATCAAACACCTAACATCCCAGTCCACACCCGTTGTTAGCGTTTGGATATTCGAAACTACCGCGTACTCTCCGTTGTGAAATTTGCGCTTGATCTCGCGGCGTTCGTCGGCAGTCGTTTCAGAATCCTGATATCCGCAACGGATACCAGCATATTCGAACCGCTCTTGGATTGATTTGGCATGCGCCTTGTCTACCCCAAAGCACAAGGTTTTTCCTTTCCCCCATTTCTCGCGCCATGTTTTGATGATGTCGGCAGTAAGCTCCCCGCTTTGCATCGCCATGCTCAACTGCCCCTCATGATAATCGCCGGCAACAACCTTCACGTTGGACAAATCTGGATGACCTGAAGCAAATACCTTGAACGGTGACAAATATCCCTGCTCGATTAATTCCGAAGTCGTCGCAGCGACTAGCAGGCTGTCAAAATATTTGCCGAGCCCTTTCGTCCATGGCGTAGCTGAGAGACCAATCATCGGGACGTTGCGCCAGTCCGGATGCTGCAACCATGCAATCATAGATTTGTGGATCTTGTGGCATTCATCAAATAGCACAGTTTGCGCTTGTGGAAATGCGCCCCTCGCTTGAATGGTCTGGATTGAGCAAACTTGGACCGGACGGCTCCAATCGGTCATTTCGTGATTCGCTTGGATAACCCCGATGTCGCGAATACCCTCCGCGTAGAAACTTTCGACCGTCTGATCGATAAGGCTGATTGCTGGGCATACAAAGGCCACCCGATTGTTTTTGCTGCGGCACCCCTCGACTATAGCCGCTGAGATTTTCGTGTTATGCGTAACGGTGAAATCTCCAAGCAAAAATCGACCGTCTCCATCTAGTTCAAACCCGGCATATTCTCCGACACCAATTGGCTCAACAGCAAATCCAGTTCTAGTGGCACATTTTTTTTGTTTGCGAGTACCGGCAGTTTTGCGAGCTATTCTAGTCGGGATATTTGAAAAATCTCCACTAATCATCATGCGCTTGTAAACTGCTCCATTAACTATTTTGTCAGCGCATGTAACTTTCATTCCCAATGACCTAGCAAGAAACGTTATTCCGCTAGCCAGCATCTCGGACTTCTGAGCAACTTCACAACATCCTTTTGCAACGTACCCATCGGTATCAATTACCCCAGCCAAAACCGAGGCGCGATATTGGCGAGATGCGGTTAACACCGATAACGGTATGTCGCCGCGCCCCATAAGCGCCCGCATTTTTTCCAATAACCGATTAGGTTTTCCACGCGGCGTGACGACATGATAGGTTGGGCAACTGCCAGAAGAACTAGTAGAAATTGTTCCTCTATTGGCGACCGCAACCCTCTCACATTCATCTCGGACCTCGATGTCAGGTTTGGATATTGAAACACCCCGAAGCGACTTCGTGCCATCTCCAATCCATAAACCAAGAAAATAACCCGGCACGTCCGGATCGTTAGACGGCGAAAAATCTATCCCACATTCCGGTGAAAATAATTTATGAACATGTTTGAATGTTTTGTTTGTGCGAAGATATTCGTCCAAGGGAACGTCCACAATCTGACCGCTTTGACTTTCAACCAACGTCAAAACATGAACGTCATTGCAAACCCATTGGTCGCCCTTGGTCGGAACAATCCGAAACAGCGGGCCACGGTCGCGGCAAACGCCGACCACATTCCGAGGCTTGCTGTCTGGCCCCATCAGTCGGTCGCCAGCAACAATGCTTTCGACTGGAACAATCTGGCCATCAAATTTTAAAACTGGCGTGCCGATGCCAAGGCACTTTCCGGCCCCGGTCGCAGCCTGCACAACCAGCCGCTTGACCCCTCCCCGAATGCTGTTGCGGATGTTGGCCAACGCTTCAACTTGGTAGGGTCGAAGTTCCGAGATCATGGTTCCCCTCTTTCAACAGCTAACAGTCTAATATTCTTATACTTTCTTACTATTCTTCCTTAACCGATAGACCTTCTTTCTTCCTACCCTCAGTCACACCCCCTTACCCCCTTCGGCGCAATAAAATTACGCCTCCGGAAGTTAGAAGATGCAACTTGCGGCCACTGCGCCGCTAGCTGTACCGGCATATCCCATGCGACGCACCCGGCCAGGGCAAGCGAACAAGCGCAAGAACCCTCACACAGCGTCCCTGCCCCCGACATGGCGAGCCCCGACGCACGAATGCGCCCCGGCCAAGATGGCAGGTATGGAACCGATGACGCTTGGCGGGATTATTTGTCAGGATATTTGACAAAAGGGCATAAAGACCCTAAGTCTTTTCCTGTCCGACCGCCGCCAAGCATATCGGACTTTTAGTTTCGGCCCGCTGGATCAGCTTCTAGCGGGCCGTTTGCTTTTGTAAGCCATATTCCCGGACGCTGGCAAGTGCTATCCAGCCCGCCGCCTCATCTTATCTCGCTCATTCTTGCCGACGTTGCACCCGTTGCAGACGGCCACGTGGTGACCTTCCGGAGCCCGCCCAAGCGTGCAAACGTTGGAGGCTAGGGAAGTACCCATCGGATACCGAGAAAGCAGCGTCATCGGTTCCTCGCAGTAATAGCAGCAACCGTGCTGATCGCCGTAGAGCTCAGCCCGGAGCATCTGCTTGGCTTTCCGATCGGTCATGGCATCCGCCCGCGGCGGATACCTTCCCAAATCAAAAAGCGGTGCCAACCCCACCAATACGGATTGGCGAATGAATGACGCACAATAACCGAAGTCACTCGGCGGCCTCATTTGCCAAGTCAAGAAACTCAGATTCGGGGTTGCCTAATTCTAAAGTTGGTTGTTCCTCCTCTTTCCTGCCATCGTATGCGATTTGAATATTTTTCAATGCCTGCCGGTAGTAAGATGGTTTTAGCTCGATCCCGATACCTCTACGTCCGTTTTGAAGAGCACCGTAGACCTCGCTTCCGACGCCCATAAATGGGGTTAAAACGGTTTCTCGAGGGTTGCTCCAAAGCGTGATAACCCGGTCAATTACATCAAGCTGAAGAGCATGGACGTGCTTTTCGTCTTCTTCATCCTTGGCTTGGCGGAACGGCAACACGCGGCCAATGCGAATGTCGTCCCAAAATGCA
>Ga0302187_10003059_pt1 | contig 13612 bp, 10 predicted proteins | sample II_Bog_E1_3_FD_202120 | JGI IMG/M metagenome (GOLD analysis project Ga0302187, IMG submission 202120) | Peat permafrost microbial communities from Stordalen Mire near Abisko, Sweden - II_Bog_E1_3 | ecosystem: Environmental > Terrestrial > Soil > Wetlands > Peat | place: Sweden: Abisko...
GGCCATCCATCGACATGTCGGCGCCGTTGTGGCTGATATTATGGAGACTGGGATCGCCATTGTAAACGCCCCCCATGACATACGTGCGTTCGGTCGGCCTGACCTTGACAAGGGTGCCCCACGTATCGTTCGGATAGGCGGTCATGCCCGGCGCGTTGAAAAAAATGCCCACGGGATTGCCATCAAAACCGTTCTGCATGAACAAGTAGTCGTAAGGAGAGACCAGAAAGTCATCACCCGTGGCGATGCGTCCGAGGCGGAACTCCACGCGGTCATCCGCCAGTTTCTGCAAATAGGCCACATCAATCAGGTGGAACGTCTCGCCGCCATAGTCTTGCTGGGTGTCGAATACGTTGCCGATGTATTTTTTCGACAGGCTGTCACCGTCCCGCTGGGACATTGATACAAGGAAGGAACCGCCTTCTAGGCCGGTCAACTTATCCAAATCGAACAGCAGGTCCAGACCAATATTGTCCGCGTAGGCTGCGTGTTGGGTTTTGCCTCCGATCGGGTTCCCGGCGACGTCCGTGACATAGGTCAAAGTCGGAGTGATTCCCAGATCTTCCAGTTGGGGGCGACGACCGTCCAAGTCACCAAACAAATGCGCGCGCGGGAGGCTGAGTTGAAAAGGGCGAAGATTGGCCGGCACTGGTGCGCCGCCGCCAAAGGGGCTGGCGGCCGAATTTGTTGCCATAACGACTCCCGTGCCAATGCCAAATTTCGCCGTCGCCGCCGTCATTTCTGAAGGCGCGAGTGGCGCGGGACTTTCCTGGGCATGACCAGTCCCCGCCCCCGTGAGCAGGACGAGCGCCAGTCCCAAGGCAGCCCGCGCGACGCTGCGGGAATTTAGCTCGCCCGGTTTTTCCCACAATCGAAAGCCGCCTTGGAAGGCGGCATCGTTGTTGCCGGCCTTGCATCTCTCCGGCAACTGTTCCAGTTTGTTGACATTTCCACCGCCGAGAACCACTGAATCAGGTTCCAGCGCGGCCACCAGGCGTTTGACCACATCCGCAACATGCAGCCGCCACTTTTTAAGCCCATGCGCCTCCAGCCCGCGGATCCCGATGTAATCCTCGAACGTGGCCCGTTTGTAAGGCAGATGGCCCAACTCCATGGGCTCCACTATGCCATCCACAATCAAGGTCGAGCCCAAGCCCGTGCCCAGTCCTAGGAACAAAACCTTGCCGCCCTGATAGCCTCCCAGCGCCTGCATCGCGGCGTCATTCACAATCTTCACGGGAAGTTTGAACGCCGCCTCGAAATTATAGCCCACCCATCCAGCCCCCAGATTATAAGGATCGGCAACCGGTCGCCCATGGAGCACCGGGCCGGGATAGCCAATGGACACCGCCTCATATTTCCAATCAGGGACAAGCTTGAGCACTTGCGCGACCATTTTTTCCGGCGTGAGCGCCGGACCGGAATCAAACTGGCGGGGCAGGTCCTGGCCGGTCGCCAGAAGTTTAACGTGCGTGCCACCGATATCAATCACCAGTATGTTCATAATTCGTCTAAGCGGCATTTCTGAATTTGGCGCTCTCGGAGTCAATGACGGTTATCAATTCGTTCCAGGACTTCACCATTTAGTGCGCTCCGTTGCGCCGGGGCAAGCCAAGATAATGCTCATGATATTCCACACGTTTTTACAGCATTTGATTTTATCTCAATCGTCATTATTATTATCCCACCGCCCGGTTGGCATCCATTGGACTTGTGTGGGATTTGCCGCTCTCTCTTTAGAGCGAGGCGGCCTTTCCCATGACTGCATGCAATGAGACTCAGTCAGGCATTCGACTGGCCTGGCAACCCGGATCTGCCCGGGCGGAGTTCCGATGCCGTGGCATCCTTCACAATCGGTTGCCGCCCTCATCGCCCGGGCCGGTCTGAAAACAAGCCCACCAAAGATTCCTGAACGGCAGGAACATGCAGGTTCCCCAAATGTCCGCCTTCCGGGTAATCCGTGAGCCGGTCCCCAAACGTGGAGCGGAACCACGGCAGGTCGGCGGCCGTCAGCAAAAAGTCATCGTCGCAAATCTGCACGCGAACTTTCGGGTTGTCCCGCAGGTATTGAGTGTTTTGGTCCAGATCGGTTTTGGCCACCAGGTCCGGGCGATCCCTGACCCGACCGATTTTTACCAAGTATGGCAGCAAAAAACGGTCACCGTATTCAGCGTAGCCAATCTGCCGAATCTCGCGGACGGAATCCTGTCGGACAAACGTGCCGGGATTGACTTTCAGCACGCCCAGGTTGTGCCTTCGCTGCGTGTCCACAATGACGTTCATGAGTGTGAAACGGAAGGACAGGCCGATGAGAAAGTCGGACTCGGAGCGCGTCAGCGGAATATTTCCCGAGATGTCCAAACCGTTGTCCGCAAAGTAAAGCGCCTTATACACCGACTCTTTCATCCGTTGCCACCGTTCGTCGGCCGGCCACGCCAGCGGCGCGTCAAACATCTCGTCCAGCCGTTGTGCCGCATGAGCCAGATGCACGGGGGGATTCACGGCGACGTAGCGGTCAAAGGCCAGCCCACCCGTCTGGCCGGCCGCTTCGCGCGCGGCAATCATCAGCGTGAAGTAGGCGCCGTGCGAAACGCCGGTCAGGCTCGTACCGGTGATCTGGTTCCCCTTCCATTTCCGCACGTCGGCCAGGATCAATTTCAGCGCGTTGACCACGTCGTCGCAGTCGGCCGGGCCGTAACCCGGCAGTTCCACGGTGGAGGCCTCCTCCATAAACTCCTTCTGGAAGGGATCGGAAAATGCGATTACCGAGTATCCGTGCCGGTACATCATGTCCGCATAGGCCAGCGTGGCCCGGTCCAGCCGGTATGCACCCAGACCGGGGATGTAGCACACAAGCGGCGCCGGTTTTTTCTGCATCCAGCAGGAATACGTCAGCTTTTTGCCCGTGGCGGGCACGAAGACTTGGCGGGTGTCGGCAATTTCCTCAAAATCCGGCGTGACGGGCTTGAAGAGCACGGCCCGGAAAGTGGGATTGGGATTAAAATTGCCGTGGTTGGTCGGCACATAATCCAAGACCAGCCGCTCCCGGTTCAATGAATAAAGCGTGCGCGTCTCCTGATAAGGATCCACCTGCGAATCCAGTTCGATTTTATAGTCACGCGCATGGCCGCTGAGTTCGTTGAATCCAAAACTCGGCCGGATGGCATCCGGCCAAGTGTCATGAGGATATGCCACGCCAATCCAAAAACATAAGTCGAACGGCAGATCCACCAGCTTGCCCACCGCATCCCGGCCGTTGCTGGGACCGAGGATCGGCAGCACCAGGTAGAACCCGGGCCCATGACCATACTGTCCCAAAGTTTCGCCGAAATCCCGGTCCGAGCGCCCGATATTCCAGTGGGTGGCCGGATCGAACAGTCCCGCCAACCCGACCGTTGAATTGGCGCCAAAACGCTCCGTCTCCTCCCAGGCACCCTGCCATTTCCCCTCCATACAATTGTTGAACAACCGGGCCGGATAGGTCAGGTTGTGGCCCATATTGTTGACGCCGGTGCGCACCGGTTTTGGCACCGCAAACGTATATCCTTCGCTCAGGGGATAGAAAAGTTTTCGGAACAGCCAGGTGTTCACCGCCCAGGAGCCGCGGTTGAATCCTTCAATGGGATCCGGCACGGCGTCAAAATAGGGCATTTGCCCGGATGGCAATTTTTCCGATTGAGCGTTGGGGCTCGTGCCCTGCGCGCGCAACCACGGAACGGAGGTCATCCCAACAAAGGCCAGAACCAAGATCTGGATTCCAGTCATATTATTTTTAAACATAGATTTTTGAGCGTTCCGGCGCCTGTCGGTGATGCGCGCCCTTACACCACCAGCATCGCGCCGATCCAAGGCGGATACAATTGCCCGTTGAGCTGATTTTTATCACCCCTTTTGGGGGATGCGCCTCGCTTCCGGAAGAATGCTCACCGATCACGAGGAAATTCCCAGTCCCGCGTTGCCGGCTTAAGCTCTGAGGAAACTTGTGATAGAATCTCCGCCAAGGCCTGGTTCCAACCCACTACCAGCGCCGTGGCATTTGGCCGGGACAAAGGAATGCTGCGCGCATACTCTTGCTGCAGCAACAGTTTTCCCGGGATGCCATGCGGGGCGTCGAAAAACATGAAGCGCATGCTCATGACAGCCAATGGACGTTCGGGTTGTCGAAAGTCTCCGTAAAGCCGGGTGACGGTGATCTCAACCACCAGGTTTGGCTTGAGCGCACTGTCAGCTTCAACGACCGCGCCAAAACCGCCATTGACCTGCCACCATTCGCGCACCTCGGCAAGCAACTGATCGGTTGGCGCGTCCAGGAATTCGGCGTGGGGATCGCGCTCATAGGCATTCTCGCCGGTGCGATACACGAGCTGCCGCCCCTCGAACGGCGGGGCGATTTGCAAGGTTCGAATCGCGAGAACTCGATCGCTGCTCAGGGCATTCGTTGCTGAAACCGGGATTACGTCAAAGGCAAACGTCTGTTTGTTCAAGGCGGGCCGGGAGAGGCATCCAGTCAACGTCCCCAAGCAAACCAGCAGGACTGCAACCCAATTTCCCGCCACCAACCGCCGGAAACGATGTGAGATTTTCTTGGAGTTGGGGGAACGATTCATTTCTTTGGCGGTGGTTGAACTTCTTTTAGCTCCGCGGGGGGCTGGCCGAAGAGGAAGCCTGACGGATATTGTTTAAGTTCGAATAGCACATCATCCAGTTCGCGCGCGGCACGTTTGGCATTCCCCAGGGTCTGGTTCAACGAATCGAAATCGAGATTCGCCAGACCGGGTTGCAGTGACGCAACCGTCTCCTGCAACTGGGTCGTCAGTCCATCCAAATCATGACTCAGCTTTTCCAACTGCATTTTATTCACCGTGTGATCCGCGTCCAAAATGAGAGAATTGGCATTGGTGCTGATCCCGCCAAAATCCATCTGATTCACCCGGCCCAGAACCTGCCCCGCCGATTTCAAATCACCTTGTAGGAGTTGATTGATGGCGCCAACATCAAGCCGGTCCACATTTCTGAGGACTTTTTCGATGGATGCAAGCATCTCCCCGATCTGGCCGGGGGCAGCCGGGATGTAAGTGTGCCGGGGAATCCAAGGAACCCGGGCGGGCGGATTGTCCTCCGGGTTGAGGTATTCGACCGAAAGGATGCTGGTTCCGGTGATACCCTGGGCTTTCAGTCGCGCGCGCAATCCGCGTTTGACTGCTGACTGCAACATTTCACTGCGCGCCCCCCCCGCCGGCAAAGGGGTTATGTCGTCCCGCATCTCAAACTCCACCACCACGTAACTAGGCTGAGTTACCTGATATTCGTTCCATGAAAAATAAATGCCGGAAACTTTGCCCACCCGCACCCCCCTGAGTTCAACGGCCGAACCCACGGCCAGCCCGGTCACATCGCCTTCGACATACGTTTCAAACAAGCTGGTCTTCTCAAAATAACCGCGCGCGCCAAAGGCGAGGATGCCCCCAATCAACAGCAGCAGCCCGCCCAGGGTGAACATTCCAATTTTAAAATTGTTTGCCGGGTTGCTCATGGGGTTTTAGTTGACGGTCTCCGCTTCCCCGGAATCCGGCTCCCGGTTAAAGAATCGCCGCACCCAGGGGTCGGGGGAGTTTTCCCTTAAATCAGCCGGCCGGCCTTCCGCAATGATTGTCTGGGTGCGGCCGTCGAGCATGATCACCCGGTCGGCAATCTTGTAGATGCTGGCCAGTTCATGCGTGACGATCACAAATGTGATTCCGAAGTGATGCGCCAGATTTCTAATCAGAAGATCCAGACTGGCGGACGTCACGGGATCCAACCCGGCCGAAGGTTCGTCGAGAAATAAAATGCACGGGTCGAGCGCCATGGCGCGGGCGATGGCCGCCCGCTTCAGCATTCCCCCGCTCAACTCGGAGGGCAGCTTCTGCGCCGCCGGGCCCAGGCCGACCAGCTTCACTTTGGCAAGGGCCGCCAGTTCCTTCACCGGCTCCGGCAGGGAGGTGAACTCATCCAGTGGCATCCGCACGTTTTCAAGCAACGTCATCGAGCCAAACAGGGCGCCACTTTGATACATGACGCCAAACTTGCGGAGCAGCGACAAGCGTTCGTTGCCGGAGGCCGCCACCAGATTGGCATTCTCGATCCATACTTCACCCTCCAGCGGCGCATACAATCCAATCAAGTTCTTCAACAAGGTGCTTTTGCCACACCCGGAGCCGCCAAGAATCACAAAAACTTCACCCCGCTGAACTTGAAAATTAATATCCCGGAGAATTATCTTCGTTCCATAACCGGCCTTCAGGCCGCGTACGGAGATGATGGTTTCCGGGGTTGCGTTCATGATTTCAGGAAGAAATACAGGACGGAAAAAACCGCATCCGCGATGATGATCAGCAAAATGCTGGAGACGACCGCCCGGGTGGTCGAGACCCCCACCGCGCTGGGCCCCTGCTGGGTTTGCAAGCCACGCAGGCACCCAACCGCGGAGACAATCGCCCCAAACACGATGCCTTTGGCCACCCCCAGGACCACATCTCCGAGATGTACCGTGGTGGTCATTTGATGAAAAATCAGTGACAGGGGGAAGCCCAGCATCAAGGTGACCAAGACCCCGCCCAGGATGCCCATGAACATGGCGTAACAGGTCAAAAGTGGTGTCAGGAGAATTCCGGCCGTAATGCGCTGAACCACCAGAAACCGGAACGGATCCAGTCCGAGGGTTTCCAGGGCGTTCAATTCCTCGTTTACTTTCATCGTGCCAATTTCCGCGGCAAAAGCCGAGCCGGAACGCCCCGCCAGGAGGATGGCCGCCAGCAGTGGCCCCAATTCGCGCACCATCACCAGCCCGATCATGTTCGCCACATAGAGTTGGGCGCCAAATTGGGCCAGCGGTTCCGCCGCCTCAAAGGCGATGATTAAACCAACGAGGATGCTGACCAGCGAAACAATCGGCATGGCGTTTGCGCCGGCAAGTTCAAAAACCCGGCGAACTTCCCCCCAGCGCATTCGTTTCCGGTTTAGCAGGGAAGGCGGCAGACTGGTCATGATCCTGCCCAGAAACTCCACTTGCGCGCGTAAGTCTGCGGCCGTAAGCGTAACCGCAACCCCCACTTCCTCCGGCAGGGAATGACGCGCGGTTTCCAGGTGAGGTCGGAAGGCGGTGTAGTCCTCCAAGGTAAAACCGCGAAATAATTTGTCCAACCCGGCTTCCAGGCCCGAGATGGAGACGTTTGCGCCCGGGGTCATTCTGCCCATGTTCAAATAACGCAGCATCGCCAGACCGGCCCCGTCGCAGAATTGCAGCCCCGTGGCATCCACTTCGAGGGTTTCAACTTTGGCCGCATGCAACCCGCGTTCCAACCGGCTCCAGCAGACCGGTATTGTTCGTGCATCCAGCTGTCCGCGAAGCACCACCCGGGCCAGTCCGGTCGGCCCGACCTGCAGGTCAGTCTCCAGCTCATTTTGTTCAGGACCGGTCATGGCGGGGTTTTTCATGTCGTTGGCAGACCGGTCAGTTTCGTGGCAATGCGGGTCACTTCCTGATAGAGAACCAGCCGGGCCCGAATCTGGGCGGCGAGAGTCGCGTCGGTCGCGGCTTCCATTTGAGTGGCGACTGCTTGTTCGAGTTTCGCCAACTCGGCTGGCAAATCAGGCATTGGACGCTCTGGTTTGCCCTCCACTCGGTCGGCAAGATTCTGGAGCAACTCGGCCAGGCTGGCTCTGAATCTGGCGGAGGCCGCGCGCAGCGGTTCAGGAACGCTGGAGGGCCGCAAATCCGGGCGATGCTGGATGATCGCAAGCTGGTGCAGAAAAAGCATTTGCGCCGTATCCCCAATCACTTCCAGCCGCTCGCGCCGGGGCGCGCCCGGCTCGAACTTCGCGCTTTCAAATAATTGCCGGAGGTCGCCCAGATCCTGATAAATCTGCAAACGCAGGGTATAGGCTTCGGTGAGTTGCGGCGCAAGGTCATTCGCGTCCGGCAATCCGGCCAGCCGGGCAAGCGTATGCAAGACCGACGCCAGTTTTTCACGGGTGGATTCGAGCGCCCGGACCGGCCAGAGGTGGTCGTTGATTAATCCGAACACCGCGAGCCCCAGGGCGATGCCAACGAGCCGGTCGCGCACCACTCGTAATTCCGTGTAGGGCCCGTAGCTTTGCAAGACACATTTGTAAAAAGCCACACTGATCTGCAAGCCACAGTAAGCAATCCGCGGACTGCCGAAATTGACATACGCCGCCAGGGCCGTGACCGCGCCAAACGGAAACCAAAACGCCCCCAGCGAGTCAATGTGGGGAAAGACATACATCAGCGCAATCAACCCGAACAGTCCGCCCAGGGCCGCTCCACAAAGGCGCAGGACTCCCTTTTGCAGGCCCGCCCCAATGGTCGAGAGCGAACAAACGATACAGGTGATCACCGAGGTATAGATTCCCGGGTAACTCGTCAGGGTGAAAATCAGATAGCAGATAAAGCCGGCCAGCGCGCCTTTGATGGCGAATTGAAGGTATTCCGGATTCGTAAAGGCGTCGGGGGCGAGTGATCCGCCTCTGGCCTGATTGGGTGCGGGTTTCAATTCCTCCGGCAATTCGCGTCCGGGAAATGCGAACGGCATCAATTCAACCACCCGTTCCATTTCCGCGAGCGATGGCAGTGCCACGTGGCTCACCGCAGTCGCTCGTGAAACCGGAACCGTGGGGATTTCCGGCGGACGGTGCTCTTCAATCGCCGTCCGCCAGCGGGCACAGGCCGAAGCAACGCCCAGCAGCCGTGTTCGAACTGGCACCTCCAGCCCGCCCACGGCGTGAAATTCGAGCACCGCCGCCGCCGTCATCAACCGGTCGGCGAGGACAAACTGCGCGCGCATTTCCGCATGGTGTTGCCTGAGCCAGGGCTCGATCGCGCCAAACATTTTCAGTTGTTGCAGCGGCTTGGCCACCCCGGCCAGCGCGAAGGCGGCTAGTCCGGAGGTTTGCGGGCTGGATTTTTCCCCGGCGGCCAGCCGGCGCAGCAAGTCTTCCACCGCGCCAATACGGGAAGTCAATGCTTCGGCCAGCACGGACTGCCCTGTTAGTGGATTAAACAGATGCTGAACCGCCAAATTGATCAGGAGCCCCAGCGTCCAGGACCACCACAGATAAAAGGGATACTTGCTAATATAGTCGGTGGAGGTCACCGTGTCCGAAACCGTCATTCCCAAGGCCAGTGGAATACCGATGCCCCAGCCCAAAGGTCCGATCGTGACCATCCGGTTTATCAGCAATCCCAACCCGATGAAAACCGGCACCCCGAGCACGCGCAGCCAGGTCAGATCAAGCGCGCAGATAAAGTAGAGGAGCAGTATTCCGCAGCCCAGCGTGATGCCAATGAATGCCAGCAGGCTTCCCAGCAGCGTCGTCGTGGTGTCCTCCTTCGCAATCGCAAAAAACCCCACCATCACGATGAGCGGCTGCTGCAAGTGAAACGCCATGATGGGGATGGTGCAGACCAGGCAGGCCAGCGTCAGCCGAAGCGTGGCCCGCCAGCGTCCGGGGGTTGGTGCCAGTTCACGGCGCAGAAACCCAAAAAACGGGAGGGTGGTCAGGGCCGGGGTGGGAAGCGCGGTGGTCATGGGGCTGATCGTGCTACCGGCCCGCCGGGTTGCTTTCCCGCGAACCCGGGCCGGTGATCGTCACCACGGCCGACGCGCCAACGCGGAAGCTGTCGTCGGGATCCTCCACCTGAATCCGAACTGGAAATCGTTGGGCCAGGCGCACCCAGTCCAGGTTGCGCGGCACGCTCGGCAAGCCGCCGGCGCTCGTGCCATCCTCCGGGACGACCGCCCACGCCAGACCGACCACCCGGCCTTTGAATCTTTTCCCGCCTTTGAATTGCAGATAGATTTCGGCGGGCGAACCGGCTTCGATGTGCTTGAGCTGCGTCTCACGGAAATTCGCGACGACATACCAGGTGCGCGTGTCCACCAGCGTGAACACATCCACGCCCGCCCGCGCAAACTCGCCGATGGAAATGTTGAAGTTGACCACTTTCCCGCTGAAGGGCGCGGTCACCCGGCAGTATTCAAGGTTCAACTCGGCATCGTTAAGCTGCGCTTGGGCGGCGGCGATGCGCGCGTTCACATCGCCATCCTGGCCGATCTCATTGTCGGCCCGGAGCCGCTGGACTTTCGCCGCCTCCACGGCGGCCGCAGCCGCCGCCAGCACCTTCTGCGCCGCGCGGACACTGGTGTCAGCCACGAGCCGGCGGGTGCGCGCCTCTTCCAACTGGTCGGCCGTGGCAAATTCCTTGGCCAGCAATGGTTCGAGTCGCTTGACGTGATCGTCCGCCTCCTGGTATTCCGCCTCGGCCCGTTCAACTGAGGCGGCGTCCGCCAGTTGCTCCGCCTCCGCCTGGATGATTGAGGCGTCGGCAGCCTTCAGGGCATTCTGCAGGGCCTCCACTTCCTTGCGCGTAAGACTCAAGCCCGCCTTGGCGCTGGCGACCGCGTCTTCATAGGGGCGGGGATCAATTAAAAATAAGAGATCCCCTTCCTTAACAAATTGGTTGTCCTGTACCGCCAGTTTGACGATATGGCCGCTGGCGTGCGGAGCCACACCGATGAAATTGGCGCGCAGCGTCGCATCGTCCGTCTCCGGCCGGTAATCATGCGTCCAGATCGCCATGATGGCCACGAGCACGGTGGCGATGATGATCCCCAGCGCAACTCTTTGACCGAGCATTTTGGGATCAGTCTTCGTCGGTGTGACATTGGCTTCGGGCATAATTTTAACTCCTAAAAAACAGCAGCCAGGTGGTGAGCGTGATGAGCACCCAAAGACAAAAATAGATGAATGCCCGGAACGGCAGATGCGGGTGAATGTTGGTCTTGATGAAAATCAGCCGCCCAACCAGCGCTCCCAGCACCCCCAGGAACATGCAGAGCATCCAGCCGGGAAAGAATGAACCCAGCAGATTTATGGATGGCGCCGCCTGGCAGCCGGTCATCCAAACCAAGTTCATCCCCAGGGCGAGCCGCCACCAGCTTCCGCTCACCGGGCTGCGGAAGCCCGCCCGGTTGATTGGGGAAGGTGGGTTTGCATTCATGGTTCGTTGCATCTTAATTGGCGGTTTGCTTCAACAATTGCGGGCCGAGATCGCCGGAGGCGAAGGCCAGGGCCGCGGCGGATTCAAGCAGCGTGGCGCGCGTGTCCAGTTGGGTGTACCGGGCCTGACTTAAATCCCGCCGCGCCGCCAACAGATCCACCAAATTGCTCAGACCATGCTGATACCCTTCAAAGGTCTGTTGATAGGACTTCTCCGAGGCATCCACCAGGGCCGCCGCCACATCCAGCCGGCGAATCGCCATCTTGGTGTCGCTGTAGTATTGCCACACTTGGGAGATGGCCTGATCGCGCGCGTCTTCCAACTCCCGTTGCGCCGCCGTGCTCGCGGCCCGGGCCGCCGCCAGCTTGCTCCGCCGGGCGCCGCCATCAAACCACGACCAGTTCAAGGCCAGCCCCACCCCCCAAGTGGGTTGTTCGGTGGCGGCCCAGGGCAGTTCACTGCCCGCCACCCGTAACTGCGAACGCTCAAACGCCCCGCCCGCCTCGCCCTGGAAGGACAGCGTCGGGTAATACGCCTTGCCGGCCCGTTTGATTTCGGCCTCCTTTTCGCGCAGGACCGCCACCATTGCCAACAGATCGGGGCGCTGCTCCAATGTCCGGTTGATCTCATCTTCCACCGAGTCGTTCAGGTTGGTGGGCACGGCGAGTTTGGAAAAATCAATCACACGCAGGGGCACCGTGGGCGAAACCCCGATGCTGTCGGCCAGCGCCACCTCCGCGTCGCGCTCGCGGGCCGCCACGTCCTCCAGATCGAACGCCGCCTGGACTGCCTGCTGGCGGGCCAGCAAGACATCCGGCATGGTGGCCAGCCCTTGCTGGTGGCGCGCCTCCGCCGCCGCCTGAACTTTCAGGGCCGCGGCCTGGGCCGCTTGCGCCACCTCGATGCGTCCGTGGACCTTGGATAATTCATAGAAGGCGCTCTGCACTTTGAAAACGATCACTTGGTGCCGCGCGTTGAAACCAAAATTGGCCGCCAGCAATTGATTCTGCGCTGCCGTCACCGCCGCCTTGCGCCGGCCAAAATCGAGCAACACCCATTCCAAACTGGCGACTGGCCTGGCCTGTTGGTCGTGCAGGTCCATGAATCCCGCTTGGGTGGGGCTCAACGGCAACGGCTCCGGTGTGCGCGTGTCGCCCGCCGATGCTTGCAGCGCCAGCAGGGGATAATATTCGCTCTGCACCAGTCCAACCGCCGCCGCCGCCTGCCGGGCGTGCTCCCAAGCCGCCTTGGTCTCGGGGTTGACCCGTTCCGCGAGATCAATCAGATCGGCCAGGCCATAATCCTTCTGCGCCTCTGCCTGCGGCTCGTCCCGGGCCTGGAGCGGTTGGGCAAACCCGCCCAGGTCGGGCGGCAGCCACGGCCGTTCCGATGAGTCCGGGGCCTTCAGCCCATTGAGCACCTCAGCGGCGCCGCCCGACAACATCGCCGCCCCGGCCGCCCTCCCGGCATTCAACCCAAAGCACAAGCAAACCGCGATGCCCGCGCTTTTGGTGGCATCAGCGATCATCTTGATGGTCGTGTATAAGTTCAAACGGGAGCTGTCTTCAACGGTGTCACCATTTATCGGAGCCGGCCATATTTCTCAAATTGCATCTAAACACCCGGAAGCATACTTCTACTGCGAGTCCGAACTCCATTGCCCCTCGGGCAGTTCTTCGACCCGGCAATTTGACGGAGGGGTGCCACTGTCTGAAGACAGAGAGACGATTGCTCCTTTCGAGGAGGTTCATGCGGATTTCATGGCCTCCCGCTTGGCAGATAAAGCCGCCAGCCGGCGGCCCTCCCGGAATCGGGCGCGCAGCTTGTGGTCGGAAATAACCTCGGCAACGGCCTGGCCGATCACCGCGACCACCCCGAACAAGGGCAGCGCCAGCACCAGTCCGGTGGCCCCGGCCACCGTGCCTCCCAGGAAAAGCATCACGACGCTGAGCACGGGATGAATGTGAAGTTTGCGTCCAATCGTCAGCGGCAAAAAAACAAAATCGTCCAATAGCCTGACCGCAATGAAAAGTACCAGGCTGGCGTAAGCCAGCCAGCCCTTGTCGGGGGAATCCGTGACGGTTGCCAGCACCACCATGACGCAGCCGGCCACCGATCCAAGATAGGGAATCCAAGCGAGCACGGCGGCGGCGATCGCCAGCCAGGCCGCATGGGCTATCCCCAAAAGCCCGAGTCCGGCGGCCAGGCAGGCGGTGTCCAGCAGGGTGAGCAGCAGCAGCCCCTGGAAATAGTTTTGGAGGCTGGTGTCCAACCGGGCAAAGAGGAGCAGTGATTTTTCAAAATAGGCGTTGGGCACGCTTTTGATGAGATATTTTTTCAGGCGCGCCGCATCGTTCAACATATAGTAAGTAATGAACGGAACCAGCAGCACGGACGGCAGCCATTTCAACAATAACAGCGCGAGGGGCAGGAGCTGATCCTCGGCAAAGCGCCCCGTGAATTGCCGGACGCGTTGGTCCACCAGCGTGCCCACGTGCATCCGTTGGAACACTGGGAATGCCCGCTCCAACGACCCGGCTGTCTGGCTCA
>Ga0302187_10003071_pt1 | contig 13566 bp, 11 predicted proteins | sample II_Bog_E1_3_FD_202120 | JGI IMG/M metagenome (GOLD analysis project Ga0302187, IMG submission 202120) | Peat permafrost microbial communities from Stordalen Mire near Abisko, Sweden - II_Bog_E1_3 | ecosystem: Environmental > Terrestrial > Soil > Wetlands > Peat | place: Sweden: Abisko...
ATTGACCAGCGTGCTCATGTTGTCGTCGGTCGTCTCGGTGCCGATCGCCGCCAGATCGGCCGCGCTGGCACTGCGCGGGCTTTCGGGGCTGGCATCGAGATAGAGCGCCAGCTTGTCGATCTCGCTGCGCACGATCCGCGTGTCGAGCCCCGCCGCCTGCGCGATCGTTTCGGCCATCGCCCCGCCCAGCCGCAGCCCCGCCGCATCCGCCAGGGTGCGCACCATGTCGGTCACCCCGCGCTGGTCGGGCGGATAGAACACCGTGACCAGCCCATCGTCGCGGTCGGCCAGCAGCTTGGCCACGCGCGATTTGTCGGTTGCGCCGGTGGCCAGCACCACCACCGGCCATCCGGGCACAGCATCGCCGATCAGCGTGGCGATGGCATCGTGCGCTTCGTCCCCCGACATGGTGACGAACAGCACGCGGCGGTCACCGAACAGCGATGTCGAGCGGGCTTCGTCGGCCAGTCTGACCGCATCGCGCTTCAACTCCGCGCCCGTGAAATCGACCCGTTCAGCCGGGCCCAGCCGCCGCAGCACCAGCGCGGCGGCATCGCCCGCGCCCGCTTCGTCGGCGCCGCAAAAATAGAACACCCGGACCTGGGGCAATGCCCGTTCGAGCATTCCGGGCAAAGTCTTGGCGGTTGCCTTCACGGGCGATGGCCAGCCGCTTCCAACTGTCGCAAGCGCGTGGCGACGCGGATGACGATCTGGTTGGCGACATCTTTCGCCAGATTTTCCTGCGCAGTCTGTTCGGCGGCGATCACCGCATATTCGCTCGATACCACGTCGATCCCGGCATCGGCATCGGCGGTGGTGTCGAGCAGGATCGCCCCCGACGACAGATCGACAAGCTGATAGCGCGCGCGCATGACGCTGCGTTCGCGGCTGACCGAATTGTCGGGCTGAACGATCATCCCGGTCAGCTTTTCATCCAGCCGCACGTCCAGCCGCCAGCGCGCTGTGCTCTGGCCGGCTGCGCCGAGCCGGTCGATCACCGCGTTGCGCACCAGATAGCCGGCCTTGCCGCCAATCGGCGATACCGCCACCGCACCGATATCGCGCGCGACCACGCCCGATCCACCACCGGCATAGAGCGGCTGCAGCCCGCACCCTGCCAGCGGCATGGCAGCGAGCGCGACCACGGCGCTCCACGCGCGTGCCTTACGCAACAAGATTCACCAGCCGGTCGGGCACCACGATCACCTTTTTGACATCCGCGCCTTCCAGCGCACGCTGCACTTTGTCCGACGCCAGGGCCAGGCGTTCAAGGTCTTCGCGCGGGGTGCCCTTGGCCACTACCAGCGTGTCGCGCAGCTTGCCCTTGACCTGCACGGCAATAGTCACTTCATCATCGATCAGCAGCGCCGGATCGACCGTCGGCCAGGCGGCATCGGCAATCAGGTGTTCGCCAATGCTGGTCCAGGCCTCTTCGGCCAGATGCGGCATCATCGGCGCGACCAGCAGCAGGATGGTGCGGATGGCCTGGCTGCGATCGGCGGACGGGGCGGCCTTTTCGGTGGCGCCGGTCAGTTCGTAGATCCGCGCGACCGCTTTGTTGAAGCTGAGCGCCTCGATATCGGCGGCCACGGCATGGACCGTCTGGTGCGTCTTGCGCGCCAGGGCGCGATCTTCGCCGCTGGCGCCCGCATCATATTGGGCGAACAGGCGCCACAGCCGCTGGACAAACCGCGCGCAGCCCTCGATCCCTGCTTCGGACCACGGCAGGTCGCGTTCGGGCGGACTGTCCGACAGCATGAACCAGCGGATCGCATCGGCGCCGTGACGCGCGACGATCTCGTCGGGATCGACCACATTCTTTTTCGATTTCGACATCTTGATGACCCGGCCGATCTGCACCGGGGCACCATCGGCGCGCAAGCGCGCGCCATCGCCGCCGCGTTCGACTTCGGCCGGGCTGAAATAGACCGGTTGCCCGTTGTCGGGATTGCGGCGTTCATAAGTCTCGTGCGTCACCATGCCCTGGGTAAACAGGCTGGCAAACGGCTCGGTCAGCTCGATCAGGCCGATATGCGCCAGCGCGCGGGTCCAGAACCGGGCATAGAGCAGATGCAGGATCGCGTGTTCGATCCCGCCGATATACTGTTCGACCGGCAGCCATTGCGCAATCATCGCCGGATCGAACGGGCGATCGGCCGGCTGGCTGGCAAAGCGCAGGAAATACCACGAACTGTCGACAAACGTGTCGAGCGTGTCGGTCTCGCGCCGCGCGGCATGGCCGCATTGCGGGCAAGCGACATGCTTCCACGTCGGATGGCGTTCGAGCGGGTTGCCCGGCACCGAAAAATCGACATCGTCGGGCAGCACGACCGGCAACTGCTTTTTGGGCACCGGCACCACGCCGCACACTTCGCAATGCACGAACGGGATCGGCGTGCCCCAATAACGCTGGCGCGACACGCCCCAGTCGCGCAGGCGCCACACCGTCTTGCCCTGGCCCCAGCCTTCGGCCTCGGCACGGCCGATCACCGCCGCCTTGGCCGCGGCCACGGTCAGGCCATCGAGGAAGCCCGAATGGACGATCACCCCGTCGCCCGCCTCGGCCTCGTCGCCGAACGGCGCATCGGCGCGATCGGCATCGGGGGCGACCACGCGCGTGATCGGCAGGCCGTACTTGCGCGCAAAATCGAAATCGCGCTGGTCGTGGCCGGGCACCGCCATGATCGCGCCGGTTCCGTAATCCATCAGCACGAAATTGGCGATATAGACCGGCAGTGCCGCGCCGGTGAACGGGTGGCGCGCGCTCAGCCCGGTGTCAAAACCCAGCTTTTCGGCGGTTTCCAGTTCGGCGGCGGTGGTCCCGCCCTGACGGCACAGCGCAATGAAATCCTGCGCGGCCGGGTTGCCGGCGGCAATGCCCTGCGCCACCGGATGTTCGGCGGCCACCGCGACAAAGCTGGCGCCAAAGATCGTGTCGGGGCGTGTGGTATAGACATCGAGCCGGTCGCCGTTCGACAGATCGAACCCGAATTGCAGGCCCTGGCTTTTGCCGATCCAGTTTTCCTGCATCAGGCGCACTTTTTCGGGCCATTTGTCGAGCGTATCGAGCCCGGCCAGCAAATCATCGGCAAACTGGGTGATCTTGAGGAACCACTGGTTCAGCTTGCGCTTTTCGACCAGCGCCCCCGAACGCCAGCCGCGCCCGTCGATCACTTGTTCGTTGGCCAGCACGGTCTGGTCGACCGGGTCCCAGTTGACCGCCGATTCGCGGCGATAGACCAGGCCCGCCGCATAGAGATCGAGGAACAGCGCCTGTTCCTGGCCATAATAGTCGGGATCGCACGTGGCGAGTTCACGGCTCCAGTCGAGCGCAAAGCCCAGCCGTTTCAACTGCGCCTTCATGTTGGCAATATTGTCGCGGGTCCATCCGCCGGGGTGGACACCCTTTTCCATCGCGGCGTTTTCCGCCGGCATGCCGAACGCATCCCACCCCATCGGGTGCAGTACTTCGTGCCCGATCATCCGCTTGTAGCGGGCCAGTACGTCGCCCATGGTGTAATTGCGCACATGGCCGATGTGGATGCGCCCCGAAGGATAGGGAAACATTTCCAGCACATAGCTGCGCGGTTTGGCCGAACTATCATCGGCGCGGAATGTCTGGGCGTTGTCCCACGCCTGTTGCCAGCGGATATCGGCGCTGGCGGGATCGAAACGGTCTGCGGTCATGACAGCCCTCTACGCGAGAGGCATGTCATGACGCAACCGTAGAAGGCGGGCGTAGAAGGCGAGCGTCGAAGGCGGCGCCGATGCCGCCTTCGAAATGCGCTGTGCCGCGAAAATCCTTATCCGCGAATGGTCTTGCGGCGCAGGTCGCGCGCGCGGGTCAGGATCACGTCTTCCAGTCTCTGCACGGTGGCCGCTTCGACCGGGGCGTCGATCCACACGCTGCCCTGCAGAACCTGGCGGCTGGCGGCAACGCGCACCGCATCGGCGCGCAGATCCTGATCGAGGATCGACACCGTCACCTTGACGCGTTCGCCGGGATTCTTGGGGTTGGCATACCAGTCGGTGACGATCACACCGCCGTTGCTGTCGGTCTGCAACAGCGGCATGAATGACAATGTATCGAGTGTTGCGCGCCACAGATAGGAATTGACGCCGATCTGGGTCACTTTGCTGGGCGCCATCTGGGCTTCTTCGGCCAGCTTTTTCTTCTGGGGGCGGTGATGCACGCAGGCGCCCAGCGAAACGACCACTGCTGCGATGGCAAAGGCGCGCGTGGCGGTGGCTGCATAGTGGCCGATAGTCTTGGGGCTGGCGCTCAACGTCACTGTCAATCCTGTCCTTCGCTGGTGCGGGCCGCTGGCACATCGGGTGCAGGGCCGGGCACAAACCGAAACGGACAAGCCACCGCCCGCCCTTTGCGCGATACACCTTGCATAGTGCACGCATTCGCCGGGCAGGGGCGGCCAGCACCGTCCCGGGCACGGCCTCTAACACCCAGTCGCCATCGGCGGCAAGCGCATTGCGCGCCGGGCTTGTATGTGGACTGGCTGCAACACTTGCCAAGGAACCGTCATCGCGGGCGGCAATATCTGGATGGATCGACGCATTGCCACTATACGGCGGCATAACAAAGGCGCACGAGCGATCCATCAAGGCGCTTTCGGGGATTCGGGTGTTGCGAAACACGCGATTGTTCGAAACGCGGTTGAGGGCGCGTTGTCCTTGAAATGTTCGGTTTGGTCATCACATTGGTGGCCATCCGGTTGGCGATAGAGCGAAAGAGCAGGTAGACGATCATGCGTGCGGGTACGGGCAAAGGCAGAAAGAACGACGGTTTTCGTCGGTTTCTGCGCGCGCCGGTGATTTGCGCCGGATTGGTCCTTGCCTCGGTGTTCGCCGCGCCGACGATGGTCAATGCCTTTTCCAGCAACACCGAATCGCTGCCGGTCAGTCTGGCGGCGCGCGGGGCACTGGGGTCGTTCACCCCGGCTTCGGTCGATCCCCGGCTGGTGACGCAAGGGGCGATTCGCGCGCTGACCCATGGCCGGCTGTTTCGTTTCACCCCCGCCGGGATGGACAACCGACCCGATCGCGCGGTGACAGTGGCCGTGCGCGTGACCGGTGAACACACGCAGTTCCTTGCCAGTCATTCAGCGCAGGCCGACGCGGGCGCCGGCTTTGCCGCCGTGCGGATCACGCCGGTGGCTTATAATCTGGGCATGGCGCGCGGGTATCAAAGCTTTGCACTGCCGTCGTCCAACGTGATTCACGATCTGCCGCACGACAACAGCGAATTGCGCACGTTCTCGCTGGCGGCAACGACGGCCGAACCGTCGGCCGGTTCGTTCTCGTCGACGCCCCGTCTGTCGGCGGATGTGGCTGCGGATGAAAATGCTGCGCCGGGTCGTTCGCCGCGCACATTGGGCACGCAGGGCGACTATCAGGTCAAGATGGGCGGCAGCTATCGCCTGATCGGCAACCTCGATGTCACCGCCGGTCTGCGGTACACCACCGAGCGCGACCAGTTGCGCGCTATGACCGATCATCGCCAGGACAGCCAGGCGATCTACGTCGGAACCAAGTTCCGCTTCTGATCCGATGGCCGTGTCACGGCCATCGCTTCCACCTTTTACTTCGTTGCAATCGCGCTGCCGCATCATCGCGGCGGTTCGCCGCGTTTTGCCACGCTGATACGTATTCTTCGACTGGGGTCCAATTGCAGGCCGCCGCCGGGCATCGCACAGTCTCATCCATGCCTTGTCGCAGCATCGTCGCGGTCGTAGCGTAGCGGTGATGCCGAACGGGGCATTCATGCCGAAGAGGATCTGAAATGGCGCGAGTGGCGATTGTAACGGGTGGGACACGGGGAATCGGCGAAGCGATCAGTATCGCGCTGAAGGCCCAGGGACGGACAGTTGTGGCCAATTATACCGGCAACGAGGCGAGGGCGCGCGCCTTTACCGAAGTGACCGGCATTCCGACCGCGCGCTGGGATGTGGGCGATCACGAGGCGACACTGGCGGCCGTGGCGGCAATTGCCGAAGAGCATGGGCCGGTCGACATCGTCGTCAACAACGCCGGGATTACCCGCGATGGCGTGTTGCACCGAATGAATTTCGACGACTGGAACGAAGTCATGCGCGTCAATCTGGGTGGGTGCTTCAACCTGGCCAAGGCGACCTTTTCGGGCATGCGCGAACGCGGGTGGGGGCGCATCGTCAACATCGGTTCGATCAACGGGCAGGCCGGGCAATATGGCCAGGTCAACTATGCCGCCGCAAAATCGGGCATTCACGGCTTTACCAAGGCGCTGGCACAGGAAGGCGCCAAATATGGCGTAACCGTCAATGCCATCGCGCCGGGCTATATCGACACCGATATGGTCGCCGCGGTGCCTGCCCCGGTGCTGGAAAAGATCGTCGCCAAGATCCCGGTGGGCCGCCTGGGCCAGGCCGAGGAAATCGCGCGCGGTGTCGCCTTTCTCACCTCGGACGAAGGCGGCTTTGTGACCGGATCGACGATGTCGATCAACGGCGGGCAGCACATGTATTGAACCGGCCGGGCGGCAGGGCAGGCCCTGCCGCCGGTTTGTCGCGCATGACCGCAATATTCCACCCCCCGGTCAAGCGCTCGGTCGAAATCGCCGGGCACAAGACCTCGATCAGCCTGGAACCGCTGTTCTGGGACTGGCTGCGCCGCGTCGCCGCCGAACAAGGCGTGCCGGTCAACGCGCTGGTCGCGCAAATCGATGCCGAACGCATCGAAGCCGACACCCCGCCGGGTCTGGCCGGTGCGATCCGCCTGTGGCTGGCGGCGCGGGTGCTGGCGGGGGAGTGAAGGTTTCGCTGCGGGCTGAGATCTGGCTGCCGATGCCGTCGTTTGGCGGTATGGCTGCATGGCAAGTCTTGGAGGTTAGCGGACGGTGAGTTTTTTTGGCTGACTAGGGTGTCGCAGTCCTTCACATGACCGAGAGGCTGGGGCAATATCGATAATCGCTTTTTGAAAGAAGGAGGGAACAGCGCAGTGGACCTGATGTCAGTGTTTATCGGGGTTCCTGCCCTAGTATCCGGTTCGGCGATGCTGTTCTTCCCGCGCAAAAAGCGCTTAGAAGCAGAAGCAAAGGTCGCAATTCGCAAAGCGCAATTAACTGCAGGTGCGTCGGAACGGTATTTTGAGGAAGGCCGAACTCTAGATGCCTACCCACTGCCCGCAACTGACAGGAAATGGCGGACCAAGGGAGCATTTTTAACCGCTTGTGGCATCGCGTTGCTCTGCCTCGCCTATTTTCGGTAGCATCCCGATCGACCGCTTCTGGAGCGGAGCGGACAGGCAGCTTTGGTGCGGAGATATTAGAAAGCGGCCACTTCGTTATGCTATACCGACAAGAATGAACAGCCTCACGCAAAAGCCAAACCACACTTATTCCGCAGAGTTTCGCCTTTATGGCGAGCTTCTCGACCCTTTAGAAGTGTCCTCGATCATAGGCCTTCAAGCCACCACATGGTCGAACGGAGAACTGATCGGCAAACGGCAAAGATTGCCGTTCTGGGGCTACAATGGGTGCGATGATCCGCAGTTTCAGGCCGAGTGGCAATCGTTAGAGGATGCTCTGGCGTTAGTTTCGCGCAGGCTTAAGCCCTACCGATCGATCATTGCCGACTTATCAGGGCGTTTCCACGGCATCTGGTGGTGCGGCCATTTCCAATCCAGCTTTGACGGAGGGCCGACATTGTCACCGCGAGTTCTTGCAGATGTCGCGAGCTTCGGATGCCCACTCTACATTGACAACTACTATCACGATGGCGGGGGTGAGTTTCAGGAAATCCACGCAGGTGTTTGAACGGCATCAACTGGGCGAGAGCCGCATATTCCCAACACACACACTCGTCATTCCCGCGAAGGCGGGAATCCAGTTTCGGCGTGGAGATTCTATCCGATCGTTTGTCCTTGACGCGAGGCGCCACTGGATTCCCGCCTTCGCGGGAATGACGATGAAATGGCTGCTTTTCCGGCGCGAATAGCCGCTGCGCAGCAACGATACCAGCAGGTTAGCCGTCCGGGCGGGGCGCGAGTATCTTCCCGCGCTCAGTCGCTGCCGACGCGTTCCACGTCGGCGCCGATCAGCGCGAGCTTTTCTTCCAGCCGTTCATAGCCGCGATCGAGGTGATAGACGCGGTGCACGCGGGTTTCGCCTGCGGCGGCGAGCCCGGCGATGATCAGGCTCATCGATGCGCGCAAGTCGGTGGCCATCACGTCGGCGCCGGTCAACTGGTCGACACCGTGGACGATTGCGGTGCGGCCCTTGGCATCGATATGCGCGCCCATGCGGTTCAGTTCGGGCACGTGCATATACCGGTTTTCAAAGATCGTTTCGGTCAGCACCGATGACCCCTTGGCCATGCACAGCATCGCCATCAACTGCGCCTGCATGTCGGTGGCAAAGCCGGGGAAGGGGGCGGTGGACAAAGTGATCGGGCGGATCGCGCCGTTGGCGGCAACATGCAGCCCGGCGCGGGTCTGTTCGACGTGCACCCCGGCATCGGTCAGCGCCTGCACCGTGGCGGCCATATCCTCGATTCGGGCCCCGGCCAGCGTCACTTCGCCGCCGGTGATCGCCGCCGCACAGGCATAGGAACCCGCCTCGATGCGATCGGGCATCACCATATATGTCGCGCCATGCAGGCGCTTGACGCCGTGGATGGTCAGATCGGAACCGCCGATCCCCTCGATTTCGGCGCCCATCGCCACCAGCAGGTTGCACAAGTCGACGATTTCGGGTTCGCGCGCGGCGTTGTGCAGCGTCGATGTGCCATTGGCCAGCACCGCCGCCATCAGCGCGTTTTCAGTCGCCCCGACCGAGACGACCGGGAACGTGTAGGACCCGCCGGGCAGGCCGCCGTCGGGCGCATGCGCGCGCACATAGCCAGAGGCAAGCTCGATCACCGCGCCGAACGCTTCGAGCACTTTGAGGTGCAGGTCGATCGGGCGGTTGCCGATGGCGCATCCGCCGGGCAGCGAGACGGTCGCTTCGCCCGCGCGCGTCAGCATCGGGCCGAGCACCAGGATCGAGGCGCGCATCTTGCGCACCAGGTCATAGGGCGCGACGGTCGAGGTCAGCCGGGTGGCCTGCAGCGTCATCACGCGGCCGAAATCTTCGGGCCGGGCGCCGGCGATCGCGGTGGACACGCCGAACTGGTTGAGCAAGTGCTGAAAGCTGTCGATATCGGCCAGACGCGGCAGATTGCGCAGCGTCAGCGGCTCGTCGGTCAACAGCGCACAGGGCAGCAGGGTCAGCGCCGCATTCTTTGCCCCGGATACCGGCACGACGCCCGACAGGCGGTTGCCACCGCGAATGATGATCTTGTCCATCGCCGCGATTTACCGGGATTTGCGGCGGGTGCAATGCCTGGATTGCACGCATTGCAAAGGGGGTGACAGGCCGATCCGAATTTGCAGGCCAGACATTGAATTCGCGTGAATAAAAAACATCAGTTGCGTCGCGGCAAGGGCATTGCATAACGATGTCGCAACACTTTCTGGGGTATTAACGGGGCCATGACCGAAACGCGTAATCACAAGCCAATTCGCAAGGCCGTTTTCCCGGTTGCGGGCCTCGGCACACGGTTTCTGCCCGCGACCAAGGCCATCCCCAAGGAAATGTTGCCGATCATCGACCGGCCACTGATTCAGTACGCCGTCGACGAGGCGCGCGAGGCGGGCATCGAACAGCTTATTTTCGTGACCGGGCGCGGCAAAGTGTCGATCGTTGAACATTTCGACACCGCCTATGAACTTGAATCGACGATGACGGGCCGCGGCAAGGCGCTCGATGTGCTCGATGCGACTCGCATTCAGCCGGGCAATCTGGTGACCGTGCGTCAGCAGGTACCGCTGGGGCTGGGCCATGCAATCTGGTGCGCGCGGGCAATTGTCGGCGATGAACCGTTCGCGATCTTCCTGCCCGACGAACTGATGATCGGCACGCCGGGGTGCATGAAGCAGATGGTCGAAGCCTATAACGAGGTGGGCGGCAATCTGATTTCGGTGCTCGAAGTGCCGCACGAAGATGTGTCGAGCTATGGCGTGATCAGGCCGGGCAAACAGATTTCGCCGCACCTGACCGAGGTGCTGGGGCTGGTCGAAAAGCCCAGGGCCGAAGACGCGCCGTCAAACCTGATCATTTCGGGCCGCTATATCCTGCAACCCGAAGTGATGCGCACGCTGGAAAGCCAGGGCAAGGGTGCGGGCGGCGAAATCCAGTTGACCGATGCGATGGCGCGCATGATCGGCAACCAGGCGTTTCACGCGGTCACGTTCGCGGGCCGTCGCTATGATTGCGGCAGCAAGGCGGGGTTTGTCGAGGCGACGCTGGAACTCGCGCTGGCGCGCGAAGACATGGCCGCCGATGTGGGTGCGATGATCAAGCGGCTGGCGGCGCAGCTCGGCTGAGTGTTTGCGTGTCTGACCCGAAACGCGCCCTTTCGCGCGTTTCGGGTCAGACTCTGAAGGCCGGTCGATTGCGGTTCAGGCGGCCTTCCACCGTAGCGGCAGACGTTTAAGCCCGCCGACAAAGGTCGATTTGGCGCGCGCCGGTTCGCCCGCCAGTTCGACACTGTCGAGCCGGTCGAGCAGCACTTCGAACAGGATGCGCATTTCCAGCCGTGCCAGATGCAGCCCCAGGCACTGGTGCGCGCCCGCGCCGAACGCCAGGTGGCGATTGGCCTCGCGCGTGGCATCGAACCGGCGCGGATCGGGAAATTGCGCGGGATCGTGGTTGGCCGCGACATAGTTGATCATCAGCCAGTCGCCCGCCGCGATCTGCTGCCCGCCCAGTTCGGTATCGGCGGCGGCGGTGCGCATGAAATGCTGCACCGGTGTGGTCCAGCGGATCGCTTCTTCGACAATGCCTGGCAAAAGCGCGCGGTTGGCCTTGACCAGCGCGAACTGGTCCGGGTCCTTCGCCAGCGCGAGCATGGCCCCGGCGGTCGAGGCCGAAGTGGTGTCGTGCCCGGCGCTGGCGGTGATGATGTAATAGCCTGCGGTGTCGCGGTCGCCGATCGGGGCGCCATCGACCATGCCGTTGGCGATCACGGTGGCGACATCGTCGGCGGGTGCCTTGCGCCGTTCGGCCGCAAGCGCTGCGAAATAGCCTTCGAAATCCTTGACCGCCCCGGCGACAATCTGGGTGATCATTTCAGGGGGCAGGTTCTTGATGCCCGACTGGTTCAGCTCTTCATCCTGCCCGCCGAACATCTGCTGGGTCAGTACCAGCATGCGCTGTTCATCGGATTCAGGAACGCCGAGGATTTGCATCACCACATGCAAGGGGTAGGGGCTGGAAACCAGTTTGGTGAAATCGCCTTCGCCCCCGGCATCGAGCAGGCGCGCCACGGTCGCCTCGGCAATCGTGCGGATGCGCGCTTCGATCGTGCGCAGGTTCTTGGGCATGAACCATTCCTGCGTCAGGCGGCGCAATTTGGGATGTTTGGGCGCATCCATCTGCACCAGCGATTCGACCAGATGCGGGCTGCCCCCGGTGATCGCCTTGGCCAGCGCCTCGGTGCTGCGCAGCGTGAAGACGGCGCTTTTGGGATTGTTGAGGAACGTCTGGTTGTCCTTGCTGACTTTCATCACTTCATCGTAGCCGGCGATATGCCAGAACGGTTCGTGAATGTCGTCGGGCGCGACCACTTTGCCGACCGTCAGGCCGTTTTCGCGCAGCCAGTCGAACTGATCGAGCAACGGGGTCCATGCCGAATAGGCATTGGGATCGATCACCGCAGCGCCGATATGCGGGGGGATCAGGGCGTCGGTTGCAGTGGCCATAGCGGGTGATCCTCAATCGGTCAGGCGGTTGCGGCGGTCTTGTATTCGTCGCGCAACAGGCGTTTGAACAGTTTTCCGGTCGGCTCGCGCGGCAAATCGGCTCGGAAATCGATCTGACGCGGCATTTTCACCCGGCTCAGTTGCGGGGCCAGCCATTGCGCCAGTTCTTCTGCCAGTGCGGGGCCTGCCGTGCTGAAATCGGCGGGTTGCACCACCGCCACCACGCGCTCGCCCATATCGGCGTCGGGCGCGCCGATTACCGCGACATCGGCCACTTTGGGATGGGTGACCAGCAGGTTCTCGATCTCCTGCGGATAGATGTTCACCCCGCCCGAAATGATCATGAAGCTCTTGCGGTCGGTCAGGAACAGATAGCCGTCGTCATCCTGCCAGCCGACATCGCCCAGGCTGGTCCAGCCATGCTTGTTGGTGGCATCGCGCGTCTTGTCGGGATCATTGTGATAGCTGAAGGTGCTGGCGCCTTCGAAAAACACCTGGCCCTCGGTGCCGCGCGGCACTTCATCGCCCGCCTCGTCGCAGATGCGGATCACGCCGAGCAGCGCACGCCCGACCGAGCCGGGCCGTTGCAGCCATTCCTCGCTGGAAATATAGGTGAACCCGTTGCCCTCGGTTCCGGCGTAATATTCGCGCAGGATCGGCCCCCACCATTCGATCATCGCGCGCTTGACCGGCACCGGGCAGGGCGCGGCGGCATGGACCGCGCAGCGCAGCGATGACAGGTCATAACGCTGCCGCGCCGCCTCATCGAGTTTGAGCATGCGCACGAAATGGGTGGGCACCCATTGGCTGTCGGTCACGCGGTGGCGCTCGATCAACTGCAGGGCCAGTTCGGGATCGAATTTTTCCATGCACACCACCGTGCCGCCCAGACGGTGCACGGTCATGCACCAGCGCAGCGGCGCGGCGTGATAGAGCGGGGCGGGCGACAGATAGACCGATCCTTGCGAAAACCCGAACGCGCCGCGCGCGATGTCCATCAGGCCGTTGCCCGCGCCGATCGCGGGATCTTCGGGCAGGGGCACGCGCACCCCCTTTGGCTTGCCGGTGGTGCCCGATGAATAGAGCATGTCGACCCCGGCGCGTTCGTCGGCGACCGGTTCGACCGGCATCGCCGCCATTGCCGCGATCAGGTCGTGATCGCCTGCACCATCCAGCCGCAATTGCGGCAGCCATGGCTCGGCAGTCGCCACGCCATCGAGCAGCGCGGCGAAGGCCTGGTTGCTGACCAGCAACTGCGCGCCGCTGTCTTTGGCGATATAGGCGACTTCGGGCGCGGTCAGCCGCGAGGATATCGCCACATAGACCACGCCTGCGCGCTGCGCGCCCCAGCACAGCGCAAAGAACACCGGATTGTTGTCAAAGCACAGCGCGATCGTGTCGCCGATCTGCACTCCGCGCGCGCGCAGCACATGGGCAAAACGGTTGCTGGCCGCATCGAGCGCACCATAGGTCACCACTTCGCCGCTCGAACCCATGATCAACGCAGGTTTGTCGGGGTTTTGCCGGGCGTGAACGCTGGGATGGTAAAGCATGGGTGTCCTCTTCCGTCCCTCTGCCAGCGCGGGCGGGGATGTTCTTGCCGGTATTTTTAACTGATCGATTAAGGAATGCAATGGGAATGGTGTGTCGAAAATCTTTGACATCGCATCGCGCCGTTGTTAGGCATGTAAAAAATGTTTAACACAGGAGGCGTGATATGGCGTTTCGCGAAAAGACGGCCTGGGCGATGGCGGTGGTCATGCTGCTGACCGG
>Ga0302187_10003077_pt1 | contig 13560 bp, 10 predicted proteins | sample II_Bog_E1_3_FD_202120 | JGI IMG/M metagenome (GOLD analysis project Ga0302187, IMG submission 202120) | Peat permafrost microbial communities from Stordalen Mire near Abisko, Sweden - II_Bog_E1_3 | ecosystem: Environmental > Terrestrial > Soil > Wetlands > Peat | place: Sweden: Abisko...
TTGGCCTGGGTGCCGATGGGCATCTCGCCCAGCTCGTCCAGCAGCAGGGTACCACCCTCGGCCAGCTCAAAACAGCCGGCGCGCCGCTCCACCGCTCCGGTAAAGGAGCCTTTTTCGTGGCCGAAGATCTCGCTTTCCATCAGCGGTTCGGGGATGGCGGCGCAATTGACCGCGACGAATGGCCGCCCCTTGCGTTCGCTCAAGTCGTGCAGGGTGCGCGCAACCAGCTCCTTGCCGGTGCCGCTTTCACCCGTGATGAGTACGGAAACGTTGGAAGGCGCGATACGCTCAATCAGCCCGAAGACCTCCTGCATGGCCCGTGAAACCCCGACCAGTGCGCCGAGCACTCCGCTCTGGCGAAGCTGACGCCGGGTCACCTCCAGCTCGCGCTCGGTCTCGCGCTGGCGCACGGCGTTGGCCAGAATCGTCTTGAGCCGGGTCGCGTCCACCGGCTTCTGGATAAAGTCGTAGGCGCCCAGTTTCATCGCGTCCACGGCCAGGGCCACCGACCCTTGCGCGGTCAGCACAACCACTGCGGTTTTTTCGCCGGAGTCGGTCAGCCGCGTCAGCAATTCGAGACCGTCCATGCGCGGCATTTTCAGGTCGGTCACGACAATGGCAGGATCCCATGCGGTAGCTTTCTCGAGCCCGTCGAGGCCGTCCACCGCCGTTTCGGTGCGGTAGCCCCAGCCGGAGATCAACTCGGCCAGGCCCATCCGGGCGTGAGCTTCGTCCTCGACAATCAATACTTTTACCGGTGCGCGCATCTTCCCCTGTCGTTTCAGCGGTCTTCCGGCCTCGCAGCCAAGCCGGAAGTCAGCCCGTATCAATAGAGTACCGTTCTAACACGGTTCCAGCGCGTTTTGCTTGATTTTCGAGCGGACAGCTCGCGGTTCGGGGTATCCTGAGGCTATGTATGACTACGAGATCACCGTACAGGACGCCGCGATCCTGCTCAAGAGCGGCGAAGCCAAGCTAATCGACGTGCGCGAGCCGTGGGAGCATGCCACCGCGCATATTGAAGGCGGCACGCTGATTCCCATGGGCGAGTTCGCCGCCCGCGCCCACCAGGAACTCGACCCCGACGACCGGCTGCTCATCCTCTGCCACCACGGCGCGCGCAGCCTGAGCGTGACGAACTGGCTGCGCGGCCAAGGGTTCCAGGCCTCCCAATCCATCGCCGGCGGCATCAACACCTGGTCGGCGGAAGTGGATTCGAAGGTGCCGAAGTACTAATTTGCGAATCCACTCAGGAAACTCCGTACCGCCAGCAAAGCTCCTGACGCCTCAACCGTTTCATTGTGGCCGTTCGCCGGCAGACTCACAAAAGACTTGTGAACAGCCGGGCTCGCGTCGAAGACCTCCCGCCCTTGCTGGATCGGAACCAGGCGGTCATCCTCCCCGTGAAGCATCAGGAGCGGGGCCTGACTTTGCCGGATGAGATTGGCATCGTCGAGGGCCGCTATCGCCTCCGGAGACGGAACCATCTTCGCGATTTCCTCAGCAGAATACCCTTGAGCGCGCGCAAAAACTGGAAACTCCTCATGGGCGCTCGCGATGGTTCCGGCAAGAATGAGCCCCGCAACCCGCCGCTGCGAAGCCACCCAGCAGGCCATCGCGGTTCCCATCGAGAAACCGTAGACAACAACAGGTCCAGAAGCCGTCAATCTGTCATATTCCGCGACTGCGTCCTCGCGGAAACCCATTACATGCGGCATTCCACTGCTGAAGCCATAGCCTCGATAATCGAACGCCGTCAGATTTGCCCCCTGCGCTGAGATTCGCCGATAGATGGGCTGAGAATCGTCGATATCCATTGCGTTGCCGTTGAAAAACAGGATGGTCAATGGCCGGCGAGCCCCTGGAGAAACTTCAAAGGTCCATCCGCGAAGTGTCGCGCCCGAACGTTCTACGCTGATTGGGATTCGGTCCGGCGCTGCGGTCCAATGCGCCAGCGGAGCCGCCGGAACGGGGTCGGGGAGTATCGCGTCGATTGGGACCACCTTTGGACCCTTTGGACGACACGAAGCAGTTGCGAGAACAATGAGTGCCGCGGCTAAGTAATGCGGACGAAACCTGCAAAGACGCATCTTGAAAACCTACGCGAGGCCAACACATTCTGCAAATTAACGCACTTTCGGCCGATTTATCAATGCTGTCTCTGAATGCGCCGATTTTCGGTGTGCGCGGAATGAACGCATTGAAATCACGCCCTTCAGGTGCTACAACAAGGCATGGACATGACCGTTCGCAAGTACACCGACTTCGACGAGATGAAGGCCGACGAATACCGGTACTGGCAGAGCCGGCCCGTTCATGAGCGGATGGACGCGGTTGAGCAAATGATCCAGACAGCCTACACGCTCAAAGGCTGGGAGTTGGAGCCGGATGTACCAGGACTACAAAGACTTTTTGTCCGCCTTCCATGCCCTTGGCGTTAGAAACCCAATCTGATGCCTGATCGTGGGCGGGTACGCCGTGAACTTTCACGCACACAGGGCAATCGCAGGAAAAGGCAAGAATCTGGAATCCGGTCGCACCGTCACCCCAGGAGCGAATCCAGAGCTGCTCGACCCAGCGAAACGAAGGTTCGACTGGATTTTTCACCAGGAAAAATCCTACCTGGGCAGCGTCGGGCCGGGTACACCTTCTCTGGATTCGCTCTATCCATGCAGACGTGCTGCTTCTTCAGTCCCGTTGCATAGAATTACCTCCAACTGGGGTACGATGGGAAGAAAGGATCCGGCGGCCTTCTCACGTGTCCGCGCTTGACCGCGAATTGGCATTCGATGGATGCTAAAAGTGCTCAAAAGTGCACCTTAAGTGGCATGCAGCCACCCACTAACCGACTCCGAATCAACGCATTACAGCCAATACTTAACGCAAGGAGGCCACCCCCCCCTTTTGCCGGAAATCGTTCGCGTTTCGGCGGATTTCGCATTTTCAATTCATGCAATCGCCCTGTTCACGCACAGCCACTGCACACATCGGCTCCATTCACGGGCATATACTTTCCTTTTCAAGCCTCAGGAGTCCAAAATGCCGGCCATCGACTTCGCCCGCCAGAATCAAAGCCGTTTCCTCGAAGAACTGAAAGCGCTTCTGCGCATCCCGTCCGTCTCCACCGACCCGGCGCACGCGGGCGACGTCCGCCACGCCGCTGAAGTGCTCGCCACCGAGCTCGCCCGCATCGGCATGGAAAACGTCCGCGTCATCGAGACTTCAACTCCCACGCGCAACGGCCATCCGCTGGTCTACGCCGACTGGCTCCACGCTCCCGGCAAGCCGACGGCGCTGCTCTACGGCCACTACGATGTCCAACCGCCCGACCCGCTTGATGAGTGGCTTTCTCCGCCCTTCGAGCCCACCGAGCGCAACGGCAACCTCTACGCACGCGGCGCGGTCGACGACAAGGGTCAGATGTACATGCACGTAAAGGCGTTGGAGTCGCTTCTCGCGGCCAACGGAAAGCTTCCGCTCAACGTCCGCGTCATTCTGGAGGGCGAAGAAGAAGTGGGCGGGGAGGGAATCGCCGCCTTCGCCGCCTCCAAACCGCCTGAGCTGCAAGCCGATTTCGCCCTCGTCTCCGACACCGAGATGTTCGCGCCCGGCCTGCCCACGCTCTGCGTCGGACTGCGCGGCATGATCTACACGGAGATCGAAGTCCGCGGCGCAAAGACCGACCTGCACTCCGGCATGTACGGCGGCGCGGCGCCCAACCCCTTCATCGCCCTGGCCCAGATCATCGCCCGGCTCAAGGACGAATCGGGCCGCATCCTCATTCCCGGCATCTACGACAAGGTCGTTCCGCCCAGCCCGGAAGAACTCGCCGCCTGGGCCAGCCTGCCCTTCGACGAGGAACACTACCGCCAGACCGAAGTCGGCAGCCGCGAACTGGTTGGCGAGGCCGGCTACAGCGTCCTTGAGCGGACCTGGTCGCGGCCCACGCTCGAGGTGCATGGGATGCCCGGCGGCTTCATCGGCGCGGGCGCAAAGACGGTCATCCCCGCCAAGGCCACGGCCAAGGTCTCGCTGCGCCTGGTCCCCGCCATGACACCCACGGAGACTTTTGCCCTCTACAGCAATTTCGTCCGCCAGATGGCCATCCCCGGCGTCGAGATCGATGTCCGCCTCATTCACTCCGGCGACCCCTGCCTCATCCCGGTCGACAACCCCTACGTCCGCGCCGCTACCGCCGCTCTCCACGAAGTCTGGGGCAAGGACACGGTTTTCATCCGCTCCGGCGGCTCTATCCCCATCGTGGGCGACTTCGCGCGGCATCTCGGCCTGCCCAGCGTGATGATGGGTTTTGGCCTGCCCGACGACAACCTGCACGCACCCAACGAGAAATTCCTGATCGCGAACTTCTACATGGGCATCGAGTCGATCGTTCGCTTTCTCGAACTGGTCGGCGCGTAGGCCGGCCATGGCCGACGGGGCAGGGAACTTGCTTTCGCTCAGTGCGGAAGGTTTCGTCCTCGCCGGGGGCCAGTCCTCGCGCATGGGTGCCGACAAAGCGCTGGTTTCCTTCGCTGGCAGGCCGATGATCGAAACCGCTCTGGACATTCTGCGCTCGGCCGGCCTTCCGGCCAGAATCGCCGGTTCGCGCTCCCCGCTGGGAAGGTTCGCACCCGAGGTTCGCGATACTTTCGCCAATGCCGGCCCCCTGGGCGGTGTCCATGCCGGGCTGGCCGCCTCCGAGGCGGAGTTTTGCCTCTTTCTGCCGGTCGATTTGCCGCTGATGCCTCCGGCGTTGCTCGCCTGCCTAGTCAATCGGGCCCGGCTCACCGGCGCCCCCGTCACCAGCGCCAGCGTCAACGGTCGAGCCGAGCCATTTCCCGTTGTGCTCACGCGCTCGACCGTCTCCGCGATTCAAATACTCCTTGAAAGCGGCCACCCTGGCAGCTCGCCTGGCTGCCAGCGCGCATGGCGCGAGATTGCTTCCGCCCTCGGCTCGTCCGCCGATCGGATCGCTGTGGAGCATCTGCTCTCCTCCGGTCATTTGCGCCAATCGCTTGCGATCCCGCCGCACTGGTGGTTCCAAAGCGCCAATACGCCTGCGGATCTGACCCGGCTGAACCTGCTCCGGTCCCGATTTTCGGCCAAAAGGAGTGCGAATCGCTTAAGCTGAAGACGTGAACCAGCACTCGTATCCCGAGAAGAACGGCCACACCGCGCCCGAGCCGGCCAATCCACCTCATCCGCCCCAGCAGGAAGGCGCTCACAGCCCTACGCTCTCTGAAGAGCTCGACGAGTTGCAGATCCCAGTACCCGCCGACCGGCTGGAACCGGGGCCCTCGACCGAGTCCGGGCACGTCCCATTCTTCGCGGGTGAAACGGTGTTCGCGCCCCACGCCGGGGAGGAGCGTCCCTTTGTCGAGTTCAACCAGGTCTCCATCGCTTTTGGTCAGCAGCATGTCCTGGATGAGGTTTCGTTCCATGTCGGCCGCGGCCAGACGCTGTGCATCCTGGGGCGCAGCGGCGTGGGCAAGTCCGTCTCGCTGCGCATTCTGCTCGGCTTTCTCAAGGCCGATTCCGGCTCGGTCCGCGTCGATGGCGAAGAGATCACCACCATGGACGAGCGGGGACTGCAGAAGGTGCGCAAGCGGGTCACCATGGTCTTCCAGAATGGAGCCCTGTTCGACTCGCTCACCGTGGGCGAGAATATCGCTTTTCCGCTACGGGAAAAAGGCGGGCTGGCCGAAGACCAGATTCAGAAGCTCGTTAACCGCCTGCTTGAGCTGGTGGAAGCCAGCGAGTTCGTCGACATGCTTCCTTCCAGCCTCTCCACTGGGCAAAGGCGCTGCATTGCCATCGCCCGGGCGCTGGCCGCGCAGCCGGAGGCGATCCTCTATGACGAGCCCACGACGATGGTCGATCCAATCATGGCCCACGTCATCGGCGATCTTATTCAGCGGCTCAAGGTGCAACTGGGGCTGACCAGCATCGTGGTTACGCACGATATGCGCTTTGCCCTCCGGCTGGCCGATCTGGTGCTTTTTCTCGATTCTGGAAAGGCGCGATTTTTTGGCACACTGCAGCAATTTCTGGAGTGCGCCGACCCCAATGTGCAGCTTTTTCTTCAGTTGGACAGTTATGCGCTCCCCGCGGTCTCCGGCGGATAGATTCCAAAGTCCCGTTACCCCGGTAATGGGACTTTCGTAATCTTCTGCCGCGAACCGAGCGTCGAACTCTATAATCGGGGCATCGCGAGTGGGTGATTTTTGTCCCCATTTGCACCGGAGATCGAACTCCGGCGCGCGCCCGCGTGCCGAATCGCGACAGTAAACGATAGACCCAGCACATTTTAGCAAAAATTTCATGAAGAATTTTGTGTAGCAGGATGGCGACATCCCTGTTATCCTTTGGTTAACCGGGGATTTCCCACCGTTCGCCCCGGTCGATTCAAACCGTGTTTCCCGGCTGCGCCACTGTCAATTCGTGAGCTGTCGATTGAGAATTCCGGTCAATCTCTTGTGGTCGCGCGGAGAAGTCTGGACCTCTGGGCGTGGGTTCACTCCGGAACGCGAGTTGACTTCGAGCAGTATTCTGCAAGTCTCGTACAACCCAGAAGGCGATTAAAGGCTTCAAACTGGTATCGCGCCCGGCTAGTTTCTAACGAAAACTCAATTCTCCGCCTGATTCTTAGTTGATGGGGGGTCACATCCTCCCCGTTCTAGCCACGATATGTTGTTTTTCGAGGTCTGCGAAGCGAATATGGCAACTTCAGAGTTTTGGCAACGAGCTTCTTCCAGCCCCTCCGTATCCGCACAGGAGTGGAACGAGGGAGGGACTGCGAGTCGTCAGCGTACGGCTCGGGGCAGCGCACCCATGTGGATGGTCCTCGACGCACTTACGGTGCTCGGTTCCGCCACGCTGGTGACCATTCTTGAGGCACATACCGATCCCATCGCCGGCGTCCATGGCTTCTGGCGCGGCACCCTGATCCGCGGAGAATCGATGGGGATTCTCTCCCTTCTCCTGATTGGGTTTACCACCTCTTTGCTCATCATCAGCCGCAGCATGAATCTTTATGCGCCGGCCCGCCTCACCAGTCATCTGCACGAGCAGCGGCTCACCGTCCAGGCCTGCCTTGTATCCGGCCTGCTGCTCACGGGAACGCTTTACCTGATCAAAGCGGAGACCATTCCGCGTAGCATCGTCATCTTTACCGTCTTTCTTATTACCGTTACGCTTTGCCTGCGCCGGCTCATCTTCCGCGCGCTCCTGTACCGGCGCTTCGAACGCGGCATGAATACCCGCAACGTCATCATCGTGGGCACCGGCGCCGAGGCCCACGCTCTGCGCCACCATCTGCAGAGCATCCGCCAGCTCGGGTACATCTTCAAGGGATTTGTCCATGTGCCCGGCATCGATACCCAGGTCGCCGACGCCACCGGCGACGTGCTCGGCTCGCTCGACTCCCTCTTCGAGCACGCGCGCAAGCACTTCGTAGACGAGATATTCTTCACCTCGCCGAGCGAACGCGGCGTCATCAAGGATGTATTGGAGCAGGCGCGCGCCAACGGCATCGACCTACGTGTGGTGCCCGACCTCTACGACGGTCTGGCCTGGAACAGCACCATTGAATACATTGGCCAGTTCCCGACTATCCCTCTGCATCGCGGCCACGTTCCCGAGATCGGACTCATTCTCAAGCGCATGCTGGATATTGTCCTGTCGGCCGCCGCGCTCATCCTCCTCTCGCCGGTGCTGCTGGCCATCGCCATCGCCGTGCGGCTCGACTCGCCCGGGCCCATCTTCTACAAATCCGAACGGATCGGCAAGAAAGCTCGCGTCTTCCGCTGCTTCAAGTTCCGCACCATGGTCCGCGACGCGGAACGCCGCCGCGCCGAGGTGATGCACATGAACGAGCGCCAGGGCATCCTCTTCAAGATGACCAACGACCCGCGGATCACGGTGGTCGGGCGTTTTCTGCGCAAGTATTCACTCGACGAACTGCCCCAGTTCTTCAACGTCCTGCGCGGCGACATGAGCATCGTCGGACCCCGTCCGCCGATCGCGAGCGAAGTGCGCCAGTACGATCTCTCCCATCTGCGCCGCCTCGACGTCACGCCGGGGATCACCGGCCTGTGGCAGGTGCAGGCCCGCCAGGATCCATCGTTCGACAGCTACATCTCGCTCGATGTGGCCTACATTGAGAGCTGGAGCGTCTGGCTGGACATCAAGATCATCTTGCGCACCATCGGCGTGGTCTTTGCCGGCACCGGCTCCTGACGCCTGCTTTACACTGAAAGTGTGAAGATCGCGCTCGCTCAGATCAACCCGACCGTCGGGGACTTTACCGGAAACCTGGCCAAGATCGCTGCGGCCAGTCGGCGCGCGGCGCAACAAGGCGCGCGCCTCACCGTCTTCTCCGAACTGGCCGTCTGCGGCTACCCGCCCGCCGACTTGCTGGAAAAGCCCAGCTTCCTCGCCCGCTGCGTTTCCGCCATCGATGAGCTGCGTGAAGCGACCGCCGCGATGTCGACAGCCGTTCTGGTGGGCGTTGCGCTCCCCGCGCCGCCCGGCGCAGGCAAGCGCGCCGTCAACGCCGCGGTTCTGCTCGACAAAGGCCAGGTACTCCTGGAACAGCACAAGATGTTGCTGCCCTTCTACGACGTATTCGACGAGCAGCGCTACTTTGCGCCAGCGACTTCGCAGCGGGTGATCGAATTCGAAGGCGAGCGCCTGGCCATCACCATCTGCGAAGACGCCTGGAACGACAAAAGCTTTTGGCCGCAGCGGCTTTATCCGGTCGACCCGGTTGAAGACATCATGCGCCAGCATCCAACCGTGCTGATCAACATCTCCGCATCGCCTTTTTGGCACACCAAGCAGCAGGTGCGCGCCCGAATGCTGGCGGCCATCGTCGAGCGGCATAAGCTGCCACTCTTCTTCGTCAACCAGGTCGGCGGCAACGACAGCCTGGTCTTCGACGGCTCCTCCTTCGCGCTGGCTGCAGATGGGTCTCAGCTAGCGCAGGCGGCTTCGTTTCGCGAAGACCTGGTGCTCGCCGACAGCGCAGACACGGGCGCGCTCAACGCGGCGTTTGCAAATGACTCGACCGGCGCCGAAACCGAGGCCGCCTACCAGGCGCTCGTCCTCGGAACCCGCGATTACGTCCTCAAAACCGGCTTTCGCAAAGTCCTGATCGCGCTCAGCGGCGGCATCGATTCGGCGCTCGTGGTGGCCATCGCCTGCGACGCGCTCGGTGCGGAGAACGTCACGGCCGTGGGAATGCCGAGCCAATACTCGTCCACTGGGTCGATCGAAGACAGCCGAAAGCTGGCCGCCCATCTCGGCATTCGCTTTGAGATCCTCCCCATCGCCGGGCTTTTCAGCGAGTTTTCCAGCACTCTGGCCCCGCTTTTTGCTGGCCTCAAGCCCGACCTGACCGAGGAAAATCTCCAGTCCCGCATCCGCGCGACCCTGATGATGGCCCTCTCCAACAAGTTTTTCTCGCTCGTGCTCACGACAGGGAACAAGTCGGAGATGGCGGTCGGCTATTGCACTCTTTACGGCGATATGGTGGGAGCGCTGGCGGTCATCGGCGATCTGGTCAAGACCCGCGTCTACGCCCTCAGCCGCTGGGTCAACCGCAACGGCGAAGTGATTCCCGAGGCCATCCTCACCAAGGCGCCCTCGGCCGAACTTCGCCCCGACCAGAAAGACACCGACTCGCTGCCGCCCTATGACATCCTCGACCCCATCATCGAGGCCTACGTGGAGCGTTACGAGACCACCGCGCAGATCGTCGCTCGATACGGTTTTCCCACCACCGTCGTCGAACAGGTGGTGCGGCTCGTCGAGCGCACCGAGTACAAGCGCCAGCAAGCCGCGCCTGTGTTAAAAGTTACCCCGAAGTCGTTTGGCATGGGCCGCAGGTTTCCCATTGCGGCGCGCGTTCAGGTATAAACCAGTAGTCGGGCGCGCGCTCTTGAGGGGCGGCGCGCCGCAAAAGGAGAAAGTCGCTTGAATCGTTTATCGCTTCGTCTGGGCAGCCTGGCTGCGCTTGCATTTGCTGGGATCTTCACCCTTCCGTTGAGTGCGCAGCAGGATGTCCCCGCCGCGCCACAGCAGACCACCGACTCTGCCGCTGCCGAACCCTCGTTCCCCAAGCCCGATCCGAAGGATTTCACCGCCGAGTCGCCGACCAAAGATCAGGTCTTCAACTTTCTTCAAGCCTCGTGGGGCTATGACCCAAACCGGCTCTTCCAGGTGCAGCGCATCACGAAGACCGTTGTTCCCGGCGTCGCCAGCGTGGATATCCTGGTCGCGGAAAAGGGCAACAAGCAGGTCAGCCAGCTCCAGTTCTTCGCCATGCCCGATGGTCGGCACATCATCACTGCCGGCGAGATCCTGCCCTTTGGCGAGCATCCCTACGTTGAAAATCGCGCGTTGCTTCTCAAGCGCGCCGATGGCCCCTCCAAAGGCCCCGCCAGCAAGGAACTGGAACTGGTCGAGTTCGCCGACTTCCAGTGCCCGCATTGCAAGGACGCGCAGCCGACCATGGACAAACTGGCGGCGGATTTTCCCACGGCGCACATCGTCTACGAGAGTTTCCCGCTGATCAAGATTCACTCGCAGGCTTTCCGCTCAGCCGCCTACGGGGTGTGCGTGGACAAGCAGGCGGGCGATCCGGCGTTCTTCAAATACGCGGCCGCCGTCTATGACGGCCAGGCGGGCCTGGCCACCGACGAAGGCGCGACGCTTACTCTGAACAGCGCGGTCACGGCAGCCGGTCTGGAGCCGGAAAAGATCGAGGCCTGTTCGAAATCCGCCGAAACGAAAGCCGCCGTAGACGCGGAATTGAAGCTCGCGGACGATCTGGGCATCAACCAGACTCCCTCGCTCGCCGTCAACGGCCGCATCATCCCGCTCGGCGGCATCCCCTACGACACGCTCAAGCAGATCGTCAGCTTCCACATCAAGAACGATCCGCCGGTGAAGTAGGCCGGCCTCATCACAGAATCGGGTGCCCAGGTCTCGCGTTTGAGACCTGGCACTCCACGGGACCCAAATCCATCAATTCCTCCAGAATCAAAAGTTTACCCCCGCCTTCCACAATGTGCGCTATAACAAGAAGGGACCGATTCCGCAAATGTCAAGTTTGCGCAGGAGAAACTCCTTGTTATCCAGCCCGTCCCGTGGCCGTTCGCTCCTCACACTGAGCCTCGCGGCGATTCTTTCAGTGAGCGCAGCTTTCGCCCAGCAGGCTGCCAAGTCCGTCTCTTCTGCGCTTGCCTCAGACTACGGCAAACTCCCGCTCAGCTTCGAAGCCAACCAGGGCCAGACCGACGCGCAGGTAAAATTTCTCTCCCGCGGCCAAGGGTACTCGCACTTTCTAACCAACCAGGGCGCGGTCCTGTCGCTCTCCAAAGACCGGCTCAAAGCTTTGAAAGGCGACGGCATTAGCCGTCGCGTAGGCGCTCAAATAAGTGAAGGGGCTTCAGCCCACGAGGGTAAGCCGGCAATCGAAGCCGACGTCATCCAAATGCAACTCGTTAACGCAAATCCGCACGCCCAAGTCGAGGGCGTAGCCCAACTCCCCGGCACTGCCAACTACTTCATCGGCAACGACCCCGCCAAATGGCGCAACAACATCCCCACCTACGCCAAAGTCCAATACAAAGCTGTCTACCCAGGCATAACTCTCGTCTACTACGGCAATCAGCGCCAGCTAGAATACGACTTCGTCGTGGCTCCCGGAGCCAACCCCAAACCCATCCGCCTCCACTTCGCCGGAGCCAGCAAGCTTCGCCTAAATTCCGCCGGAGACCTGACGGTGGCCGCGAAGAACGGCCAAATCGACTTCCACAGGCCGGAGATTTATCAGCAGATAGGCGAACAGCGCCGAGCCGTCGAAGGCCGCTTCACACTGTTGGCCGGCAGCTCCGTCGGATTTTCGCTGGGCAGCTACGACCACGCGAAGCAGTTGGTGATCGACCCAGTGCTCGTCTACTCTACTTACCTCGGCGGAAGTTACGGAGACTGGGCCAACGCAATCGCTGTAGACCACTCAGGCAGCGCCTATGTTGCAGGCGCGACCTATTCTACTGATTTTCCTGTGACTGCAGATGCTTTCCAGCGGAGAAAGCCCAAGACGCTTGACCCCTATACAACCGGAGTCGCTTCGGCATTCGTGACCAAGCTGAACTCTTTGGGGACCGCACTGGTTTACTCCACATATCTAGGCGGCTCGGGTGGCTCTGGTGGTGATGGTGACTTCGCCAACGGGATCGCGCTGGATGGCGAGGGAAACGCTTATATCGTTGGCGCGACGGGATCGCCCAATTTCCCAACGACCAAGGGTGCCTTTCAGACGCAGAACCGCGCCGAAGGCGGGGGTTCTACGAATGCCTTCGTCACTAAGCTCAACCCAACGGGGACTGGATTGGTTTATTCTACCTACTTGGGCGGGATTGGGCTGGTGTTGGGGAATGGTAGGAGCGACTCGGCCTCCGGTGTAGCAGTGGATAGCTCCGGCAACGCGTACCTCGCCGGGACCGCCTCATCCACCGATTTTCCCGTGACCAAGGGCGCCTTCCAGACCAAGAACCACGGCGCAGGGCTGACCTACAATGGGTTTGTCACCAAGATCAACCCAACCGGCACAGCTCAGGAATACTCCACCTACCTCGGAGGGAGCGGTCTGCAGGAAACCGTCTATGGTTACCTCGTCCATGAGGGCGACGCTGCATGGAGCGTTGCCTTAGACGGTTCTGGGAACGCGTACATAGTTGGACAGGCCTTTTCCGCCGATTTCCCGGTAACCAGAGGAGCATTCCAGACCGATAACAAGGCTGCGGGGAATAGTTCAAACGCGTTTATTACAAAGCTCAATCCATCCGGATCGGCCCTTGCCTATTCCACCTATCTTGGCGGCTATGGGTTCAAGACACTGTACTACTTCGCCGGAGATTGGGCGACCGGCCTGGCGGTGGGCCCTCTGGGAAACGCCTACGTTACCGGGGGGGACCTACTCTTGGAACTTTCCCGTGACCCCTGGGGCTTTCCAAACAGCCAACTACGCGGCGGACTGGGGAGGTGGAAACGCATACGTCACGGAACTCAGCGTGGACGGCAGCAGTCTGGAGTACTCCACCTACCTTGGCGGGAACGGCAACGGTTATTACGAACGTGATGGGGCCCTTTCGCTCGCGCTTGACTCCTCCGGTAATGCTTTCGTTACAGGGTACGCCAGCTCTGCCGACTTCCCTGTGACCGAGGGAGCTCTCCAACTAACGAACCAGGCTGCGGCCAGCCATCTCTCGAACCCTTTCGTCTCCAAACTCAATCCAACCGGAACGGAATTGCTCTACTCAACTTATCTGGGCGGGAGCGGAGTGGTGTACCCATATGCTTTCGGCGACTCCCCTTACGGATTAGCTTTGGATGGATCAGACAACGCATATGTTGTCGGTTTCGCCTTTTCCGACAACTTTCCGGTGACGACGGGTGCCTTCCAAACGGCAAAGCCCTCGCAGGGGGCGAATTCCAGCGCATTTGTGGCCAAGCTGAACATGAACAGCAGCACTCAGGTAGGTACCTCAACGG
>Ga0302187_10003078_pt1 | contig 13560 bp, 8 predicted proteins | sample II_Bog_E1_3_FD_202120 | JGI IMG/M metagenome (GOLD analysis project Ga0302187, IMG submission 202120) | Peat permafrost microbial communities from Stordalen Mire near Abisko, Sweden - II_Bog_E1_3 | ecosystem: Environmental > Terrestrial > Soil > Wetlands > Peat | place: Sweden: Abisko, Stordalen...
GGCGCAGGCGTCTTCTATGCCGTACGCCGCTTTGTTGGAAGGGAGTCGGGAGCCCTAACGCGACGTGAAGGTGTATCGGCCCGCCGCGTGCAATGTGACTGCGAGCCGCTTGCCTGCCTCGGCTGGCGTTCCGCTTGCCGGATTCCCATTCATCGAGACCGTGGCGCCGGGACGGGGCACAGGGACGAGGACCGTTGCCACGGTGCCTGGAGGAAGGTCAATCGTGACCGAGTCAACGTTGACATCGACGCCAAGCAGACCCCGAGGTGTTGGCTCAGCGCCACGGGCGTACTTGAGATCCAGAAGGTCAGGCCGAATGGTAACGGTCGAGAAGCCTTCCCCGGTCGACTGGATTCCCAGAACCTGTTCCATCAGCCATGGCATAGCTCCCGTGGACCAGCCATGAGCCAGTGACACGAAGTAGCCCGAGCGGTTGTCGGCTTGTAGTGAGGCATGGAAGTCATCCTTGAACCAGTCAGGATCGTAAGCTTCCCAGAAGCTGGTGGCATTCTCTTGCACCATGCCGCCCCAGTACTGCCGCATCCATTGGAGTGCATCTTCGCGGTGATCCATCTTCGCCATCGCCGCCAGCACGTAGTAGCCGTAGTACGGCGTTGTCACCAGGGAGTTGAAGCGCACATGCCCGACGCTATCCAGCGAGTCTTGCCAGATGGCGTTGTATTGCGCTGGATCGGCGACGCCGGAGAGTACGGCCATCGCGTTTGTCTGCCAGCGTGTGCCAAAGCTGCCAATGCGCGGATCGAGGAGGTGCTGCTGTGCAGCAGTCCTGATCTGCGCGGCGCGCTGCTCGTAGCGGGAGGCATTCTCGTTGTCCCCCAGAGTACGCAACAAGAAGGCTGCATCGCGATAGGCGGCGTAGAACTCCAGAGTGGAGGCACGTCGCGACTCGGGCGTGTCGCCGTTCAGCTCGGGTGACCAGTCTACGTAGAGCCACACCTTGGTCTTGTTGGCGTAAAGGTTGTTCTCGTCGAACTCCTTATCCACGTACGCCAGCAGCTGCAACATGCGCTCGTGCGTGCCGCGCAGCCACTCTATGTCGCCGGTCTGCTTGATGTACTGCGCGACACCAGTGAACCAGAAGGCGGAGTAGCCAGGAATGCCGTTCACATGCTGCTGCACGGGGGCAGGCCCCAGCAGACGATCGAGCGTATCGCGCATGAGGAAGCGGTCATCGAAAGCATCCTCGATGGTGCGGCCCATCACGTCGGTGTCACCCATCCAGCGACCGCGGTCGCGCTTGGGCGAGTCCCAGATGTCGTCCTGCATGCAGAGGTGCGCGGTGTATGCACCCACTGCCCAGATACGATTCAGCAGGGCATCGGAGCTCTCGAACGAGCCTTTGTACTTGACCGGATAGAAGATGTCGTCGGCGGTGATGGAGCTGAAGGCCAGGTCAGGCGCGCCCTCGATGAAGCTGACCTTCGCGTAACGGAAGCTCGACTTGGGGCCGTAGCCGGTCCCGTGCGCGGCGATGGGCACGACATTCACACCGAGATAAGGATTCTTCATCATCTCGTCGTAGCTCTCGCCATACTGCACGGCTACCTCGGCGAGCGAGTTGGACGCGGAAACAAACTGCATGCGAGCCGTAATCTCGCGGCCAAAGTCGACGATGATCGTGGGTGCTTCGGAGTTCGCGAGCACAGGCTGTGAGAGCTTGATGGCAAAGGGCTCGGAAGGCTTTGGGCTGGTCAGTTGCTCGAGGCCGGTCCATTGGCTGCGAAAGGGAGCGGACGACATCACTGCGGAGATGGGGATGCTGCGATGAGCGAGGAACGGCGATATGCCGTCATAGCCGGGCCAGTCATACATGCCGGCGTCGGCGTTCCACTGAAACTCTTCAAGCGTGTCTTCAATTCCCGCCAATGCCTGCACTGGTCTCCATGCGGAGTCATCGAAGCTTGCAGCCTCCCAGCCGTTTGCGGCGCTGGTCGTGGATCTCCACTCCGGGCCACTGAGCATCAGCGTCGGGCCATTGATCCAAGGCTCGCGCGCGACAACCTTTGCGACCACAACCTGTCCGGATGTCTCCTGGATGAGCAATGCAGAGTTGGTGAAGCCAGTCACGCCGCGGCCGCGAACGACCTTCATTGCGAGCACGTTGTTGCCGCGCTTCAGCACGCCTTCGAGGGGCACGGCGATCACATGCATCGTGACGGGGTGGGAGGTGTCTGTCTCAACATGCTCGATCAAGCGGCCGTTGAGATAGACCCACGCCGAGCGTGGGCCTGCGACGTAGAGCGTCGCGTGCGTTGGAAGGTTCTCCACCCGGAAGCTACTACGGAAGTAGTGGGGTTCGGTCTTCTCGGAGAGGCCAGGGAAAACATAGGCAATGTGGTCTGTGGTGGATGAACTGGTCTTGGGCGCTGTCCAGATGTACTGCTCGGGCAGGGGCTTGTGCAGGTCGCGTTCCAGAGGGGCTCCAGTTGCATCCGCGACGGGGTCCAACGGACCTGGAGGTGGTGGCGTCATCTGCGCAGAAAGCGAGGCCGGGACGATGACCGCTGTGAAAAGAACAGAGAGCAGCAGCGAGTGATGGCAAGCATTGGAGCGCAAAGAAGTTGGCATGGGGACGCAGTCCTTACCCGTAGCGGGTTTCATGAATGACAGTTCCCGTTTATACGCAGAATGGATTACAGTTGGCAACGAAGAGTCGGACCATGTGTGCAATGGCTTCCGCACGCTGAAAGCTGCAGCTGCAGGCGAGATTTGGGTTCTTGAAGGAGTAGCGGTGACGCTGAAGTTCCTGGTGACGATGAGTGCGGCCTCGATGCTCTTCGCGCAGAGTCTGAGCCTGCCGTCCGGGTCCAACTACGATGAGGCAAAGGTCGTTCCGTACAAGCTGATCGATCCGCTCCAGGCTGCCGATGGCGCGGAGATTGGTAGCGTGTCAGCGTGGGAGCGCGCGCGGGGGCGATGGATTTCCCTGTTTGAGGAAAACGTTTTCGGCCGTGTGCCGGAATCCGCTAAGCGGTTTCGGATGCATCCTGTCGTGATTGAGAGGAATGTGGCCGCGCTGGGCGACCTCGCACGGCGGAGTCAGATCGACATCCCGCTGACTGCGAAGGTAGATGGTCCATTGATGCATCTGTTGCTCTACCTGCCCGCGAAGCATGTGGGTAAGGTGCCTGTGGTGCTTGGCCTCAACTTTGCAGGCAATGCGAGTGTCGCGGCTGATCCAGGCATTCACTCGAGCAGCGTGTGGGTTCCAGCAGCGAAGCGCGGAGAGCCAGCGCGGCTCGCACCGTTCGACGAGGCGAAGCGCGGCTCGCAGGCCAGCGAGTGGCAGGTCGAGAAGATCCTGCACGCAGGGTATGGACTCGCGACGATCTACTACGGTGACATTGAGCCTGACGCGAAGACCTTTGAAGGCACGCATGGAGTTCGCGCCGCGTATCCCTCTGAGCCTGGTCAACCGTCATGGGGAGCGCTGAGCGCCTGGGCTTGGGGGCTATCTCGCGCTACTGATTATCTCGTGACGAATCCTGAAGTGAATGCGAAGGAGATTGTGGTCACGGGGCATTCGCGATTGGGTAAGGCTGCGGATTGGGCTGCGGTTATGGATCCGCGCTTCGCGGCGGTCCTCTCGACCGAAAGCGGCAAGGGCGGGCAGTCGCTTTATCGCCGTAACTTTGGCGAGAACATCGTGCATCTGCAGCATTCGTTTCCGTACTGGTTTACTGCAAAGTATGCCGACTGGGTGGATCACGACGCAGAGATCCCCATAGATGGCAATGTGCTGCTGGCACTCATCGCACCGCGCCCGCTGTATGTGGCAAGTGCGCAGGACGATCTGTACTCCGACCCTGAGGGCGAGTTCGAGTCAGCACGCGATGTGGGCCGCGTCTATGCGCTCTATGGCAAGACGGAACTTGGCGTCGACGCGCAGCCTCTTGTGAATCAACCGGTGATGCATGACGTGGCGTATCACATCCGGACGGGCAAGCATGATGTAACAGCCTTTGATTGGGAGCAGTATTTGAAGTTCCTGGATAAGCAGTTTGGCTCTCCGGGTTCACGCGGAGGGACGCAATGAAACTCTGCTCTCCATGGTTCGCGGGCGCGCTGGCTATCGTCTGTGCGTCCACCCGCGTGCTTGCACAGTCGAGTGGGGCTCCGGTTGTGCTGAAGCCGGACGCCTACCGTCACTACGTTACGACCTTCAAGTACCAGGAGCAGCTCGCAACGGGCCAAGATGGTGTCGATAGCTGGCCGTGGATGCTCCGCGAGATTCCATGGTTCTCTTCATCCGACAAGCAGTTCGAAGAGATGTATTACTTCCGCTGGTATGCATGGCAAAAGCACCTGGTGAAGACGAAGACTGGCTGGGTGATCACCGAGTGGCTTCCAAAGCCCGAGGTGCAGGACGGCTTCTTCGGCGCGCTTCCTGATGCAACGACCTTCCACGTGCGCGAGGCGCGCTGGCTCAAGGACAAAAGCATCGCCGAGGATGACATGCGTTACTGGTTCTCACCCGAGGCCGATCCGCACAAGTACTCCACGGCGATGGCTGACGCGGCACGGGCCGTGCGCCTCGCGAACGGAGATCGTGAGTTCGAAACGTCTTTGTTGCCGGCGATGGTCAAGAACGAACGCGCCTGGGACGTGCAACGGGATTCGAATGGGCTCTACTGGTCGATAGACACGCGCGATGCCATGGAGAAGAGCATCAGCGGCGATGGGTATCGTCCTACGCTGAACAGCTACATGTTCGGCGAAGATGAAGCGATTGCTGCGACGGCCTCCGAAGCGGGGAACGTCGCTGCGGAAGCGGAATACAAGGCACGAGCAGAGCGTATGCGCGGCCTCATCGAACAGCATCTGTGGAATCCGAAGGACCAGTTTTATGAAGTGGTGTCGCCCGCGCAGGACTCAGGCATCCGTAAGCAGAAGAAGTTCCTCGACAACGGAACTGCTCTGCAGGTTTCGGGGGTACGCGAGCTGATCGGTTACTCCCCATGGGTCTTCGATGAAGCTCCGTCCGGGCACGATGTGGCATGGACGCAGCTCTTCGATCCGAAAGGCTTCGCCGGAGAGTATGGCCCAACGACGGCCGAGCGCCGCAGTCCGCGCTTTCGTTTTGCATCCAGCGACCAATGCACGTGGAACGGCCCATCATGGCCCTTCGCGACGACGCAGACCCTCACCGCGCTTGCGAATCTACTCGATGACGGACACAAGCAGAGCGTGATGGACGCAACGGGTTATATGAAGCTCTTCGGAGCGTATGTAAAGTCGCAGCACATCAAGCTGAAGGATGGTGCTGTGATCCCGTGGATCGATGAGGACCTCGATGCTGATACCGATGAGTGGATCGCAAAGGACATGCTGCTGGCGAAGAATAAGCAGGTGGGCCGTGGCAACTACTACAACCACTCAGGCTTCGCAGACCCGTTGATTACCGGGCTGATTGGTCTGCGTCCTGAAGCGGGGGACGAGATCGTAGTGAAACCATTGGCGCGTTCGTGGACTTACTTCGCGCTGGATGGTCTTCCGTATCACGGGCACACGCTCGCGATCGTTTGGGACGCGACTGGCAAACAATATGGGCACGGCCGAGGCCTGATGCTCATCGTCGATGGAAAGATGGTCGCAGAGCGCAAGCAGCTCGGCGAGCTGCGGTACACGCTGCCGCGATAGGGAGAAGGAGTGAAGATGCAGCGAGAGATGCGAGCCACCCTGCTGGCAATGGGCGCATGTGCGACGGCGGTGGCTGCCTGTGCACAGACGCCAGACTCGAACAGTGTTGGCATCCGGCTGGCCGGCATTCCTGCGGGCGAGTTCCGCATGGGGGCTGACGCTGCGCAGATTCCGGAGAGGGTGCGTGCCGGCCTTGGTGTTATGTCCACGCGTCCGGCGCATGGTGACTTCGATGAGGTGCCAGCACATACAGTGAAGCTCGCGCATGGCTTCGCGATGAGTGTCACCGAGATCAGCGTTGCCGAGTACCAACAGTTCGATTCGGCTTACAAAGCGAACGCTGCTGCGCCCGGGTATGCCGCAGGAATCAGCTGGAAGCAGGCAATGGATTACTGCGCATGGCTCTCGAAGAAGGAACACAAGAGCTATCGTCTTCCTACTGAGGCTGAGTGGGAGTATGTCGCACGAGCTGGGGACACGAAACTCTATGGCGCAGGTGAAACGCCGCTCAAGGTCGATGAGCCTAACGCGTGGGGTGTTGAAAATCTCGGCGTAGGCCGACCTGAGTGGACGCTGGATTGGTATGGTCCGTATCAGCCAGGCGCGCAGATAGATCCCACTGGCGCAGCCAGTGGGTGGGCGAAGGTTGTGCGCGGTGGTGCGCTGGACTTTCGCAAGTCGAAGGAGCCGGGAGAAAACCCTGCCAGCTCGCCCTACTTCGAACGCCCAGCGAATCGTGCCAGCATGGCGCCTGGTTTTACATCGCCGGAAGGGCGCATCGGCTTTCGCATCGTGGAAGCGTCTATGCCTGAGAGCAAGCCCACGCCACCCTACAAGTATTTCTTCGAGACTGCGGTGAAGCAGCAGAGCGACGGCATTACGGCCGGACCCGATCCTGCGAAGCCATGGATGCACGTGCACGAGATCTTCCCTAATCTCAATGGCCGCTCCATGCCGGAGGTCGGTTGGAAGGTTGGTCTCGCGCGTGGTCTTGGCATCGCGTATCACAACACCGCCATCCAGGAGCTTCCCAATGGTGACATGATGGCGGCCTATTACAACACGCCTCAGTCCGAGGACGATCCGGACATGACGATCATCACGATGCGCCGCCGCGCTGGCTCCGAAACATGGGATATGCCCGAGCCCTGGCCGTACTTCGCCGACGCTGCCAACGCTGCGCCCGTGATCTGGAACGATGTCGTCCCCGGTGGTACCGGCAAGGTCTGGTTCTTCTGGGGGCAACCGCGACTCATTGGCGCGTGGCCGTTCTCCTATATGACCTCAACTGATAACGGCGCGACATGGAGCGCGGTCGCGTTCCCGCACTTCACTGCGCCGATCGGGCGCTATGTTCCGCAGCCCATCAACAGCATCGTGCGCACGAAGGATGGCACGATCCTGATGCCTACAGACTCGACAGGACGCGATGCCACTGGGAATGGCTCCATCTCGTCGGTATGGGGCACGCATGACAACGGTGCGACCTGGTATGACACAGGTGGTCGCACGGCAGGACGGCATACAACGATCGTGATGGCCAAAGACGGCACGACGATCCTTGGCTTCGGTGGCAAGAACTCGGAGATCGAAGGCAAGATGCCATTAGCGATCAGCCACGATGGTGGCAAGACCTGGCAGAAGAAGGCAACGCCATTCGATGAGCTGCTGAGCGGCGAACGCCCTAGCGTGATTCGCTTGCACGATGGCAAGCTCTTCTTTGTGGCTGACTACAATCCCACGAAGCAAAAGCACATCCACAAGGATGGAGCCTACGTCGCGTTGAGCGATGATGACGGTGCCACGTGGATAATGAAGCGGCTTCCGACGGAGATCGTTACCGTCGGCTATACCACCGCGACACAAGGTGCGAATGGCATCATCCATGTCATCACGTCGAAGAACAAGCCCGACTTCGAGATTGAACTGACGGAAGCCTGGATGCTCGATAAGGAGGCTGGGCTCACAGAAGAGACTCCATTGCAGATGGGTGCCATTTCAAGTCACGAAGAGAGGTATGCGAGTGGGAAGGTACGTATCCGTTGGGGAAGCGCGAAGGCCAGTGATGGCCGCGTTCTGCTCGAAGGTCCGGAGGAGGCCTTCTATCCCAACGGCAAACTGATGTGGAAGCTCAGCTTTCATGCCGGCGAGAAGGTTGGCACCGAGACCTTCTGGCGAGAGAATGGCACCCGCGAGTGGGAGAAGAACTGGCAACCCAATGGCGAATGGACCTGGGTGCTCTTTGATGAGACGGGCAAGCAGATTGTAAGTTCGACCTGGAAGGGCAAGACCTTCCAGCACTCGACCGTGCCGGACATCATGCAGGACAAGAAGGCCGACGGGCCTGATCCGGAGGCGGAATGAGATTGCAACGGTTGCTGTCCGCGACTTTGCTTTGCCTGTGTGCAAGCTCCGGCCTGCTCGCTCAGACAAGAGGCGAGGCGAAGGACGAATACCTCTTCGTCTACTTCAAAGAGCCGGGCACACAAGGCATCTACTACGCCCTCAGCAAAGATGGCTATCACTACGAGGAGCTCAACGATGGTCAGCCGTGGCTCAAGCCCTCACAACCGGGCGAGATCATGCGCGACATCTTCGTCACGCGCGATCCTCATGGCGGCTTTCACGCCGTATGGACGTGGGGCTGGCGCGGTAACAGCTTCGGCACTGCTGATTCAAGAGATCTCATGCAATGGGGCGATCAGCATGAGATCCCCATGACGACGACCGTGCCGGGCACTCGCAACGTATGGGCGCCCGAAACGGATTGGGACGCGAAGAAAAAGCTTTGGGTCGTCTTCTGGTCAAGTTCGCCTGCTGCTGAGGAGCAGGGCAATCGCATCTGGTTCTCGGAGACGAAGGACTTCCGCGATTTCTCTCCGCCGCGGATCTTCTTCGATCCAGGCTATGAGGTCATCGACGCCACGATGTACCACGCTAAGGGCGAAGAGTACCTGATCTACAAAGACCAGACTCGCGATCCGCTGCGTTACCAGGAACGGATTGCCAAGGGGCCAACCGTTGAAGGTCCGTGGACGCCGATAGGAGGTCCCATCAACGACTCATGGTCTGAAGGGCCATCGGCTATCAGGATCGGTGATGAGGTGGTGGTCTTCTATGACCACTATCGCCAGCCGCGCGCGCAGTTCCAGGGTGTTGCCACCACCGACTGGGTGCATTGGCACAGCATCAATGAAAGGATGAGTCTGCCAAAGGCCTCCAAGCACGGAGCGTTCCTGAAGGTGACGGCGGAGGAAGCTGCGAAGCTTCGCGCACGCCATGATGCCCCGCCCCCGTCGCAATGACCGTGGTCATTAGCTTCGCAGTTCAAAGGGAACGGGCCCGCAGGGCGCGAGCCCGTTCTGCATGCTGGTCCTCGCAGCGAAGAGCGCTACACCTTCTCGAAGACGATTGCCTGGTACGGCTTGCCCGGGAGTGTCACGCGCGTCGAGGATGCGGTGGAAGCTTCGCCCTCGTCCGTTGTGACCTTCTGCTTGCCAGCGGCGCGGATCGTCCCCGGCACGGGCGTCATCGTCATGTTCCATGGGTCGATCAACGTTGCCTTGAAGTCGATGCCCTGAGGCAGAGGAAAGTCATATTCGGCTGGCTGATGGAAGTCGAAGTAGTAGAGGTAGAGCTGGTTCGGAGTGCCCGCAGAGAGGTAGTACGCACCCTCGAACTCATTCAGGCCGACCTTGGTGATCTTCTCCACCACCTCGCGGAGGAACTTGATCCGCGGCGCGCTGGCCCCGCTCAGCTTGCCGCCATCGCTCCATACCGGGATGCCCTTTGGCTGATTGAAGGTGTCGCCATGCGTGGCATAGGTTCCTGCGATCACCGCAAGCCAGAAGCGCTTCGTCATCTCTTCAGCAGAGAGATTGCCCCAGCGCCGCGAGAAGTTTCCCTCATACTGGATCTCATCCCACAGGATCGGCTTGCCCCAGGCCGCGCGATACTCGGGTGCCTTGTTGAAGTCGTACTGCTGCAGGCTCGCGTGCGTAACCCATGGCTTCGAGTGGTCATACTGGACGCGACTGTGATGGATGGAGCGTAGATGGCTCGACGGATCATACTGCTGGATCACATGGAAGTAGTGGTCCCACTCCGGCATCGTCTTCGACTTCACGAGGTCGTACTCGTTCGCAACCGACCACCACACGTTGCGAAACGACGCGAGCCTCGCAATCGCATACTTGAGATAAAGATCGTTCGCTTCGGCGGGCATCGACTTGTATCCCCAGCCATCGTAGGGATGGAAGAGGATCAAGTCAGCCTGGATGCCAAGGTCGCTCAGATCCTGGATGCGTTTCTCGCAATGCGCGAAGTAAGCGGGGTTCAGGCGCGTCAGGTCGTTCGAGCCATCGGCATGCTTCTCGAAAGGCAGAGCGAAGAGGTCGTGCCCCAACGGCTTCGGCAGGAGACACAAGCGGACCTTGTTGAAGCCCGCCGTGCGCAGTGTGTCGATGGTCTGCTGCTCGAAGGGCTCACCCATGAAGGCCATCGCGTAGCAGGTGGTTCCGAATGGAAAGTACGGTGTGCCGTCGACGTGCTGGAAGTGATACTGATGCGCCGTCGTCACTGGGCCGTGGTTCGCGCCTGTGGCCTTTGTCACTTCGAACGTACCTGTATGGCCGTCCAGCTCCGCGGTCTTCGAGCTGGAGCGCCACATCCAACGCCCAGGCTCGTCAGGCATATAGCGGACCTTGTAGACGCCGGCGCCGTCGTAGAAGCCCACGACCTCTACGCTGCGATGTCCGAGTGTGAAGGTCGCGGTCACCTCCACGTCGGTAAACGGGTTGCCGGTCGAAGGCCCATGCAGCGTGGCCTCGTAACGGTCCCACTGCTCGATGCTTGTGGATGGACTGGATATAGGCGCCGGGGCTGGCGCAGCGGCAGTGGCGGCGGGAGAAGCGGTGAGCGCGGCCCCAAGTGCGGCTGCGCTACGCTGGATCATTGTGCGGCGGTCCATCTTTCGGAATGCTCCATTGGGCAGTCAGGGCCAGCTTGCGGATTCGGTAGCGAGGCCTGCTCCATGTAGAGTATTGTGGTGGTTGACTCAAATAAATACAAGGATGCATATTCATGCAAAGCGAGGTCCCGGCCGCAACAGAGCAACAGAATCCGGGTGGCGCGCCGACGTTGGTTAGCCCTCTCTTCGATGGTCGCGAGAGCGATGCGGCGGTGCTGAAACACCTAGCCAATCGCATCCGCATCACCGCGATGTCCATGACGAACCATGCGCACCTCGGCCACACGGGTGGCGATCTTTCTGCATCCGACGTCCTCTCGGTCCTCTATGGCGGTGTGCTGCAACTCGATCCGGACCACCCGGCGTGGCCCCAGCGCGACCGCTTCATTCTCTCCAAGGGCCACTGCGCGGCCGCGCTCTATACAGCGCTGGCCATGCGTGGTTTTTTCCCGACGGCGTCGTTGCATACTTTCATGGACCCGCTGTCGATGCTCAATGGTCATCCGGACCGGAATAAGCTTCCCGGCGTCGAGGCCAACACGGGTCCGCTAGGGCATGGACTTCCCATCGCGGTTGGATGCGCGATCGCGGCCAGGATGCGTGGCGAGAGCTGGCGCACCTTCGTCCTCACCGGTGATGGAGAATTGCAGGAGGGTTCCAACTGGGAGGCCGCGATGAGCGCGCAGCAATACAAGCTCGATAACCTCATCGTCATCGTTGATCGCAATCGTATCCAGCAGGGTGATTTCACCGAGAACACGATTCGCATGGAGCCACTCGGTGACAAGTGGCGGGCGTTTGGGTTCGCGGTGGCGGAGATTGACGGCCACGACACAGAGAAGTTGCTGCACGTCCTTCGCAGCGCTCCACTCGAACCGGGCAAGCCTACTTGTATCATCGCGAACACGATCAAAGGTAAGGGAGTAAGCTTTGCGGAGAATCAGCCCGCATGGCATCATGGCGTTCCTACGACAGAACAGTTGCGCATAGCGGCAGAGGAGCTGGAGGCAGAGCCTGTATGGTGAACTCGACCGCAGTCGCTGAGAGTCTGGCGCCGCCGGCGCCGCAGTTCAGTCTCGGCCCCAGGGCGGATTGCCGCGATGCGTTTTCACAGACCCTGATGGAGCTCGCAGGAACCGACCAGCGCGTGTGCGCTGTCGTCAACGACTCAGTTTCTTCCACCAAGTTGAAGGGCTTCCTCGGAAAGTATCCTGAGCGCTTTGTTAATGTTGGCATCGCTGAGCAGAACATGGTGGGCGTTGGCACCGGCCTTGCCAACGGCGGCATGGTGCCTTTCGTTTGTGGAGCTTCTTGCTTTCTCACCGCGCGCGCGATGGAGCAGGTGAAGGTCGACCTGGGATACTCGCGCTCGAACGTGAAGCTTTGCGGTATGTCCTCAGGCATGGCTTATGGTCAGCTTGGGCCGACGCACCATTCCATCGAAGACATCGCCTGGACCCGCGTGATCCCCAACATGACAGTGATTGTGCCTGCTGACTCCGCCGAGACCGAGGCGGCGATGCGCTATGCGTACCAGCATGAAGGCCCGATCTTCCTCCGCATCAGCAGAATTCCTGTGCCTTCGATTCTTCCCAAGGGCCATGTCTTTGAACCTGGCAAAGCGGTGCGTCTCCGCGAAGGGCGCGACGTTACGCTGATGGCCAATGGTGTTCTCGTGAGCCGAGCGATGGAAGCCGCAGCCACGCTCGCAGCCATGGGTATCGAGGCTCGTGTCCTGAATATGAGCTCGATCAAGCCCTTCGATGAGGAAGCTGTGCTCGCTGCCGCACGTGAGACCCGCGGCATCGTCACAGCGGAGGAAGGCCTTCGCGCAGGCGGGCTTGGTGGGATCGTCGCGGAGATTCTTGCGACCAAAGCTCGCAACGCTCCCCCCCTCAGCATCCTTGGTTTGCCAGACGTCTTCGCGCCCACTGGCACTGCCGAATTCCTTCTGGAGCACTTCGGCCTTACAGCGCAAGGCATCGTTGGCGCTGCTCTGGAACTGGTCGGGAGCAAGCCACCGGCCGAATGATGCCCTCGATTGCAGCGGCGGAGGTCGTGCTGGCGGTGGACCAGGGGACGACCAGCACCAAGTGCGTCGCGGTCGATCGCGATGGCGCTGTGCGGTTCACCGCGTCCGCTCCCGTGCAGATCTTCTCGCCGCGCGATCAGTGGATGGAGCAATCGCCACAGGAGATCATAGCGAGCGTTCGCACGGTGATCGAGCAGGCTGCGTTCTATTGTCACGAACAGCGTTTGTTGGTGAGTGGCATTGCGATCTCCAACCAGCGAGAGACCGCGCTCGCGTGGAATGCAGAGACCAGCGAGCCAATCTGCAATGCCATTAGCTGGCAGTGCCGCCGATCGTCCGCCATCTGTGACCAACTTGCTGCGCAGGCGGATCTCATTCGCTCGCGTACAGGGCTGGTGCTCGATCCGTTAGTGAGTGCCTCCAAGTGGGCATGGCTTCTAACGGAGAGCGAGAACGCCGCGAGAGCCGAAGAGCTTGCTTCGTCCGGCAACCTCCGACTCGGCAATGTCGACGCCTGGCTGCTCTGGTGGATGACCGGCGGCAAGACCTATGCGACGGACCACACCAACGCCTCGCGCACTGCGCTGCTCGGCCTCGATTCTCTCTCCTGGGATACGGAGATGCTCGCACTGTTCGGCATCCCCGCATCTGCACTTCCGAGCGTGCAGCCGTCTGCGAGTGTGTTCGGCGTGTGTACTGCAATCGACGCCTTGCAGGAAGTTCCGATCGTGTGCGTGGTTGGTGACTCGCATGGCGCGCTGGCCGCGCAAGGCGCGCCGGGGACGGTGAAGGCGACATACGGCACCGGCTCCTCGCTGATGGTGGCGCTTGATACTCTCCCCAAAGATTGCAAGGGACTCGCGCGTGCCGTGGGCTATTCCACTGCGGCGGGAGTGCA
>Ga0302187_10003095_pt1 | contig 13519 bp, 16 predicted proteins | sample II_Bog_E1_3_FD_202120 | JGI IMG/M metagenome (GOLD analysis project Ga0302187, IMG submission 202120) | Peat permafrost microbial communities from Stordalen Mire near Abisko, Sweden - II_Bog_E1_3 | ecosystem: Environmental > Terrestrial > Soil > Wetlands > Peat | place: Sweden: Abisko...
TGGCCGTGTGATTGGTGATGGGCTCGGTGAGGTCGAGGGCGATTTGGCGTCGCCAGGCAAGGTTGTAAATGGCGGCGTACCCGCGCCGGGTCGGAAGCCCCGACGCGATGGCACCCTCCCGCAAGGTCAGCGGAGTGCGTGCAGCGTCAAGGATTCGGTCCCGAACTTCTCGGTCGGGGGTGTACAGCGGGTGGCGGTAGGCGGCGAGGAGTTCAAGGTTGTCCATCAGCACCACGTCCGCCTCGGTGAGAATCTGGAACCCCCAGCCGACCGTGGCGCACACTCGCTTCGACTCCGCGAAACAGGCCAGCCGCTCCGCAGTGAGCGCGTGAGAAGGCTTCACCTCGAACACGGTCTGCGCTCCGTTGCGGTGCTCAGCAAGAAAATCCGGGACAGTGGTGCCTCCGTCAGCGAAATGGATACGCATCGGCTGCGCTGCTATTGCGACGACATCGAGGGCGAAGTCGATGCGCATCAGTGCGGAGCGCTCCAGCATGGACTCAAACGAGATGTGCAACCCGGAGGAGGCGAACCAGTGCTTACCGGGGTACGTCTTCTGTCCGCGCCACCGTCCGGGCTTGCGCACCGGACGACCGGACACGATTCGGGCATCGAACAGGGCCGCCCCGGCCGGACGCAGGTGGCGCACGCCGGTCAGGTCAATCCAGCTGACCCGGTCGATGGTTTTGTCGGTGGTAGTTGCGACCACTTTGGGCTGTTTCTTTCGCATGATGAGTTGGTGAACGGCGACTTTTCGACCTTCACCAGATTTATGCTGTTACGGCATACTTGTCTTTTGCCAACGCCTTCTGGAGGGGGGTCGTCGTGTCGGAATCGCGGTTCCAACCGCGTTCGTTCCTTGCTGATCCGAGAACGTTCGGTCACTCGCGGCGCATGACTTGGACGCCAAAGGACCTGGCCGCGGAGCCGGGTTGGGACGGCCTTGACCGTGGGATGCGGCTACGGGCTGCCTCGCGAATGCATGCGGAGTTCCTCGCCGCGCAGGTTCAACATCACGCCTGTGCGACGATCCGGCGGGAGCTGAAGACCTGGGTGCCGACCGCGGAGCAGACATCGGACATCCGTGCGGTGCTGGCCGCCCGTGGGAAATCGGCGGCGGTGTCGAAAACGCAGCGGTATGCAGTACTTACCGGAACCAGTTACGACCGGCTGGTCAAGATGCTGCGCGGTGAGATCGTGATGCGGTTGGAAGACATGGCCATCGCCGACGCCATCCTCGGCACCAACCTGACCCAGCTTCGCAAGACGCCGCCGACCCGCTAACGCGATGGTCGCGCCATGCCTGAGCTGGCCGTTCATCGGATTGGCCCGATGGTCACACCCGACCGCAACCATCGCAGGATAGTGGAGTTCCGCTCAGCCGCGGTGCTGGCCACATCGCTGGGCCGGATGGGATAGACGTCGACTTTTTCCCCCACGGTCGCAGCGATCCGATGGAGCTCTGCGACAAACCGGCGCCGCTGCGTCGGGTGCCATCGTTGCGGACCGACGACCACGATCACGAGGCAATCCTCATGTTCCGAGGCGGCGTCGAGATGAACAAGAACCATCCGCGCCACTCCGGCGCTGGCGGTATGGGGCGCCTTAGCCAATGCGTCGATGAGCGCCGCCTGCCGAACGTTAACTCGGCCGAACATCCCTCTGGCTGCCTCCGGTTCCATCCGCCTTGCCTCTCCATTCCACGTTTCCTCTGACCTGCTAGCGGACCCGTTCGATGCCTGGCCGCGTTGGGCTGGCATCCTCCTCGAGCCGTCACGTTACGGAATAAAAGTGCTGGTAAACGGCCCAAACCGGTCTGGAAATTGGGAACACGGCGTGTCCGCGCATGACTCCGGTGGATTCGCATCGTGCGATCCGGATCGGAGTCATCATGAACAATCAGGAACAGGCCCGCCGCATCTGGGCGGACCTGCCTCGGGAGAACCCGCGGGATCGAAAGAGATCACGTGAGCTGTACGAGACCGAACTCGTCGTCCTCGGCGGCGATCCTGCACCCGACACCAGGGCAGGGACGTGGATCAGCCGCGTGCACGAACTGGAGCGTTTCTCGCGCCTGAACGGGCGCCTGCCTAAGCGGGGCTCACCGTCCGCCGCCGAGGCATCGCTTGGCGAGTGGATCCACCACCAGGCCCAGCGCCAGTCAACGATGTGCGCATACGGGTACCTCCGCATCGAAGCCGTGCCCCGCTGGAACTGGGCTCACCGGAAAGCCGCATGGCTTGCCCGCTACAACGCACTCGACCAGTTCATCCACGCGAACGGACGACCGCCGAGCCGTGCTGCCGACGATGCCGCCGAGCGATCAATCGCAAAGTGGGCGCAACGGCAACGTGACGCCGCACGAGCCGGGAAGCTCACCGACATCCAGCGCCGTGACCTGCGAGTCCTCGGCTTCCCGATGCCGCCCGCAAAAACCTGAGACCGGTTTGGGCCGTTTCGCGAACACATTCCGACATACAGTCGAGGCCCACCGGCAGATCGTCCGCGAAAGGCAGCACGTGAACGACCCCTCCCCCGAAACCGAGACTCAAGTCGCATTCGCCGGGGACTGGCACGGGAACGGGTACTGGGCTAGGCACGCCCTCCACCGGCTGCACGCCCAGTACCCGCACGTGCGCACCGTCTTCCATGTCGGCGACTTCGGGCTCATGCCCGGACACGAGATCGACGGTTATCTCAACGCCGTCGACAATGCATGCGCGCGAACCTGCATCGATCAGATCCTGGTCACCCCAGGCAATCATGAACACTGGGACGACCTGAACGCGCGCTTCAGCGAGAATCCCGGTCAACCGGTGCAGTTCTCCGAACGGGTTTGGGCGCTGCCGCGCGGTTACCGATTCAGGATCGGCGGTCGGTCGTTGCTGAGTTTCGGGGGCGCCGCCTCTGTCGACTTTGAATACCGCGTGATCGGTGAAAGTTGGTGGCCGTCCGAGTTCCCCAGCCGAGAGGACGTCGAGCACGCGATCGAGGGAGGCGCGGCTGACATCCTGGTCACCCACGAAACCATCAACGGCGGCACCAGCCAGGTGGAGCATGCTCTCATGGCGAACGCGCACGGATGGCCGTTAGCCGCATTGGCCTACTCAGCGATGTCCAGAATGCTCGTCACCGAGGTGTGGGAGGCAGTGAAACCGGCCGTGCTGGTTCACGGGCACATGCACATCGCCGACCAAATTCACCTCCCATCCGGCCGGCAAGTGATCTCGCTCGGCTGCGACGAACAGGCGGGCAATATCGGGGTGCTCGACCTCAATACCCTGACCTGGTCGTGGTGCGCGGAACCGCCAGGCCACGATGCGAGCGGGCAGGAGTGAGATACCTCATGGCTCCAATACCCGAATCGCGACCGCGCGACCGGGCTACCGACGAGTACTGGTTCGGGAAGCTACGCCCGCTTTACAGTGCGGCAACAACCGCCGCGTTATTGAGGGTCACGGAGGCGGAGCTTGCCGCGCTGGTGGCAAACCGGGATGTGTTGGCGTTGACCGCCGGGGATGGTGCGGTCAGGTTTCCCGGCTTCCAATTCGACGCTGACGGGGCCCCGTTGCCGCACCTTCGGGAAGCGATCGACCAGCTCGAGATCGCCCTTCACCGTATCGACGTTGATGAAGCGGACCCGTGGTTCGTTGCCCTGCAGCTCGTCACCAAAACGGACGTGTGGGGTGGCCGAAGCGCCGCGGAACTCCTGCGCACCGATCGGGCGGCGGAAGTGCTGTGGCAACTCGCGTGGGAGCGCATTCCTCTCACTCAACGGGAAGAAAACGCGAAGAACCTAGCCATCGCCAAACCCATCGCTGAGCAGTTCACATCGCTCCTCACCGATGTCTCGGTCGAATTCCTGCTTGACACCTTGTACGTCACCACCGGGCTACCGAAACCACTCGCCGTTATGCTCGTGACCTCGGATAGAGGCCTGCAAGTATTCCGGTACACGATCGACGGCGATCCAACCCTCACCGCGGAGGGCATCGCCGCGGACTTCCGTGCCGCGTTCCCACCCGCCCTCAACAACGACGGCTGCAGCTGATGGGGAGCGTTTCCGCATACCAGACGGCGGGCGGGACGAGGTACCGGGCTCGGTACCGCAAGTCCGACCGAACGTTGACTGACAAGCGGGGGTTCCGGACCCGGCGCGCAGCCACCCTTTTCTTGGCGACCGTTGAGGTGAAGAAAGCCCACGGCGACTACGTTGATCCGACCGTGACAACCATCAGCGTCGAACACCTCGGCGCCCAATGGCTGGATGCCCAAATCCACCTGAAACCCAGCTCGTACAGCGTCCTCGAAATCGCGTGGCGCGTGCACGTTCTCCCGCGTTGGGGTCGTACCCGCATCCTCGACATTCGTTCGAGCGAGATTCAGGCCTGGGTCAGCGAACTGTCCCGCGTCAGAAGCGCCACCGTGGTGATCCGAGCCCACGGGGTGCTCGCCGGAATATTCGACTTCGCCATCCGCGACCAGCTCCTTACCAAGAACCCGGCCCGAGGCGTGTACCTTCCGAAGAAGACTCCGAAAGCCCGCAACTACCTCAACCATCTGCAAGTCGACGCTCTAGCCAACGCCGCCCGGCACCACCGGCCGCTCGTACTGCTCCTCGCCTACACCGGGCTGCGTTGGGGCGAAGCCGTCGCACTCAGAATTGGGAGCATCGAACTCGACCGGGGCCGGGTCATCGTCCGCTCGAACGCCACCAACGTCCGCGGGAAAATTATCGAAGGCGCCCCGAAGAACGGCAAGTCTCGCAGCGTTCCACTGCCGGAATTCCTGGTCGTCGACACTCCGTCAGCACTGCCACGGAAAGAGCGCCGGGGACCTCGTCTTCGGCAACGGTGTCGACTTCCTTCCCACCCCAACCCACGGAGACGGCTGGTTCGCCTGCGCCCGCAACCGGGCACGACAGGACGATCCCGCGATCGCAGCACGGTTCACCCTCCACGACCTCAGACACACCGCCGCAAGCCTCGCAATCTCCGCAGGCGCCAACGCCAAAGTCGTCCAACGGATGCTCGGGCACGCATCTGCTGCGATGACTCTCGACGTCTACGCTGACCTTTTCGAGGACGACCTCAACACCGTCGCTGTCGCCCTCGATCGCGCAAGGTGGCGTGCGCGCGAAGACCAACTCAAGTTACCCCACCAGCCATTCCCTCAACAACATTGGTAAAGCTGGGCGTTCTTCGTTTGAGAATGGAATCGTTGCCGGGTTAGCTCGGGTGCCGGGTGCGCTATCGAAACAGCAGCCACGGGAGCATGCTCTGCGCGGGGCAGTTGAGCCACGGGCGCCAGACTAACCGACTCACCCTGGCAAACACGGAAGCCCACCGCTTTCTGCCTTGCGGTCATTTCTTGAGCAGGATGCCGATCACCGATACTGCAGTGGCCAAGGCGGGAATAATTGCGCCAAAAGCTGGCGATCCCAGAGAGCGATTCCAATCAATCCGGCCAGTTCGCAGTCCCTCGAAAGTGGTGCCAGGTCGATGGACCTCGGTCCAGGACCCCAGTACGATTCGTAGGTCATACCGTATCCAGTCGTCTCGAAGCGCCGCCAACTCCTCTAAGTCTCCAACCAACGCAACGTCGACGTAGCTCTGTAGGTCCTCGGCACACCTTCGTGCGATCGCTCTTAGAGTTCTTGTTCGCGAACCGCGACCAAGCGGGACCGGAAAGTAGGTCGGGAATCGCTTGGCCACTGTCGCCACTTCAACCGCAAGCCGCTTCCGATGCGCACCCTGCGCTCCGTGTTGTAGCGCCCAGTTCGCCGAATCGATCACCCTCAAGAATCGGACGATCTGGAACGAAAGCACGGATCGACTTCGGAGCGGTCCGAGCAGCCTCGTAGCGAGGATTAACGGAACAAACGTCAGCGCAAGTGTTAGAAGCGGCAATACCACGCCGAGGGGTGTGCCGTCGCTCACATTGCTTGTAACAAACACCGCGGCAAGTATGAAAAACAGATAGCTCGCGACAACTGATGTGAGGCCGACTGTTCTGCCGGCCTTGAACTCGATTGGTTGATGGGCATGGCTGATCGCAACCTACCCGGGATCGCGCACAAACTCGGGCTTCGATCGAGGCAGCTCTTGCGATCAGACGCTTTAGCGTTCACGCGGGGCCGCACTGAGGGCGACTTTCGCAACGGATTCAAGTTCGCTTCGGGGAGCGCCCTCGAGAGCGCGGGCCGCCAATCCAGCCAGGACACCGTTCACAAAGTCAGCCGTGTCTTTGGCTTCGGCGCTGTTTGCGAACTCACCAGTGGTCACGCCGACTGCAAATCGCTGCGTGACGGCTTCGCGGGTCTGTTCTCGGCGGTTGGCGAGCCTTGGCTCACGCATCACCAGGCACCCGTGGGGAGCGTCATCGCGGGTGAAGCCATCGGCTGCTGAGCGCAACAGGGCCTTGGTGACTTCGTAAATGGAAGAGTGCGCAAGGTCAACCTGCAACGCATGGTCAAGGTCTCTGATGTAGAGCTTGGCGGCTTCGTCGAACAGCTCAGTCTTACTACCGAATGCCGCGTAGAGGCTCGGTTGGTTGATGCCGATTTTCCGCGCCAGCTGCGCCGTCGTGACGCCATCGAATCCCTCGGCCCAGAACTCCCGCATTGCGCTGTCGAGCGCGACGTCACGATCGAATTGTCGAGGTCTGCCAGCCATGGACCCACTTTAGCAGGCGCTACAAAAGTATGCTAGGTTCTGTAGTCCCTACTACAGAAAGAAATCGATGACGTACGAGAACTATGAGGCGATCCGGGTGGCCGTTGATGCCGGGGTCGCGACCGTGACCCTGGACAATCCGCCGGTGAACGTCGAGGACGCGAAATTAGTGCGCGACCTCACCCAGTTCGCCCGGACGGTGGCCGCCGACTCGACAGTGCAGGTGATCGTCTACCAGAGCGCTAACCCGGACTTCTTCGCTGCCCACGCGGACACCCGGTGGATGTTCGATCCCACCGACCTTATGGCGCTAGCGGACCCTGACGGCGATCCGGTCTTGAACCCTTTGCAGCAGCTCCACGAGCGCCTGCGCACCCTGCCTCAGGTGACCATCGCGAAGCTTCGCGGGCGCCTTCGAGCGGGCGGCGCGGAGCTCGCAATGACGGCGGACATGCGTTTCGCCGCGGCCGGTGAGACCTGGCTGTCTCAGCCGGAATCGCTTATGGGCATTTTCCCTGGCGGTGGAGGCACCCAGTACCTCAACCGTCTCGTTGGCCGTGCCCGCGGTCTGGAGATCGCCCTCAGCGGTGAGCTGTACGACAGCGCCACTGCAGATCGATACGGGTGGATCAACCGAGAGATCCCGGCCCAGTACTTGGACGCGTGGGTAACCACCGTCGCCCAACGTATCGCGGCTCTCCCTGCCGGCGTTGCTGCGGCAGCCAAGGAGGCCTTCGACGCAGCGGAGGCCAGCGGTCCCGTTCCTGATCTCCGGGAGGAGGCCCGGGCTCACGGCAAGGTCTACCCCTCGCCGTCGTCGGTAGTCGAACGTGTCCGGGTTTTCATGGACCACGGCGGACAGCAGCCCGTCGGCGAAATCGATCTCGAGGGCAGTCTCCGCAGCATCCCCTGGCCCGACGCCGAATAAACCTCGTGGTGACCGGGCGCAACGCCTTCGGTCACCCCGCGCTTTTTCGGACTGGGCCATCCTTCCGGTACCGGCCACCAAGCGCGATGGGAGGACCTTCACCGTGCGCAGATCTGTGCTCCCGATGGGCGCGCGAGGGAAGCCGATCTTTCATTGTCGCCGCATGCTGAGTGAGGAAGGACGCTTGATCTTGGACGGCTTTCCGCCCTTCGGGCACCATGGTGACAGAACCAACGGTGTGGAATCCGCCTGGTACTTCGACGAGCCGGCAAGAGGTGCCCGTCGAGTAACAGCGCTGGGCCCACTGACGGTTCTCCCACAGAAATATCTCGCGCGTCCCTATATATACGAGCATCGGCGGCAGCCCAGTCGGATCGCCGAATAACGGCGAGATGAATGGGTCACGAGGGTCCGCCAGCCCCGCGTACGGCTGGGCACTCTGCTCTAGGGCCGCGACGGAGAGGACAGGGTCCTCTTGTTCGTGCTGGCGAATCATGGGGTTGCTCATGGTCACGTCCACCCAGGGCGACGAAAGGACGAGCGCATCGGCGCACGATCCGCCCTCGTCACGCATCCGGAGCGCCACCCCCAGGGCCAGCCCGCCCGCCAGTGCTGCCGCCGATGAGAAATACCGGGCCGGAAGCGCTGCTAAGGATCGCTTTCATTACCGCAACGGACTCATTGTGGGCAATCGGATAAGCATGTTCAGGGGCGAGGGAATAATCGATCGCCAAAGCCGCCGTCCCGGTCTCCTTCGCCAAGGTAGCGAGCCAATTCCACTGCAACTTGATGGGGCCCGTGACATAGCTTCCGCCGTGAAGGTAGACGATGCTCCCCTCCGAGCTGTCTTGCTTATCGATCCAAACGCAGCGCACGCCGGCGATGCGGTGGCGTTTGGCGTGATCAAGACGCGTCTCACCGAGACCGCAGACTACGACGCCCACATAGATGTCTCCGGTCAGCAGATCAAAGTGGAATCAGCAAGGAACTGATGGCAAGCACCGAGCAACTAATTCCATTGGGGCGTTCGGGCACGCCCCAGGAAGCCGCCGGAGCCGTCTACGTTATGTGCCTTCCCGAGTCCGATTACATCAGCGCGCAGACCATCGTTTGCCGCCGCGGATTCTTGATCTGACCCACCACCGCCGCAACGAGAGGTTATGCACGGCGTCGTTGTCAGACCTCGTCAATGCGTTCCTGCACTTCCAATGCGTGCTAGATTACAGAGTGTAAGTATATGTTGGTTAGGTAGATCAAGGAGGGTCGAGTGATGATACCCAGCAGTGCGGTAGGCACCCCGCTGCCGCCAACCTCGGCCGTGATTGAGCGGGGAAGGTTGCGGTTCTTCGCCGAGGCGATCGGCGAGACCGATCCGCTCTACACGGACCTCGAGACCGCGCGGGCCGCGGGCTATGAGGACCTGCCGGTGCCGCCGACGTTCTTATTTGGTCTCGAACTTGATGCACCCGCCCCGTTCGCCTGGCTCTTCGACTTCGGGGTGGACCTCCGCTTCATCCTCCACGGGTCGCAGCGCTTCAACTACGAGAGCCTGGCCTTCGCGGGCGACGAGTTGCTGCTTACACCGACCATCTCCAGCGTCTATGAGAAGCGTGGCGGGGCGCTCGAATTCGTGGTCGTCGACACCGTCGTCACCAGGCGGAGCGAGCGAATTGCGATGTTCACGAAAACCATCGTGGTTCGCCATCCGGAATTGGAGGCGGCCCGATGATCAACCTAGATGTCGTGACTGTCGGCACCGAGCTTCCCACCCTCACGCTGGCCCCGATCAGCCGGACGACCCTGGCGTTGTTCGCAGGGGCTTCGGGAGACCACAACCCCATCCATCTGGATCTGGATGTCGCGAAGTCCGCCGGTCTTGATGACGTCTTCGCCCAGGGCATGCTGTCGATGGCATACCTCGGGCGCCTGCTGACGAGTTGGGTTCCACAGGAGCGGATCCGCTCGTTCGACGTGCGCTTCGCCGCGATCACGCCCGTACATGGCGCGCCGACCTGCACGGGTAGGGTCACGTCGATCGAGATCATCGACAACGAGCGACTCGCAACGCTCGAGTTGACGGTAACCCTAGCCGACGGCGTTGTTACGCTCTCCGGCGGCGCCGTCATCGCAATCGATTGAATACACCGACTGAACAGAAGGAACAACACAAATGGGAACACTCGACGGCAAGGTCGCGATCGTCTCCGGCTCCGGTCGCGGAATCGGTCGTGAGATCGCGCTGAAGCTCGCTTCGGAGGGCGCGAAGGTCGTCATCAACGACCTCGACGCCGAGCCGGCCAACGAGACGCTGGCCGACATCGTCGCGGCCGGCGGAGAAGCGGTCGCCTGTATAGGCAGCGTCACGGACGCCGATTTCGGCGAACGGTTCGTAAAGACGGCCGTCGACTCTTTCGGTGGCCTCGACATCATCGTCAACAACGCGGGCTACACGTGGGACAGCGTCATTCAAAAGATGACGGATGATCAGTGGGATGCGATCCTCGACGTGCACCTAAAGGCCCCATTTCGCATCCTCCGCGCCGCCCAGCCGGTAATATCCGGTTACGCAAAGGCGGAGGGCGGTGCAGTCACGCGCAAGGTAGTGAACATCTCGTCCATCGCGGGACTCGGCGGTAACGCGGGGCAGTCGAACTACTCCACCGCGAAGGCCGGCATCGTTGGCCTGACGAAGACCCTCGCCAAGGAGTGGGGTCGCTACAACGTCACCGTGAACGCTGTGGCCTTCGGTTACATCCAGACTCGTCTCACGGCGACGGACGGCGCGGACCACATTGATGTGGCAGGCAACTCCATCAAGGTTGGAATGAGCGAGCAACTCAAAGCGATGACTGAGCAGATGATCCCGCTCGGTCGTGCCGGTACCCCGAAGGATGCCGCGGGCGCGGTGTATCTCATGTGCCTGCCCGAGTCTGACTACATCAGCGCTCAAGTCGTCATCTGCGGCGGCGGATTCTTCATCTGAGGCCATCGTGAAACGCCACCTTTTCACCGCCGAGCACGAAGCGTATCGCGCAAAGATCCGTCAATATCTCGAAGTCGAGGTAGCGCCGCGCAACGCCCAGTGGGAGCTCGATGGCATTGTCTCTCGCGACCTCTTTACTGGTCTCGGCGCGCTGGGCGCGCTGTCCTGGGGTGTGCCCAAGGAGTTCGGCGGCTCCGGTATTGACGATTTCCGTTACAACGTCGTGCTGGAAGAGGAAGCAGCACGATCCCACGTGGCCGCCGCGATAGTAGGGCCGGGGCTAGTGGCCCATATCATCCTGCCGTACTTCCTCGGCATGGCGAATGACGAGCAGAAAGCTCGCTGGTTGCCAGGAATGGTCTCGGGAAACACGATCGTTGGGATTGCGATGACGGAGCCGGGCACGGGCTCCGACTTGGCCGGCATAACCACGAGCGCGGTGCGCGACGGGGATGACTGGATCGTGAACGGTACGAAGAAGTTTATTGGCAACGGTATCAACGCCGATTTGCTACTCGTGGCAGCGAGAACCTCCGATGACCGGCACGGCGGCCTCAGCCTGCTCGTCGTCGAGACCAACTCGCCAGGATTTAGGCGGGTACGCAACCTGCAAAAGATTGGCATGCACGCCCACAACACAGCCGAACTCTCCTTCGCCGACGTGCGCGTTCCGGCCGCGAACATGCTGGGCGCCCCGGGCGACGGATTCGCTGGACTCACCCGTAACCTTGCACAGGAGCGCGTGACCTGCGCCGTGAGCGCGGTCGCAGCGGCGGTAGCGGCTCTCGAGCTCACCGTCGACTATGTGCGTGAGCGTGTCGCGTTCGGCAAGCCGATCGGAGCCTTGCAGCACACTCGGTTTGTGATCGCTGAGCTTTCAACCGAGATCGACATCGCCCAGAATTTTGTCGACCGGTGTGTGATCGCCCTCAACGACGGCGACCTTACTCCCGTCGACGCTGCGAAGGCGAAGTGGTGGACCACGGAAATGCTCGGACGCGTCGTTGATGTGGCCGTGCAGCTACACGGTGGCAACGGCTACCTCACCGAATTTCCCATTGCAAAGGCTTGGGCAGACGCCCGCGTCCAGCGCATCTATGCGGGCAGCACAGAGATCATGAAAGACCTCATCGGCCGCTCGATGGAACTCGGCTGAGCCTACACAACGGTGCCGCCTCGATTGGGCTGAGGCGGCTGACGGTCGCCCAGCCCACCACAGCGTGATGTTAGCGCTCGGCGGGGCGGTAAGCGGTGACGACCGCGGCCCCGCCCAGCCCGATGTTGTGCTGCAGCGCGACCTTCGCTCCACTCACCTGCCGCTTGTCAGCGGTTCCACGCAACTGCCAGGTCAATTCTGAACACTGGGCAAGACCAGTCGCGCCAAGCGGATGCCCCTTCGAGATCAGGCCGCCCGAGGGGTTCACAACCCACTTGCCCCCATAGGTGGTATCGCCCGAATCCACGAGGTGGTGACCCTCACCCTCCGGGGCTAAGCCAATTGCTTCATAGGTGAGCAGCTCGTTGGCTGAAAAGCAATCGTGGAGTTCGATGACGTCGATGTCGTCCGGTCCGATCTGAGCCTGCTCGTATACAGCGGTGGCGGCCTTCTTGCTCATGTCTGCGCCAACGATGTCGCGCGCCGTGTGCGTGTCGAACGTAGAGAGCATGTCAGTAACCATTGCTTGACCGACGATTTCAACAGCCTGTCCGGCGAGATCGTGCTTCTCGACGAACGCTTCACTTACAACGATTGCGGCGGCGGAGCCATCCGAGGTCGGGGAGCACTGCAGCCGGGTCAGCATCATCGGCTCATAAATCATCTTGTCGCCCTGTATCTGCTCGAGCGTGTACTCGTCTTGGAATTGGGCGTACGGATTGTTCGTCGAGTGTAGGTGGTTCTTCTGTGCGATTTTCGCAAAGTGTTCCGGGGTCGAGCCGTACATCCGCATATGTTCGGCACCGGCGCTGCCGAACATCCACGCAGCCGGCGGAAAGACCATTTTCGAGGTCTTTTCGAGCGCTGCCATGTGCTTGAGCAATGGCGACTCGCGATCTTCGTACATTGTCGGAAGGGAGCCCGGCTGCATTTTCTCGAAACCAAGGGCGAGAACCGACTCAGCGAGTCCCCCGCGAATGGCCCGAGCCGCCATATAGAGCGCTGTCGACCCCGTAGAGCAGTTATTGTTCACGTTCGTGATCGGAATGCCAGTCATCCCAAGCTCGTATACCGCGCGCTCGCCAGCGGTGGATTCCCCGTAAACGTAGCCGACGTAAGCTTCATCGATGTCCGCGAACTCGACGCCTGCATCCTCAAGCGCTTTTGTGCCGGATTCGCGCGCCATGTCGGGATAGTCCCATCCCTCGCGCCGACCCGGCTTCTCAAACTTCGTCATACCCACGCCGACGACGAAGACGCGGTTTTTGCCTATTGACACGATTGACTCCCTGAGACTGCTAGTGACACCCTTGTTCACCTAACGAACATATACTTAGCGTACCATGCCACGCGCCCGCTTTGGCTTGCTGATCGCGCAAACCTGGGGGGGCCGGCGAGCTTCGCGTATTCGCGATGAATTTGGATTGGTTGAGGGATTGCTGTTAGTCGCATCCGTTCTCGCGGTCTAAAACTCAAGAGGACATAGATTTGCACATGTTGCTCCAGGCCTCGGCAGCGAGTTTTGATCGCGCCTGTCAAAAGAGTTCTTGAACCGTCCCGGTTTTCATGCCGCCGTTTTGTTGGCGGCGTCACCGGTTGGTGCGCCGATATTTTGAGCGTAGTAGTTGCGCTCGTATTCCTCGGGCGGGATGTTGCCGAGGAAGCTGTGGAGTCGTTCGTTGTTGTACCAGTTCACCCAGTCGAAGGTGATCTCCTCGACGTCTGGCAGGCCCTTCAGGGGGCCGGTGCGAAACGGTGAGTTCTTCGCGATCGCTTCG
>Ga0302187_10003102_pt1 | contig 13498 bp, 10 predicted proteins | sample II_Bog_E1_3_FD_202120 | JGI IMG/M metagenome (GOLD analysis project Ga0302187, IMG submission 202120) | Peat permafrost microbial communities from Stordalen Mire near Abisko, Sweden - II_Bog_E1_3 | ecosystem: Environmental > Terrestrial > Soil > Wetlands > Peat | place: Sweden: Abisko...
CGATACCGCGCGTATCCATCCGGCGAAGACCGCTGGATACCTGGGTTTGCAGAGTTCCGGTGTTCAAGGTGGATGGAGTAATCCGTCAGATCTTAGGGTGTCGATTGCTTCGGCGAGGGTGAGGCCACGATGGAGGCAAAACCATTCTCCGGTGTGACGGTGCCACCGGATGTCGAAGCGATTGCGGCTGATCCAGTCGAGGCGGGCGAACGGGGCGTCGAACTCTTCACCGAGATTCTCCGGGAAGCCGGAGCGGTAGCGTTGAATGAAGCGATATTTGGTGCCATGCCACTTTCCCTGGATATCGACGGGATAGTTGAACTGCGTCGGCCGGATAGTGGGCAGGAATCGAGGCTTCAGGAAGTCGTCGATCAGTTGCTGGCAGGCGGCCGTCACCGCCGATTTATCTGCCGCGGACAGACCGCTCGCTCTCATGTGCCTTCCTGGCTCACGCCGCTTCGACATGGTTCGGGATTGGCTTTCGCCAGTGCCAGGGCAGAAGCTCATCCAGCCTATGGATAGCATGATCGTTGATGCGAGCCAGCACGTCGGCAAGCCAAGCCTGCGGATCGATGTCGTTGAGCTTGGCGGTGGCGATGAGGGTGTAGATCGCAGCGGCACGCCGGCCGCCTTCATCGGAGCCAGCGAAGGTCCAGTTTCTCCTTCCTACGGCGACGGCCCGCAGTTCACGTTCGGCGGCATTGTTCGACATGCACAGGCGCCCGTCGTCGAGGAACCGGGTGAATGCATCCCAGCGGCTGAGGCAGTAATTGATCGCCTTGGTCGTGTCGTTGTTGCTGGAGAGCCTGGCGCGTTGCTCGCGCAGCCACTCCTCCAGCTCAACCACCAAGGGGCGGCTACGCTCCTGGCGCACGCGCAGGCGCCCCTCGGGCGCAAGCCCGTTGATCTCGCGTTCGATGGCGAACAGGACATTGATGCGCTTGACCGCCTCGGCTGCGATCGGCGCCTTGCTGAGCCGCGCGAGATCGAAGAACTTGCGCCTGCCATGCGCCCAGCACGCGGCCTCGACGATCGGACCTCCCTTGCGATTGGCGTGGTAGAGCTTGCCGAACCCGGCGTAAGCGTCGGCCTGCATCAGCCCGGCATACCCCGCCAGATGCTGCTCGGGATGTTCCCCGCCACGATCCGGCGAATAGAAGAACACCGCCGCCGGCGGGTCCGGCCCGGCAAACGGGCGGTCGTCGCGCACATAGGTCCAGAGCCGGCCGGTCCGCGTCTTGCCCTTGGCCAGGACCGGCACTGTCGTATCGTCCGCATGGATGCGTTCGGCCGCAAAGACATGGCTTCGGATCGCATCGACCAGCGGCATCAGGGTTGCCGCGGAGGCGCCCACCCAGTCTGCGAGCGTCGATACGTCGAGGTCGATGCCTTCGCGTTGGTAGACGTCGCTCTGACGATTGAGCGGCAGATGCAGGCCGTACTTGGCGAACAGGATATGAGCCAGCAGCTTCGGTCCTGCACGTCCACGGGCAATCGGGTGCGAGGGCGCCGGCGGCTGGGCGATGGCTTCGCAGGCTCGGCAAACGAACTTCTCGCGCACATGCTGGATCACCTTCCACTGCCGCGGAACGAGCTCCAGCGTCTCGGTCACGTCCTCGCCGAGCTTGCGCAATCGGTTATCGCCACAGCATGGGCAGGTCGCAGGCACCGGATAGACAATGCGCTCCCGCGGCAAATGCTCCGGCAGCGGCCGGCGCGCCGGCTTGCGGCGCTCGACCGATGGCACCGTAATCTTGTCGGCTGCGGCGATCTGCGCCGCGGTCTCGGCCTGCGCGGCGTTCTCTTCCAGATCGGCGAGTTGCAGCTCGAGCTGGTCCAGCAATGCGCCGCGCTCGGAGGACTGTCCGAACTGTTCGTGCCGCAGCTTCCTGATCGTGAATTTGAGCTTCTCGATCAGCAATATCTGCGCTTGGGCATCCGCCTCCGCGGCCAGGCGGGCCGCTCGCTCGGCGCGCAGCATCGCCTTCAGCGTGGTCACATCGTCAGGGAGAGAATCATCGGCGCCCATGCCGACCAGAGAATCACAAGCCACCGTCTCTGTCCGAACTGCCGGTGGTGTTATCGATTCAAATTCCGGCGATCAGCCGGCCGCCTGCGGCCGCCACGTGTGTTGCGGCATCCGCCAGTCAATGCCCTCCAGCAGATAGCCGAGCTGGGCCGGGGTGATTGTCACGACGCCATCCGCCGGCGACGGCCAGAGGAAACGGCCGCGCTCCAGCCGCTTGGCATAGAGCGACATGCCCAGCCCATCGTGCCAAAGGATCTTGATCAGCTTGCCGCTCTTTCCCCGGAACACGTAGAGGTCTCCGCCGTGCGGATCGCGCCTGAAGGCTTCCTGCACCAGCACGGCCAGCGAGTTCATGCCGCGGCGCATATCGGTGTGGCCGGTCGCAATCCACACCCGCACGCCCGACGCAATGGGAATCATCGAGGCCGTCCACCTGCCAGCGCCGCAACCACGGAAGTAAGCGTCGCCGCATCGACCGCGCCCGTAATCCGCATCCGAGCTCCGGCCGCAAACTCGATCTCAATCGCCCCGCCACCGGCCGACCTGACTGGATCGGGGGGAGTCCCCGATTCCGAGACCACCATCGCTGGTGCAAAGCCCATGGTGGCATCCGCCGGCTCGGGGCGAAACGACCGTCGCCATCGGAGCAGCAATGAGCGCGAAATGCCGTACCGTCGCGCCGTCGCCGCGACCTGGCGCGGCTTCTGCAAGCTCTCCAGGACGATCCTGAGCTTCTCATCCTCGGACCAGCGTCGTCGCCGGCCCGTCTCCACCACTTCCAGCCGTTCGACTTGGGCACTGCGCTTATCACTGTCCATAAGGACAGTTCTCAATATCGCACGTCACTCCGCAAGGCGGCCTTCAGCGGAGGCATACGAGCAATGTCGGCTATTGGGGGTAAAGCGGAAAACTTCAACTGTCAGGCAGCTTCACGCTCTTTGCGCTTGAGGTACCCGACAATCAGCGTTCCGGTTTCGCGAATATGGCGCTCCATTTCGATTCCCACGGCCTCGGCGTCCCGTTTCCTGCAAAGCGACATAAGTTTGCGGTGGTCGCGTTGCGACTTCGGTTTGTGACCGAGTTCTTCCCAGGCCAGGCGCCAATAGCGCAATAGATTGATGCGCACTTTTTCGATTGATTTGAGGAAGTACGGCCGGTTGGCGGGGACAAAAAGCGCGGCATGAAAAGCCGTGTTCAGTCTAAGTATCTCTCTGGTGTTGGTCTCCTTGTCCAGGCGATCCAAAATCCGTTCCGCTTCGAGGAAGTCGGAATCGCTCATCAGGGGCACCGCCCATCGCGCCATCTGCCCTTCGAGCAGACAGCGATATTCAGTGAGCTCCCAAGCGACTTTGGCGGATAGCTCGGAGACGACAACCCCGCGGTTCTTCGCGAATACGGCTAATCCGTCGCCTACCAGCTCTTTAAGCGCTTCGCGGACTGGAATGTGACTGACGCCAAACTCGGCGGCGATATGGTCCTGACGTAATGGCGCGCCAGCGTTGAATTCACCGCAGGCGATCGCTTCGCGCAAGGCATTGGTAATCGATTCCGTCGGGATGGCCTTCTGACGTAGTTTGTCCGGCCTGATCGTCTTTCTGGCTTTTGGCACCGTCTCACTCAATTGTTACAGATCGTTTCCGGTATCACGCCTTTCGGGCCTGAGGCGAGCCTGATCGACGCCAATGATGTTGAAAATCGATATATGAGGATTGACAATCATATATGATTTTTTAGCCTCAGCCTCGCTGATGAATCTTGGGCACTCAAGAGGGGATGGCAATGTCCAGTCGCTTGAAAAGTGTAATTCGTCCCGGGTCCGCAGGGCGCGGATCGCGGCTGCCGCGTTGGCTGGCCGGAGTGCTGGCAGTTCTTGGGTTTTTCCTGCTGACGACCGCCGTCGAGATTGGTGGGACAACCGTTGCCGAAGCGGATACGGGTTGCTCCTGCCCCGCGGGCTATGAGGTCGGTACTTCGGGCGGCGTGAGTTACTGTTTCCAGCCCGTTCCTGGGGGTGCCACGGTGAACTGTGGCAGCGGTACGCCCGCCCCAGGCAACCCGCTGGATAAATTGATGCCTCCGAGATTTATCTTCATCCCCGCGGCCGTGCCTGGCTTTGGGATTCTATTTCCAACTGATGGCCTTGATCCTTCGGATGCAACAACCGCATCGGCTATCATAGGCGGTTTGGCGGGATCGGGGCACTTGGGAATGTACGTTTCCCCGACCGGAACAGACAGCATGGGCGGTCTTGGCGACGGATTTGGCTTCAGTGGCAAATCTGTCAGCATTTCAGACACATCGGGCGCTTTCGCCGGCGCGACGGCCCCGGGCTATCACGGCAGTGGCGGGGGTGGCGGCATTTATGGCTCTGTCGATCTGACGCCACAGCTTCGCGCCGGCGGGTCATTCGACTATCAGCGCGTATCGGCCGGTTTCGATGGCGGCAGCTCACAGGGCTACGATAGCTACACGTTCAAGGGCTATTCGACCTATCGTTGGCTGCAGAGTTTTGTGACCGGCTCGATCATGTATGATTATGTGCCAACGCGGTTCTTCGATGCCGCCACCGGCGGCACCGGCAATTTCAACAGCAACCTGTTTGATGCCGATATTTCGGTCGGCCACGTGTTCGCGCTGATCGATCCGCGGGGCGCGGGAAGTTACGCCATGGTGACCAAGGCACCGCCGCAATCATCCGTCATCCGAAACGGGCTGCTGCTCGAACTCAGCGGGCATGCCGGCTATGTGACCGGCACGAGCAACGGCTTCACCGAAAGCACTGGCTTTATCTGGGGCAACGGGAACCTTCAATACGGCGATCTCGGTATCAAGGCCAAATTGGAAGGCGTCATTCCCGCGAACGGCGTGATCTGGCTGCCCTATGTTGCGGGCACCGTGGATCAACTGGTCGGATATTCGAACACGCTGAACATTCCCACGCAAGCGGCGATCGCGGCGGACACTCTGACCTTCAATCAGGCCACGACGGTGTGGGGCGCCGAGATCGGAGTTGAGACACAAATCCGTCCCGGGTGGAAAATCGGCGCGAAGATATTCGATTCTGCAAGTTCGGATTTCAACATGGCGGGCGGGACCGGTTATGTGAAGGTACAGTTCTGAGGCTGAACATAAAGGCGGCGCGGATACTTTCGCCGGCGTTTGCGGTCATCCTGGCGTCCTGCGTCGGCAGCATGCCCGAGACCTTGTCTTCCGATCCCACGCCGGAAGACTACGCTGCGTTCGTCGGCCTCCGCGCGACGCTGGTGCCGGCCGGACAATACACGCTCGATGGCAGGACCGTCAGCTGCAAATCGATGCCGACGGTGCTCAACCCGCATCTCGATGATTACGCGTCGTCGTTCCCGAAGTTCATCGTCGTACGCCCGGACATGATGGCGAAGCCGCCCACAGCGGTGAAGCTCTGGATTTACTACCACGAGTGCGGCCACGAATTTATCGGCCCTGACGAAAGCAAGGCCGATTGCTATTCCGTCACCCAGGGTGTGAAGGAGGGCTGGCTTGGTCCCAGCGACCTGGACGACGTATGCAGCTTCATCAGGTCCGCTCAACAAGACGCTACCCACTTCGCCGGGCCGGATCGATGCGTTGCGATACGCTCTTGCTACGCGAAGACAACACATGTGCGCCGCTAGATAACGTATGCTTTGGCACATTTGAGACATGCCAGCATGTCCGCTCCTTGGTCGCTATCCGGGGCAAAGCGGACATCGAGAAAGCTGCGAGCTCCTTCAGGCGACGGCCTCGGAACTTCCCTATCCGCGGGCCGACTCCCTACCGCGTAGCGGTTTAGTGCAAAATCGGTCTTGCGACCTTCTCGAAGTTGTATAATCCGGCCCGCTTCGGTGTCCCTTTGTATAAGTTGATTTTGTACAAGAGCCAGAAACGGTAGGAATGCAGATTGTACAATTGGGTGCTCGAAAAATATTCTGAGGGCGGTGCGCCGCGCTGAGCACTGAATATTTGTACAATTGCAATCAGGAAGCCGTCCACAGGACTGGGTCCAAAAGAGAAAGGCCGCTTCGAATCGCAAGCTAAAGCTACGCATCTCGGTCACCAGCACGCCAATGGCTGCGCCGGGTAAGACCGCTGGTGCGATAAAAATCGGAAAAGGTCGCCAACCACGAATCACACCGCGTTGTCGCGCGAAAGCGCGCCCGATGACAGGCTCCGCAGCGTGAAGGACGCTGCACCGCGTCCGGGACACGATTGCGTTCCCGGGAACACGATTGTGTCCCGGATGCTGCGCAACGCGCGCCGCGCGTTTACACGCGTTCGGTAAAATCGCCTACCACCGATAGCGCACCACGCCCTTGCCGGCGTAGCTCGAGGTGACGTCGGAGAACTCGCCCTCGAAGGTGGCGGCCGCGGACCAGCCGTTGTTCCATTTCATTTCAACAGCCGCGGTGGTCAGCGCGGAGTCACGCGCCTGCGCGGCGCCGTTGACGACGAAGCTCGCACCCGGCAGTGCCTGGAAGGTGGCGGCGATCGAGCGGTCGGGATCGAAGTCATGCGCCCAGGCAAAGCGGGTGCGCAGCGTCAGGAGGCCGTCCTGCACCGCGAACGATCTGTCGGTGCGAACCCCCAGTTCGCTGCGGGCATCCGTCACATCCCTGGCGCCGTAGGCGAGCGCGAAGGTGGCCGCGCCCGACAGAACCCGTTCGGCATAGGACGGCAGGTCGAAGGTGGTGAACTGGCCCGCCGCATAGGGCGTGATGCCGACACCGCCGGTCCAGGGCGCCACGAACCGGTAGCCGCCTTCGACCCGGCCGGACCAGGCATTGGCATCGAACTCGGCGCGAAGCTGATCCACGCCGGCCGCGGTAACGGTGCGGTTGGTGGTGATGTCCTGCCAGCCATAGGCCAGCGCCGCCGTGATGTAGGCCGGCCCCTCGGTGTGGCGCAGATAGGCGCCGGCCTGGAACAGGTCGGAATGGCCGCTGCCGCTGTTGGCCACCGCGAAGTTGGTGCCGCCGCCGGCCAGCGCAAAGCCCGCGATCGTGTCCGGGGAGAACAGATAGTCGGCGCCGACCGCGGTGCCGTAGACGCTGCTGGTGGTATTGTTGGAGCCCGCCGCGGCATTGCCGTCGGTCGATTGCGAGCCGCCGAAACCCGCCGACCACACGCTCCAGCGCTGCACAAAGGACGCCGGCGGCGCCTTGGTGAACATCGCGAAGGCGTCGGTCTTTTTGCCCGCGGCATAGGCGCTGGCATCGCCTTCGTCCGCATAGCCCGAAGCGCCCGGTGACGAAGGCGCGCCGCCGCCGCGGTTCATGAAGGGGTCGGTCAACAGCCCCATGAACTGGTTCATGGCCTCGAACGTGGTCTGCTGCGAGCCGGTGCCCAATTCGCCGGAGGCCTGCGTCAGGCCGGCCGGCGTCAGCGCGCCATACACCATCGGGATGCCTCCCGTGGTGTTGAAGAAATTCGTCAGCGCGTTGCCGACAGCCTGCTGGTTGCGGTTGAGGCCGTTTGGAATGCCAAAGACGAGCTTCAGGTTGAGGTAGGCGTCGTTGGCGTCGTAGCTCAGGCTTTCCGTGAAGCCGGAAGGAAGTCCGAGCGATTGAAGGCCGCTGAAGCTGCCGCTGACGCCGCCCGCCGCGGTCAGGATGGTGTATTGCCTGGCGATATAGCTGCCCGATGCGAAGGACGCGCCGACGGTGCCATTCAGGGTCGCGGTGCCGCTGACATTGGTCGATGCGGCGGCCGTCGGCGTCACCATGACCAGATAGAGCGCACCGGACTGGAAGGCGAGGTTGCCGGTGATGGTCAGCATGCCGGTCGGGTTTGCCGCATTGCCGGGCGCCAGCGTGCCGCCGCTCATGATGGTGGTGGTCGCGGGATCGACGATGCCGGTGCCGCTCAGGGTGCCGCCGGAATTGACCGTCACGCCCGACGTACCGCCGATCGAGCCGTCCACTTCCAGCGTGCCGCCATTGATGGCGGTCGCACCGGAATAGGTGCTGTTGCCGGTCAGGATCTGAACGCCGGAGCCGGTCTTGGTCAGGGAGAGCGACAAGCCGCCAAGGGCGCCATCCCCCAGAGACCCGGCGAACGTGGCTGTCCCGGTCGGCAGCGCGATGGTGAGGGTCGCCACGCCGGCAGTCCCATTGACCAGGGTGCCAGAGCCGGACAGCGAGCGAATGGTGTTGCTGGAACCGTTCAACGCGAGCACGCCGTTGACGGTGAAATCCGAATTGGGGGAGAGCGCGGTCGTGGTAGCAGCGGAGAGGGCACCCGTGGAAGTGATGATGGTGGGAGCCGAATAGGTGTTGTCTCCGGAAAATGAGACCGCGCCGGCGCCCTGTGCCGCAGCCGTGATCGTGAGCGCTCCCGGCGGCGTAGCCCCGTCCGTGATGTTGCCCGAAAATACTAAAACGTGCGTCGACGCATCCATGGTGCCGCCGCCGCTGCCGAGCAGGATCGCATTGCCAAGGAAAACGTTTGCACCCGCCTGCAGCGTGCCCCCGGAAAATGTCAGTGCGCCCGACGTCGCGCCGAGATTGGCCGCCGCGGAAATCGAAAGCGTGCCCTGGCTGATGGTCCAGGGCGTGACCGCGGTGGTGGCGCCGGTCAGCGTCCAGGTCGAGGTGCCGGTTTTGACGAAGCTCGAAAAGCCCTGGTACTGGCCTGTGGAGCCGATCGCCGAAACATCGAAGCTGTCATTGGCGGCGCCGCCGAGCCGCAGCGTGCCGCTATTGGTCTGATCCACCACATTGCCGACCAGGCTGTAGCCGGCCTGCAACTCCAGCACATTCGCGCCGCCGGTGAAGGTGATGGCGTTGGCGCGGGTGAGGCCGTCGTTGGAAAGCCCGCCGCTGATCGTGCCGCTGTCGATGATGGTCAGGCCGGCGCCGGTGACGCCGACGCCACCGGAGCCGCCGGAACCGGGGACGGTGTTGTTGTTCGCGGTGCCGGCGGGGCCGCTGCCGGCGCTGCCATTGTTGCCGGGCGTCACCCCTGCGCCGCCACTGCCACCGGCTCCGGCCGTGAAACCGACGCCACCGGCCGCGCCGCCGCTGCCGCCGTTACCGCCATTGCCGCCGCCGACGCCGCCGGCGCCGCCGTTGCCGCCGTTGCCGTCGGCACCATCGCCGCCGCTGCCGCCGTTGCCGCCAGTGCCGGGGCCGGCACCGCCGGCGCCGCCCGCGCCGCCGTCGCCGTTGCCGGCTTGACCGCCGGCGCCGCCGTTGCCGCCGGTGCCGCCATTGCCGCCGGCGCCCGCGCCGCCATTGCCGCCGGCGCCGCCGTTGCCGGAGCCGCCCACGCCGCCGTTGCCGCCATTGCCGCCACTGCCGCCATTGATGCCGGTGGTGCCGGCGCCGCCGTTGCCGCCCGCGCCGCCGTTGCCGGCGCCGTTGGCGGCGCCCGCGCCGCCGGCTCCGCCGACGCCTCCTGTAATCGTGCCGGTGTTGATAAGGGTGCCGCCATTGGCGAAACTGACGCCGGCGCCGCCGGTGCCGCCGTTTCCGGCCAGGTTACCCGCCAGGCCGCCGTTGCCCCCGTTACCACCTGCGCCGCCGGGGCCGCCATTTCCGCCGCTGCCGCCGTTGCCGCCGCCACCGGCGGTGCCGCCGGTGCCACCGGCGCCGCCGGTCAACGTGCCGGCATTGGTGATCGTGGCCGTGCCGGTGACCTGCACGCCGGCGCCACCGGTTCCTCCGGTGCCACCGTCACCCCCCTGGCCACCGTTGCCGCCATTGCCGCCGTTACTCCCCGCGGCAGCAGCCGAGAAGCCGGCACCGCCATCGCCACCATTGCCGCCGCTGCCACCGATGCCACCGATACCGCCGGTGAAGGTCTGGGCCCCGGTAATGCTGATGCTGCTGCCGGTTTGCGTGCCGCCGCCTCCGGTACCACCGATGTTGCCGGTGCCACCGGTGCCGCCGTCGCCGCCATCGGGCGTCCCACCCGTGCCGAGCACGCCACCCGTGCCCGGAGTGCCCGTCACGCCGGTGGATCCGGGCGTGCCATCGGCCAGCGCCGGAGCCATCGGCAGTGCCAGGCCTGCGATCAGCACGGCCAGCGCAGGCGATGCCAAACCCGACCAATGGCCCAATGCGGTGTGCCCCCGCCATCGCTTCGAATGCAGACGCACTATCTGGGACTCACCGAATTTCCAAATCGATCGCTGCTGTCTTTCGCATGGGGCCGGCTTGCGGCCAAGACCGCGGCAACGTATCGCGGCGAGATGTTGCAACTTCCGCTGAAGTGTGGCGTCGCCGCAACAGGCAGATCGCTCGATTGCAATTTGCAAGAAGCGCTGCCGACGCCAACGCAACCTGATGCTATCACGGCGGCAGGCTCAGCCTGATCACGCAAGGGACAACGCCGCACGTGAACGAACCGCCGCATGCCGATGATGTCGTCATCCGCCAGTACGAGCGATGGAGATACCCGGAGCCGATCGAAGACCTCGGCGGATGGATGCAGAACAACTGGGAATGGTTCGACCCGTCGCATGCGCACCCGGTTTTATGGCCCGATCGGGCGTATCGGCCCGGCCTCGACATCCTGATCGCGGGCTGCGGGACCAACCAGGCCGCCGTCTTTGCGTTTGCCAACCCGCTTGCCAAGGTCGTGGCCGTCGACGTCAGCCAGCCGTCACTGGACCATCTGCAGCACCTCAAGGAAAAATATCGGCTGACCAACCTTTCGATGCATCTGCTCGCGATCGAGGCGCTGCCGACCTTGCGGCAGGATTTCGATCTGATCGTCTCGACCGGCGTGCTGCATCATCTGGCGGATCCGCCGGCGGGCATCAAAGCCCTCGCCGATTGCCTGCGGCGCGACGGCGTTCTGGGCGTGATGCTCTACGCCAAGTACGGGCGGATCGGCGTCCAGCTGCTGCAGTCGATATTCCATGACCTGGGGCTCGGCCAGGACGAGGCATCCGTTCGAATGGTCAAGCAGACGATTGCGTTGCTGGGAGCGGACCATCCGCTGCAGGGCTACCTCAAGGTGGCGCGGGATTTGCCGTTCGATGCCGCGCTGGTGGATACGTTCCTGCACGGACGCGAGCGCAGCTACGATGTCGAAGACTGCCTCGGTCTCGTCGCCTCGGCTGGGCTGGCATTTCAGGGATGGCTGCTCAAGGCGCCGTATTACCCGCACGACTTTTCGGATCCGCCGAACGGCTTCCTTGCGGCCGTCGGCGCGCTGCCGGAGGCGCGGCAATGGTCCGCGATGGAGCGGATCAATACGTCGAACGCCTGCCACTTCTTCATGGCGTGCCACGCCGACCGGCCGAGGGAGCGTTATGCCATCGATTTCTCGAGTGCTGCCTCCCTCGACTATGTGCCGGCGATGCGGATGCGGTGCGGCATGCTGGGTACGGAAATTTTCCGGCCGGGCTGGCGCATGCCGCTCAACCCGGAGCAGTTGCCCTTCGTCCTGAACGTCGACGGCCGCCGCAGCATTCGCGACATTGCCGCGTGCATCGCGCGAGGCGGAAATTCACCGCAGCTCGGCGCCGCCGGTCCGGAAACATTCGCCCGCAAGCTGTTCCAGTCGCTGTGGCGCCTCGATTTTGTTTCGATGGCCTTGAATGCGGGCGCAGATCGCTAGAGCAGGATATGCTCGAGGTCAGCGCGCAGCGGCGCTCGTCTTCTCCCCTCGCCGCAAGGGCTGGGCCATCGGATATGGAATCTTCTGCACTTTCCGAGCGCGAAACTTTCCGATCTCGATGCGGGCCTTTGCATCCCGCGACAGCCTGATGCCTGGCATTTTCCAGGCGCCGACCGGCCGTCTCATCACGCACCAAGCGGCGCCGCCTGCTCCGCCGGCGCTTCCCCGGCATCGGGATCGCCGGGCGCGGTCGCCCAGGCCAGTTCGACCAGGGTCACGATGCGCCGGCCGGCGCCGTCGAGCTGGCAGACGATCAGGCCCTGTTCCTCGATGTAGGCCAGAAGGCGCCGCGCGCGGCGCAGCGAGTGCGAGCCATAGGCCCGCGCGATCGCGGCATCGCCCGGGCAGGGCCGGCCTTCCCGGGCGGCGCGGGCCAGCATCATGAACACGCCCTGCATGTCCTCGGGCAGCACGGAGGCGCGCAGCGCGACATCCTGCCAGGAATCGTCGTTGGTCATGTCGGCGTCGAGGCCGGCGCGGGCATGGGTCAGCATGCGGCGGAAGGCGTTGAGGTCCGGCACCGCCGCGCCCAGCCCCTCGATCCGGCAGCGCACCACGAATTCCTGGTAGAGCACGCCGATGACGCGGAAGCCCGCGTCGGGCTCGGCCATCAGGGCGCGCAGGATGCGGTCGATGCGCCGGCGCCGCTCGGCGAGCTGTTCGGGGTTCGCAGGCGCTTCGGCTTGGTCGGGCGCGGCCTGCAATGCGGCGGACTTCGCCAGCATCAGCGCGCCGAGCAGGTCGGGCGAGGACGGCGGGCGGCGCGGGGCGCGGATGTTTTCCGGCGGCGGGGCGGCGAGGATGGTGGCGCGGACGTCCTGCAGGGTCGCCTCGGGCAGCGGCAGCAGCCGGGGGATCGCATTGCGCGGCTGGGTCTCGGTCGGGCCGATGCGCAGCTGCAGCGGGCGGCGCGACAGCGCCGGGCCCAGCGCCATGAACTGGCCGCGCTGCAGGTCGCGGAAGGCGTCGGCCTGGCGCCGCTCCATGCCGAGCAGGTCGGCGGCGCGCGCCATGTCGATGTCGAGGAAGGTGCGGCCCATCAGGAAATTGGAAGCCTCGGCGGCGACGTTCTTGGCGAGCTTGGCCAGCCGCTGGGTGGCGATCACGCCGGCCAGCCCGCGCTTGCGGCCGCGGCACATCAGGTCGGTCATGGCGCCGAGCGAGAGTTTTCGGGCCTCGTCGGAGACGTCGCCGGCGACGGCGGGCGCGAACAGCTGCGCCTCGTCCACCACCACCAGCATCGGGTACCAGTGGTCGCGGCCGGCCTCGAACAGGCCGGAGAGAAAGGCCGCGGCGCGCCGCATCTGGTTCTCGGCGTCTAGCTCCTCGAGATTGAGCACGGTGGAGACGCGGTGGATGCGCGCGCGCTCGCCGGCGGCCTGCAGGCCGCGCTCGCTGTGGTCGCCGGCATCGATCACGAGATGGCCGAAGCGCTCGGCCAGCGCCACGAAGTCGCCCTCGGGGTCGATCACGGTCTGCTGCACCCAGGGCGCGCTCTGTTCCAGGAGCCGCCGCAGCAAATGCGATTTGCCGGAGCCCGAATTGCCCTGCACCAGCAGCCGCGTCGCCAGCAGTTCCTCGAGGTCGAGGGCCGCCGCGGCGCCCGCCGCGGTGTGCCCCATCTCGATCGCAACGGTCATGCCCCGACTCGACGTTTTTTCATGGGCAGGGCTTATCAATCCCGGCGCAGCGCGTCGAGCGCGCGATGCCGGAAAACGGCCCGTCGCCGCCCATGACTGTGCCCTCTCCCCCTCGCGGGAGAGGGCTCAACAAAGCCGGCAGGAGACACGGTTCGGGTGAGGGGGCGAGGCAGAACGCGCCCCA
>Ga0302187_10003104_pt1 | contig 13494 bp, 10 predicted proteins | sample II_Bog_E1_3_FD_202120 | JGI IMG/M metagenome (GOLD analysis project Ga0302187, IMG submission 202120) | Peat permafrost microbial communities from Stordalen Mire near Abisko, Sweden - II_Bog_E1_3 | ecosystem: Environmental > Terrestrial > Soil > Wetlands > Peat | place: Sweden: Abisko...
TGAGTCCAGCCGCGGACCAACCGCGTACTCATGTGCTCAAGCTGGGCCAGTTCGACCTGGAGCTTGCCTTCATGGGTGCGGGCGCGCTGGGCGAAAATATCGAGAATCAGGCCCGTGCGATCCAGCACGCGACACTCGAAGACGCGTTCGAGGTTACGTTCCTGGCTGGGCGTGAGGATGTGATTGAAAATCACGATATCGACCTGTTCGGCCTTGACCAGGTCGCGAAGCTCCTCGACCTTGCCAGTGCCAATCAGATATTTGGCGGTTGGCCGATGACGCGGCACGTTGAAAAACGCGACGGTCTCGGCACCTGCCGATACTGCCAACTCCTGAAACTCCTGCGGATCTTCGCGCGCCTCAGGGTCCTGACCTTCCAAGTGAACGAGAATGGTCCGTTCACCACCACCGTGGCGCTCAAAGAACAAAGGAGACTCCTATCAGGCGTTACCCGGCTCAGCGTCACCCTGTTCGGTTTCGGTTGCGCTAGGCAGACGAATCGGACGAACCGGCACCACTGTCGAGATAGCGTGCTTGTAGACCATCTGGCTGACGGTGTTCTTCAGCAGGATCACGAACTGGTCGAAGGATTCGATCGTGCCTTGCAGTTTGATACCGTTGACCAGATAGATGGAAACCCCAACCTTCTCTTTACGCAAGGTATTCAAGTAAGGGTCTTGTAGCGAATGCCCTTTTGACATGTGCCGCACTCCTTTAAGGATCAATAATAAAAAATGGGTAAATGGATGACTTGTACCGCCTTTCCCCCAAGGATAGACGGCAATTGCAAGGACTCAGCCCAATATGGAGATCGTCCCAAGGTATTTCAAGGCGCGTGGCAGATTGTCGCAATCCAGGCTGTCCAGCCAGTGCAGATCCGTCCAGCTGCGCAACCAGGTGAACTGGCGCTTTGCCAACTGGCGCGTGGCAATGATGCCGCGCTCCTGCATTTCGGCTGACGTCAGCTTGCCCTCCAGGTGTTCCCAGACTTGCCTATAACCTACAGCACGTATAGACGGCAACCCGACATGAAGGTCACCTCTCCTACGCAGAGCTACGACCTCGTCTACGAACCCCTGTTCCAGCATTTGTGTGAATCTTTGTGCAATTCGGTCGTGCAGGACCTGACGATTCGCCGGAGCGATGGCCAGGTTGGCAACAGTATAGGGCAATTGCGGCCGTCCCGAAGCGGCTGCGTCAGTACTTTGCGCAGATTGTCGCTCGCGGTGGGCGGTCATGCTCGATCCGCTGACCCGATAGACTTCCAGTGCCCGACTCAGGCGCTGGGGGTCATTGGGGTGGATGCGCGCCGCCGAGACCGGGTCGACGACCGCCAACTGGTCGTGCAAGGCCTGCCAGCCCAGGCGCGTGGCCTCTTCCTCGATTTCGGCACGGATCTGCGGATCGGCCGCCGGCATCTCCGCCAGGCCCTCCAGTAAAGCCTTGTAATAAAGCATGGTGCCGCCCACCAGCAGCGGAATCTTGCCCCGCGCGGTGATCTCGGCCATGGCCACCAGGGCGTCGCTGCGAAATTCGGCGGCGGAATAGCTCTGTGCCGGGTCGAGGATATCGATCAATCGATGCGGGAACTGTGCCAACAGCGCTTTCGAGGGCTTGGCCGTGCCGATGTCCATGTCCCGGTAAACCAGGGCAGAGTCGACGCTGATCAGCTCGCACGGCAGCACCTTGGTCAGCTCGATGGCCAGGTCGGTCTTGCCCGCCGCCGTGGGGCCCATCAGGAAGATGGCCGGCGGTAATGCCTTGGAAGCCGTCATCAGCGACCGCGCAAGAACAGTTTGTCCAGATCATCCAGCCCGAGCTGGGTCCAGGTGGGCCGACCGTGGTTGCACTGGCCGCTGCGCTCGGTGTTTTCCATATCCCGCAGCAAACCGTTCATTTCCGCCAGGGCCAGGCGCCGGTTGGCGCGAATCGCGCCGTGGCAGGCCATGGTCCCGAGCAACTCGTTCAGGTGCGCCTGGATCCGGTCGCTGGTGCCGTATTCCATCAGGTCGGCCAGGACATCCTGGACCAGGCGATTGGCCTCGGCCTGCTTGAGCAAGGCCGGAATCTGCCGGATCGCCAGGGTTTCCGGGCCCAGGCGCTGCAATTCGAAGCCCAGGCGCTGGAACCAGCTGACATGTTCTTCGGCGCAATCGGCTTCGCGCTGGCTGACCGCCAGGGATTCGGGCACCAGCAACGGCTGGCCGCTCAGGCCTTCGCTGGCCATGGCGATCTTCAGGCGTTCGTACATGATCCGCTCATGGGCCGCATGCATATCCACCAGCACCAGGCCCTGGGCGTTTTCGCTGAGGATATAGATGCCCTTGAGCTGCGCCAGCGCATAACCCAGCGGCGGCACATCACCCTGGCTGTCGGGCAGGGTCGGCGACGCTATCGCGTCGGGCAACGGTGCAAAAAACTCGCGATAGACGCCCTGGGCCTCGGCGGCGGGCGGCATCTGGGTGGATTGCGGGCGGTACTGATACTGATAACCGGCACCGGAACCCGATCCGGCCGCCGGCGCAAACGCGGACGACGGCTGCGACTGGGGCTGTTCCAGCAGATTGGCCGCCAGGCGCATTTCGCCCTGGGGACCGAACTCGCCGGCCTCGATCCCTGTCGGCCGGACCATGCCGGCTACCGCGGCGGGCGCGGCCAGGTGATCTTCCGGGCGCACGTCGCCCAGGGCGCGGTGCAGGGTGCCGTAGAGGAAATCGTGGACCATGCGCCCGTCACGGAACCGCACTTCGTGCTTGGTCGGGTGCACGTTGACGTCCACCACCGCCGGATCGACCTCGAAAAACAGCACGAAAGTCGGGTGCCGGCCGTTGAACAGCACGTCACGATAGGCCTGGCGCACCGCATGGGCCACCAGCTTGTCGCGTACCGCGCGGCCGTTCACATAGAAATACTGCAAATCCGCCTGGCTGCGGGAGAAGGTCGGCAAACCGACCCAACCCCACAGGTGCAGGCCGTTGCGCTCCACTTCGATGGGCAGGGCCTGTTCGAGGAAACCCGCACCGCAGACCGCCGCCACGCGCCGGGCACGGGCCGCATCGTCATGGGCCTCGTGCAGGCTGAGAATGCTCTTGCCGTTATGGCGCAGATGAAAAGCCACATCGAAGCGGGCCAGGGCCAGGCGCTTGATCACTTCCTGCAGGTGATCGAACTCGGTCTTCTCGGCCTTGAGGAACTTGCGCCGCGCCGGAGTATTGAAAAACAGGTCACGGACTTCCACCGAAGTGCCCACCGGATGAGCCGCCGGCTGCACCCGCGCGTCCATGTCACGGCCTTCGGTTTCCACCTGCCAGGCCTGGTCGGCGTCGCGGGTGCGGGAAGTCAGGGTCAGGCGCGCGACGGAACTGATGGAGGCCAGGGCCTCGCCACGGAAACCGAGGCTCATCACCCGTTCCAGGTCTTCCAGGTCGCGAATCTTGCTGGTGGCGTGGCGCGCCAGGGCCAACGGCAGGTCGTCGGCGGAGATCCCACTGCCATCGTCGCGCACCCGCAGCAGCTTGACGCCGGCCTGCTCGACATCCACATCGATGCGCTTGGCACCGGAGTCCAGGCTGTTTTCCAACAGTTCCTTGATCACCGAGGCCGGGCGCTCGACCACCTCGCCGGCGGCAATCTGGTTCGCCAGCCGCGGGCTGAGCAGTTCGATGCGGGCGCTGCCGTTCAAGGCTTCACTCATTGTTTGGCCGCCAGTTCCGCACCCGGAATCGTCAGGTTCTGCCCGACTTTCAGCTCATCGCTGGTCAGGTTGTTGGCGCTGCGCAGGGTCGACGCCGAGACCTGGTAGCGCACGGCGAGCATGGCCAGGGTCTCGCCCGGCGCCACGCGATGGTCACGCGGGCCCTCGGCGATCTTGCCGGAGTCCCTTAGCCAGGCGATATAAGTGCCCGGTGGCGGGTTCTGCTGGAAGAACTGGCGGATACCGGCGCTGATGGAGCGCGCCAGGGCCTGCTGGTGATTCGCGGAGGCCAGCTTGGACGCTTCGTTGGAGTTGGAGATAAACCCGGTCTCCACCAGGATCGACGGAATATCCGGCGACTTCAGCACCATGAACCCGGCCTGCTCGACGCGCTGCTTGTGCAGCGGAGTAACCCGGCCGATGTTGCTCAGGACCTTCTGGCCGACGTTCAGGCTGGAGGTCAGCGAAGCGGTCATGGACAGGTCGAGCAAGACGCCAGCGAGCATCTTGTCCTTGTCATCGAGGCTGACGTTGCCGGCCCCACCGATCAGGTCGGAACGGTTTTCACTGTCCGCCAGCCAGCGGGCGGTCTCGGAGGTGGCACCGCGATCGGACAAGGCGAACACCGAGGCTCCGAAGGCCGCGGCGGACGGGGCGGCGTCGGCGTGAATCGAGACGAACAGGTCGGCGCCTTTCTTGCGGGCGATCTCGGTACGGCCGCGCAGCGGGATAAAGTAGTCGCCGGTACGGGTCAGCTCGGCGCGATAGCCTTTCTGGCCATTGACCTGGCGTTGCAGTTCGCGGGCGATGGCCAGCACCACGTCTTTCTCGTGCTGGCCACGGGAGCCGGAGGCCCCCGGGTCTTCGCCGCCGTGGCCGGCGTCGATCACCACAATGATGTCGCGCTTGCCTGCCGGGGCCGGCGGCAGCTTGATCGCCGGCTCCGTCGGGGTGACCGGGACCGCCGGCACGGTGGCCACGGCAGGGGTCGGCGCGGCTGGCGGCGCGGCATCGGCGGGGTTGTCGAACAGATCGACCACCAGGCGGTTGCCATACTGCGCGTTCGGCGCCAGGACGAAGCTTTTCGGGGTGACCGCCTTTTTCAGGTCGACCACCACGCGCAAGTCGGTCGGCGTGCGCTGGGCGGCACGCACGCTGTTGATCGGGGTATTGGCGGTCGGCACGTTCAGCGGGCCGCCCAGGGTCGCGCCATTGATATCGATCACCAGCCGATCCGGAGAGGTCAGGGTGAAGACACTGTGCTGCACCGGACCGGACAGGTCGAATACCAGGCGCGTGTTGTCCGGGGCCCGCCACAGGCGAACACTCTTGACCTGTGTCGCCGCAACGGCGTCAACGGCCAGTGCCGCCAGCAACAATCCCACGACAGCAACCAACGCGCGAATGCGCATACCAAACCCCATCATTTATTTGATTTCCAATGCCAGATCGGCACACCAGGAGTCGCCTCGCGCGCCCTGGGACAACAGATACAGCGAACGACCGCCATTATGCGGGCTAATGGTAATGGTCAGGTCGGGCTTTGGCAAAAAGCCCTCGCCCCGCTGCGGCCACTCCACCAGGCACAGGGATTCGCCATCGAAATAGTCGCGAATACCCATGTATTCCAGCTCTTCCGGGTCGACCAGGCGATACAGATCGAAATGGAAGGCACGGATATCACCGATTTCGTACGGCTCAACCAGGGTAAACGTCGGGCTTTTCACCGCGCCGGCATGGCCGAGACCACGAATGATGCCCCGGGACAGGGTGGTCTTGCCGGCGCCGAGATCGCCTTCGAGGAAAATCACCCCAACGCCACGGGTTACTTCGGCGATTGTCCGGCCGAAGGCGACCATGGCCTCTTCATCCGGCAGTTGAAGGGTTAGTTCAGACACGGTGATTGCTCCTCCAGCAACTGTCGAATGACTGGGATCAGATCGCTGGCCGCCAGTCCACGGCCGTTTTTTCCCAACTGCTCGCCAGCGCTGGCATGCAGCCAGACCGCCAGGCAGGTGGCTTCGTAAGCAGGCAGGCCCTGGGCCCGCAGGGCACCGAGCAACCCGGACAGGACATCGCCCAGCCCGGCCGTGGCCATGGCCGGATGGCCGCGCTCGCAGATCGACAAGCGCCCGTCCGGCGCGGCGACCAGGCTGCCCGCGCCCTTGAGCACGCAGACCGCCTGGTACTGCTGGGCCAGTCGGCGCGCGGCGGCGGGACGATCCGCCTGTACAGCCGCCGTGGAAATCCCCAGCAAACGTGCCGCCTCGCCAGGATGCGGAGTGATCACGCTGTCTGTCGGCAGCATGAAGCCACCCGCCGTCAGCAGGTTCAAGGCGTCGGCATCCCAGATTTGCGGCAAGCCGGCATTGGCCGCCAGCGACAACAGGCTGCGGCTCCAGGCGGATTGGCCGAGTCCCGGGCCGACCACCAGTACGCTGGACTGGGCCAGCAGCGTCATCAGTTGATTGGCCGACTCGATCCCCAGTGCCATCACTTCCGGCAGCCGAGCCAGGGACGCCGCCACATGCTCCGGACGGGTCGCCAGGGACACAAGACCGGCACCATTGCGCAAGGCCGCTTCGGCACTGAGCAGGATCGCGCCGCCAAAACCCCGGTCGCCGCCGATCAATAGCACATGGCCGAACAACCCCTTGTGGGCATCCAGTTCTCGTGCGGGAAGGCTCGGCAGCGTGGCGAGGGTCAATGACTGAATATTGGAAAAAAGCGGTTTGGTCTGCGGCATGCGTCGTCGAGCTCTGATGTCTGGCAGAATTATACGCACCAAAGCCTAGGTTTCTCCTGTCTCATGCCTGTAATTAGCGTCGACCTCCCCGCCCTCGCCCAATCCATCAAGGAATGGGGCCGTGAACTGGGCTTTCAGCAAGTCGGCATCGCCGGTCTCGAGCTGGGCGAGCATGAACAGCACCTGCAACGCTGGCTCGACGCCGGCTATCACGGTGACATGGAGTACATGGGTGCCCACGGCAGCAAACGCTCGCATCCCGACGAGCTGGTGCCCGGGACATTGCGAGTGGTGTCGTTGCGCATGGACTACCTGCCGGGGGACACGCAGATGGCCCAGCGCCTGGGGCAACCGGAAAAGGCCTATGTCTCGCGCTACGCACTGGGCCGTGACTATCACAAGCTGATCCGCAAACGCCTGCAACAGCTCGCCGAGCGTATCCAGCAGGTTATCGGGCCCTTTGGTTATCGCGCCTTCGTCGACAGCGCCCCGGTACTGGAAAAGGCCATCGCCGAACAGGCCGGGCTCGGCTGGATCGGCAAGAACACCCTGGTGCTCAACCGCAAGGCCGGCAGCTACTTCTTTCTCGGCGAGCTGTTCGTCGACCTGCCGCTGCCGGTGGACGCCCCCCACGCCACGGAGCATTGCGGGCGCTGCACGGCGTGCATGGATATCTGCCCGACGGCGGCGTTTGTCGGGCCTTATGTGCTGGACGCCCGGCGCTGTATCTCGTACCTGACCATCGAGCTGAAAACCGCGATCCCGGAAGAGTTGCGGCCGCTGATCGGAAATCGGGTGTTCGGCTGCGACGATTGCCAGATGGTCTGCCCATGGAACCGTTTCGCCCGTCCGTCCGCTGAGGGCGACTTCAAGCCCCGGCACAGCCTGGACAATGCCGGGCTGGCCGAGCTGTTCCTGTGGGACGAAGAGACCTTCCTGAAAAACACCGAGGGCTCGCCGCTGCGCCGGGCCGGTTATGAGCGCTGGCTACGCAACCTGGCGGTCGGACTGGGGAATGCACCATCGACGATTCCGGTGCTTGAAGCGCTCAATACCCGCCTGGACTACCCATCGGAATTGGTCCAGGAGCATGTGCAATGGGCGCTGCGTCAACACGCCGAACGCAGCGCCCTGCGTCCAGTCCCGCTCTGACCCAGAGATTCAAACAGAAACCGCAAAACCACTGACCGGCGCCTGTATCTCAATCTCGCAACGGCGGACCTCCCGCCTCAACAGCAGCAGTGAACGTCCCGTCGAATTCCTCAGCGTTACCCGTGAGCCTTCCCCCAGCACCGCCATCACGGGATGCGTTTCTCCGCTCTTGAACTGGATATAGGCCGGCAATTGAACGGTACGCACCACCTGTTCCAGCGCGCAGGCGCTGTGGCCATCAGCGCTCACCAGGTCGAGCCTGAATGTGCTCTTGTCCTTGAACTTGACGACCTCCAGCGAGGACAGGGACAAGTCCAACTCCGCCAGCGTCTGGCGGGCATCCCCCTGGCCGGACAGGTCCAGGCTCACTTGAGGCAAGCGCTGGAACGCCCCCTCGGGCACCACCAATTCCGTTCGGCTGCCAAAGTTCGAATCAAAGTCTTTTGATGTCAGGACGCTTTTCTTGAACTGCAGGGTGTAGGCAGTCTCGGGATGCAGCCGGACCTGATATTTGTTGAGGGCCTGCGCCTGCGGCGACTCTCCCGCCGCCCAACCGAACGGATTGGCTTCCAGCAGCAGATGAGGCGTGGCACCGAACAGCAGGATCGTCGGTAGAGGACCAAAATCCAGCACCTGCAGCCGGGTGCTCGGGGTGGAGGGCATGGTCACCATCAGCTTGCGCTCCCGCCCCCGACGGGCTTCCCGGCGACGCAGGTACCACCCCTTGTGGACCTGCTCGGTCTTTTCCTTGTCCTTGGCGTCCGACCAAGCGGCCAAATCATCCGGGCCAAGCCCTGGCGGCGACAACGTATAACCCCTGGGTTGCTGGCGAACACTGGTGTCCTGGCTAACCGCACCAATGTCCTTGAGCGGATTGGTCTGATCGTTATCGTCCGCATCATTGATCATCGGCGTCAGAAGAAGATCGACGCCCTCTTCCCGCAAGCCGCTGAACAGTTGATCCGCCGCCTGGCGCATCTGCTGCTGGGTCAGGATCCCCGGCAGAGTCGAAGCGCCGAACAGATTGCTGAAGAACAGACCCACTTTTTCATCCCAGCGATAGTTCTCCAGATGGGAAAGACTGACGATGGCATTCAAGAGGATATTCACCACAGCCAGGGCCATGCCCACCAGGATCAGAGCCACCCCCACCCCGGGCACGCCAATCAGGATAAATGCCGCCAGGCTCACACCAAACGAGGCGCCATCGATCACCGTCATGGTGATATAGAGCGCCTGCTCTTCGGCGGTCCTCGCCAACCGCGCGCCTTCGACGTTGCGATACAGGCTGACCGCCGTGAACAGCACATCCAGGGGCAGCAGCACCTTGTTCATCTTGAAGAACAGCTGATCGAGCCGGGGCTGCCAGAGCGCTCGCGAGGCGCTGGAGGCCAGGCGCAAGGCGAGTACCGGCCCGATGTCGGTGGTGAAATCAAAGACTCCCTTGACCACCGCCAGTGAGTCGCTGGTGGTGAACAGGCCTGATTTGACCGAAGAAAAATCCAGGTGGAAGGGCTGGGTGCGGAAGTCTACAAAGACTCCGAAGGCCCCGAGCAATCGGCTGGAGCCAGCCGCCACGCGCGCGGTGGTTTTCAGGACGACGGGGGACAGCTGCTTTTTCTCGATGGCAGTTTTCGCGCGACCCAGGTTTTCCTGGGTCTCTTGCAGGCTTCTCAAGGACGTCGAGTCCTGCAGCAACGCCTTCTTTCGTTTCAGGCTGTTTTCCAGCTGATCGATGGCGGGAAGAATCCTGGTTTCCTCGCCCGACTCGAATACCGCTCGCAGGTCTCGCGTCGACACGCCGAACTGTTCACTGCCCACAAGGCTCTGTCGCAGGGCCGTGTCCACCACTATAGTGTTCGACCGAGGGCTCGCCTCTTGAAAAGAATGGAACACCGCCGGAGTGAACTCTACATGGGGTATATTCTTGAAAAACTCACGCGCGGCCGCATCGATATTGATGCTGGTCATCTCGAAATAATCCTGCTTATCGAGTAGAAACATCTTCTTGTAAGCAAGCTGGTAATTTGTCTCGTTGCTAGGTACCGGGCTACCACACAGCCTGAAAATCACATCCGTAAAACTCCTTATCTTTAACGGACCAACAGGATCATAAGGATCAATCAGAAATTTTAGTTTCGTCCTCGTATACAGATCATAGCCGCCCACGAAATCAAGTCGCGCCCGGGCCTGTTTCAGGCTCGCCAGAAAAGCCACTACTTTTCTGATTGTGTTGACTTCACCAACAGGCAATAACTGTGCCCCCTCCGCTATAGAGGCGACCGTGACCAATGAGCGAATCGCGTCAACGCTTTCGGGAAAATGTTCGCTGATGAGCCGGGTATATTCATCAACACCGCGCTGCCGAACATTAAAATACTCTGCTACAACTCCCCTTAAATACCTGAGCGATACGGTTTCCAGATCAGAACTGGCGATTGGAGATATCCGACTCACTTTGAGAACATTGGTACTCCTCAAGTACTCAACGAATGACGGGTTACTCAAATCGGGATCATGGCCAGGCCATTCAAAATGCTCTTTGACCGCCAACTGAATATTAGGGTAGGTATTGATGAGATACCTGAATGCCCTGAGAACATGGCCCGGAAAAACCAGATATTGCGCTTGCCAGCGGCTCGACAGACGCCCGAGTGGTGGCTCGGCGGTTAATACAAGAGACGCGGTGGGACTGCTGACGACAAGTACATTGGGAATCTTGTCCGTTTCAAAATGAGGCAGCGCCTTCTCCAGAAGAAGAAGCGTGATATGGGTGGCCAGACTTTGAGAGATATGACAAGACTGAAAGTTGACAACCTTCAATTTTTTAAGCCCAGCCTCGGCATAGGTCACGAGTAAATTGCTGTATAGCCAATTCGCTACCTTTTCTGCGCCCCCGAGCACACGGCTCTCTATATCGACGCCATGCCCTATAACGTTGACAACCCCATCAAAAGGTACGCCCTCTGCGGCGGAAGAAGCATAGCCTATCAGCAGGCGGCTATTGCTCAGGGTATAAGCCGCGTCCCAGGTTAAATAAGGGCGACTGCCAGGACTGAGTACACCCGCCAGGATTCTTCCTCTAACTGTCGTAAACTCCTCGTGGACACTGAGCAACACCCGCCGCCATTCAGCCGAGTTTACGTTAGGTAGAGAAAGAAGCGTTTGGGCCAGGCTATGCTCTCTCAATGCAATTAATTGGTGAAGCCCGGTAAAGTGTTCAAGGGGAATTGAGCGAAGATTGATGGCTGACAAAAAATCAATAAAGTTTTTCCGTGTCTTGATACGCCCTTTCCATCGCCTGTAGTAGGTGGAAAGCAACTGCATGGACGCACGATCGGTAACACTTTGTGAAGCGATAAGCTGATAGAGCCTGATATCGGCAACGTCATCACCCACCAGGAGATTCAACGAATGCCCGACGGCTCGTTTGCGTCGACTGTTTTTCGTCGCGGACACCACGGCACTCGTCAGGAGCACCCCGCGCAGTGCCCTTATCCTTGCCTGTGCGACGCCCACCTGATAAAGAGAAAGCAGTCCATGCAGAAACCCAAGTTCTTCTTTTTTCCTCCTGAAATCCCCGCCCTCCAGACTGACCTGGGTCGTGAAATCCTGGGTCAGCACAAAGTTGACCCGGTGTTCCTCGGCAGCGGGCGCCTTTATCAACGTCGACTTAAGTTCTGTATACTCCGCCCTGGACTCTTCACTCATTGCCTTCCAGAGAGAAAAGTCCGGTATTTCCTTCATGAAGTCGAATACAAAACCCTCTCGAAAGCAGGGATAAATAATGCGTTGTTCATTCGCTCCTTGCGTATAAATTCGACCCACGACATAGGCCTTTTCGCCCAGGGCCGCGTAGATTTCCCTATCCTTCAGATAAAGGCCCGGTAAAGAAACCTCATATTTATCCAACGTGCGCCGAACCGCATCCAGATAGATCAGGCTGTCTTTGCTTAAGGCACCACCCGAGACTTCATAGTGATTCGAGCCATGGTCGAACAGTAGCTTCCCGCCCTGCACAAGGGGGCGCGAAGAGAGGCTGCCAGGGGGAAAAGACTCAAGCATCGCAATATCCTTATTACTCCTGATGAGTCACAAGGCTACGCGCAGTCCTTTTCTAAAGAAAAACGGAATTTATTGATCCAATGCCAGCGAAACAGATCAACAATAAGGGATCAAACAATAGATATATAGGCCCACTGTCAGGCCTGGTCATTATAAACAAACTTCGGCATTTCCCAGTGAAAGCGAATGGCCAATAAGCGAAGCAGGAAACCGCCGGACAGCGTGATCAAGATCGCCTGTTCGCTGGGCAACTGCCAATAGGTACAGCCCAGGAAACACCAGGCGGCGGCAAACGAGACGCTGGCATAGAGTTCACGACGGAAGACCAGGGGAATATCGTTGCAGAAAATATCCCGCAACACCCCACCAAACACCCCGGTGATCACCCCACTGACCGAAGCCACCATCATGCCTTGCCCCATTTCCAGGGCGGTCATGCAGCCGATCAGGGTAAAGGCCACCAGGCCCAGGGCATCGAGCACCAGGAACAGTGAGCGCAAATGGCGCATCAACGGCGCGATAAACACCGTCACCAGGGCAGCGACCGAGGTCAGCACCAGGTATTCCGGATGTTTGACCCAGGTCAGCGGGTAATGCCCCAGCAACACGTCGCGCACCGACCCGCCGCCCAGGGCGGTGACGCAGGCGATCAGCACCACGCCGAACCAGTCCATGCCGCGACGTCCGGCCGACAGGGCGCCGGTCATGGCTTCAGCGGTAATGGCGACGAGGTAGAGCATCAGCAACATGATGGCGATCCGGGCAGGTAAAGGCCCGCAGTCTACTGATTTGCGCCGCGCCCCAAAAGGGCGCAGCGCGCTAATCACCGGTGCGACTCAGAACTTGATGAAGTGCTTGCGGTAGTGCTGCAACTCGGCAATCGACTCACGAATATCGTCCAGCGCCAGGTGCGTACTGCCCTTCTGGAAGCTGTCACGCACTTCCGGCGCCCAGCGTGCGGCCAACTCTTTCAAGGTGGACACGTCCAGGTTGCGGTAGTGGAAATAGTTTTCCAGGGCCTTCATATGACGCGCGAGAAAGCGCCGATCCTGGCAGATGCTGTTGCCGCAGATCGGCGACTTGCCCTTGGGCACCCATTGCTCCAGGAAGGCGATGGTCTGCGCCTCGGCTTCGGCCATGTCGATACGGCTGTCGCGCACGCGCTGGGTCAGCCCCGAACCGCCATGCTGACGGGTGTTCCACTCGTCCATGCCGGCAAGCACTGCATCGCTGTGATGGATCGCGATCACCGGGCCTTCGGCCAGGGTATTGAGATTGCTGTCGGTGACGATAGTCGCCATTTCGATGATGACGTCGGTGTCCGGGTTCAGGCCGGTCATCTCCAGGTCGATCCAGATCAGGTTCTGTGGGTTTTGCATGGGTGGGCTCCTCGGCGTAGCCGCACAGTTTAGCGCAGGCCGCGCTTGCCGGGCGTGCTAAACTCGCGACCGCTTGACCCTCCCCGCCGATTCAACGACACGGAACACCCATGGCCAAACGCCAGCTCAACCGCCGCCAGAACTGGCGCATCGAAAAGATCCAGGGCGAACGCGCCGCACGCGCCGCCAAACGCGAATCCCAGGCCGTCGAGGCACTGGAAGGTGGCGACCTGGGGGCCGAGCAGACGGGCCTGGTGATCGCACACTTCGGGGTGCAGGTCGAAGTCGAGGCACTGGAAGGCGAGCTCAAGGGCCAGGTGTTCCGCTGCCACCTGCGGGCCAACCTGCCGGCGCTGGTCACCGGCGACCAGGTGGTCTGGCGTGCCGGCAACCAGGGCATCGGGGTGATTGTCGCGCAACTGCCGCGCACCACCGAACTGAAGCGCCCGGACAGCCGC
>Ga0302187_10003111_pt1 | contig 13486 bp, 13 predicted proteins | sample II_Bog_E1_3_FD_202120 | JGI IMG/M metagenome (GOLD analysis project Ga0302187, IMG submission 202120) | Peat permafrost microbial communities from Stordalen Mire near Abisko, Sweden - II_Bog_E1_3 | ecosystem: Environmental > Terrestrial > Soil > Wetlands > Peat | place: Sweden: Abisko...
GCGCGCCGCCATCGGCGCTCAGCGCGCCGCCATAGCCGCGCGACAGGAAATAGGGGGTTTCGCCGGAGCGTTGCAGCCATTTGGCCACGGTCAGGGCGGTCGGGGTCTTGCCGGCGCCCCCGGCGACGAAATTGCCGACGCAGATCACCGGCGCATTCACCCGCGAGCCGCGCCGGGCCATCCGCCTGACCACCGCCCGTCCGTACAGGAAGGAAACGGGCGTTAAAACGGCGATCAGGAGCCGGGCGAACAGGCCCGGCTTGGGCGACTGCCAGAAATCCGGCGCGCGCATGGCTCCTCGCAATCCGATGAATCTTGAACTTAGACACCGCAGCCCGCGAACGCCAGATGCGATTCGCAATAATTGCTACTGCTCGGATACAATCATGTGAGCGATATAATGTTCGAGCGCCTGCATGATTTTGTCGGTGGCCCCGCCGAGTTCGCCGACGGCCTGCCGGGACGCCTCCGCAGTGCGGCGCAGCAGGGCCGGATCGGTGAACAGCGCGGCCAGTCCCTCAGCGAGGCCGTCGGCGTCCTTGACCGGAATCGCGCCGCCCTTTTCGTCCAACGCGGCATAAACCTCAAGGAAATTGCCGACATGCGGTCCATGCAGGATCGCCGACCCCAGCTTCGCCGGCTCGATCGGATTCTGGCCGCCTTGCCCGAGCAGTGACTTGCCGACGAAAATCACGCTGGAAAGCCGGTAGAACAAGCCGAGCTCGCCCATGGTGTCGCCGACATAGATCTGCGTCGCCGCGTCGATCTTCTGGTTCAGCGAGCGTTGCGCGACGCTGAGGCCGGCGGCCCGCGCGAGGTCGGCGATATCGCCGCCGCGATGCGAGTGGCGCGGCGCGAGAACGGTCAGCAGGCCTGGAAATTGCTGCGCCAATTGCTTATGGACGCGCAGGGCCAGCGCCTCTTCGCCGGCATGGGTCGAGGCGGCGACCCAGATCTGGCGCGCGCCGATCTGGCTGGACAGGGCTTCGAGCTTGACCGCATCGTTGGGCGGCGCCTCGACGTCATATTTAATGTTCCCGATCGCATTTACCCGCGGCGCCCCCAGCTGAAGCAGGCGCCCGGCGTCGTCCTGGCTTTGCGCCAGGCACAGGTCGATCTTTCCGAGCAACGCGCCGATGAAGCCGGGAAGCCGCCGCCAGCGCGCGAAGGAGCGCGGCGACAGGCGGGCGTTGACCAGGGTGATGGGAATTTTGCGCGCATGTACGGCGTTGATGGTGTTGGGCCAGAGTTCCGATTCCGCCAGCACGAACAGGTCGGGGCGCCAATGATCGAGGAAGGCCTCGATATAGCGCGGCGCGTCGAGCGGCACATATTGGTGGCTGGAGCCGGATGGCAGCCTTTGGGCGAGAATGCGGGCGGAAGTCACGGTGCCGCTGGTGACAAGCACATGAAAGCCCTTTGCCGTCAGTCTTTCCACCAGAGGCAGCAGCGCCAGACCTTCGCCGACGCTCGCGCCATGCAGCCAGGCCAGCCGGCCTTCCGGCCGGGGCAGGCTGGCGACACCGCGCCTTTCGCCGAGCCGCTTGCGATCCTCCTTGCCGCGCTGGGCGCGCCGCCACAGGAAGATTCGGCTGAAAGGCGACAAGCCATTCGCCAAGGCGCCATAGACGGGCAGAAATAGCTTGGTCTTCATGCGGAGCTAAGTCTCACTGCGCGCCAAGCCGCACGAACGTCCATAAGGACGGAAGTCTTTTTCAGATCCGAAGGACGCGGATCGGCGCTTCCGTTTTCCATCTTGAGGCGGTTTCACTTCGCGGCCGGCGCCGGCGCGGCGCCTTCATTTTACGCGAGTGATAGCGCAGCCCCGCCCAAAAGGCGAGCGCCGCGCCGCAGGGCGTGCAAAAAATTGCGGCAGGGGCAGACTCAACCTGGGCGGGAGGCGACACTCAGTCGTCTGAAGGGTCCATCACGCGATGCAAATGGACGATGAAATAGCGCATTTGCGCATTGTCCACGGTCGATTGCGCCTTGGACTTCCAGATCGCGTGGGCGGATTTATAGTCGGGATACATGCCCACCAGGTCGAGCTTGGAAATATCCTTGAAATCGGTGGTGGCAAGATTCTGCAATTCGCCGCCAAAAACCAGATGCAGCAATTGTTTGGGTTCAACTTCATGGCTCATGCGAATCTCCATTCCAATTTTTTCAGCGGGTTCAAGTCCGATGGGGGGCTGGCCCCGCCGCTTCGATTAACTGCGCTTGCAGCAGGGCTGGTCCCGCCGCCAAGGCCGGATGTCTCGGCGTCGCCTGATTATACGAAGGCGTCCTCCCGAGCAGATCGGTCAGGACGCCGCCCGCTTCATGCAGGATCAAGTCGGCGGCGGCAATATCCCAGTCGTAAGAATTTTCTCGCGCCAGAGCGACATCGAATTCGCCGGAAGCGACCCGAATCAGGCGCATGGCGAGCGACGGCAGGCGCGGCTGCGCCGCATATTCAAGGCCTGAGCGGCGCAGCGTCGCGTCAAAACTTTCCGGCGCCGCCAGCCGTGCGCCGGCCAGGGTTTTTCGGGTGGAGACGGCGATGGGCGCGCCATTGCAGGTCGCGCCGTCGCCGCGTGTGGCGATGAAGGTCTGCTCCAGCGCCGGGGCGTGGACGATGCCGTAAACCGGGCGGTCGCCAACCACCAGCGCGACGCACAGGGCAAAGCAGGGGTCGCCGGCGGCGAAACCGCGCGTGCCGTCGATCGGATCGACCACGAATAGCGCCTCGCGCGATAGCCGGTCGGGCGAATCGACGGTTTCTTCCGACAGCCAGCCGAGTTCCGGCGCCAAGGGTTCGAGATGGGCGCGCAGAAAATGGTCGATGAGGAGATCGGCCTCCGTGACCGGCGAACCGCCTGCCTTGAGGTTCACCTCCGCATGGGTCGGTTCGCCATGGCGGAAATATTCGAGCGCGATCTCGCCGGCCTCGCGGACAATCTCCTCGACGCGAGGCAGGATTGCGGCGAGGGCGGACGGAACGGGCAACAGGGCGTCCTTTGTGAAGGGTTGACGATTTCGTGTAAACGCCGGGTCCGCCGGGCGCAAGTCCATAGCTTGCGCCGAATTGCATGGTTTTTGGTCAAGCCTTCCCGGGGCGCCCGCAATTCGAGCGCAGTTCGAGCGATCGCGTCAACGCCTTGTTTTCCATTCTGGCTTTCGCGAGGCTTTCACTAAAATGCCGCCTATTTTTTTTGCCGGTCGGTGGGAGGTCGCGCCCCAGGATGTTTCCCGTGCGGAAGGTTCCGCCGGGAGGCTCTCATGTTCGCGACCAAAATTCAGACGCCCTGCGGAAAATCCGTCGCGCATTTTGTCGCGGCCGATCCGCGCGCCGATGGCGGCCAGAGGCGCGTGTCCCTCGCCGCCGACGCGGTCGCCATCAACCGCCGCGTGGCCGGCATAGCCATGCGGCTGGCTTTGCCGATCGATTGTTTTCGCGGCGTCTCGCTGGCCCTGCTCGAAAATGGGCGCGGGTTTTTCTATCGTGTCGCGCTCGACCACGCCGATCCCGAATTGGCGGTCACATTGGCCGAATCGGACAGCGAAAGCGACATTGCGCCGGAATGGAAGGCCTGGGCGGTGTTTTTCAACTTGCCACGCCTGACTGTTTCGCCCGACGAGAGCCTGGTGGTTCTCGACCGCCGTCTCGGCGCCCTGACCCTCGGCGCTGTTCAACCGCGCAAACGCGGCTGGCCGCTCAAGCGCCGCCGCTCTGCCATTTCGGCGCGGAGAATTGCCGGGCCAAAGGGGCGCGTTCAGTCAGTGTTCCGGGGCGAGCGCGAGATTATCAGCGCCGAGTGAAAACTCATTCCGGAACGAGTTCCCAAACCCCGGAAACCCCGACTTCGATGCGAGTGACGCCCGGCTCGACCGGGATCGGCAAGGCATTGGGGCTGTTATGGGCCGCGCGCAGCATCGGCATGCCCGCGCCAGCGATGATGTCGCGATCCGGCTCCGTTTCGATTGCGAGGACGCGGCCGAGCTTCATCGAAGCGCCTTGCGCATAGAGCGCAGCCTTTCGCATCGCGTCGCCGACCGCTTTTGCGCGCAGGCTGTCCTCACGCGCTTCCTGGTCCGAAACCGAGAAAGACAGGCCGTTATAAGTGTTGGCGCTCCCTTCCGCGACGACGCGCGAGGCGATGGCGCCAGCTTTGTCGACGTCCCGAATGCGCACCTGCAAGTCGTCGGACGCGCGATAGCTGGTCACATGGCGTTTGATGAGCGCATTGGTTTTGGGGTCCCGCTCCTCGGTAATGACCGGCGCAAGGATCAGGCTGGTGGTTTTAATGTCCTTGGGATCGACGCCGAGACTCTTCAGCACGGCAATCGACGCCGTGGTCGCTTGCGCGATCTCGGCCGTCGCTTCCGCCGCCGTGGCTTTCTCGCTGACGACGCCGAGGCTTAACGTCGCAATATCGGGTTTGACCTCGGTGAAGGCGCGTCCGAAGGCCGTGATATGGGGCAGGGGCGATTTTTGGCCTTCATCCTGTGCAAAGGCGGGAGCGCAGGAAATGGACAAGCCGACGCAGACGGCGAAAAGGGATTTTTTCATGGGACCAATCAATATCTAGCGGACCAGATAGAACAGCATGTTTTCCGCGAAAAGCCCGGCGAACAGCAAGAAACCAGCGCGGCCGTTGGAGCGGAAGAGTTTGAGCGCCGTGGCGTCATCGGCGCCGTCAAGTCGGCGGATCTGCCAGGCAAGATGAAAAGCGAAGGCGGCCAGCCCAAGATGCGCCAGCAGGCCCGCGCCGACGCCGATCAGCGCGAATTCGGCGAAAACCACGGCGGCGAGATAGAACAGGCCGACCGCCAAGACCACATGATCGCCGAACAGCACCGCCGTCGAGCCCACGCCCGCCTTCAGGTCGTCGGGGCGGTCCATCAGGGCGTAGATGGTGTCATAGCCGATCGTCCACACCACGCAGGAGGCGTAAAGCCATAAAGCGGGCGCGGCCAGACCGCCGGTCAGCGCCGCCCAGCCCATCAGCGCCCCCCAGGAAAAAGCGAGGCCGAGCACCGCCTGCGGCCAGTGGGTGAAGCGCTTCATGAAGGGATAGGCCGCCACCGGAAGCATCGAGGCTAAGCCCAGTCCGATGGAGAAGCTGTTTAACGACAGCAGCACGCCGAGGCCGACCAGAGCCTGCGCCGCCATGAAAAACGCCGCCGCAAGCATGCTGACGCGGCCTGACGGCAAGGGGCGTCCGCGCGTGCGCTCCACCTGGGCGTCGATCTTGCGGTCGATCAGGTCGTTAAAGGTCGATCCCGCCCCGCGCATGGCGATGGCGCCGAGCGTGAACAGCAGCAGAAGCAGGAGATCGGGTTTTTGCAGGCGATAAATGCCGGCGAGACAAACGGAATTGAGACAGGGCGTGAGCAGAAGTTGCCACCCGGCGGGACGGTCCACCCGCGCCAGTTGCACGAAGGGCAGCCAGTTCGACGGCAGCAGGCGCCACAGTCCCGACAACGCGGCGTCGGGCAAATGCGCCGCATGTTGCGCCGGCGTCGACATGGATCAGAGCGGTCCGGCGGGCAGTTTGGGCGGCGGCGGCAGGTTCTGCGCGCCGCCCATCATGCCGCCGCTTTCCTGCATCTTTTTCATTTTCACGGCGAGTTCGCAGGCCTGTCCGGCCATTTTGCTGGTTTTTTCGCCGTTGGACCTGAAATTATTGACGAAATCGTCGGGAATATTGCACCATTCCTTGTTCTTCACCAGATAGGCGAGCATTTCCGCCTCGATGTTTTTCATCGAACGCAAGTGAGGACAGGCCAGAATGGGGTCGAGCTTGCCGCCATGCGATTTCGAGATCGCGCCGAGCGCCTCGATATCGGTATTGCGTTTCTTGCCCATGGCGCTCAGGTCTTCGTTGCAGCTTTGCGCCCATGCGCCGCCGGACGCTCCGAGCGAAAGCATGAGAAAGCCTGCCAGGAGAAGGAAATAACGCATCGGGGCGATCATGGACCTCAACATTTTCAATCCGCTCTGTTCACGCCCCCACGGCCCGCTGGAGCGAGCCTCATGCCGTTTCATAGCAAAGGACGGCGCTGCAAGGCAAGTTTGGTCAAGTTGCAGCGCTTTTGCGTAGATAGGGCGCCATGCCCGCCCGTGCCAGAGCATCGGCGCGTTCGTTCAGTTCATTTCCGGCATGACCCTTGACCCAGAACCACTCGATGTCATGGCGCTGCGTCGCCTCGTCGAGCCTTTTCCACAAATCGTCGTTTTTTACCGGCTTGCGGTCGGCGGTGCGCCAGCCGTTGCGCTTCCAGTTATGCATCCAGCCGGTGACGCCCTGCCGCACATATTGCGAATCCGTATGCAGATCGATGGCGCAGGGGCGGGTGAGCGCCTCAAGAGCCGAAATCGCGGCCATCAGCTCCATGCGATTATTGGTCGTCAACTGTTCGCCGCCGCAGAATTCCTTCTCCACGCCGTTATAAATGAGAATGGCGCCCCACCCGCCGGGGCCGGGATTGCCGGAACAGGCGCCGTCGGTCCAGATCTGCACCCGGCGCGTCACTGATCCAACCCGTATTCGCCGGCGCGGTCGATGGTCTGGTGGAAGCGCAGCTTGTCGAGATATTCGAGCGGGTTCTTCGGCTTGACCAGCGCGCCGGGCGGGACGTTGAGCCAGTCATAGAGCCGGGTCAGCAGGAAACGCATGGCGGCGCCGCGCGCCAATATGGGCAACGCGAGGCGCTCTTCGTCGTCAAGCCGGCGCAGGCTCTCATAGCCTTGCAGCATGGCGCGGCCTTTGGTGGCGTTGAAGGCGCCGTCCGGCTCGAAACACCAGGCGTTGAGGCCGATGGCGAGGTCGTAGGACAGCGCGTCGTTGCAGGCGAAATAGAAATCGATCACGCCGGACAGTTTTGCGCCGATGAAAAACACATTATCCGGAAAGAGATCGGCGTGGATGATTCCCTGCGGCAGGTCGCAGGGCCACTGCCGCTGCAAAGCATCCAACTCTTCGGTGATTTCATAGGCGAGGCCGGGCGACACCTCTTCCGCACGGTTGCGGGAGGTTTCGAACAGCGGCGCCCAATCCTCCACCGACAGCCCGTTGCGGCGCATGAGCGGAAAACCCTGACCGGCGAGATGCAATTGCGCTAGCGCGCGGCCGGTCTCCCGGCATTGACTGGCGTCGGGCTTGCGGGCCGAGACGCCGTCGAGAAAGGTGACGATCGCCGCCGGGCGCCCGGCGAGTTCGCCCAAAGCCTCGCCCTCGCGGGTTTTCACCGGGAGGGGGCAGGACAAGTTTTTGGCCGCCAGATGCTCCATCAAGCCGATAAAGAAGGGCAGGTCGTCCGGATTGACGCGCTTTTCATAGAGAGTGAGGATGAAGCGCCCGCCCTCGCAATGCAGCAGGAAATTAGTGTTTTCGACGCCTTCGGCTATGCCCTTGAAGGACAAAACGGCGCCGAGGTCGTAAGCGCCGAGAAAGGCGAACAGCGCCTCGTCCGTGACATCGGTATAAACAGCCATGGCCGCATGAATCCTTGGCCCCTTTGGGCGCCCCCGTGTTAGCGGCGCGCAGGGCGGGCGTCAAACGACGGAGGAAGAGCGCTTGTCACCCCAGCGCCTTCAGCGACACCCCTTGCGGCACGGGCGTATCATCGGGCACGAAAAAATCCGGGGCCAGGGGACTGGTCGGATCGACGCGATAGACGTCGAAATCGCGCACGCCATTCTCGCTCAAAAACACGTCATCGATCAGGAAACGCCCGGTCAGGTCGCGGCTCGGCGTCACGAAAATGGCATGTGCGGCGTCGGCCATGATGTCAGGCTTGCGCGAGGCGCGCATGAGCTTTTCGCCGCCGAGCAGGTTGTTGACCGCGGCCGTGGCGATGGTGGTGCGCGGCCATAGCGCATTGACCGCGATTCCCGCCGACCGCAATTCGCCGGCGAGGCCCAGAACCGCGAGGCTCATGCCGAATTTCGCCATGGAATAGGCGGTATGCGCGGCGAACCATTTTTCCTTCATGTCGAGCGGCGGCGATAGCATCAGCACATGCGGATTGGCGGATTTTGCCAGATACGGAACGGCCAGCTTGGTCGTCATATAAGAGCCGCGCGCATTAATCTGTTGCATCAGGTCGAAGCGTTTCATGTCGATCTGCTGGCTGCCGCCCAGCGCGATGGCGCTGGCGTTGTTGACGACAATGTCGATGCCGCCGAATTGCGCCGCCGTCTTCGCCAGAGCCTCGGCGACCTGCGCCTCCTCGCGCACGTCGACCATCAAGGGCAGCGCTTTTCCGCCCGCAGCCTCTATCTCTTGCGCGGCCGAAAATATCGTGCCGGGAAGTTTTGCGTGTGGCTCGGCCGTCTTGGCGGCGATGGCGATATTGGCGCCATCGCGCGCGGCGCGCAGGGCGATGGCGAGGCCGATGCCGCGCGACGCGCCGGTGATGAACAAGGTTTTTCCTGCCAGATCGGCCATTTGAAGTCTCCCGGAATTATTTGCTTTTGTTAAGAAAGGCTTTGAGCGCGGCCTGCGCCTGCGGCGTCGCCAGCGCCGCCTTGAAGGCCACAAGCTCGGCTTCTATGCGCGCCGCGACTTCGTCCTGATCGCCGCGCAAAAAACGGCGGGCTTGCAACAGCGCGGCGCGCGGCTTGGCCGCCAGCGCGGCGGATTTTTTCGCCGCGAATTCCGAAAGGTCCGCATTGGGGATGATGGCGTTGACCAGTCCCGCCGCCAACGCCTCGTCGGCCGAAAAAGCCTCGGCAAGCAATAGCCAGGCGCTGGCCCGCGCCATGCCGGCGCGACGCGGCAGCAGCAGCGACGAGCCTGCCTCGGGCAACAGGCCGAGATCGACGAAAGGCAGCGAAAAGCGGGCGTCAGGCGCGACATAGACGAGGTCGCAATGCAGCAGCAGAGTGCAGCCGATCCCGATGGCGAGACCTTCGACCGCCGCGACAATCGGCTTGGAAAAACCAGCGATCCTGCGCACGAAATCCAGCGCCGCCATGTCCTCGCCGCTTTGCGCAGCGGCGGCGAAATCGGCGATGTCATTGCCGGCGGTGAACACGCCGCCCGCGCCCTTGATCAGGACGGCGCCGATGGCGGCGTCGCCTTCGGCCTCGTCGAGCCCCGCGATCAGCACGCGATACATGGCGCCGGTCAGGGCGTTTTTTTTTGTCGGACGGTTCAGCGTCAATTCCAGCACGGCGCCCGTGCGGATGATTTCAACCTCGGTCATGCTCTCCCCGGTTCTTTTCTTGCGCTTTGTGACCAGCGCTTGCGAATGTAGATTGAATTGCGTCGTCTGTCGCCGACAGCAAATGGTTTATAAGTGAACCATTTATGCCGACCGCGGTCAAATTGTTTCTTTGGCAAGACGAGTTTCAAAAACGGAATGGGAATGAGCCAGCAAAAAAAAACGCGCCTGTTGGCGGCGGACGCCGCCGGGGTCAGCGAGGCGGCCGAAATTTTACGCGCGGGAGGGCTGGCAGCTTTTCCGACTGAGACGGTTTACGGGCTTGGAGCGGACGCAACCGACGCGCGCGCCGTGGCGGGCATTTACCGCGCCAAGGGACGGCCGAGTTTCAACCCGCTCATCGCCCATGTCGCCGATGTGGCGTTGGCGAGGCGGGAAGGGCGCTTCGACGACCGCGCGGAAAAACTGGCCGAGGCTTTCTGGCCGGGGCCGCTCACTCTGGTGCTGCCACTGGCCGAGGCGGCGCAAACCTGCGATCTGGCGCGCGCCGGCCTCGACTCCATCGGCCTGCGCTTCCCGGCTTACCCGGTCGCCCGGAAATTGCTGGCCGCGGCGGGGCGGCCCATCGCCGCTCCTTCAGCCAATTTGTCCGGCCATGTCAGTCCGGCGACGCCCGCGCATGTTCTGGCCGATCTCGATGGCCGCATCGACGCCGTGCTCGATGGCGGCGCCTGTCCGGTCGGCGTGGAATCGACCATTGTCGCGCTGCTTGACGGCACGCCGCGCCTGCTGCGGCCGGGCGGCGTTTCGCGATCCGCGCTGGAGCAGATTCTGGGCTGCAGGCTTGAGGGCCATGGCGGCGACAGCGCAAAACCTTTGGCGCCGGGCCTGCTCGCCTCCCACTACGCGCCGCGCGCAAATCTGCGGCTTAATGCGCAAAGCCTGCGCGAAGGCGAGGCGGGGCTGGATTTCGGCGGCCGATTCTTTGGCGCGACGTTGTATGATCTTTCGCCGAGCAGCAATCTTGACGAGGCCGCCGCCAATCTTTTCACCTATTTGCGTGCGCTCGATCAGGGCGGGGCGGAAAAAATCGCCGTGGCGCCTATCCCCGAGGTCGATCTAGGCGAGGCGATCAACGATCGCCTGCGCCGCGCCGCCGCGCCGAGAGGATGAATCCGCGCGCTTGCGCTTGGTTGCGAATTGAACCATTTTTGCAGCATGAATCAGATCAGTTGGGACGATTTCCGCCTGGTGCGGGGCATTGCGGAATCCGGTTCCCTGGTGGGAGCCGCGACTTCGCTCAATCTCAATCATTCGACGGTGTTTCGCCGTCTCGGCGCGCTTGAGGCGATGATCGGCGCAAAACTGTTCGAGCGTTCGCGCAATGGCTATGCCGCCACCGCCGCCGGTCAGGAAATGGTGTCTCTGGCCGAACGCATGGGCCGCGACGTCACTGATTTCGAGCGACGGATCGCCGGGCGCGACGACAAGCCCTCGGGCCTGCTGCGGGTGACCACCAATGACGCGCTGTTCAATTATGTATTGAGCCCGGTGCTGGCCAGTTTCCGCAAGTCGTATCCCGATATTCAGCTCGACGTGCTGGTGGTCAACCAGCCGCTCAACCTGTCGCGACGCGACGCCGACATTGCCGTGCGCTCGACCTATGCGCCGCCGGAAACCTTGGTCGGGCGGCGCATTGGCTCCTCCGTCTGGGGCCGTTATGTCTCGCGCGCGCTTTATGAATCCGGCTTCGACCCCGCCGACGAGCGCCACGCCTATATCGCCTTCAACGAGCATTTTGGCGGCGTCGAGGTGTTCGACTGGATCGAGAAGGAAATCCCGCCGCATCGCATCGCCATGCGCTGCAACACCACGGTGGGGCTGGCCAAATGCATCGCCGAAGGCATGGGGATTGGCTTTCTGCCCCGCTTCATCGGCGACCAGCATCCCGAACTGGTCTGCACCGACGAGCCCATGGCGGGCAAGGGCGCCGACCTGTGGATCCTGACGCATCCCGATCTGCGCCACGCCGCGCGCGTGCGCGCCTTCATGGACCACGCTGGCGCGCAATTGAGCAAGAGACGCGCCGTGCTGACCGGACCGGGCGCCGGGATTTAAAAAGAGCCTTCGTCGATGGAGCGGTCTGTCGCGAGCCGAAGCCAGGGCGAAAGCGTCTCGACCATTTTCTTCAACCGGAAGGGTTTGACGATAAAATCGTTCATCCCCGACGCCAACGCCATTTCGCGTTGACTGTTCATCGCCCCTGCCGTGAGCGCGATCACGGGCAATCGGGCCAGTCCCAATTCGTGGCGAATCCGCCGGGTTGCCTCAAGGCCGTCCATCTCCGGCATCTGAATATCCATCAGCACGAGATCGAAATCGCCGGAATTCGCACGCAGCCGCTCGATGGCCGCGCGGCCATTGCCGACAGCTTCGCAGATTGCGCCCTCCAATGTCAGCAGCTGTGTCGCTATCTCCCGGTTGGTCTCGATGTCGTCCACGACGAGGATCCGAATCCCAAGGAGTTGCTTATCCCCTTGTCTGCCCGTCGCGTGGGTCTTGGCGAAATCGGGTCGCGCCGTCGCGAATGTAACGATGAACCAGAATTCGCAACCCTCGCCCGGAACGCTCTCGACTCCGATCATGCCGCCCATCAATTCGACGAGACGCTTGCTGATCGCCAATCCGAGGCCGGTCCCGCCATAATCGCCGTAGGTCGCGCGCTCGGCCTGGACAAAGGGTTGGAAAAGCCTGTCAATCGTCTCACGAGTGATGCCGATCCCGGTGTCGCGAACGGCCAATCGGAGGCGAACCGAGGTGGAGGAGCGGTCGAGCGCCTTCGCCGAGACGGTCACTTCGCCATGCGAGGTAAACTTTACGGCGTTGCTGACAAGATTGCTCAGCACCTGCGCCAATCTCGTGGCGTCGCCCATCAGCGCTGGCAGGCCGTCGGGCAAAGGCTCGACACGCAGCGTCAGGCCCTTGCGTCCGGCGGACGCCGCAAAGGTGTCTGCGATACCATGCACGACCGCGGCGAGCGAGAACGAGTGCTCGTTGAGTTCGAGCTGTCCAGCCTCGATCTTGGAAAGGTCAAGCACATCGCTGAGCAATACGAGCATGTGTTCGCCGGCAGAATCGAGTGTGCGGACGCAGTCGGCCTGAGCTGGCTTGAGCGAACTGCGCGCAAGGACCTGGGTCATTCCCATGATCGCGTTCAAAGGCGTTCGGATCTCGTGGCTGATGTTGGCGAGAAACTCGGACTTCGCCTTGTTGGCTGCCTCCGCCTGAGCCTCGCTGGCGATCAGTTGGAAGTTCTTCACCTCCAGCTGTCGGGTCCGGTCGGCGACGCGCCGTTCGAGAAGCTTCCTTTCCTGCTCGAGCGACTCCGTCGAATCATACAAGCGCCGCGCGATCCACATCGATGCGGTCGTCACTCCGAGGCAGAGCAGCCCGAGTTCGATCGCCAGCAGACGCCAAGAATAGTCTAGGGCGGCCTTGGGCTGTCCGACCAACAAAAAGAAAGGCGCATAGCCGATTTTTTGATAGGCGTAGATCCGCTCGACATGGTCTTGGGGCGCCATCGTCTCGTAAAGGGCATGGTCCAGTCTGGACTCCAGCAGGGCCTTCAAGGCCGAGGAAATCGTCTTGTCGCCCGTCGCGCCGCGTTCGCCGGGCTCCAGCGAATAGCGGGCGACCTGAACGCCGTCGTTGTTCCTGACGACGATGACGCCGTGGTGAAAAAGATCGACGGTCGCCAGTCGTTTCTCAAAGTGTTCCACCGGAATGCTGGCGACGACGACGCCTTGAAAATTGCCCTTTTTGTCCTCGAGTCGTCTCGACAGCACGATGACCCATTCGTCGGCGAATTTGGCTCGGAGAGGGCCTTCGAAAATGAGGTCTCGGTCGCCTGCGACCGCCCGTTTGAATTGCGGCCGATCCGAGATTTCCCGACCATTCAGGCCGCCGTGAAAAGCATCGCCGCTGCCCACCACGAGACGCCCGGTCGCATCGGCGACGAAAATGCGCGCCACTGAAGGAAAATCGGCCATTTCCTCCTGCAAGTGCGTCGCAAGACGCGATCTTTCGTCTGGCCCGCTTTCGATGCCGTCGACATATTGTCGTCCAATCGACAACAGCAGCGCGTCGAGATTTTCGAACGAATTTGCAAAATCACCGGCGATGAGTTTCGCGATACTGAGCGCTGTCCTGCCCCCGGACGCGTAATCCGAGGCTCGGACTTGCCAGATCAAAAACGCCGACAGCAGCGCAGGAATGAGCGAAGCAGCCAAAGCCGTGCCGTAAAACAGCAAACGGCGCTTGTTCAGTTTTTTTG
>Ga0302187_10003119_pt1 | contig 13476 bp, 11 predicted proteins | sample II_Bog_E1_3_FD_202120 | JGI IMG/M metagenome (GOLD analysis project Ga0302187, IMG submission 202120) | Peat permafrost microbial communities from Stordalen Mire near Abisko, Sweden - II_Bog_E1_3 | ecosystem: Environmental > Terrestrial > Soil > Wetlands > Peat | place: Sweden: Abisko...
GCGCAAAACATCGGTGCGCAGGATGACGGCCCCCATGGGCAGGCCAAGAAGAGGGGCAAGATCACGGGCCAATCGGCTTTTACCGCTGCCGGACAATCCTCCCACTGCGATCAGCCGGGGCGGCGGTGGTGACAGATAGGCCAGGGCCCGGTTCATATAGTCCAGGGCATGACAGCGCAAAGCGGGATCATTGCCGGCACCTCGCGCCATCGCCGCCGAGACATGGGCGCGGATGGCGGCCCGCAGGGACAGAAACAAGGGCAGGGCCTCAAGGCCGTCAAGATCGCTGCGCTTTTCCAGGTAGCGGTTCAGGACCCAGCTGGCGGTATTCTCCAGCCCTCGGGCCTGAAGGTCCATCAGTAGGAAGGCCAGATCATAAAGCACGTCGATGCAGGCGAAGTCTTGATTGAACTCGATGGCGTCGAACAGAGTCGCTCGTCCCTCGAAGCGGCAGATATTGCCAAGATGCAGATCGCCATGGCAGCGCCGCACTAGCCCTGCCTCGCGGCGTTTCTCCAGCAGTGGCCCCAGGCGGTCCAGCCAGTCCAGCGAGGCTTTGGTCACCGCCTCGGCCAAGTCCTTGGGGAACAGGCCAGGGGTGTCGAGGGCGAAGCAGGCGGCGTTGGTGGTGATGGTATGGCCAAGGCCGGCCATGCCGCCCCAGTGGGGCTGGGGCTCGGCGGCGGTATGAAAGGCGGCGATGGTCTCGGCCAATTCCTCCGCCTCGTCCCGCGTCAACTGTGGGGCCAGCCGGTCATAAAGGCCGTCCTGGTCGAAGCGGAGCATCTCCACCACCCAATCCACCACCGGCCCCTTGCCGTCGAAGGTCAAATGGCCATCGGCTTCGCGGGTGACGGCCTTCAGGCCCAGATAGAGCTTGGGCGCGGTGCGGCGGTTGATCTCCAACTCGGCCCGACAGGCGGCTTCGCGCTGCTTCAGGCTGGTGAAGTCGAGGAAGGGCAGGCGCACCGCCTTTTTCAGCTTGAAAGCCCGGTCTCCCGCCAGGAAGACCGAGGAGATGTGGGTGTCGATGCGCTGCACCGGCCCCGGCTGCCCCAGATGTTCGGGGCTGGCCAGAAAGGCCAGGACCTCGATTTGATCGCCGGGAGCAGCCATGACGCCCTGCTTTCAGTCGAAGGCGAGGTGGGGTTCGGCGATGCCGGCGGGGTCTTGGTGGATGATCACATCGGCCTTGGGGAAGGCGTCGCGGATCTGGGCCTCGACGTCGTCGCTGATATCATGGGCGCGGCGCAGCGGCATATCGCCGTCCAGCTCCAGATGCAGCTGGATGAACTGCTGTTGTCCGGATGACCGGGTCCGCAGGTCGTGGACGTTGCGCACATCCGGATGGGCGCGGGCGATATCCTTGATGAGGGTGCGGTCCTCGTCGGGGAACTCCTTGTCCATCAGCAGATTGTAGCTGCCCCAGGCCAGCTGTCCCGAACCCCAAAGGATGTAAAGGCCGATGCCCAGGGCGAACACCGGGTCCACCCAGGTCCAGCCCAGCACCGAGGTCAGGACCAGAGAGATCAGAACGCCGAAGTTCATCATCAGGTCGGTGAAATAATGCAGGGCGTCAGCCGAGATGGCCACCGATTCGGTCTTGGCGATGACCCTACGCTGGAACGTCACCAGCGCCAGGGTCACGACGATGGAGAAGACCATCACAAAGACGCCGGCCATGCCGTTGCTGACCGGCTCGGGATGCAGCAGCCGATGCGCCGATTCGCTGATCAAGAGCAGGGCCGAGCCTATGATGAAGGCCGACTGGGCCAGACCGGCCAGGGGCTCGGCCTTGCCATGGCCGAAGCGATGGTCGGAATCGGCAGGGGTCAGGGCATGGCGCACCGCCATGATGTTCACCAACGAGGCAAAGGCATCCAGCGTCGAATCGATCAGGCTCGAGAGTAGGGCCACCGATCCCGTGGACATCCAGGCCACCAGCTTGACGCTAATCAGGGTCAGGGCAACGCCCATGGCAAGGACGGTGGCCAGCTTCATCAGGCGGGCGTTGTCGGCGGGATCGTGGGTGGCGGCGGTCATGGCTCGGCTCTTCGGGCTTAGGGGAACAGATGCTCGGTCCGCCAGCCTTCAGCCGTGCGGATATAGATGGTGCGGTCATGCAGGCGGAAAGGCCGGTCGGCCCAGAATTCGATGCGCTCGGGCACCAGGCGGAAGCCTGACCAATGATCGGGGCGCGGCACCTTGCCCAGGCCGAACTTGGCAACATATTCGCCGATGCGCTTTTCCAGCTCGAAGCGGCTTTCCAAGGGGCGCGACTGCTTCGAGGCCCAGGCGCCGATCTGGCTGCCCCGGGCGCGGCTGGCGAAATAGGCGTCGGCCTCTTCCGCCGTCACCGGCTGCACCGGGCCTTCGACCCGGACCTGACGGCGCAGGCTTTTCCAATGGAGGCAAAGGGCGGCATGGGGGTTGGCCTGCAACTCCTGGCCCTTGCGGCTTTCCAGGTTGGTATAGAAGACGAAGCCCTGCTGGTCGGCCCCCTTCAGCAGCACCATGCGCAGCGACGGATGCCCTTGGGCATCGACGGTGGCCAAGGACATGGCGTTGGGATCGTTCGGCTCCTGCTTTTCGGCTTCGGCCATCCATTCGTGGAAATGGTCGATCGGGTCTTTGGCGACATCGCTCATAGGTGCACTCGCGTTCAGAGGAGCCTCTTACATAGCTCTCCAAGTCCGTCCTGAAAATGGGCAATCGGCTTTCGGCTGCCGTGATGCTGGAAAAGATGGCGATAAACCTCTATCTCTGTTGAGAGAATGTTTCAAACGATGTGTTGGTGAAGGTTTCCCTCCCGTGGACGATCCCTACAAGTTATTGGGCGTGGCGAAGGACGCCACCGCCGATCAGATCAAGAGCAGCTATCGCAAGCTGGCCCGCAAGTTTCACCCCGACCTTCACCCCGGCGACAAGGAAGCCGAGGAGAAGTTCAAGAAGCTGAGTGTGGCCTACGATATGCTGGGCGATCCGGCCAAGCGCGCCCGCTATGATTCCGGCGAAATCGATTCCACCGGCAACGAGAAACGCACCTATCGCCGCCATTCGACCAATACCGGCGGCGGTTTTGGCGGTTTTGGCGGCGGGGCTGGCGGTTTCAAGTTCGGCGATAATGCCGACGACATCTTTTCCGAGCTGCTGCGCCGTCGCAACAAGGGCAAGGCCGGCGCCGGCCCTGGAGCCGATGGCAAATTCTGGTTCGAGGAAGAAGAAGCCGCCATGCGCGGCGCCGACAGCCAATATTCCCTGAAGGTGCCCTTTGCCGAAGCGGCGGTAGGCACCACCAAGCGCATCACCTTGCCCACCGGCAAGAACCTGGACATCAAGGTTCCAGCCGGCACCAAGGATGCTTCCACGCTGCGCCTGAAGGGCCAGGGCAATCCTGGCCGCAATGGCGGTCCGGCAGGCGACGCCCTGATCGAAATCAGGGTTGAGAGCCATCCCTTCTTCACCCGCGAGGGCGATGACGTGCTGATCACCCTGCCTATTTCCCTGCCCGAGGCAGTGCTGGGCGGCAAGGTGACGGTGCCCACCGTCGACGGCAAGGTGTCGCTGAACATTCCCGCCAATACCAGCGGCGGCGTGGTCATGCGCTTGAAGGGCAAGGGCATTCATCACGGCAAGGGCCGCGGCGATCAGTTGGTGACCCTGAAGATCGTCCTGCCCGAAACGCCCGATGCCGATCTGGAACATTTCCTGAAAGGCTGGGCCGCCAAGCATCACTATGATCCGCGCTCGCGTAGCGGCATGGACTGAGGCTAGGCATGCCCTACAACTTCGGCACCTACGATCATTTCGCCATGGCCTTTTTGGCCTTGCTGGGCACCTTCCTGGCCTCGGCTGGGATGTTGTGGCTGGCCGAACGGTCGCGGTTTCATAACGCCCTGCTGAGTTTCCAGGGCATCGTGCCGCCTTTCCTCAATGTGATCGGCGTGCTGTTCGCCCTTAATCTGGCTTTCCTGGCCAATGATACCTGGGCCGCCCACGACCGGGCCCGCGACGCCGTCTTCACCGAGGCCGGAGCCCTGCGCGGTATTCTGCTGGAAAGCCGGCAGATGCCCGAAGCGGTGCGGGCCAAGATCGAGCCGGTGGCCTTGGCCTATCTGCGCCAGGGCGTAACGGTCGAATGGCCGTTGCTGGCGGGCCGCGCCAGCGATCCCAAGGCGGTGGCCCTGCTGGATGATCTTCAGGCCGAGCTGGCCTCGCCCCAGGTGGCGGCGGCAGCCAGTGGGCCGGTGCAGTCGCTGCTGTTGCAGCAGATCACCCAGGTGCGGGCCATGCATGATTTACGGGTGGCCTTAAGCCAGACCCATGTGAACCCGCTGAAGTGGCTGGGCATGGCTTTCCTTGGCTTTCTGACGGTGGTGTCCATCGTCATGGTCCATGTGGAACATCCCCGCGCCGCTTTCCTGTCGGTGCTGCTTTTCGCCGCCGCTTCGGCCCCGACGGCCGCCATCGTGCTGGTGCAGGGTAATCCTTTTCAGGAGCCGCTGGGAGTTAGTGCTCAGCCGCTGATTTCGCTGATCGAGGTAGGGAAATGAGTGAGCTTCGTACCGTCATTCTCACCGGAGCCAGTCAGGGCATCGGTCATGCCACGGTGTCGCGCTTCATGTCCGAGGGCTGGCGGGTGATTTCCTGCGCTCGTCAGGATATTCCGGCCCATTGCCGCCGCGATCCCCTATGGAGCCATCATATTCCTACCGACCTGATGGATGGGGCCAGCCTGGAGAACTTCATCAAGCAAGCCAACGCCGCCCTTGATGGTGCTCCGCTGCATGCCCTGATCAATAACGCCGGCCTCAGTCCCAAGACTCCTTATAAAGAGCGTCTGGGGGTGCTGAACGGCTCCATCGACGGCTGGAAGGAAGTCTTCGATCTGAACTTCTTCGCGCCCCTGCGCCTGGCCCGTGGCTTCGCCTCGGCCCTGCATAAGGGCAAGGGGACGATCGTGAATATCACGTCCATCGCCGGGCATTATGTCCATCCCTTCGCCGGATCGGCCTATTCCACCTCGAAGGCGGCCCTGTCGGGTCTGACCCGCGAGATGGCGGTGGAATTCGCTCAACTGGGCGTGCGGGTCAATGCTGTGGCCCCCGGCGAGATCAAGACCGAGATGATTTCCCCCGAATATGAAGCCCTGATCCCGCGCATTCCGCTGGACCGCATGGGCTCGGTCGATGACGTGGCCGGAGTGGTCTTCCAGCTTTGCTCGGATGATTTCACCTATGTCACCGGCACGGAAATCTTCGTTACCGGCGGACAGCATCTCTATTGAGGTCAAGGCGTCTCTCTCTTGCCAGCAGCAAGGCTATGCCTCATCTTAATCGAAGATAATTATTAAAATATTTCTTCGATAGATCGTCTTGATGGGCTGTTTCCGATGAGAGTTGTCCTCTGCCGCGTCCCCCACAATAGTGTGACCGGGATCAGTCGTTCCGCCTATCCCCTGTGGGCCGGCTATCTGCAAGCCGGGGTCAGGGATCTGATCGATGCCGGGCAGATCGATGTCTCCATTGTCGATGGCGAGGCCATTGATTTTGGCGCAACCAACCTGCTTTTGCGCTCTCCCTTGGTCAATAAGATCGCCTGCGCGTTCTTTCCCAGGTGGGCTGTGAACTTCGAGCAGCTCAGGCAATTTGCTGGCAATCCGGCTCATCCCTGGTGGGAGATTTTCTTGGGCCGCCTGTTGGCGGAGAAGCCTGACGTGGTGGCGATGACGGCTTTCACCAACAATATCGCCGTCATCCACACTTTGTCGCGGCGTTTGAAGGTCGCCCATCCCGGCGTCAAAATCCTTGTCGGAGGCATCCATCCGACGGCGGATCAGGCGAACGTCAGGGACCATCTTCCCGATGTGGATTATTTTTGCATCGGCGAGGGGGAGATCACCTTCCGGGAATTCCTTCTGGCCCAGCAGGCGGGCAGCGATCCGGCCTTGGTTCCGGGGATTTTATCCCAGGCGGACCCCGGGAAATATCGCTCGCGCAGTCTGGTCGAGGACATCGATGACCTGCCGCTACCCAACCGGACTCTGAACCAGGGCGAGCTCTATCGGGCGGAGCATCATATCTTCTCGTCCCGCGGTTGCCCCTATTTGTGCAATTTCTGCTCCTCCTTCCAGATGTGGTCGCGCAAGGTGCGCTATCACAGCGTCGAGCGGGTTTTGGCTGAAATGAGGGAGATTCGGGCACTTGGTGGCGACCGGGTCATCTTCGTCGATGACACCTTCACTTTGAACCGCAAGCGCGTGTTGGCTTTGATGGCGGCCTTCGAGCAGCATGGCTTTGCCGATATGAACATCCATGTCGGGGCCCGCATCAATACGCTGGACCATGAGTTGATCGACGCCTTGAAGCGCGGCGGCGTGAAGTCCATGAGCTTCGGCCTTGAAACCGGTTCGTCCCGCATCCAGGAAGCCTCTCATAAGAAGCTGAAGCGCGAAGATATCGTCGAGATATTGAAATATGTGGATTCCGTTGGCATCCACATCCTGACCTATTTCATCGTCGGCCATCCCGGCGAGACCCAGGATGATGTGGCCCAGACCATTTCCCTGATGCGCAATATCGGCGTCGGCAAGATCAGTGTCTGTTCCATGCAGCCTTTGCCCGGCACGGATATCTATGCCGCCGCTCAGAAGCGGGGCTTCGTCATCGATCCAAGCAATGCTTTGAAGATGGAACAGCTGGGGCTTCCCGCCGTCAATTTGAGCGAAATGCCAGACGAGGTTCTGGCCGAGAAAGTGGCCGAGGTATCAGGCATCGCCAACAGGCTGTCGCAACCCGCAAGGCTGCGCCAAGCGGCTGATTATTATCTGGGGAAATTACGGCGTCTCGCCCGAGCCTAGGCGGCTTGGGTTTTAGAGCCCCTTGCGGAACTCTTCCAGCCACTCCAGCCGCTGCTTCAGCAGGGCGATGTCGTGGTCCAGCCAGGCATGCAAGGCAATACCCTCGCCGGTGCTGGCTTCGCGCAGGTCTTCCAGGCGGGCCAGTTCGGAGTCGCAAAGATCGAGCAGCATGTCCATCTGCCCCAGCTTGTCCTTCTTCTCCAACAGATGAAGGAAGCGGAACTTCAGGGCGATGAGCAGCTTGGACAAATCGGAGGAGGGGCGCAGCTTGGCGGTCAGCAAAGCCCGCAATTCGCGGCGGCCCGAGTCGGAGATGGCCAGCAGGGCATCATCTTCCATGCCCTTGCCGTCAACCGCATCCACCAGCCCTTCATAGCGAAGCAGCTCAATGGACAGACCCATCAGGTCCAATGACGGACCCATCACCCGGCTGCAGAAATGCCGCACCGATCCAGCCAAGTCGCTGTAGCGCATTGGGGCGTTGGCAATGGTGCCAAGGGCGCATAAGCGCACGGCTTCTTTCGGCGTAAGGGTATTATCTGCAAACATGGTGGCGGCCTCCGGGTCGTCTCCAGCCTAACAATATAGGGCGGAGACGACCGTTTGTCGAGAGGGGCGGCGCTATTTCACCTTCACCATGATGCGCAGGATGCCCCATTGGCGTCCCTTGACCATGATCGGCGAGGAGATGTTCTTCATCAGATCAAAGCGTCCGCCACCCATGTTGCGGCGATAGGTCTGCAGCAGGAAGGGCTTGTCGGACTTCATCTGGTTCAGCGAGGTCCGGTCCAACTGCTTGGTGCGGGCCCGGGAATGGGCGGCGTTCCACAGCGGATCCTTGGTCGGCGGCTCGGCGAAGGCTTTGTTGATGATGGGGTAATAATTGTTCATGTCGCCCGGCGTACAGGCCAGGATGTCCGGTGAGCTGTCCACCACGGCATTGACGATGGGCCCCAGCTTGCGGGCGCTGAAGTCGGTGTGGCGCACGATATAATGCGGCGGCTCGACACCGGGAACCTGCTGGTAATTGGTGTCGAACAAGTCTCCGATGGAGATTTCCCGGTTTTCCACGGCATCTTCGAATAACTGCGACATTTCCTTGGCGCTATTCATCACCAGATTGATGAAGGGCGTGTCCACGGTCTCGATGCCGGCTTCCGCCGTCAGGGTGATCATGTCCTCGCTCATCTCGAGCAGGGTGCCGGTGCGTTGTTTGATGACCTCCATATCATCGGACGAAGCCTTCGAGGCGTCTTCGATGACGTCGATCTCGTCTTGGATCCACTGGCATTGTTCGCGGTTGCGGGTGGCTTCGGTCACCACGGCGTCAACCTGCTCTTGGACCAGGGCCAACTCGTGGCTGACTTTCTCAATGCGCGCCACGGCGCCGCCGATGTCGCCTTCGCCGGAGCGAGCCGCCTCGGCGATATTGGCCGCCGATTTTGTCTCATTGATCAGGGTCTCGATCAGGGTATCGACCAGCGTGCTCAGGGTGCCCAAGGTGCTTTGAATGGTGGTCACGGCGTTGGCGGTCTGCCGCGACAGTTCCTTCACCTCGTTGGCCACCACGGCAAAACCGCGCCCGGCTTCACCGGCCCGCGCCGCCTCGATGGTGGCGTTCAAGGCCAGAAGGTTGGTCTGTTTGGCGATCTTTTGAATATCTTGGGAGACTTTGGCTACTTGCCCCAGGGAATGCTGGAGATCGGGCAGCTTGGTCTCGATCTTGGTCACGCCGTCCACCAGCCGGACCACTGTGTCCAGGGCGGCCTGCGAGGTCTGGCGAGCCTCGCCCATGGCCGAAGCCACCGAGCTCATGGCGCTGCGCGTAACCTCGGCGGTTTCGGTGATGTGGCTGTTGGACCGCGACATATCATGGATGGCTTGCACCACCTTGGTCAGCTGATCCTTGCGGCTTTCCACTCTTTGGCGGACCTGATCGACGCGGCCATCGATCTCGACCGCCTCGATGCCCAGCCGCCCGACCCGCTCAGCCATGGCGCTGATGGTCTTTTGGATCAGCGGGGTGGCTTCGTCAAAGGCCGAACCCTGGCTATACGCCCCCCCGTCCTTGGAGACGGAGGGGGAAGCATAGTCTGCATTGGAAACAGGGGTTTTGTGGGTGCGATCACCAAGAAGTGACTCGAATCCCATGGATGCTCTCCTTGCTCTTCTACTGTTTCATGCAGATCGGCCACAAAGAGACATCAGGCGGATAGAGCCAGGCTTTCGATTTCGCTATTAGCCTTGAGCTTCGCACCTTGACCCTTGAGGAACTCCTGCGCTGATCTGTACCCGATATCGAACAGCTTCGAACCGTTGGAATAGGACCAATCCAGGGCGGTCTGCTGATCGTCCTCGGACAGGTCGAAGGGCATAACCATTAGGTCGGCCCTGGCTCCCTTGGTGCGGTGCCATCCGCGATTGTCCTTCAATGTAAACAATTCTAAATTGTTTTTAGCTACCTGCACAAGTGGGACGATGATGGACTGCACCCACGAATCGTATAAATCACGCGGTTGTCGTATTAGCGATTCGCTTCCCATAACGTCCAAGACAACGATGGTGTCCAGATTCGGGTGGTTTTCATACAGGCCACGGAAGTTGAGGCATTCGTGAGATGCGCCTTCGTAATAGTTATCTTCGCCCATCTGATAGGGGCCATAGATAAACGGAAACGCGAAAGCGGCCTTGAAGTGGTCTAGGGTGATCTCATCGCGTGAGAAGTTTTCCATCTTCTTCTGATCAATGTTGTAGGCATTGATATAGAAGTGGCTGTCCAGATCCTTGATCTTGTCGAAGTCGACAATCTCTTCCACCCAGGGTAGACGAGCGCACAGGCCCGTGTCCTTGCTGCTTGTGGTGGAGGGACAGAAGCTGGCCGAGAGCAATTGGGTCCAGTCATTCCAGAAACGCTGCACGGAAGAGCCGGCGCCGCCCATCATGGACTGCAGGAACGGTGTGACGGTGCTGCGATAGTTGTCGGCGGCGGCACCAGGCTTGGTGAAGACCTTGTAGGCTACCGGGAACTGGTCGTAGATGGCGTCATGGACATAGCTGTTCAGCCAGTTGCGCAGAGCCTCGTCCGGGGTGGCGTTCTTCGGCGCCAGCCACAGCAGGCCCATCAGGCCGCCGGCTCCCGAGGTGGAAACCACGTCGAAGCTGATGCCTTCTTCCTGAAAAGCGGCCAGAGCTCCGGCCATCAAAGCGGAATTGGGTGCGCCGCCGCCCAACACCAGGGCGGTGCGGCTTTTGGTATCGACGAGACGGTGAAAGCCGGCATGGCTCTCGTGGTCATGGGGATGGAGGGTCTCGTTGGACAATAGATGAAGCATGGGGGACTCCGCGTCTCACATTCAAATTGGGGGGTGTGTCTTTTGATTGGTGGCTTTTTATGCGAATTTTCGATCCATTAAAATAAAAAATATAAGATGTTAACGAAAAAGTTGTGATTTATCACTATGAATATAAGTTTTTTACAAATTCTGACATTTATATCCCTTAAAGGTTGTGTTCCAGGGTGAGGCGGAGGGGGTAGCTCAGCCCATGGCGGCAAAATTTAGAGGATAAGCAGGGGGCGGGCTTACCAGCCCAGGTTTTCCAGGGCCCGGCTGGCGACGCTTTCGGGGGCGATCCGGCGCAGACCTTCGTCCAAGGTGCGGGCCAGAGCCAAGCCAGCGTCATCCTTGCGGAAGCAGACGAACAGGGCTTTGCTTTTCAGCAAATGGGCATTGAACTGCAGCTGATCGCCACTGCCGCGCAGGCTGGGGTCGCTGGACATCAGGTAGTGCATGACATTGCGGTCGATGACGGCGGCCTGCAGCCGATGCGCCAGCAGCATGCGGAGATTGGCGGCATTGTCCGTGGCTTTTTCGGCTGAGAGTTCTCCGTTATTAAGCTTGGCATCGAATTCGGCGGTATTGACGAAGCCTTGGACCACGCCAAGTCTTACGTCCTTCAGGTCATCCAGACTTTGCCAGGACAGAGGGGAATCCCGGCGTTCAGCCAGTCCTACCGGGCTTTTGCCGATGGGCTGTGACCAATGGCAGAAGTTGTTGCGTTCCTTTGAGGCATAGGTGGGGAAGACGCCATCGACGCTGGGGTCTTGCTTGACGCCAAGGATGGCGCGTTGCCAGGGCATATAGCGGATATCCACTTCGTCGCCCATGGCGGCGAAGGCGGCGCGGACCACAGCGTCAGAGGCTCCGTGGCCATCGCTGGCGGTGGAATAGGGCGGCCATTCCGTGGAGGTGAGGTGAATGGTGCGGGCCTGAAGGGGTGCGTTTGCCCCAGCCGCCAGAAGCAGCAGGCAAGCGATGATCATCCTGAGCAAGCCCTTGGACAAAGTCTCATATCCTCGACCAGAGCCGTTCCCCAACGGCCTGCACAGGAGTTTATGCCTGCCGGCCGGGGCCGCCAAGTCAGATCGAGGCTTGTGCTTCCTCCAGAATTTCATGGGCCGCCAGCCAATCTTCTTCGGCCGAGGCCAAAGACTTCACGATTTCGCCGAGTTCGCGCTGCAGACTTTGCACTTTGTCGGCGGGTCCCGAGTAGAGTTTGGGGTCGGCAAGTTTGGCTTCAAGGTCGGATTTTTTCCGGCCCAGGGTTTCCATCAGTTTCTCGGCGTTCTGGACCTTTTTGCGCATGGGGGCAAGCTGGGCTCTGGTCTCGGCGGCGGCGCGGCGTTCGTCCTTGCGGTTGGCGCCTGATTCCTTGGGCTCGCGGCCGTCGCGGCGGGATTCCCGGGCTTTTTCCAGCAGGTACTTCTTATAGGCCTCCAGATCGCCGTCGAAGTTCTGCACCTGCCCATCGGCCACCAGCCATAGGCGGTCGGCGGCCAGTTCGATCAGATGGGGGTCGTGGCTGATCAAGACTACGGCGCCGTCATAGGCGTTCAGCGCCGAGACCAGGGCCTCGCGGCTGTCGATGTCCAGATGGTTGGTGGGTTCGTCCAGGATCATCAGATGGGGCGCGTCGCGGCTCATCAGGGCGAACAGCAGCCGGGCCTTCTCGCCGCCCGACAGATTGGCGACCTTGACGTCGGCGCGGGCCTGCTCGAAGCCGAAGCGGCCCAGTTGGGCGCGGACCTTGGGCTCGGTGGCCAGGGGCATCAGCTCGGCCATATGGTCGAAGGGCGTGGCGTCCAGGCGCAGTTCCTCGGTCTGATGCTGGGCGAAATAGCCGATCTTCAGCTTCGGCGACTTCTGAAGGTGTCCCTCCAGCAGGGGCAGGCGGCCCGACAACACCTTGGCTAGGGTCGATTTGCCGTTGCCGTTGGCCCCCAAAAGGGCGATGCGGTCGTCCATGTCGATGCGTAAGGACAGATTGCGCAGGATCGGCTTGCCGGGAGCATAGCCGGCCTGGCCCTTCTCGATGGCGATCACCGGCGGCGACAAGGGTTCGGGGTCGGGGAAGTCGAAGCTGACGGCCCGGTCCTCGATCAAGGTGATGGGCGGCCCCAGCTTTTCCAGCATCTTGATGCGGCTTTGGGCTTGGGCGGCCTTGGTGGCCTTGGCGCGGAAGCGGTCAATGAAGGACTGCAGCTTCTTGCGCTGGTCCATCTGCTTTGATGCGGCCTTGGCGGCCAGTTCCATCTTTTCGCGGCGCACCTGCTCGAAGCGGTCGTAATTGCCGCCATAGGCCACCAGCTTGCATTGGTCGATATGGACGATGCGGTCCACCACTTCGTTGAGCATGCCGCGATCATGGCTGATCACCACCAGGGTGCCGGGATAGGTGGAGAGATAATTCTCCAGCCACAGGGTGGCTTCCAGATCCAGGTGGTTGGTGGGCTCGTCCAGCAGCAGCAGGTCGGGGCGGGAGAATAAAGCCCCAGCCAGGGCGACGCGCATGCGCCAGCCGCCCGAGAAGCTGCGGACCGGGCGACCCTGCGCTTCGGAATCAAAGCCCAGGCCGGCCAGGATCGAGGCGGCGCGAGACGGGGCCGAATGGGCGTCGATGGCGGCCATGCGCTCGTGGATATCGGCCAGACGGTGGCCGTCGTGGCTGGTCTCGGCTTCCTCCAGCAGGGCGGTGCGCTCGGGGTCATAGGCCAGCACGCAGTCGAGCAGGCTTTCCTCGCCGTCGGGGGCGTCCTGTGTGACCTGCCCCAGCTTGGCCCGAGGCCGGATACTGATGGAGCCGCCGTCGGAATGAAGCTCATTCACGATCAGCTTGAACAGCGTCGATTTGCCCGCACCATTGCGGCCGATCAGGCCGACATGCTGCCCTGCGGCGATATGCACGGTGGCGGCGTCGAACAGAGTGCGGCCGGCGATACGATAGGTGAGATCATTGATATGGAGCATGGCTGGCTGGGAATAGCATCTTTACGCCTTTGGGCTCAACAGTTGGCGGCGAATGGGGTAGAGTTTTTCCCATGTACCGGCTTCCCGACGATCTTTTGCAGCGCCTTCTCACCGAAGACCTGCCTCATGGCGACCTGACCACCCATCTGCTGGGGATCGGGGAGCGCTCGGCTATCATGACCTTCGCGGCGCGGGGCGCCATGGTGGTGGCCTGCATCGAGGAGGCGGCGAGGCTGATCGAATTGTCCGGCGGACGGGCTGAACTGCTGGTCGCTTCCGGCGAGGCGTTGGAGGATAAAACGCCGCTGCTCG
>Ga0302187_10003127_pt1 | contig 13464 bp, 34 predicted proteins | sample II_Bog_E1_3_FD_202120 | JGI IMG/M metagenome (GOLD analysis project Ga0302187, IMG submission 202120) | Peat permafrost microbial communities from Stordalen Mire near Abisko, Sweden - II_Bog_E1_3 | ecosystem: Environmental > Terrestrial > Soil > Wetlands > Peat | place: Sweden: Abisko...
TTCGGGCCGCCGCTGATGCCGCCGCCTCCGCCGCTGATGCCGCCGCTGATGCCGCCGTTCGGGCCGCCGCTGATGCCCACAAAGTAAAGCAAGAAGAAATCTTTGTGCTCTATCTCCAGGATGAGGTTTAGCCATGCAAACAATCGTAAGAATTAAGTTCGGCAGTCATCTTTACGGCACTAGTACGCCTGAGTCAGATACTGACTATATGTCAGTCCATCTTCCATCTGCGCGTGAGATTTTACTGCAGCAAGTAGCAGATTCACTCGGTAATGATCGAAAGAACGCACGCGGCCAAAAGAACGCACCTACTGACACTGATGACGAGAGCTACAGTCTGCAGCGTTACTTGCAGCTTCTTGCCGAGGGCCAGACTGTCGCGCTTGACATGCTATTCGCCCCGTCTCTCGAGCTCGCTTCGCCACTGTGGCGCACTATCCAAGCTAACAAAGACAAGCTCATCACTAAGAAGAGCGCGGCGTTCGTCGGCTACTGTCGTACTCAAGCCAATAAATACGGTATCAAAGGTTCACGTGTCGCAGCAGCTCGTGCGGCAATGGAGTTCTTTGAGCACGCTGTAAGGCAGTCATTTACGCCTAGTACAGACCAAGTACTGCGCTACGCGGAGTCTTTGAAAGTGCTTTGTACTGATGAGCACACTAAGATAGTCGAGCAGAACACATACTTCCCAGATGGTAGTGGCAAAGAAGAGCGGTTCTTCGAGTGCTGCAACCGTAAAGTGCCATTCAAGGCTTCCATCAAGACTGCTTACGAGATGTACAAGCACGTCTTTGACGAGTATGGAGCGCGGGCACTTGCCGCTGAGAAAGGCGAGGGAGTCGACTGGAAAGCACTAAGTCATGCCGTACGTGTAGGCCATGAGGCCCTAGAACTTCTGCAGACTGGCCTGATTACTTTCCCACTGCCTAATGCTGCAGACGTTCTTCACATCAAACAGGGCAAGGTAGTCTACCCTGTTGTAGCGCAGATGATAGAAGACTTACTTGTACGGGTAGAGGCAGCAGAGAAGATTAGCGTGCTGCGCACTGAACCTGATTGGGAGTGGATCAATGGGCTAGTAGCCTGGGAATACGGGACGCTAGCACATGACTGGGTGGCGGAACGCGTGCGCATAGCTGCTGGGCGCTCAGTGACAGTCGCGGATAGACTGGCGTTAAAAGGAAGACTATGAACTAATCGACGCCGCAGAAGAGACTATTGCAGCTCTTGAGCAGTTGGAAGCCGTTCTCCGCCAAGTGCTGCTTCGATACTCCACAGCCACACACTGTGTGTCTAGGCGTAGGAGTAGTAACTGCTGTACAGCAGGACTCTAGCTTTGTGTTTGAGAACGCGAGCACACACCAAGTAACTTTCGTCCAAGAGCCTTTACCGCAGTTTGTCACTTGGCAAGGTATGATGGCCGAAGTGACTTTGCATTTTGACGAGGGAACTCACAACCCGTCGCGTAGAAGCGCGGCGTGTGATAACAGGAGGCAGTAAATAAATGCCAGACGTCGTCGTGTACTAAGAGCCAAACGTGAGCGGCGTATAGTTCAACGAGTGCTGAAGATTGTGGTTAAAGAGTCAGCATGAACTCCCGTCAACGACGTAAGTTACGAAGACACATAGAGCATTATTTGGCTAAATGGGCGAAGAGTGTAGAAACTCAGATAGGCAGCTTCTTCGCTGTGCAATACAAGGAGCTATAACGATGTTCAAGATTGTGAACACAGACAACTTTGGGAGCGACTATCCTGATGAGTCATTTATTCCACTGGCATTTTGGAAGAGAGAAAGCGCTCAGCGTGTAGCAGATGTCATTAATGCAGAGCTTTGTAACGATGAGAATGCTCCACGGTTTTGGAAAGTAGAACCAGCTGAGTACAGGCTCCAGCCGGGGTTTGAGCCATGAACTCCCATCAACGACGTAAACTGCGACGTTATCAAGTCAATCAAGGGAGCCACCTAAATGATCGGCAATGACTTTGTTACGACCATCGCGCTGAAGAGCAAGCGCTGCTCAGAATGTGGAGCAGCAATACCCAAAGGATCTGAGTACAAAGAGTCGCGGCACAAAAAGACTGGCAAGGTGACTAAAGTGCTTTGCATGAATGAGGACTGCCGACTGACATTTGACGACCGCATTTGGCAGGAGTTTGCGAGGAGGAATAGACATTGAGAACCTTGATACTAGTTGATCGGCCAAGAGAGATACCCAGTTATATGGAGCTAGAAGACCGCTACAGCATGTCTACGCGTTTAGCTACTAGGCCCAATGGAGACGTGCTACAGTTCATGCTCATTGAGAAGGGCGATGCATGGTTACAGCGCTTATGTGGGCAGATATTCGATACTGTGGAAGGATTGGAGCGCTTGACGCCAGAGCAGCGTGATCTCGTCAAGTTAACGATGAGGAGGATAGATGCGTAAGTTGCTAGTAGTATTGTGCGTAGTAGCACTACAGTACATAGGTATTGACGAGGTCAAACCGGCCTTGCCACCTGTCGTGTACACAGCTCCAGTGGCTACTAAGGAGTCAGTAAGACCAGCGCTATCTGCACCAGTTTACGTAACTATGCTGCCAAGCACTAAGCAGCCAGAACGTTCTGCATTAGAGCCACGCTTACGGAAGAGATCCGTACGATGAAAGTAGTCAATCGCGCTGACTTTCTAAAGCTGCCAGAAAGCACAGTTTATGCCAAAGGCAAGCCATGGTACTTTAATGACATCAATGTGAAGCATGATACGACTACTTCTGGTAATGACTGGTGGTTCATGGACTTCTGTTGGCCTGATACCGAGAAAGGCGACTTGGAGTCTTGTACGAACGTGTTGGAAGACTCGTTGAATAACGGCACGAGCTTTCCAATGATCAATGCAGTATGCCGCAATGGTATACATGACTCAGAGGACCTGTTTCTCATATTCGAGAAGCCTGACTTGGACCGGCTTATTGCTGTGTTCCAGAAAGCGAAGGAGCTATGACATTCAAAGAGTGGTGGCAGCGCCATGAAAAAGTATGCAGTACGTCTATCAAAGCTACTGCAGAGCAAGCTTACAAAGCAGGCGCTGATAATCGTTATCCAACAGCCGCGGCATATGAGGCAGTTTGCGCTGCGCTCCATCGTAGAGAAGATGAGCTGCAAGCATTAAGAGTAGAACCAAAGTTCACAGCTCAGCAAGTACTCAGTATTATGGCCGACTGCCTAAAGAAGCCTGGTAATGTTCTAGATAACTTCGAGCAAGCTTTGCAGCCAAAGACTCCTGAAGACAGCGTAAAAGTTGTTTCGGGGTGTCATCCGAATGAATTTGCTTGGGTAGTCGAAAAGAACGGGGTAGAAATATCGTGGTTTACAGACAAACACATTGCAGAAACTTTACGAATTGGCTTAATCGCGCAGTTGAAAGAGGCGAAGAAATGAGCGAAATACTAAATGCAGAAGAATGGCTCTGTAAAGAGTGTAATACGGTGTTCCCCGGTCCACCGCAGGCGGGCGTATATTGCATAATCTGCCCGAAGTGTGGAGGTGTTACTGGGCCCCGTGACCGCATTGAATACGAGCTGAACTTGGCTGCATTGACGGACAAGCTGCGTCAAGCTACCGAAGAAAATAGAAAACTCGCCGAGCGTCCAACTATTGACGCTTGGACTGCAGCATGTAGAGCGCTCGACCGTAAGAACGACGAAATGAAAACGCGGTTTACAGTAGAGCAAGTTCGGGTGGCTATATCAAATACACTGTGTGCACACAAGTTCTTGCACGACTTAACCATACTTGGTATTGAGAAGCTGTGCAATGCTGTTTGTGCTAAACTGGCAAAAGAGCAGTACACTACTCGGCCCAATACAGTGCTTGGTGGCACAGACATTTTGCTCGACGGTGAGCTGATCGCCACACTCAGCCCGAAGTGCAAAGTAACACCAGAGGAGTTTATTAGGAGAGTAAAGTGACTTGTTTTGATGAAGATCCTAGGGACGAAAAGCCTTCAGGTCCATGTCCTATACCAAGCTGTGAAGGTAGTGTAACGTTCAACGAAGAAGAGCAGGTATGGGAGTGTGATACTTGTGAGTTCTTTATCCCAAAGGAGGATTAGGCGTGAAGTGCACAGCAGTAGGACTTGTCACGACTGAAGATGGTGTGCAAAGTGTTGCGTGCCAGCTAAACCAAGGCCATGGTGAGTGTCACCAAAGCGGTAGTATTGAGGGGCTTGTGCACTGGACACCACCTGCATGCCCAATACAGGGCATACGAACAGTCTGTGATGGAACGCAGCCAAGCAATATGCAACAGTGTGCAAAGCACTGGAAGCTGAACAATTGCGCATGACTGCCGCAAGTATAGCACTAGACCTTCTTCCCGAAGTGCTCTATCGTCAGCGGATGTTCCAAGTATTTAAGGACGCGAGTTTTATGGTAGAGATACTCAACGAGACTAAAAGGAAGATGGAGGATGCGAGATGACCTGGGAATCTTCTGGAACACTTATCGGCAGTCGAAGAAGCAACGCTTATGGCGATGTAGAAATAATCAGTGAAGCGGCGAGTCCAGCTTGTGCAGATCTCATTTGTCGGGCGCATAATCGTGAGATTGAAGAACTTCTAAAGCCTCGTCCTGAAGAAGGCGTTCCATATGTGCCAGCAAGGCCGTTTTTTAGGCCATATGCTTATAGAGCAGATCTCAGATCCAGTTCGACAGACGACAGGAGACATAGATGAGACATGACTGTATAGTAGCCAAGTTCAAAGTTGGCGACAGAGTCCACTTCCCGTATGGTCGCAAGATTGGAACTATTACGCATGTCGAAGCACAAGTTATAGACCATCAAGATGGTCACTGTAAAGTGTTTATCCAGTTCTTGTACCGTATTACAAGCTATGAATGTGGAGAGAATCAGGTGAAGAAGGTGCGCCCAAGCTTTAGGAAGCCTCCATACAAGCCGAGCTACGCATTATGAATCATGACCGCGCGGCCCTTGGGTGTATAATTGGACTAGTGGCGTTTTTCGTATTCTGCTTCCTAAAATTGTTTGGAGTGGACTAGCGTGCACAATGACAACATAGGCGGCTTCACTAAAGCCAGAGAGATAAAGTGCCCGGCATGTGGACGTACATCAAGCGCAGAACTTTGGCGCGATGTAGACGTGCCTTGCGAAGTATGCGACGATCACGCAGGAACAGAGTGCCCGGTTTGTAAGTACTCATTTGACTGTGTATGGGACCTAGAAAGGTTTGAGCAATGACACTAAGTATCTTGTGGACCTGCGTGATTGTAGCGGCCATTCTCGGTTTTATAATTGGCTCAATGCTAGGTCGTGTATCAAGACGTGAGCGTTATGCACTTGAGGCAATGCGAGTGCTGTTAGCGCGACCAGATGGGCACGATCTTAACGTGCCTATGATTGCATTTGAAATAGCTCGCAACATGATGCAGGAGGAGCTGAAGTGAAGAAGTGCTTTAGACTTGAAGTAAGTTGTGGTGAGCAGTTCTACTATGCGGCCAAAACAGCTGAACAAGCTTTGAAAGCATACGCAGATGACTATCCAGGTGAAGCTGCGCTTGCTTATGAGATGTCAGAAGCTGAGATGCTAGTGGGTAAGGTTAGCGTAAAAGATACCGACCAAGAGCTTGATGGTACTGTCACAGCACTCAAAGCATTATTTGATGCGGCAGGTACTGGCACAACACTGCTCTGCTCTACTGCATTCTAAGGAGAACGACCATGCCCAAAAAATTGCGTTTTCGTAAGCTCGACGGAAAGTTCAGCCATGATGGTACTTGCATAGTCAACACAGTAAGCGGCGAGGCTATTCCTGCTGATGAGCCGATCTTCATTTTACGTGGCAGAGATACGAGAGCACTAGCGGCCCTTGTGTCGTACAAGTATGACTGCGTAGTGACGGGGTGTAATCAGCTGCACCTTGACGGAATTGAGCAGGCTGTTCGTAAGTTTAAGTGGTTTAAAGAGCAGTCTCCTGAGCGAATGAAGCAGCCCGGCGTGACGCGGCACCTGCGGTTAGAAGAAGTCTCCGATCCAACTTGTGAGCATGCACACCCAGCTCGCCGTCGATTGGCTGAAGGTGCAGGCAGCCCAGTGGTGACATACTGTGCAGATTGTGGGGTAATGCTTGATGCGAATTGATTTTGAACTGTCGCGTATTAGGCATAATCTAGTATCATCTGCGGTATTTGTTGTTGCCGCCTTTGTCAAATACGGTGATGCTGACTGCGCAGCTGGTGCGGCTAGAAGTTTAGCTCATAGAGTATTTGAGTGGGTGCCGGAGCTACGAGGATGACTACTGACATAGCATTGAATGTCAAGCTAGACGAGCTGCAGTGGATGTACGTGGAGTTTGCCTCTGGAGCCATTAAGAAAAACATTCAAGAAGGCGATGCAATTAAGGCCGCTAATAACGCGGCCAGTTTGGCTCATACTATTCTGAAATGGGCCCCGGAGGTGCGTTATGCGGATTAATTGGGCCCGCGCGATCTGCGCAGCTTTCTTCTTTGTAGAGCTTGGTAACTACTTCGGGTGGGACCATGTAGCAGATAAGTCAGCCGAAGAAGTCATTGCTACTGGAATCTATTTTCTTTTGATTAGCCTATCAGTGGAGCTAGAGAAGTGAAACGCACCCCACTCGGCAAGCAAGTTCATGATAAGCAGAGCCTGACGATAGATGTGCTAGGGCGCAAGCCCGCCGTTACTAAGCAGCTCTTTGACCGCCACCAGCCCATTGCAGGAGTACGAGGCGCATCGTGCACAAAGGGCAAGCACACCACGTGCTTTAAACTGAGTTGTAGCTGTGAGTGTCATGGAGGCGCTTTATGAATGGTAGTGCTAATGCAGAGCGCTGGCCGTGCCCTACTTGTGGTGCTGCAGTAGGAGAGCACTGCGTACATGCACATGGTTCTTATTATGTTTGGGCACATCCAGCACGGTTGCTTGTGCAAGATAAGAATCTAGGGTGTAAGCTTCTAAAGTTGCTGGACGAAAAAGCCCGTCCTGGCTGGCGGCCTTCATCACATTGTAGAGCCAGCCGCCACACGGCATGCCACGGGCTTACCGCGCGTAACCACGGTCTTCCCGGACTGCCTTGCACCTGCTCATGCTACAAGGAGAAACGAAATGAAACAAGCTGAAGAGATTCTGAATCGTTGGCGGACTACACGGAATGTCACAGAGAGCGGCGCACTATTCACTGCGGTAGAAGAGCTCCGGAAGGTATTTAATGCCGGGCAGCAATGCATTGAGATGTATCAGCATCCATTCGCGCAGATAGCGCACTCACGGTGTAAACTCGACGCGGGCCATGAAGGTATGCACAACTCCGGGACGTATAGGTGGCTTAATATGCCACACCCAGCCGCTGTTGAGATGCCCGAGATGTGCTCCAGTAAGGCAGCGGATGGCGCGACTGCCTGTGACTACACAAAAGGTCACACTGGCCCACATCGCAATGTACAAGCCTACAAAGAGTGGAAAGGGAGTACAGTGATGGCAGAAGAATTCTTGCGAGTGAGGGATCTTAAAGAAGTAGCCAAGCTGCGCAGCGCCATCAACGGCGCGGTGTTGGAGAACGACCGGCTGCGCGAAGAGCTACATCGGATTGATGAAGTGCTTACGAAGACTACGAACATGAGTCGTATGGACGCCATCAATGAACTAGTGATGGAGCTTACTGAAGTGAAGCACGCGCTGGGCAGGTTCGCCATTGAACCGGCTTCGCAAGGCGTGGCTATGGTGGTGGGTCGTGTCAACGCGTTGGAGGCTGAGCTGGCCAAGCGCCCACCGGCTGTGGAGCCAATCCCGCTGGAAGAATTGGAGTACATGGCGACCACGGTGCGCAGCTTCTATGAGACGCACGGCTGCCGGGCCGCGTGGATGCAAGAAAAAATGGCAGAGGCACTGGAAGACGGTGGCAAGCTGCTGCGCCTGTTCAACGACGTGGAGCTGACCAAGCGTCTTCTGTCTGTGGCGGGCACGCCGTTGTCAGTCCTTATGACGCTACAGACGGAGGACAAATGAACATAACCATCAAGTGCAGTAAGTGCGGTACTGAGAACGAAATCACCAGTGCCCTAGCGGCTCCCATGGTGGAGGCCGTCAGGGCAGAGATGCAGGCCGAGATCACGGAGGCCAATGCGGCGAAGGAAGAAGCTTTTCAGCTCATAGAGCGCCGGGTACATGATTTGGACTCTGACGTAGCGGCCAAAGTAGCTTCTGCTAAAACGGAGATCGAGCGCAAGGCCCGTACGGATGCTAAAGCCGCTATGGAAGCCGACTTTGCCGCTGAGCAAGACCACGCGGTACGCGCACAGCAGGAGGCGGAGGAACTACGCGCTAAGCTCACCGTCGCCCAAGCCGCGCAAGCTGAGGCGCTGAAAAAGGAACGCCTGCTGGCGGACCGCGAGCGTGAGTTGGAGCTAACAGTGCAGCGGGGCATAGGCGACGGCATAGAGCTAGCCCGCTGCCAAGCACAGCAGGCAGCCGAAGACGCCCAGCGGCTTAAACTGCTGGAGCGAGACACAGTGATTGAAGGACTGCAGAAGAAGATAGCTGAACTGGCGCAGCGTGCAGAGCAGGGCAGCCAGCAACTACAGGGCGAAGTGCAGGAGCTAGACATTGAGCAGGCGCTGCGTGCCAAGTTCCCACAGGACACAGTGACCGAGGTTGGCAAGGGCGTAAATGGAGCAGACGTCGTGCATCATGTATTTGCACCTGACGGCAGTGAATGCGGGCTGATCTTGATAGAGTCCAAGCGAACGAAAACTTTCAGCGCACCGTGGCTTGCAAAGCTGCGGCAGGACGGACGTGCCTCACACGCTGACATTTTGGTGCTGGTCACCACAGCACTGCCCAAAGAGATCAGCACGTTTGACGAAGTGGATGGGGTGTGGGTCACTTCGCCGGAGTACGCTCTGCCATTGATGGCCATACTGCGTGAGGCTTTGCTTCGCGTTCACGCGGCCAAGCTGGTCCAAGAGGGCGTGGCTACTAAGTCCGAAGTCTGCTACGCGTACCTGACTGGGCCACGATTCAAGCAGCGTGTGGAGGCGGTTGTAGAGGCCTTCAAGACGCTGGGCGATGAGCTGGACAAGGAGAGGCGTAGTATGACGAAGCAGTGGGCCAAGCGCGCCGAACTGCACGAGCGGGCGCTGCTAGGCACCGCTGGGTTGGTGGGCGACCTGCAGGGCATGAGCGCAGCGCTGCCCGCTGTGGCCGGACTGGAGTTGGAGTAGTGGAGTACCACCCCAGTAACGTCAACCAGACTAGGGACGACTTTCTAACCAGACCTTTAGAAGTCACTGACTTGCGACTGTGGGACAACAAAACGTCTGCGGACATTCTTGCAGACGTCAACATACTGCTAACTGGCACGTGGACCGCCGAGTCTGAGTGGATGCCGGGCAGCGTGCTGATTCCCATGTCCACGTACACACTGCTGTGGGGATGTCCAGTTGTTAGGCTGCTGCTGCGCAAGCGTCGTACACGGCGGCCTAAACGGTTCACGAGGAAAGCATGAAACCTCACAAGCACTGCCCACGCTGTCCACGGTACGGCGCTATGCCGGGCCACAACTGCTTAGGAAGTAACGCCCAGACGCTGCAAGCGCCGCACCACGAGCGAACGTTCAAAGGAACATACCAACCCAAGAGGATGATACGATGATCACAATTGAGCAGGCGGACGCGGTTGTGTACAAGGCGCTCTGTGAGCACTACTGGAGTGGCGTTGTGCCCATACCGGATGGTTTCAAGCAGATTCGGCAGTGCGTGCGGGATGAGCTGCGGCGGCTGTCAAACGCGTCCGGAGAAGATCTAAGTAACCGCGTGCGCGATTTGGAGACCACCATTCTGACTCACGTGGCACTGCCGCTACCATCGGCGCGCTGAGGGCAGAGAAAGCCTGCAGTCACAGTCAATGGGCCCAGTGCCTGGACGGCACTATGGAGTGCAGCCTGTGCAAACAGCGGATGTACCCCGACGAGCCACGCGGCGCCCTGTATAACGGTGTGCCCATGACTACCATCTGTAATTCTAACAAGTGGCACGCACTGTGCGGCGACTTGGGCTTGACTGACGACCCCAGTATCACCAGTGTGGCCGACGTGCATATCAAGCTGAACGAGAAACAGGAGCAGTACGCTGCTGAAAAGACCGCCGGGCTGCAGCGGGACTTGACGGCCGCACGACGTATCAGTATCATCAATGCCCAAGCCCGTGAGATAGTCAATCTACGGCAGGAGAGTTGGGCCTTGCAGGGCCGCAATGAGCGTCAGGAGGCCGACATCTGGCGGATGCTTAAAACCATTGAGGAACTGAAGACAGAGGCCGGTGAACCCCGCGTGATCGTGTTCAAGGACCCACGCAACCGCCCGCTCAGAGAATTGGCAGACATGGTGAGGGGGGCCGTACAGAAATGAACCTCAAGGCAGTGCGGCTATGGAACGACACTTGCATGGCAATGGTGGACCACTGCAGCGACATTGGCCTAGCACCGCAAGGTGAGGGCGAGGACACCGAGGCGCTGGCCGGGTTGGAGCTGGCTAAGCGAGTGCTGAAGCTGGAAGCAGAGCTGGCACAGCTACTGAAGGAGAAGGACAGATGAACTTCATACGCCTGACGCTGTCTGCTTTGCGGATACAAGTGTGCCGCCCGTCGTGGACTAGCGAGCGCTGTGTGGACGCGGCGTTTGAGAGGCGCATAGAAAAGCTGCGCGCGCGGAGGAAATAGTGTACAATTATGCCTGCGTGGCTCACAATTGGAATGCGACTACCGCGCCGTACCCATGGTGCGGCAGGAAGCGAAAGGAACACACAATGAGAATCATCATCCTAACAGTGCTGGCACTGGCCAGCATCGCCGCCGTAGCACAGGACGTGGAAGACGTCAAACCCGCCTTGCAGCCTTTGGCCGTACAACAGGCGCGCACACCCACCACTGAGATCCACGCCGCTCTTCTGCAGCCGTTCACCATTCAGCAGGTTGGCATGGCACCCAGTGAAGTCCGTGCGGCGCTACAACCGTGGACCGCCCAGCAGCCAACCGTTACAGAAGCCGAAGTGCGCGGCGCCCTAGAGCCTTGGCTGCGTGTACGCGTACCACGGAAGTAGACCATGGACAGCATACGAGCCACACTGGAAGCGGCGCGCGTCAAGTTTGCGGCGCCGTACGCCTACGATGTAAGCCAGCTTCTGTACGACGCCATCAAAGCATGGCTGCCCACCGCCACGAAGTCTTTGGAGCACAGCCTCGCCACGGTGACGCTGCACATGGACCCTAAACTGCAGGGCGGTGAGTTCCGGGCTTGCACATGCACCGCCAAGGAACTGGAAACAGAAGCCGCTAGTATAGCAGAACCAGCAAAGGAGTAGTTGAAATGGCAGAATTCAAGGATTTGGTGGGAGTAACACTCGCGTCCATAGTGGGCGGTGAAGTGGGAAGCGATCGGATCACCTTTGAGGCTCAAGATGGTCGCACTTGGTGCATGTACCACAGCCAGGATTGCTGCGAAGTAGTTCAGGTTGAGGATATAGCTGGTGATCTGAATGATTTGATTGGAGTGCCAATTACGCAGGCAGAGGAGTCCAGTAATTCAGAAGACCGGAAGCAAGGAGAATCCATGGTGGGTGAGGAGTCATTCACATGGACCTTCTACCGTATAGCTACGGCCAAAGGACTAGTGGTTATCCGTTGGCTTGGAGAATCCAACGGATACTATTCTGAAAGTGTGGACTTTAAGTCGGTGCATGGATGACCCCTACGCCGTTCTGCTCGTGCGCATGACAGACACCGACACCACCATCCGCAAGCGGTTCCATCAGCTTGCCGAACACCAACACCCGGACCGTGACGGGGCCAACGGCAAGCCCGGCCCGCAGTGGTTCGCCATCGCACAGGAAAGGATTAAGAAGGCGTGATTAACCAAGCAGCCGCCCGTCAGTGGGCAGAGGACACATTCGGCATGATGTGCATGGACAAGCATGAGCGGGCCATGCGGTTCTTGGAGGAGGCGTTTGAGGCGGCACAGGCGGCGGGTGTTACCGACAAAGACGCCGTGTGCCTGTGGCGCGTGGTGTACGACAAGCCTGTGGGCGAGTTGGCGCAGGAGATCGGCGGCGCTCTGCTGACGCTGGCCCTGCTGTCTGAAGGCGCTGGGCTGGACATGGAATGGGCTGGCGACACTGAGTTCCTGCGTGCGCGCACCATGCCGCGCGACTACATAAAGGCCCGCCACGCGGTAAAAGTGGCTGCCGGGGTGGCCCGGTAGGCAAACTTGCTATAATGGTGTAGCAGCACTACAAGGAGATGTGCACAAATGAAAATTGAAGAGATCTACGCAATCCCAGTAGATGGAGACGGATGGCGAATTCTGCCAAACGGACACAGACTGAAACTCTCCCACAACGTTTCCGCACCCTATGGAATCAACGAGGCCAGGATCGGCGACGGGGCCAGCATCGGCGACGGGGCCAGGATCGGCAACGGGGCCAGCATCGGCAACGGGGCCAGCATCGGCAACGGGGCCAGCATCGGCAACTGGGCCAGTATCGGCGACGAGGCCATCATCGGCAGCGGGGCCAGCATCGGCGACGAGGCCATCATCGGCAGCGGGGCCAGCATCGGCGCCTGGGCCAGCATCGGCAACTGGGCCAGCATCGGCGACGAGGCCATCGTCGGCAGCGGGGCCAGCATCGGCAACGGGGCCAGCATACCGGTAGACGTGGAATTGAAATTCACACCGCTTGCCGTGCAAGGCACGCGCCATCTTGTAACCAACTGCGCGCCGGGTCAAATTAGTATCGGGTGCCAGTTCTTTACCTTTGCTGAGTTTCTTGCCGCCAGCCCAGAGCAGCGCGCTGCGTACCAGACTGCAGCGGGATACACTCCCACCCAATGCGCAGAATATATCAAAATCGTGGAGTTTGTAATAGCAAATGGTAGTCAGCTGATCTAAGGAGTCTACCATGATCACAGGGATGCTGTGATAAGCTTACTGAGCCCGGAAAGGCGTTTGATTGGTATGCTTTCTGGACGTGAGCTACTACTACACACGGAGTACGGGCCGTACGTACACAGGAGAATGAAACATGACTGAATTGACAGTGGACGAGCTACATGTTAGAGTACAAGACCTCGAGATGGTCTACAAAAGTCATCAGGAGCACTTGGCGGACGACGCGAAAGTCATAGACAGTCTCCGGCAGAAGGTAAAAGCTCTCGAACGCCAGGTGGCAAATGAGAAACACATCAATGATGTGCTATCTAGGCAGTATGCTAAAAAGTCTGAAGAAGTACAGCATATTGCAGCAATTATGCCCTGCACTGTTGTGCAGCCATACAGGGAACTAGTAGAAAATGTTAAGGCGCTTATAAACTCACATGAAGAGCTCCGCCAAACTGCAGTAGAGGCCATAGCTGAGCGCGACATGTGGAAGAACTACGCCTTCGATGGCGACTGCGGC
>Ga0302187_10003139_pt1 | contig 13442 bp, 9 predicted proteins | sample II_Bog_E1_3_FD_202120 | JGI IMG/M metagenome (GOLD analysis project Ga0302187, IMG submission 202120) | Peat permafrost microbial communities from Stordalen Mire near Abisko, Sweden - II_Bog_E1_3 | ecosystem: Environmental > Terrestrial > Soil > Wetlands > Peat | place: Sweden: Abisko, Stordalen...
ATGGGGATAGTCCGAGCCATTTCATGAAAGAGATTTGGAAATAATCGACACGGAGCGACGGGAATGAGCGTTTTAATTTTTACTGATTTTCACCGCCGAGACGCCGAGAAAACCGATCTGGGCTTTCTCATCGGACCAAAAACTTCTCGGCGCTCTCTGCGTCTCGGCGGTGAACAAGACTTCCCAATTCCAACTGAGAAACCTACGCCGCCACCCCAGCCATGCGCCGCGCCTCAAACCCATCCAGCACGTTCCACAAAGCCTTTGCCGCCGTCTCCGCCGCCACCAGCGCCCTTTCCGCAGTCTCCGGATTGGCTTTCACCCGCTTCTCCAGCTGTTTGCGCCACACCTGCGAGTGGTACACGTCGGCCGTGGCATGCAAAGTGAAATAGCCGCGCGTCTTCTCATTGGCCCCATAAATCTCGCGCAGTCCGCGATCCTTTTCTTGCGCCACGCGCGGCACTTGCGATTCGTACGCATAAAAAGCCGCCAGCGCCTCTTCCGGAGTACCTTCCCCCGCCACACGCTGGAAACACGAAATCAGTTTGCGCACTTCTCCAACCGGCCGCCGTTTCGGAGCGCGGTTTCCACCCATGCCTTCCACAAAATCGAGCCACAGTTCAGAGTGCGATCGCTCCGGCTCCCCGAACGAATCTTCTCCGCCCTTTTCATCGTTCATATTGGCGAGAACCGCGCGCCGCAACTCGCCCTCCTCCAATCGGACGCCTAACTGCGCCAGATAGCCGGGAAACGCCTCCACGTGCGGATAGTAACCCTCGGCGTAGGCGCGAAGATCGTCGCGCGTCAGCTCGCCCGCCGACCAGGCTTTATAAAATGGATGACAGAGCAAGTCGTATGAATGAATGCGTTGGTCCAGCAGAGACAAGAATTCCTTTGTTTCCATGATTTTCCTCCCCAGATTTACCCCGATGACCCTCCACTATACCGTCGCGCTCGCAGGATCACAAGCAGCTCGTTCGCCGCCTCTGCCGCGCGATCCAGCCTCTAGGTGATAAAATCCCACAATGGCTAAAACACTTGTTGAAACCGTGGTCCACCAGCTGCACCAGGAGCGTTCGCGCTTGGAGAACGAACTCCATCGCATCACCGCTGCTCTAACCACCTTCGGAAAAGTCTTCGCCCAGGGCGGCAAGGCAAAGCCAGTCAAGGCTCGCAAGAAATCGACAATTTCCGCCGCCGGACGCAAGCGCATCGCCGCCGCCCAGAAAGCGCGCTGGGCCAAAGTTCGGGCAGCCAAAAAACAAAAATAGCGGACGCCGATTTTCCGCCATTTTCCGCGCAAGCAGAACCAAAGCGGAAAATCGGATCTCTCAGCCCTAACCCGGCACCCCCCGCAGCACTCCCGCCACAAACTCCGCAAACGTCCGGACGTCATCCTCGGTCGTGTCGAACGAGCACATCCACCGCACCACCGACTCCTCCTCGCTCCACACATAAAAGAAATACCGCTCTTGGATCTTCCGGATCGCTTCCCGTGGAATCTGCGCAAACACACCATTCGCCTCCACCGGATACACAATCCTCGCCCGCGGAATCTTCTTGATCTCCTGCTCCAGCAGTCGCGCCATCCCATTCGCGTGCTCCGCATTCCGCCGCCAGAGATCGTTCGTCAGCAGCGCCTCCATCTGCGCCGACATGTACCGCATCTTCGACGCCAGTTGCATCCCCTGCTTGCGCACAAACATGAAATTCTCGGTCAGCTCCGGACGAAAGAACACCACCGCCTCCACGCCCATCAGCCCGTTCTTCGTTCCGCCAAACGAAAGCACATCCACTCCCAGATCCCGCGTCGCCTGCCGCAGAGTCAGTTTCTGCGCAGCGGCCGCATTCGAAATCCGCGCCCCGTCCATGTGCAGGAACATCTTCCGCTCATGCGCAAACCGCGCCAGGGCTTCGACCTCCGCTGGCCTGTACACCGACCCCATCTCGGTCGATTGCGTAATGGAAATCACCCGCGGCTGCACGTGATGCTGATCGCCAATTCCGTGATACGCATGCGCCACCGTGTCCAGAGTCAATTTCCCGCCCGGTGCCGGCAGTGGCACCAGTTTGCATCCCGTAAATTTTTCCGGCGCGCCGCATTCGTCAACGTAGATATGCGAAAACTCCGGGCACAGCACAGCGTGAAACGGACGCGTCAGCGCCTGCAAACTCAGTACATTCGCCGCCGTCCCGTTGAAAACAAAGAACACCGCCACATCGGCCCCGAACTCCTCGCGAAATTTTCCCACCGCCGCTTCCGTGTGCGGATCGTCTCCATACCCCACGCAATGCCCGTCGTTGGCTCGCCGCAGCGCCTCCATCACCTCGAGATGCACCACCGCATTGTTGTCGCTGGCAAAGCTCCGGCTCGGTTTCATGTCCAACAATCTAGCAGAAGTGAAAATTGTTCGGAGCCTCCCGCCCTTGCCATGAATCTATAGGGATGATCCAATATTTGCCTGGACCAAATGCCAGCGAACGCCGGCGCCTTTAAATGACTATGCCTCGAATCGTCGCAAGAACGTCGCTCCTGATTCCGCCCGCCACGCTGGTAGCCGCGCTTCTGTTCTCGACCGCCTGCGGCAAGGGCGATGAGGCCAAAGCCGCCCCGCCACAGGCCCAAGCCATGCCCGTCAAAGTGCAAACCGCGAAGACTCAAAGGGTCGACGACACCACCGACTACGTCGCTACCCTGAAGTCCCGCGACTCCGCCGTGGTCATGCCGCAGGTCGAAGGCGTCATTACACAAATCTTCGTCCACTCCGGCGAACAGGTTTCCGACGGCGCGCCCCTGATGCAGATCGATCCCGCCAAGCAGCAGGCCACCGTCCAAAGCCAGGAAAGCGCCACCGCCGCCCAACTTGCCCAGGTCAAGTGGGCGCAGCAGAATTACGAGCGCGTCAGCGGACTCTCTGCCGCCGGCGTAGTCAGCAAGCAGGATCTCGACCAGGCCCGTGCCACCCTCGATGCCGCCCAAGCCCAACTGCAATCGCTGGGCGCTCAGGTCAACGAGCAGCAGGTCCAGTTGCATTACTACAAAGTGGTCGCGCCCCGCGCCGGCATCGTAGGAGACATTCCCGTCCGCGTCGGCGATCGCGTGGTGACCACCACCCAGCTCGCGACCGTCGACCGGCCCGGCAGCCTCGAAGCCTACATCTACATCCCCATCGAAAAGTCTGCTGAGCTCAAAATAAACCTGCCCGTGGAGATCGTCGACGCCGCCGGGAGCCCTCTTGCCACCAGCCGCGTCACCTTTATCTCGCCGCAGGTGGATAACTCGACGCAAACCGTCCTCGTGAAAGCCACGATCGCCAACTCCAAAGACAGTCTCCGCACCGCTCAGTTCATTCGCGCGCGCGTGGTCTGGGGCAGCCAGGAAAAGCCCATGGTCCCAGTCGTAGCCGTATCCCGAATCGGAGGCCTCTACTTCGCATTTGTCGCCGAGCCCGACCAGAAAGGTGGATACGTGGTCCACCAGAAGCCGCTCCAGATCGGCCAGATCGTGGGCAACGACTATGTAGTCCTCGATGGCGTAAAGCCCGGAGACAAAGTAGTGGTTTCCGGCACCCAATATCTGATCGACGGCGTACCTGTGGTTCCGCAGGAAAGCAGCAGCTGAATACTTCAAAGAAAAGTTCTCGAAACCAGCTCAGACAAATGACAATCAGTAGCCGCTAAGAACGAGAACTGAGAACTGACAACCGGGAACTGAGAACTGTTTTCGAATGGTCGACTTTTTTATTCATCGCCCCGTATTCTCTACCGTCTGCGCCCTGCTGATCATTCTCGCAGGCGCCGTCTGCATCCCCACGCTTCCCATCGCGCAATTTCCCGATCTCGCGCCGCCGCAAGTCGGCGTCACGGCCGTCTATACCGGAGCCAGCGCCCAGACCGTCGAATCCGCTGTTACCACCCCCCTCGAGCAGCAAATCAACGGCGCTGAGGGCATGAAGTACATCACCTCCTCCAGCACCAACGATGGCGTCAGCACCGTCACCGCCACTTTCGACCTCAGCCGCGATCCCGACCTCGCTACGGTTGACATCGAGAACCGCGTCAACACTGCTTCCGGAAGGCTCCCCGCCGCCGTCAAGCAAGTCGGAATCACCGTCGCCAAGACCTCGCAAAATTTCGTCTTCGGCGGCGCGGTCTTTTCGCCCGACCAGCGCTACTCCACCCTCTTCATCAGCAACTATCTTGACGTTTATGTTCGCGACACCCTGAAGCGCGTTCCCGGCGTGGCCGACGTCCTCATCTTCGGCGAACGAAAATATTCCATGCGCCTCTGGCTCGATCCCGTCCGCATGGCCGGCCGCTCCCTCACCGCCGACGATGTGGTAGCTGCTCTCGGCGAGCAGAACGTCGAAGTCGCCGCCGGACAAGTCGGAGCCCAGCCCGCCATGCCCGGCCAGAATTTCCAGATCAGCGTTCGCGCCGTCGGCCGCCTTTCCGAACCCGCTCAGTTCGATGACATCATCCTCAAAAGCAATGCCGATGGCACGCTGGTTCGCCTGAAAGATGTCGGCCACTCCGAACTCGGCGCCGAAGACTATACCAACGACCTCGATTACAACGGGCGCGAAGCGGTCGGTATCGCGGTCACTCAGCTTTCCACCGCCAACGCGCTCGACGTTCACCAAAAGTGCGTCGCCGAACTCGACCGCCTGGCCAAGCGCTTTCCGCCCGGCATGAAATATGAGATCGCCTTCGACACCACCGACGCCGTCGGAGAATCCATCCGCGACGTGGTCTCGACCCTGGGCACCGCCATCTTTCTCGTCATCCTTGTCATCTTCGTTTTCCTCGAGGACTGGCGTTCCACCATCATTCCCGCCGTCACCATCCCGGTCTCGCTCATCGGAACGTTCGCCTTCGTTAAGCTGCTGGGCTTCTCCATCAACACGCTCACGCTGTTCGGCATCACCCTGGCCACCGGCCTGGTCGTCGACGACGCCATCGTCGTCATCGAAAACATCGAGCGCCATTTGCAGGAAGGCGAGCACAGCCCCATCAAAGCCGCCTCCGACGCCATGAAGGAAGTCACCGGCGCGGTCATCGCCACGTCGCTGGTGCTCGTCGCCGTCTTCGTGCCGGTCGCCTTTTTTCCCGGAACCACCGGCATTCTCTTCCGCCAGTTCGCCTTGACCATCGCTTTCTCGATCGCCATTTCCGCTTTCAACGCGTTGACTCTGACGCCCGCGCTCTCCGCCCTTCTGCTCGGCCGCCAGCACGGCGAAAAAAATTGGTTCTTCAAGATCGTCGACCGCGTGCTCAGCGCCGTCAATGACGGATATGTGCGCGCCCTCCGCTTCTTCCTGCGTTTCGAGATCGTCGCTCTGATCCTGTTCGCCACCGGTCTCGGTCTCGCCTATTTCGTCTTCACCAAAGTGCCGCAAGGCTTCGTCCCCAACGAAGATCAGGGATACCTCATTGTCGCCATCCAGGCTCCCACCGGAGCCTCGCTCGACTACACCCGCAAAATTGGCCAGCAAGTCTCCGCCATCACCAAGAACATTCCCGAAATCCGCGGCACCTTCGCCATCGCCGGTTTCGGCTTCGGAGGCGCAACCGAAAACGCCGGTCTTGTGTTCTTGCCGCTCCAGCCCTACAGCAAGCGCAAAGGCGAAGAACACACCGCCGCCGCCATCCTTAATCGCTTGCGCGGCCCGCTGTTCGGAATCTCCGGCGCCATTGCCATCCCCTTCGAACCCCCCGCCGTCCAGGGTCTGGGCCAGTTCGGAGGGTTCCAATACGAACTCCTCGATCAGGGCAATCACACCCTCCAGGACCTCGACAAAACCACCCACGAACTGATTCGCGCCGCCGGCGAGCGCAAGGAAAAAGATCTCACCGGACTCTTCAGCACCTATACCGCGAACGATCCGCAGTACGTCGTCACCATCGATCGCGAAAAAACCAAGAGCCTTCACGTCCCGCTCAGCCAGGTCACCGACACCCTCAGCGTCTACATGGGATCGGCGTACATCAACGATTTCGATTTCAACAACCGTTCGTATCGTGTTTATGTCCAGGCCGACAAGCAATTCCGCTCGCACCCGCAGGATATTGGCCAGTACTACGTTCGTTCCGATTCCGGCGCGATGATCCCGCTCGCCAATTTGGTTGCCGTCACCGAGACCGCCGCGCCCCAGGTCATCAACCACTACAATCTTTTCCGTTCGTCGGAAATCAGCGGCTCCGCCGCCGCCGGCTTCAGCTCGGGACAGGCCATCAACGCCATGCAGCAGCTCTCGGCAAAAACCCTGCCACAGGGCTACACCTTCGAATGGTCCGGAATTTCGCTGGAAGAATTAGCCTCGGGATCGACCACGCTCATCCTCTTCGGCTTGGGAACGCTGGTCGTCTATCTGACGCTCTCGGCGCAATACGAAAGCTTCGTGCTCCCCTTCATCATTCTCCTCGCCGTCCCCATGGCTTTGCTCGGAGCGCTCTCCGCCCAATGGATTCGCAGCCAGCAGAACGACGTCTACTGCCAGGTGGGATTAGTCATGCTTGTAGGCTTAGCGTCAAAGAACGCTATCTTGATCGTGGAATTCGCCGAACAGTTGCGCGAGCGCGGCATGACCATCCTCGACGCCGCCGTCGAAGCCGCCCGCATCCGTCTGCGCCCCATCCTCATGACTTCGCTCGCCTTCATCCTCGGCGTAGTCCCCCTGGTCTTCGCCAGCGGCGCCGGAGAAAATGGCCGCCACTCCGTAGGTACCACCGTTTTCGGAGGCATGATCATGAGCACCATCCTTAACCTGTTCTTCATCCCCGTCCTCTACCTGTTGATCGAAGGCTTCCGTGAGCGCCGCCGCAAACCGAAAACCACCTAGGCGGTGCTCGAGCCCAAGACGATCGCATAACCCAGGCGTTTTAAGCCTGATCCGCTAAGTATCGGGCAAGCGTGATGCCGAATACGAAATGGTATGCCGGATAAAGCGGCGCGGTCGCGCCCTCGTCCCCGCCACAAAAAAAGCAACTTCGTGGCGCTTGGCAGCGTCTGAAAGAGTGTGAGGTCGAGTCGATGAAGAAATCAATGCTGGCAGTTTTCGCTCTCTCAATGATGCTCTCGATCACGGCGTCGGCCAGTCCCGCTACTCAGGACAACCAATCCGCTGGCCTACTGCCTCAAAAGAGCTATGAACGCGTCGTCAAGGAAGTCCGTCATGAACTCGTGATGCTTCCGTACTACGGCGTATTCGACAACCTCTCCTACAAGGTCGACCCCGATGGCACCGTGACCTTGTTCGGCCAGGTCGCGCGCCCCACGCTCAAGTCCGACGCCGAAAACGTGGTCAAGCACATTGAAGGTGTCGAGAAAGTCGTCAACAACATCGAGGTCCTGCCCACCTCCATCAACGACGACCACATCCGCCGCGATGCCTACCGCGCCATCTTTCGCAACTCGGTCCTGAGCCAATACCAGATGCGGGCCGTCCCTCCTATTCACATCATCGTCAACAATGGACACATCACCCTCGAAGGCGTGGTCGCCCGCGCCATGGATAAACAGGTCGCAGGCATGCAGGCCAACCGCGTTCCCGGAGTATTCTCCGTGACTAACAACCTCGTGGTAGAAGAGCAGGAGAAGAAGGACGACAAGAAAAAGTAATTCTTGCCAGTAAGCGGAAGGCCTAAATCTAAGTTGTCATCCTGAGCGAAGCGAAGGACCGGTGGAATCTGCGGTGAGGCTTTATTCGCCCCGATTCTGCCCGTCCGGATGTTCCCCCGCGCGACTCTGTGCACCCCTGTGGTCAAGGCTCGCGTTAGCGTCTGCAAATGACCCTGCGTCAATCTACAATCGCTTATGCCTCCAGCCGACGCTTTCGGCGAAATCGACCGCGCCGCCCGCCTCCTGCGCGCTGGACGCCTCGTCGCCTTCCCCACCGAAACCGTCTACGGATTGGGCGCCAACGCCCTCGACGCCGAAGCCGTAGCCCGAATCTACGCCGTCAAACGCAGACCCCCCACCAGTCCGCTCATCGTCCACGTCGCCTCGATAGAAATGGCGCAGTCGTTAGCAACGAACTGGCCGCGAAACGCGGATCTCCTGGCGACGAAATTCTGGCCCGGACCGCTGACCCTGGTGCTAACCAAGTCTCGCGTAGGGGCAGACGCATTCGGCCGGCCGGCTGAGCAAAGCGAGTCGCCGCGTCTGTTGGGAAATGTCCCCGACATAGTCACCGCCGGCCTGTCCACCGTCGCCGTGCGTATGCCCGCTCATCCCATCGCCCAAGCCCTCATCCGCGCCGCTGGCCTTCCCGTTGCCGCCCCCAGCGCCAACCGCTTCACCGAACTTTCTCCCACCACCGCCGATCATGTCCGCCGCAGCCTCGGCAGCGACGTCGATCTCATTCTCGATGGCGGACCCTGCCAGATCGGCATCGAATCCACCGTCCTCTCGCTCGCCGAAGCTCAGCCCACCCTTCTTCGCCCCGGCATCATTCCACGCACGGCGCTGGAATCAATCATCGGTCCGGTCGCCCTCGCCCAAGACCCTCCAACCGGAGCCCATCCCGCCCCCGGAATGCACGCGCGCCATTACAGCCCACGCACTCCCCTGTTCTTGGCCACAAACGGAAACATTCCCGAACATGGACAGGGCATCTATCTGCAGCACGAGCACGCGCCCAGTCGCACCGGCGGCAACGTAGCCATCCACCAGATGCCCCAATCGGCACCCGATTACGCCGCCGCGCTCTACGAAGTTCTCCACCGGGCCGATGCCGGAAACTACGACTGGATTGCCGTCGACGTCCCTCCCAGCTCACCCGATTGGGACGCCATCCAGGACCGACTGAAACGAGCCGCCTCGAATTCCTAATCCCAAATTCCTATGCCACCGTTTTACAGCCATTACTTCCGTCACTTGGGCTCTTCCGCATAACACGGTGTAATTCCTGAAGGGATGAGGGGATAGTGCGTCTTCGAAAGAACTCGAAGATTTGGGCATGTGCCGTTGTCTGCCTGGTGATCGCACAGGCGGTCGCGTCCGTGCTCTTCGCGAAGTCCTATCGCCTCACCGCCATCACCGGTTGGATTGAATTCGCCCTGATGGTTTCCGCCTCTCTGGCCTTTGCCAGGAACGCCTTCAGCAGCAGTCGCCAGCAACGTCTGGTATGGGCCCTGATGGGCGTCGGCTATGCCATCGAAGCCTGCAGTCAGATTGTCTGGATCCATTGGCAGTTGGTGGTCAAGCAGGCGCCTGCCATGAGTCTCGGCGACGCCGGGATTTATCTCGCCTGGACCGCCCTGATTCTCGCCTTTGCCCTGCGCCCTCACGCCGAGCTCACCACCCAACATCAGCGCCTCGGAACCCTCGACCTGCTCTTGCTTTTGTTATGGGGCCTGTACCTGTACCTGTTCCTCGTCATCCCATGGCAGTACCTCGCCCCCGAGCTCCAGTCCTATGGTCCGGCCTATAAGTATCTTGCGCTGGCGCAGGACATGATTTTGCTTTCCATCGTTCTCCATGGTTGGCTCCGCAGTTCCGGCCGGTGGCGCCATTTTTATGTTCTCCTTACGGTCATCGTCGCCGTCGATACCGTTATGGAATACTTCGTAGATACGCTCTCGGGGGTTGACCTTTATTTCAGCGGCAGTTGGTGTAACTCCTTGGCCGTCGCCGGTCTCGCCGGCATGACCTACGCTGCTCTGATGGTGGATGGTCTGGAGCCCGTCTCTGAGCACGGCGACCCCGTCAGCGAACGATACTGGCGGTGGGCGTCGCGTCTCGCCGCGCCCACCACCCTGTTCCTGCCCGTGCTGGCCGCCTGGTCGTTCCTCGACCACAGTCTGCCAGCCTCGGTCTGGAAATTTCGCGTTTTGCTGTCACTAGGCGCGATTGTGGTCTTCGGTTTTGTGGGGATTGTCAAACAGGCGCGCCTCGAAAGAGAACTGGCCCATGCCAACGATGAATTGCTGGACGCGTCGCTGACCGATCTGCTTACCGGCGTGCGCAACCGCCGCTTCTTCGCCAATTCCATCCAGGCCGAGGTGCAGCAGGTCCTGCGCTCGTTTGCGGCCAACGCAGCCCCCGACCTTCACAATCGCGATCTGGTTTTCTATTTGATCGATATCGACCACTTCAAGCGGGTCAATGACCAGTTCGGACACAAGATCGGCGATCAGGTCCTAGTGGAGGTGGCGCGCCGAATCAACTCCGCGGCCCGTCTCTCCGATGCCGTGGTCCGATGGGGCGGCGAGGAATTCCTCCTGCTCTCGCGCTGCACCAACCGCGAAGAAGCCCACATCGTCGCCAAGCGCGTGCTCGATGTGGTCGGAACCAGACCCCACCGCGTGGAAGGCAGCGGGGAGGAGATGCGCATAACCTGTTCCATCGGCTGGGCCGTTTTCCCCTGGATGGAAACCGACCCCAAGCTCGTCCCCTACGATCAGGTTGTCACGTTAGCCGACTATGCGCTCTACCAGGCCAAGGGTTCGGGAAGAAACCGCGCCGTGGGTCTTTTGCCCGAGGGCAAGACCGTCCGCGGTGGAACCGTCGCCCCCGCCATCTTCATTAACGGGATCCCATCCTCCCCGGTTACAACCCTGGGCCCGCAAATCGGAGAAATATCCGCCCCCAGCTCAAGTACCCCAGCCAAAACCGCCGCCGCCTCGGCCACCAGCTAACCGACTCACCGGAAGCCTACTCGTTCCCGTTCGTCCTCCGGCCAGTTAAAGCAGTCCATACGCCACCACGCTGTTCAACGTCCCCACATACACTTTGCCATTCGCCACCACCAGATTCGCAAAGTGCGGAATCGCCGAAAGGTCATCCCGATGATCGGCAGCCTCGCCGCTCCCATAGAGTTTCACCAGTGTGTTCGCGTTAAAAGCGCTCAGAGCTCCCCCGGTGAGCTGCCACAAAACACCCGCGGTTGTTCCATTCGCGGAGATCACCGGCGAATGTCCCGAGTCCACCTTCTGCGATTGTGCGAACGGCTTGGTCGCCAGCGCTCCATCCGCGAACGCCAGCGCCGCAATCGGCGCTCCTGTGGCCGAAGTATAGATTGCGTTGTTCCAGTAAACCAGCGCTCCCCCTTCGGGCGCGAATGCCGTCAATTCTTGCACGATCTGCGTGTCCGTCTTGGTGCACGTGGCGCAGAAATGTCCTAGGTTGTCCTGGTCCAGAATGTAGATCGTCCCTTCCTTGCCCACCGCCGCCAATAAATTCGGATACTTCCCCGTCTGTACCGGCAGCACCAGTAACGGTTCGCTCAGATCCAGATCGTGGTCGTCCAGATACTTCTCGTTGAACGGCGTAAACCAGTCCGCCAGTTGCAGCGCGTTGCCCGACTGCGACAGCTTGAATACCGACTGTCCGAACTCGATTCCCGCCTCGAAGGGTCCATCCGCCGTCGCTCCATAGATGTTGCCGGCGCTGTCCGCCGAAAGCCCTCCGCCGCGCATCCATACCGCCGCCGCCGAGGAACCGGGTTCGTCGTCAAACGCTCCCGCCGGTTGCAGCGTCGTCGCGTCGTACGCCATCACCCATCCCTTTTCCAATCCGCCCCGAACCCCGTTCGATCCAAAAGCGACGTACACATAGCCATTTTCCAGCAGCAGCGCTGGACGGTTGACCTGCATCATGTCCGCGAAAACGTAGTCCTTGCCTCCATACTCGTAGCTCGCCGTGATCACAACGGGGCTGCCCGTTTTCTCCATGCCTGTCGTGATATCCAACGCATGCAGCCGATGGACAAATTTCGATTTCTCATACGTCTTCGCCACCACATAAAGCGTTCCCGCTACCTGATCGATAACCGGCGTCGAAACGATCCCCACTTCCGTCCATCCCGTGACCCCGCCCGCTCCCTGCAGCTTGATCGGAACCGCCGTCGCGCCATTGATCAGGAAGGTGGTGTGCCACAGCGGTTTCGCGTTGCTCCCCGTGGCGCCGTCCGCGTCAAACGCGTAAACACTGTCATTCATCGTCGGCACATACACAACGTTATGGACACCCAGTTTCGGAATCGTCACTTGCGGCAGATACAGCGCTTGCCCAATCACCTGCCCATCCACCGGCTGCGTAAAGAGCTTTCCAAACTGCGTCTTATTTACGTTCTGCGGCGTCAGAATCGTTTCGTTCGGATTTGCCCCCGAACGCGAGTTGTCGTAATGCCACGTCGTAACCGGAGTCTGCGCCCGGCCGGACGTCATCCCGGCCAGAACAAGCAAAGCGCAAACCGCCAGCGCCCGAGCGCGCAATATCGCAGCTATCATGGGATCCTCCAAAGGACGGGTTCGACACAACGGTCTAGGAACGCCTGGGGCTCAGGCTGCGCTACCAGACGACCTAGCCGCAGCAGAAGGCGTGACCGAATTGAAACAAGGATACTGTCCAATCCCGGCCGCGGTCAAACTCGGTGAGTCTTGCGGCTCCATCCAGCGGCTTCTACGCTTACGGAAAAACTCCGATTCGCGCCGGTGTTGGGAAGGGTACGATTCCTCCCCCCTGGCTGCGGTCTTTCAAAGTCAAAGACTTAGCGGTGGTGATTTTCCAGGTCTTTGAAAATAAATGGTTTGTATGTAAAGTATTTATAAATCAAGGCTTTAGCGGCCTCTGCGCTCGAACCTCTGCAATCTGACCTCTAACCTCGCGCGTCTCCCGGCACCCGCACCCGGATCGTGTGCGGAACCGCCCTCAGTTTCGCCAGCAACCCCTCGTCGCAATCCCGATTGATGTCGTAAATCGCGTATCCCAGAGGCCCGCGCGTGTCCAGCACCTGCCGCTCAATATTGATTTCCTGATCGGCCAGAATGTCGTTGATCGCCCGCAGGATTCCCGGCACATTGTGGTGCATGTGCGTCAGCCGGTGCGATCCCGGCTCGTAGTCGAGATGGCACTGCGGCAGGTTCACGCTCAGCTGCGAATTTCCGCTCTTGAAATAATCGACCATTCGCGCCGAAACAAACTGCCCGATATTCTGCTGCGCCTCTTCCGTGCTCCCGCCGATATGGGGAGTCAAGATCACATTGGCCAGCCCGCGCAGCGGACTGACAAACGCGCCGCCGCTTTCCGGTTCCTGCGGAAACACATCCACCGCCGCTCCCGCCAGCTTGCCGCTTTTCAAGTGCCGGGCCAGCGCTGCGTGATCCACCACGAATCCGCGGCTTAGATTGATCAGGCAGGCGCCATCCTTAATGGCGCGGAACTCATCTTCGCTGAATAAATCCTGATTCTGCGTCTTCCCATCGACATGCAAGGTGATCACGTCCGAAATTTCCAGCAACTCCCGGAAGTTCACCGGCCGGGCATTGCCCCGCGCCAGCACATGCGCCACATCGTGGAACACCACCCGCATGCCCATCGCCTCGGCCAGATCCGATACCTGCGATCCAATCTTGCCGTATCCCACAATCCCCAGCGTCTGTCCGCGCACCTCGTGCGAGCCCGCCGCCGATTTATTCCAGACTCCGCCGTGCAGCTG
>Ga0302187_10003155_pt1 | contig 13412 bp, 7 predicted proteins | sample II_Bog_E1_3_FD_202120 | JGI IMG/M metagenome (GOLD analysis project Ga0302187, IMG submission 202120) | Peat permafrost microbial communities from Stordalen Mire near Abisko, Sweden - II_Bog_E1_3 | ecosystem: Environmental > Terrestrial > Soil > Wetlands > Peat | place: Sweden: Abisko, Stordalen...
CGGCCAGCTTTCAACGCGCCGTTGGACTTCTTGCTTTGTAACAGGGCACGGCTTCAGCCGGGCCACAACAGCAACAAAAATAAAGGGTCGGGCTTCAGCCCCTGCACGCCATCTCCTTGCCATAAAAGCCGCGCATCGCCTCTTCCTGCGGCCTGTTTCTCCCCTGAACAGACGCATATTTCCGAATGAAAAGACAGCAGGGGCTGAAGCCCCTCTCTCATTCCACTGCAATCGGCCCGACTAAAGTCGTGCCCTGTTACAAAACCTTGCCCGTTCGTCCCTTGGGCAGCGGTGCCGGAGCTAACTTGATATTCATCTTCGCGATAAAACCTGCGAAATGGATGGGCATAGCGCTTCTATTTGTGGGCAGGATCAATACTTGGGGTTCGGTGGTTCACAACCTGAGGGCTGAAAGATCGAGATTTGGGTTCGCGACGGCACGCGATTTCTGGAGGAACACACGTGTGCGAGTCGCCACAGGCGGTTGGGACGGGTAGATTCCACGGCTCCCGACAGAGCCTTCTTTTCAGGGATGGAACAATTTCAAAAAATAGAATTTTGCCTTGTTTAAAGGATTGGTAACGAAACCAATGGATTGTGGAGTCTATCAAGTTGCCCTGAATTAAGGCAGATAGAAGCAATCTGCGCCTATCTCAGAGCAAATTTTCGCTTGACACTGTTCTTTTCAGGTTGCTAGCTTCCATTTCGCGGGAGAGTAAAAGAGAAATCCACGCCAGACATAATTGCACGCGCGCCGGTATGCGAACACCCCCAATCGGCAGAGCGCGGCATTGTGTGTGGGGTGGATTTTTTGTTTTATCAAGTATTCATCAAGCTCGCATAAGAATGGTTTGAATTGGAGGCAGTATGCAAATGGCAAGTTGGTTTACCAGCCGGAAGGTAAAGGGAAGCAGCGGGCGTCAATCGCTTTGGATGCTTCTTGTGCTGGCCCTGTATCTGGCAATCCCCACCACGAAACTTCATGCGCAGTACGATACAGGCAGCGTGCTTGGCGAAATTCACGATGCTACGGGAGCTGTACTTCCGGGCACAACTGTAACCGCGGTCAACAAGGACACGGGAGTCAGCTCGAGCGCGGTTACCGGCGACGCCGGGCAGTACGAAATTCCATCCCTGCACACTGGCAAGTACAAGATCACGGCCACCCATGCGGGCTTCGGCACGGCGATCGCGGACAACATGACGGTATCGGTCGGCGTTCGCCAACGCATTGACCTGACGCTGCAGATTGGCCAGGCGAGCGCGACGACGATCGAAGTTTCCGACGTTGCGTTGCAGCTGGAGACCGAATCGAGCGAACGCGGCGAAACGGTGACGGGCTACCAGACCGAGGCCTTCCCGCTGGTGGGCCGCAACTACTCTGACCTGCTGGGTCTGGTGGTGGGCGCGCGCCAGGCTCCAACGGCCGCCACGACCAGCTCAGTGAGCAGCTTGCTCCGCCAGGGCGCGTACAACGTCAACGGCCAGCGCAGCATGTTCAACAACTTTCTGCTGGACGGCATGGACAACAACGCCTACGGCGAAAGCAACCAGGGCTTCGACAACCAGATCATCTCTGTCCCGCCGGATTCGGTGGCCCAGTGGAACGTGGTGACCAACAACGAAAACGCCGAGTACGGACGCGCTTCGGGCGCGACCATCAACGTGGCTTCTGCCAACGGCACCAATCGGTTCCACAGCACGCTGTATGAGTTTGTGCGCAACACAGACTTCAACGCGGACGGCTTCTTCAAGCCGACGCTGGTCTCGAACACGGGATCGTCAGTGCCCTTCCAGAAGCCGATTCTGCATCGCAACCAGTTCGGCCTGAACTTTGGCGGACCGATCATCAAGGACAAGCTGTTTTACTTCGTTGACTACGAAGGTCTGCGCGCGACGTTGAGCCCGCTCTACACGCTGACGCTGCCGACGCAGAACGAGCTGAACGGCATCCTTGTGGTACCGGTGAAGAACCCGCTGACCGGCGTCACCTACGCGGCCGGCACGGCGATTCCTTCAACGGCGATCAACTCTCTGTCGTCTTCGATCGTCACGTATTTCAAGACCTTTGCCACCCAGTTGCCGACCGCCGGTCTGTCGTCCAGCGGCTTGGCCACCAACGACTACGCCAAGGAAGTTCCGTTCACCGATAAGTTCGACAAGGGCGACCTTCGCCTGGACTATCATCAGGACGCGAACAACTCCTGGTTCCTGCGCGTGAGCGACCGCAAGGAGACGGGCGTCAACAATCCGACGATTCCGTTGCCCCTCGACGGGCAGACCAACGGCACCATCCGCGTATTGGACCAGCAGATTGCGCTGGGTTACACGCGGCTGATCGGCACCAACAAGGTGCTCGATGCACGTCTTGGCCTGTCGCGGACCAAGGCTGGCAAGTACACGCTTTCTATTGGCGACAATGCCTTCACGATTCCCGGATTGCCCAGCAACCCGGTCGTGGCCGGCGGCCTGCCATCGGTGGGCATCACTGGCTTTACCGGATTCGGACGCCAGTCAACGAACCCGCAGTGGCAGAATCCGGCGGTGATGGACCCGAAGGTGAACTTCACCTGGCTGCGCGGCAAGCATTCGCTGAAGTTCGGCTACGAGTACGAACACATCTGGATGGCTGTCAACGACAACAACCCACTCTACGGCTCCTACACCTATGGCGGCGGCTACAGCGCGTCAGGCTCGACGGTGTCTGACACGTACTGGGCCGACTTCCTGTTCGGCCTGACCAGCAGCTATCAGCTGGCTAACTACTTTGTGGTTCACCTGCGCCAGACCATGGACAGCGCCTACGCACAGGACGATTGGAAGGTTACGCCGACGCTGACGGTGAACGTGGGCGTGCGCTGGGAGTATGGCTCGCCTTACTCTGAGCAGCATAACTACATTTCAAACTTCGATCCGGGTTCGCAGACGGTGCTGACGACTTCTCCGGGAGCCACTGCGGGCAACGGCATTACGCCGGTGAGCGCAGGCGGCGTGTACGGCAAGACGCTGGTCAATCCAGACCTGGCGGATTGGTCACCACGCATTGGTTTTGCCTACAACGTGCTTCCGAAGACGGTGGTTCGCGGCGGCTTCGGCACCGGGTACATTCACTACACGCGCGCCGGCTCGGGCGACATCTTGGGCATCAACGCTCCGCAGGCGCAATTTGCCTCGGTGAACCAGAACAACCTGAAGCCCTCGCTGACCAACCATTGCTCAACGCCACTGCCGGCGCAGATCATCACGCCCGGCTCTACGACGCAGAGCTGCTACGCCACCGCAGAGCAGGGTTTCCCGTCGGGACTGGTTACGACCTTCAACTCCGCCACTGACAACATTACGTGGATCAACAAGAACAAGAAGGACAGCTACGTAGAGAACGCCTTCCTGAGCGTGCAGCAGCAGTTGACCAAGAACACGCTGCTGGACGTGGCCTACGTCTTCAATCACGGCCTGAAGCTGGAAGGCTTCATCAACGGCAACCAGGAGAATCCGTCGAATGGTTTTGCCCGGCCGTATACAAGCTGGCCCAGCGACATCACCGAGGCGCTGAACGAGTTCTACTCGAACTTCAATGCGCTGCAGGTGAAGTACGAACAGCGTTTCGTAGGCGGTCTGACGCTGTTGAACTCGTTCACGTGGGAGCACTCACTGGATAACGCCTCGGCCTCACTGGAAGGCAATACGCCCTCGCCGCAGGACGGCAACAACATCAAGGCCGACTACGGCGAGTCAGACTACAACCTGCCCGTGGCCAACGTTACCAGCCTTGTGTACGAAGTGCCGGTAGGCCGCGGCCATCGCTTCCTTTCGACCGCCAACCCGGCGTTGAACGCCATTCTGGGCGACTGGCAGGTGAGCGCGATCAACACCCTACAGGCCGGCACGCCGTTCAACCTCACGTACACGCCCAATGGTTCGCAGGCGGTTTCTCCGCAGATTTCTGCCACCTATCGCGGCGCCAACGAATACCGGCCGTATCGGGTTCCCGGTGTGCCGGTCACACAGGGACGGTCTTCCCGCGCGGCCAACACCGGCTACGTGAACTATGTGAACTTCAACGCATTTGTACTGCAACCCGTAAAGGACGCAGCCGGAAACGTACTGAGCCCCTTCGGCACAGCTTCGCGCAACCCCGGACGCACACCGGCCTTCTACGAGACCGACTTCGACATGGTGAAGAAGTTCAACACACCACTGAAGGATGCGAAGATCGAGTTCCGCGCCGAAGCCTACAACCTGTTCAACCACACCAACCTCTACCTGCCGGGCACCATCAGCGGCACGCAGGGCACAACCACTTCGACGCTATCGACCGGCGCCACGGCGACGCTGGGCCAGATCACGGGCGGCGTTCCTACTGGCGGCGGCCAGATCACCAGCACCTTCCAGTCGAGAATTCTGCAGTTCGGCTTGAAGATCATTTACTAGGGTTCATTCAGTACTGTGCCAGCCGCTTAAGCGGCTGGCACGTTTTTTTGTATTCGCGGCACCCACGGCAGGGGGCTGGAATTCCTCGCATCCGAGTTGAGGCGGCATCGATCTAATTCAGATAGACCTCTGACCGCATGATTTCGCACTATTGAGGTTTTAGCTTTCCCACCCATTTCGCGATAAAACCCGCGCAATGGATGGGGCACGGTGCCTCTATTTGAGGGCCAGATCACCAGATCGATAGACGTGTAATCGGCAACTGTTTTGAAGCAGCTATCCATCCCCGACTGCGCAGAAGAAAGTTCAAACAATGACAACGAGACAGACGCTCCTCGACGAGATTGGCCAGCAACAGCAAACTTGGGATTTTCTGGTGATCGGCGGCGGCGCTACCGGCTTGGGAACCGCGGTTGAAGCGGCATCGCGCGGCTATCGCACGCTGCTCATCGAGCGATTCGACTTTGCCAAAGGGACATCGAGCCGAAGCACCAAGCTCGTCCATGGCGGGGTTCGCTATCTGGAGCAGATGAATATACAGCTTGTTCTGGACGCATTGCAGGAGCGCGGCCATATGCTGCGCAATGCGCCGCACCTGGTGCATGACCTCTCGTTTGTGGTTCCGGCGTACAGCTACGCCTCGCTTCCCTACTACGGATTCGGGCTCAAGGTGTATGAGTGGCTCTCCGGCAAGCTGTCGTTTGGCCGCTCGGAGCTGCTCTCCGCCTCGGCAACGCTTGATAAGCTGCCTGGGATCGTAGCAAAGGGATTGCGCGGAGGCATTCTCTATCACGATGGACAGTTCGACGACGCTCGCTATGCGATGACCCTGCTGCGCACACTCGAAGATTTGGGTGGAGTTGCGGTGAACTATGTGGAAGCTACGGGGTTGATCGAGGAGAACGGCAAGGTGGCCGGCATCCATGCCGTGGACCGGGAAACGGATGCGCGCTTCGAGTTGAAGGCGCGCGTGGTCGTCAATGCCGGGGGCGTTTTTGCCGAGCAGATTGCGGACCTACAGGGCGGCACGAACGAGACTCTGCTTTCCGTGAGCCAGGGCACGCACTTTGTCTTGCCGAAATCGTTTTTGCCGGGCAACGACGCACTGATGATTCCGAAGACGGCGGATGGGCGGGTGCTGTTCGCCATCCCATGGCACGGAGCCACGATTGTGGGCACGACCGATGTGGCTGTGGGCGGACCGGTTGTGGAGCCGCGGCCACTGGCTGAAGAAAAGCAGTTCCTGCTCGAACATATCGAGCGCTACTTCGGGCGCAGGCCAAAGCCTGAGGAGATTCTGAGCGTTTGGTCAGGGCTGCGTCCGCTGGTGCGCAAGGCGGGAACGGCAACGTCGAAGCTCTCACGCGATCACACGATTCTGATTGCGCCGTCGGGACTGGTGACCGTGACAGGCGGCAAGTGGACGACCTACCGGCGCATGGGCCAGGATACTGTTGACCGCGCCATTGGCGCTGCCAGGCTGCCCGCCAGCCGGAGCCGGACACGGGAGATGCCGCTGCACGGGGCTGACGTTACCACCGCGAAGCCGGAGAGCGAGTGGGAGCGCGTGTACGGCTCAGACCTTGCGGCTCTGCAGGCGCTGAGCGGCGAGGATCGCTGGCTGGATGCGCCGATTCATCCGCGGCTGCCGTTCCTGATGCGCGAGGTGGTGTGGGCGGCGCGGCACGAGATGGCGCGCACCACTGAGGACGTGCTGGCCCGGCGCACGCGCGCACTCTTCCTGGATGCGCGGGCGGCAATCGAAGCGGCTCCGGCAGTGGCACGACTGCTGGGCAAGGAGTTGCACCGTTCCCAGACATGGATCGAACGCGACATTGAAACCTTCACGGCACTTGCCAAAGGCTATCTCTACGAACAAGACTAGAGAGTCAACCATCAGGCTGCTTGCGCGCAGAGACCATTGAGAGAGATCGCCGCACACGTCTGCCTATCGATCAACCTTAACCTTGCAGTTTTGTGAGGCTTTCTGTGTCCTGGAATCTTTCTTTTCTCAAGCCCGCTCCGCATATTGCCCGGCTCCCTGACGCCGAAATCAAGAAGGTCTATCCACGGTTACGCTGGCAGATTCTCGAATCTACCTTCATCGGCTACGCAGTTTTCTATCTGGTGCGGAACAATCTGCCGGTGGTGTCGAAGGAAATTGCTCAATCGATGCACTACAGCAAGGGGCAGATAGGCGATCTGCTGGCTGTCACGGCCTTGTCGTACGGGTTGGGCAAGTTCCTGATGGGCGCATGGTCCGACAGGAGCAATCCGCGCTACTTTATGCCGCTTGGCCTGCTGCTGACGGCGGCTTGCAACTTTGCTTTTGCCGGCGTGAGCAACTACTCAATGCACCTGTTTCTGTGGGGCCTGAACGGGCTGGCGCAGAGTATGGGCTGGGCCCCGTGCGGCCGCTCGCTGGGGCATTGGTACAGCATTGGCGAGCGCGGCACCAAGTTTGCTTTCTGGAATGTGGCGCAGAACGTGGGCGGAGGCATTACCGGCCTGGTGGTTGCCTACAGCACGCAGATGTTCGGCTGGAGATCCGCGTTTTATGTGCCGGGCGTTCTGGCGGTGCTGTGCGCCATTTACCTGCTGTGGCGATTGCGCGATACGCCGCAGTCCGTGGGCCTGCCTCCGATCGAGGAGTATCGCAACGACTACCCGGCCGGCAGCAATTGCGACAGCGAAAAGGAGCTGGACACCCGCGACCTGTTCGTTAACTACATTCTCAAGAATCGCTTTGTGTGGCTGTTTGCCGGCGCGAATTTTTTCACCTACATTGCCCGCTACAGCATGTTGGACTGGGGTCCGACGTATCTGAAGGAAGTGAAGCACGCGAGCCTGGGCGAAGGCGGATTCAGCACCGCGGCTATCGAGTTTTCAGCCATCTTCAGCAGCATTCTGGTGGGCTGGCTGAGCGACAAGCTGGGCGGCAGGCGCGGCATGATCAGCATGTTGTGCATGATTCCCGTGCTGTTGGCCTATGCTGGCATCGTTTATCTGCCCGGAGACAGGCTGTGGGTGGATATGGTGATGTTTGGGGCGATCGGGTTTTTCGTCTATCCGACGGTGCTTTTGCTGGTGGTGAGCGCTTTGGACTTTACCTCGAAAAAAGCTGTGGGCACGGCAGCCGGATTCATCGGCATGTTCGGCTACCTGGGGCGCGTGGTGGAGGGCAAAGGGATCGGCGTGCTGGCGGAGCTGTATGGATGGAACACGGCACTGGGCGCGGTGATGGTGTGCGTTCTGGCTGGGATTCTGCTGCTTTCGTTGACATGGACGCTGTCTCCGCATGATGGCAAGAAGGCTTGAAATGCGCCTGCACGCGTCCTTGCGTGTGGGATGGGATTGACTTCGGCAGCGGCTTCATACAGACTGAGGCCAGGACCTGGAGCCTGGAGAGAGCCGGAATGGGCAGCAAGAACGGAAGCGAACCAACAGAAACCTCGCATCCTGGCACCGTCCGCATCCCCCTTCGGCAGCCCTCGATCAAGGACATTGCGAGGATTGCGCGGGTTTCGCATCCGACGGTTTCGCGCGCGCTGCAGAACAGCCCTTTGGTCAATCCCAAAACAGCAGAAAAGATCCGCAAGATTGCCCGCGAAGCTGGCTACAAGCCGAGCGCGGTGGCGCGCGGGCTGGTGACGCGGCGTACGCGGACCATCGGCCTGGTGGTGACCACGGTGTCCGACCCGTTCACCTGCGAGGTGGTTACCGGCATTGAGCAGACGGCCAACGACCACGGCTACTGCGTCTATCTGGCCGACTCGAATGCCGACCCGGAGCGCGAAAAGAAGGTGGTGCAGACCTTCGCCGAGCAGCGGGTGGACGGCATTATCGTTACAAGCTCGCGCGTGGGCGCGCTGCACCTGCCGCTGCTGAGCGAGATGATGGTTCCGATTGTTCTGGTGAACGATCAGCACCCGGGCTCGGTGGCGCATTCCGTTTTGATCTGTAACGAAGACGGCACGCGGATGTTGACCGAGCATCTGATCGGGCTGGGACACCGGCGGATTGCTTACATCGGGGACCAGTCGGGCTACCAATCCGACACCGAGCGCATGGTTGGCTACCGGATGGCGCTCGAAGCCGCCGGCATTCCGCTGCACAAGGATCTGGTGGTTCATGGCGATGGAAAACCGGGGGCGGCGCTTTGCGCGATGAACAGCCTGCTCGATCTGCGAGAGCCGCCGACAGCGGTCTGCTGCTATAACGACATGACGGCGCTGGGCACGATGCGCGCCATCCGGATGCGCGGACTGCGCGTGCCGGAAGACATCTCAGTGGTGGGCTTCGACGATCTGTTCCTTGCCGCCTACACCGAGCCTCCGCTCACCACCATTCGCCAGCCGATGCGGCGCATGGGCCAGTTGGCCATGGAGAGCCTGGTGCAGTTGATGACGGGCCAGGAGTCGGTCTCGCAGATTCACATTCCGGCGGAGATGATTGTGCGGGAGTCTACGGCTCCTGTGCGGAAGTAGTTCGCGCCCCATCAGATTGCTTCTCCGTTGTAAGCCTCAAGCAAAATCTCCAGCGGATGCACGGTGGGAAGACCCGTGCCGTGCTCGATCTGCATCTGGCAGGTGGCGCATTCGGTGGCTACCTGTTCCGGTTGCAGAATATGCAGGCGGTCGATGATGCCCTGGCCGACGCGCATGGAGACATCGTACTTCTCCTGCTTGAAGCCGTAAGTTCCTGACATGCCGCAGCAGCCTGCATCCACTTCTTCCACCTTCAAGCCGGGGATCTGGCGCAGTAACTGCATCCATGGATGGCCGATACCTTGCGCATTGGAATGGCAGGGTGCGTGATAAGCGACGCGGCGGCCGATGGGATGAACGGCAGAGTCGAGCTTGCCTTTGTCGGCGCGTTCGAGAAGGAATTCGGCAAGGTCGTAGCTCTGGGCCGCCAGCCTTTGCGCGGCGGACGCCAGCTTGGCATCTTCGGCAAGCAGGCCTCCAAAGCCACTCTTCAACTGATAGCCGCAACTGGCGCAGGCTGTAAGAACGCTCATGCCGCTTTGAAGCTTCTCGTCCATTGCAGCGAGATGCCGTGCGGCTTGATCGCGCGCCAGTGATTCTTCCCCATTGGCCTGGGCGGGCACGCCGCAACAGCCGGTGCTGACAAGCTCTGCGGCAACACCGTTGCGCTCAAGCAGCTCCAGCACCTTTCGGCCAAGGTCTGGGCGGTTGTAGGTGAGGAAGCAGCCGGGAAAGAAGAGGACGCGCTCGGCTCTATTGTTAGTCGAGCTGCGCAACGTGGGCCGCGTGTATGCGGGAAAGCGGCGCTTGGGCGTGATGTGCATCGACTTCGACATGATCCAGCGCACGGGCTTCAAGCGAAGGAAGAAGTTCGAGACAAAGGGAACAATTGTGGTGAGCTTTCCGAGCAAACCGGGCCGCGCGAACCACCAGTCGCGCAGTGCGCGGGTGAACGGCTTGGGATGATGAGCCTTGGCGCGCGCAATCATCTCAGAGACGCCCACTTGATGCGGACAGGCAAGATCGCAGCGATGACAGCCTAGGCAGTACTCAAGCCATTGCGTGTCGGTGGCGATGCCTTCAAGACGCAGCCGCTCAAGTTCGGGTCCCAGATGCTTGGGGCCTGGGTAACCTGGATGCACGGCATAGACCGGGCAGGCGGCATTGCACACCGAGCACTTGAGGCAATTGTCGAGTTCGAAGCTATCGGGCCGCATACTCTTCCTTCCTTGCGCAGACGTTGGCGGCAGCGCAATAGCCGGCAAGAATGCGCCCCGCAGGCGTACGCGCATGCGCACCTGGCTTGCCGTCCGTGCAGCCAGCGAAGAGATTGTGCGCAACCGGCACATGCTGCGCGTTGATTGGGCGCTGGTATTGGTCAACGTCGAGCTCGCCCTTCAGCAACGCGCGGCAGCCTACACTGCTTGCGAGGATCACAGCGCCTGCGCGCAGTCGATGCGAACGGCCGGGCGATGCGATGCTCACGCTGGTGCAGACGCCGTCTGCAATTTCGAGCTGATTGACCGGATAGCCGGCAAAGAACTCAATGCCCTGCGCGCGCAGGTGCTCGATGAGGCGGTTGTAGAGACGCAGGCCGGGAATGGACGGCGGCAGCGTTGGCAGCTCTCCTAACTGGCAGCCCGCCATGCGCTCAAACTCGGCCAGTTGCGCATCGGTGGAGTAGAGGCCGAGCACGCCTGGCAGTAGAACGCGCGCAAAGCCCTTGGCCGCACTGTGCAAGGAAGCGGCAAACAATTCGCGGAAGGCGGCATCGCGATCGAAAGCCTGCGCCATGCGCACTGCCGTGACTGGAATGCCCAGAGCGATGGGAAGCGCAATCCGAGTGGCGGAGAAGACCGGCGTTGCATCCAGCGTGTGCGCTGCACGATTGAGTTGCTCGGCCAGGAACTGGGCATCGAATCCGCTGAGGCCACCGATACCGGCGATGAGCGTGGGCTGCTCTGCGCGCAGTGCGCTGTTGAGAACGGTGCGCGACGCAAGCACTGCGGGTTGCAGGCTGCCCATCAGGGTTGGCAGTTGGCACACCTGAGCGCGGTCGCCGTCAAAGGCGCAACCGGCCGATGCGCACATCTCTTGAAAGAAGCCAATGGCGCGGTCGAGATCGTCCTCTGCCGGAAGCGCCTCCAACTGGCGCGGGCCCATGGTGCAGGACTCCTGTGCAAGCGAGCCGACACCGATGGAGACCAGAGCTACCTTGCGCGATTCGGCGGTGGCCAATGCAGCAGCGGTAAGTCCGGCAATGCCGGCGCCGATGACAACGAGATCGAAGCGATTACTTTCCATCGTTTGTACCCCGCTGCGCACAGGTTGCCGGCTGCGCGTCATAGAGCTCGCGGCTGAGGCCAAGCTGTTCGAGTTGCTGGCCTTCCTGCACAAACGACTGGCCCTTCCAGCGCTCGGCAAGATAGTTTGAAAACTCGCTTGCGGCCTGCTCGGAACTCCAGCGATGCATCTCAAAACCGGCCAGCATGGTCCGGTAGCCGCAGTAGGTTCCCTGGCAAGGGCCGAAGCCAAGACGTGTGCGACGGCCCACATCGGCGATGGTTTCAGCCGCGGCCGGTGCGCTGGTTCCGAGCACGAACTCAACTTCGGCGCGGGTGACCATCTCGCACTCGCAAAGCTGCTCAGCCAGCTCTGGACGCGCCTCGATGGCGGCGACGATGGCGGCGACGTCGGGTCCACGGCGACACTCAAGTTTGTCGAGAACGGCGCGTGGAAGCAGACGCTCGGCGCGAACCCGTTCCGCAGGTTTCAGCGCGGAGCGCAGAGGAGTGGTGCGCGTTCCGCATTCGGTTTGGACGCCGAGCTTTTCTGCCACGCGATCTGCGACGGCCTCAGCCATGCGTCGGTAAGTGGTGAGCTTGCCGCCGACGATGGAGAGAAAGCCTGCTACGCCGTCGTGTTGCTCGTGATCAAGCAGAGCGAAGCTACGACTGACGCCGCGTCCGCCCGAGGCTGCGCTCTGCGGCGCGTACAGTGCGCGAACACCGCTGAAGGTGCGCAGGATGCGTGTGCCAGCAAGCGACGGAATCATGAGGCCGCCCATCTTTACGAGCGCATCGATCTCTTCGGCGGAGGCAGTGAGCCCATCGGGACCGGGCACGACCATGGAACTGGTGCCGAGCAAGGAAACCGGACCGGCGGGAACAAGAATGTCAGCATCGCCGGGCACACGGCAGCGGTTGACGACGCGGCTGGCGAGGCGATGGTTGAGCACCAGCAGCGTGCCCTTGTCGCAGCAGATGGGCGCGTCTACACCGGCTAGCGCAGCAACATTCTGCGCCCATCCGCCAGCTGCATTCACCACCATCTCGCAGGCGACCTGATGCTCTTCTCCGCTACGGGTATCGCGGTAGGTTACGCCACGCACGCGACCATTGTGCACATCGATGGCGATGAGCTGCGCATAACTGCGAAACTGCGCTCCGCGCTGAAGCGAAGCTTCAACATTGGCCAGCACCAGGCGGAAAACGTCAACGTGCGCATCGGGACAGGTAAATGTGCCGAGGATGTTTTCCGCAAGATTGGGTTCGAGGGCGCGAGCTTCTTCAGCGCCGAGCCGTTTACTGGGAATGCCGGCCTGTTGCGCCGCGCTCCACCATTTTTCAAAGAACGACGGATCGTCTTCCGGGAGCTGCACGAAGAGACCGCCGATGTCTTCAACGCAATGGGCCGCGATGGTCTTGACGATGCGGTTTTCAGCGAGGCAGTCGCGCGCCGTTTCCAGGTCTTTCACAACATAGCGTCCGCCGGAGTGGAGCAGACCGTGACAGCGGCCGGTAGCGCCGTTGGCGATGTCAGCCTGCTCAAGCAGCATGGCCGGAATGCCGCGCAAGGTAAGATCCCACAGGACGCCCGCGCCTGTAGCTCCTCCTCCGACGATCACGACCTGTGTGGACTCCATAGTCTCTCCCTTTGGGGCTGCCGTGCATGGCTGCCTCGATGAGCCGGCTTACCGCGGCGGCGTGCAGCAAAACTGCACACAACTGCTGAACGACCCATGCTGTGGAAGAAGCAAGGAGCGGCACGCGCCACGCACAAGACTGGATCATCTGGGAGCGAAGAAAAGACGCACGAACAGACGGAGGAGGCGCGCGCTGCAAGCACACGTTTCAGGAGGATAGAGTCAGAATCTTGCGAAGATGACTTCGACAGAAGAGGCAGGAATCAGACCGTCGCCGCCTGAACACAAGACCCCACAGCCGGCTTTTCAGCCTGCCCCAGGACTTCTTCAGCAGCATTGAGTCGCCCGCTCGCGCTCTCTTGGATACTCTTCACGAAACGGCATCTGACTTAGCTTAACTATCGCGCTGGATGGGAGCGGCTGTCAAGAATTAGAAGGGGTTCGCTCAGGGCAATCGCATTTGAACCTTCGAAGGGTACGGGCTTCAGCCCGTACATAGATACTTGGAGCGGAACTGGGCTTTAGCCCCCGAGGGAATAGAGAGCAAGAACTCACATTAGCTCTTTTCA
>Ga0302187_10003157_pt1 | contig 13411 bp, 9 predicted proteins | sample II_Bog_E1_3_FD_202120 | JGI IMG/M metagenome (GOLD analysis project Ga0302187, IMG submission 202120) | Peat permafrost microbial communities from Stordalen Mire near Abisko, Sweden - II_Bog_E1_3 | ecosystem: Environmental > Terrestrial > Soil > Wetlands > Peat | place: Sweden: Abisko, Stordalen...
GTGTTGAGTGAGGTTTGCGTGATCGTCGAACAAAGCTATGAGGGCCGCTGGCCGTCCTGCTGTTCGACCTCTTCGAGGACGGCCTCGGCAGGCATGGGCTTGCGGGCAAAGTGGTACAGGCTGAAGCCAAGCAGAGCGAAGCACAGGACGCTGACACCATCATTGTGCAGCGGGTTGTCGGGCGAGAAGTGCGGGAAGGTCTTGTCGAAGGCCTGGAAGGCCACGCCGACCAGTCCCATGATGCCACCCGAGGCGATGAGCCCTGAAGCGAACAAGCTGCCGGGCGAGACCTCACTCTCGGCGTCAGTCTGCGGAGCGTTGCCCGAGCGAGCGATGGCCTGGTCGGCGAGCCAGCGCACCGCGCCGCCGCAGAAGATGGCCAGCGTCGTGCCAATGGAGAGATACGCTCCCACCGCGAAGGTGAGCGAGCGCACGCCCAGCAGCTCGATGCCGATGACCAGCGCCACGCCCAACAGCACGAGCCCCCACGGCAGCTTGCGGCTCAGAATGCCATTGATGACCGTGGCCATCAGGCGGCCCTGCGGAGCGGCGGCCTTCTCGCTGCCGATGCCCTGCGTCCACTGCACCTCGATCTGTTGCGTGGCGGGGTTATAGAGATACTTGCCATCCTCCAGCGTGGGCGAGCCGATGGCGTTGAGCAGGATGTAGCTGTGCGGGTTGGCGAGATCTCCCACGACCGGCGCGCTCGATGAAGCTGCGGATCGGATTTTCACCTCGTCGCGTTTAAAGTTGCCCTGGTTCTGCACGCCTTCCGGCAGCGCTGCCAGCGAGAATGCCTTCGGTTGGGGCATGCGAGTGAAGCTCTCAAAGGCCTTGTTCATGCCATTCAGCACCACGCCGATGATGAGCGTGGAGATGACCACACCAAACATCACCGCAACCTGCTGTTTCCACGGCGTGGCCCCGATGAGGTATCCGGTCTTCAGGTCCTGCGAGGTGTCACCGGCGTTGGAGGCAGCGATGCATACGACGCCGCCGATGGTAATTGCCAGTGCGCCGAAGGCCGGTGCGGTCCATCCCTTGACGAGGAAGATAGCCGCAGTCGCCATCAGTGTGGCGATGGTCATGCCGCTGACCGGAGACGCCGACGAACCCACGATGCCGACGATGCGGGCGCTGACCGTGACGAAGAGGAAGCCGAAGACCATGACCAGCAGCGCTGCGGCGAAGTTGGCGAGCGCACCAACCTGTGCCCCGGGGACAGGCTTGAACTCGAGGAAGACGAACATCATCAGCACCAGCAGCAGGCTGCCACCGGCAACGACGCTCATGGGCAGGTCATGCTCAATGCGGGAGCGCGCGCTCGCTAGCTTGGCGTCTGCCTTGGCTCCCATATTCGCGAAGCCTGAGGTCAGCGCACCGATGATGGTGGGTGCCGTGCGCAGCAAGGTGATGAGGCCCGAGGCAGCGACCGCTCCGGCGCCCATGGGTCGCACATAGGTGCGCCACAGCGAGCTGGGGTCCATCATGCTGATGGGCACGGTGCCTGGGTAGAGTGGGCCGGTGAGGTGCTTGCCAAAGAAGACGATCGTTGGCATCAGCACCAGCCAGGAGAAGACGCCGCCCGAAAGCATGATCGCTGCCACGCGGATGCCGATGATGTAGCCCACGCCGAGATACTCCGGCGTGACGTCGGCACGGATCGCCGCCCCCTTCATGATCTGCTGACCATTGGGGTCGAAGTTGAAGCTCTTGTTGGGAGTCGCTGGGAACAAGGCCGTTAGGCCTTCGTTCTGGAAGAGCGCGTAGAGTGCACCAAAGCCGAGACCGAGGAAGACGCGGCTGGCGAACGAACCTCCGCGCTCGCCGGCCTTGAGGACCTCGGCGCAGGCTGTGCCTTCGGGGTAGGTCAGTGTGCCATGCTCTTCGACGATGAGCTGACGTCGCAGTGGGATCATGAACAGCACGCCCAGCCAGCCACCAAAGAGAGCGAGAGCAAAGATGCGGAAGCCTTCGAGATCGAAACCGAGGAAGACCAGCGCAGGCAGCGTGAAGATGACGCCCGATGCGATCGACTGACCCGCGTTGCCGGCCGTCTGCACGATGTTGTTCTCGAGGATCGATGCCCGGCCGAAGACGCGCAGGATCGAGATCGAGAGCACCGAGATGGGGATGGACGCCGCCACCGTGAGGCCGGCCTTGAGGCCAACGTACACCGTCACCGCACCGAAGATGATGCCGAAGATGGCTCCCAGCAAGAGCGCCCGGAAGGTCAGCTCTTTGGGGCTTTCGTCGGCAGAGACAAACGGGCGATGGGTGGACGGTGCGGCCATAGGGCGGTGCTCCCTTACGCGCAGAGGTGTTGAGACTGCGACTCGAATGGGAGTGTATCAGTGGGGGCGCGGATTGAGCGGTGATACCGCTGTCGGGACCCCGGTGGGAGAAGAACGGGCGACCGAGGTTCGAGTCTTGAGCTGCGGGTCTTGAGCTAGAGGCTAGAAGCTAGAGGCTAGGAGCTGCGTTACTAGCCCTTCATGTGCCGTCCATGGCGGCAGACGATCGCGAGCGGCTCCTGCGCGAGGATGCGCTTGGCTTGCTGGCGGGCGTGGCTGGCCCATGGACCCGTGGGGTCGAGCTTCGCGTAAGAGGTCCAGTGGCGGAGCGCCTTGCGTGGCTCCTTCAGGCGTTCGTAGGCCAGGGCGATGTTGTAGTGCGCGTCGGCGTAGCCGGGAACGAGCTTGAGGGCCTGCTCGTAGGACTCGATGGCCTCGGGCAGACGCTGCTGCTCATCCAGCACGTTGCCGAGATCGAAGAACGCAAGCGCATACTCGGGATCGGCTACGGTGGCTTTGCGGTACATGCTCTCGGCACCGGCGAAGTCGCGCTGGTTGTAATAGATGGTGCCAAGATTGATCGCTGCGGGTGCGTGATTCGGCTGCAGCTCCAGGATGCCGCGATACATCTCCGCCGCCTCGCCTACGGTACGTGTGCTCTCTTCGAGTCGCACCGCCCGCAGGAACATCTCCTGCGCCTGGGCGGCGATCTCCGGAGGAGCCGAGGACGAACGCCTCGCCGTCTGCATTCCCGCGCAGGGTGCCAGCTCAAAGTCGAACGCCATCTGCCGCGAGATCGGATTCACCAGCGCCCCCCATTGGCGAAAGACCACACCAGAACCTACCCGGACCGCAGCCGACTGCACCAGCGGATTCACCAGCCCGGAGACCTTCTGCATGGCGTCCACGGAGCGGCGAATGCTGGAGACAGAGATACGGGTTGCCGTAAGATCACGAAGCTTCCTGAGTTGAGCGAGATCCTGAAAGCTGTACTCCTCCGAGCTCGGCACCAGGCCAGCCCGCTCCCACGTATTCAGCTGACGGCTCGGCAACCGAAGGATGCGAAGGACGTCTTCTCGGCGGTAAGCGCTCACGGCTTGGGGACTCTCGATCAGGGAAGCTCGAGCTCACACATATAGCTCTTAGGCCGAGTATGTAGTGCAAGGCCTGTAGCTTCAAGACCCTACGTCGGTGGAAAGCAAGTTTTCAGTGGATATCGGGAACCAAACGAGGTTCAACCGTGACAGATCTGTCACAAATCGTGCTTTGAGGCACTCCCGCCACAGCTCGCGCGGTCGCACCGCGGAAGGAAATAGGGCCCGCGCCATGAGGGTGACGCGGGCCTTCCGGTGCGATCGTACTGCACCGAACTCAATGCTGTTGCGCCTCCGGCGTTACAGTTCCGCCCACTGCCGCAGGAGGTTGTGATACACGCCCGTGAGCTGCACGACGCTGCGCTGCACATCCGTCGCGGGGTTTGAGTCCACACGCTGGATCGCGTTGTCCAGATCGAACAGCAGGGACCGCTGCGCGTCCTGGCGGATCATGCTCTGCAGCCAGAAGAAACTGGAGACCCGCGCGCCACGAGTCACGGGCGTGACGTGATGCAGGCTGGTCGACGGATAGAGGATCATGTCGCCCGCAGGCAGCTTCACGTTCTTCGAGCCGTAGGTGTCCTCGACGACCAGTTCGCCTCCGTCGTACTCATCGGGCTCGGAGAAGAAGAGCGTGCAGGAGAGGTCTGTCCTGATGCGGCCACCACTCGCGGCGTGCGTGCGGATCGCGTTATCCACATGCGTGCCGAAGGTCTGGCCCCCGGCATAGCGATTGAAGAGCGGCGGAAAGACCTTGAGCGGCAACGCCGCAGATCGAAACAGAGGATGCGTACCTAGCGACTGCAAGATACGCCCTCCAACTTCGCGTGCTACTGGATGGTTTTCCGGTATCTGCGAGTTGTTCTTGCTTTGCGCGGACTGGTGGCCAGCGGTGACCTTGCCATCCACCCATTCGGCAGCATCGAGCTTGGCGCGCAGGTCGCGCACCTGTTGCTTGGAGAAAACCTCCGGAACGACGATCAACATGAGACTTACCTCATTGCGTTGCGGCTGCGGCCCGCTCCCGTGGCGGACCGCATCTCGCGGTTAGGGACCTGATTTCCAGCGGTCAGAATTTGTAGGTGATGCCGAACTGCGCGTTGCGTCCTTCACCGGGCACAAGGTGATTGGGGTGCGGCTGATCGATGAAGAATGCGTTGGTTAGGTTCACGATGTTCACCTGCAGGTTGAGGTGCTCGCCGATGGGGCGCTTCACCATGAGGTTCAGCGAGGCGTAACCGCCGAGGGCCTTGGGCACAAGCGCAACCGTCGCCGGGTCGAGCAGAAGCTGCGAGTGATACACACCGATCAGCGCCGAGGAGCTGGCGCGACGTGCGCCCACGTAGTTGCCGCCGAAGCCACCGACGAAGCCGTAGAAGAGCTTGTGCGTAACCCAGAGGTTGCCGGAGTTCTTCGGCACATTGGCCAGCGGATAGCTCTTGGGGCTGATGAAGAACGGCGCCGTGTTCGCGCGAGGATCCTTCGCGGCGATGAGCAGCGTGTTCACTGCGCTGAACGGCGAAGCGTTGAGGATCGACTTTTCCACCTCGCCATCGAGGTAGGCATAGCCGACGATCAGGTCGAAGCTCGCAGGCATGTGGCCGAGCGCTCCGATCTGCACACCGCGCACCAGCTGGTTGCCGGAGTTGACGATGTTGTTGGAGTTGGTGGGATCGGTCTCGCGGGCGTTCAGCTTCTCCGTACGGAAGACGCTGCCGTTGAGGTTGAGCCGATCATGGAGGAAGTCCCACTTCGCGCCCAGCTCAAAGGTCTCGTTGTACTCGGGTGGCGAGATGGCGTTGTTGCCGCTAAGCGAAAGCGACTCCGCCGAGGGATTGAAGGACGTGCCCCAATCGAAGTACACACTTCCCTGCGTCCTCGGCTTCACGACGACGGCAGCGCGGTAGGTGGGCTGCTTGTCGAGCCGCTCCCCGCTCGCTGCTGCAGTGGTTCCGTTCTGCGGCGTGTTGGAGGTGGTGCTGAAGTAGTCGAAGCGCACACCACCGGAGAGCTGCAGCCAGCGGTTGATCTCCATGGTGTCGAGGAAGTCGATGCCGTAGCTCTGCGAGGCGACGTGCGTGGTAACACCCGGCGTCGTCGCGGTAGGAGCGAAGGCATCGTAGGGATTCGGGTTCAGCAGCGTGGTGTAGGGCAGCGTGTAGGCAGGGCGGTTCGGGTTGGAGCGCTCGCGCCCGCCTTCCACCAGCACCATCGCGCTGTTGTTGATGTGGTGCACGGCGAAGTGCATGGCTGCGCTGACCTGATCCCACAGCATGTCCTCGGTGGAGATGCCGTTGATCTGGTTCCGCTTGACCATCACCTGGCTCGAGGGAGTGTTGAATGGATAGCAGGACGAGGCCACCACGGCCACGATGGCGCACTGCACCTGGATCTTCGTGTTGGCACCCTCGTACGCGGTGCTGCCATCGGTGTTGGAGTAGATGGCCGTCGCCACGGAGTTGATCTGCGGCTCGGTGATGCGGAAGACGCGCTGGTAGTTCGCCCAACGGAAGGAGTTGCGCACCGTGACGGCGGAGCCGAAGTCGTGATCAACCTTTGCCGTCAGGACGTCGGGAGTGGTCTTGAGGAAGTTGGCGTTGGCCAGGCCGTAGTAGGTGTTGTGCGGCACGTTCGGCACCGCGTTGCCGAAGTACGGCAGACCGTAGTCCGGGATGTCGTTCTCGGCCTCGTGCAGGTAGTTCAGCGAGGTGCGCGTTTTGGTGTCGAGACCGAAGCTGAGCGAGGGCGCGACGCCGAAGCGCTTCACGTTCGTGATGTCGCGACCAGCCACGCCAGCCTCTTCTCCGACAATGTTGATCCGCGTCTCGGAGCCTCCGGGGATGGCCTTGAGCTGGTGGTTGGCATCCAGCGTGCCGCGGCGCATGGCGTTGGTGCCGAACTGTCCGCTGGCGACGACGAAGTTGCGCTCCTCCGGCTGCTTGGTCTCCTGGTTGACGACGCCGCCGGTCGAGCCACGGCCAAACTCCACCGACGCCGGACCTTCGAGCACATCCACGGCGCTGTAGTTGAAGCTGTCGCGGTAGTAGGATCCAAAGTCGCGGATGCCGTCGAGGAAGATGTCGTTGCGTGCACTGAAGCCACGAATCGTGAGGTTGTCGCCCTGCGCTCCGCCCTCGCCGGCGGCGATGGAGATGCCCGGAACGTTGCGCAACGTGTCCCGCAGCGTCGTGTCGGCCTGCTCGCTCAGGATGTACTCGGGCACCTGCGTGACGGTCTGCGCGGTGTCCAGCAGCGGCTGCGGAAACTGCTGCAGCGTTACCTGTCCGGCCTCGCCGGTGACCTCCACATGCTCCGTGCTGCGGATCGCAATCTCAACCGTGTCGCTGGTGGAGATCCAGCCGTCCAGCCCGGTGTCCTCCAGCAGATGATGCAGCGCATGCTCCGGCGCGAGGTCGCCCTGCGCTCCCTTGGTGTGGAAGGTGGCAAGCTTGTCTGCAGGCACGGAGGTATGCACATGGAGGCCGGTGGCGCGGGTGAAGGCCTCGAGTGCGGGAGCGAGATCTCCGGCAGGAATGTCAAAGCGCTGCGGGTGCTGTTCCACGTCCTGCCCGGCAGGCGTTGAGGCGCCATTGCCCGGGCGGGCCGGAAGGACATTCTCGGCGGCCAGAGAGTTCTCGGTGCCCTTGGGGCCCTCGGTCTGCGGCATGGGCAGCGTCTGCGCTCCGGCTGCCGCTCCCAGCACCCCGATGGTGGAGAGCACCGTCGCCTGGGCGACCTTGCGCCATCCCGCGCTGCTATCCGAACTGCGCTTCGACTTCCTCTGCTTCTTCGTCTGCTTCATTTCTTCCTTGCTTTCCTGTCGTCTTGAGCGACGCCCCCTCAAACGCCGCTGGGCCAAACGGAGACGCACGAGTGCAGCGACGCAGGATGCGCGCCTTGTTCGTGGTCGTTTCAGATGTCAGTGGGTTATGGGCTGCCCCGCGCGTGTTCGCGGCGGGAGGAGGGGATTTTCGGGACGCATCGTCCGACCTGCGGACGACGCGATACCTGAGTGGTCGGCATCGTTCTTGCTCCAATGGACCGGTCGCGGAGGGTCCCTCAACCCATCTACGACCATTCGAGTCTCATATCTTGAGATAGCATATCGCAAATCTCGGACTATGCAAGTCCGAGATGCGAATTTCGCACGATCTAGCCGAAATTCGAATGGATTCAAGTCTTCTACAAGCCCTGTCGCGCCCGGTTAGTCTTGGTCAGGGAGATTGCCAAATGGCTGTTGGAACTGACAAGAAGGTGCGCTGCGCTTGGGCTGGCAGCGATCCGCTGCTGATGGAGGACCACGACGAGAACTGGGGCGTGCCGCAGTTTGACGGCCGCGCTCTCTGGGAGATGCTGGCGCTGGAAGGCTTCCAGGCCGGGCTCTCGTGGCTGATCATCCTGCGCAAGCGGGAGGCGCTGCGGAAGGCGTTCCACGGCTTCGATCCTGCGCGGGTGGCCCGCATGACGGAGGCCGAGGTGGTGAAGCTCCTCGCCGACCCGGGCATCATCCGGTCGAGGGCGAAGATCCAGGCGACCATCGACGGCGCGAAGATCTACCAGCAGATGAAGAAGGACGGCGAGGACTTCAGCGGCTGGCTGTGGGAACTCGCCGGTGGAGCACCGCGGCTCGGCCACGGGCCAGTGCCCGCGTCCACTCCGGTCTCCGAAGCCATGGCCAAGGCGCTCAAGAAGCGCGGCTTCAAGTTCTGCGGGCCGGTCATCACTTATGCCTTCATGCAGGCGTGCGGCATGGTCAATGATCACGCACCAACGTGCTTCCGGCGCGTGGAGACCGAGCGATTGGCGAAGCCCGCTAAGGCGACGAAGGGCGACAAGGCGAAGGGCACACACAGCAGCGCAACGTAACGTGCGCGGCAAATCAGCCAGCCAGTCGCCGCATGTTGCATTGCACGCCCGACTTCAATAGCTTGGTCACATCGCGAAATTCAGGGCTCCCCGTACTGTGTGCCGCAGGGCTGCGTGCGCGGCGTCTTCTCTGCCCTATCGACTTTCAGCCACGCTTCATCATGTACAAGGAGACGTCCCGTGAGTTCGCTTCGCTTCCGCCTGGCATCCGCTGCCTGCACCCTGACACTGCTCTTCTCTTCCGCCGCGCCGGCGCAGGATGGCGACAAGGTTGACCTCGCCACCCTGAACCAGATCAAGAGTGAAGCCTTCCAGCACTCGCAGGTGATGGAGAACCTGTTCTACATCTCCGAGGTCTACGGTCCGCGCGTAAACAACAGCCGCAATCATCGCGCTGCTGCCGAATGGACCATGGAGCAGATGAAGAAGTGGGGCCTGAAGAACGTGCACCTGGAGAAGTGGGGCCCGTTCGGCGATGGCTGGCAGATCAAGAAGTACTACGGCGCGCTGGAATCGCCAGCCTATGCTTCGCTCATCGGCTTCCCTCTGGCGTGGACGCCGGGCACCGATGGCCCGGTAACGGCCGACGCCGTGCTCGCTCCACTGCACTCCAAGGAAGACTTTGCGAAGTACCGTGGCAAGCTCAAGGGCAAGATCGTGTTGATCTTCGATCCGCGTGAGCTTGCAATGCACACCGAGGTGGAGGCACATCGTCTTACAGACGCGGAGATCGAAGAGCGCACCAAGACTCCCGATCCTTCGCGCGGTGGCTTTGGTGGCGGTGGACGTCCCGGCGGCGCAGCGCCTCGCCCTGGCGAGTACACGCCTGCCACTCTCTCTACTGCGGCTCCGACCGGCCGTATCCTGCGCAACCAGGTTAATGCCTTCCTGAAGGAGGAAGGCGTGGCCGTGGCGCTGACGCCGGGCTACAACGGCGATGGCGGCACGATCTTCGCTTCGTACGGTGGTTCGGAAGATCCCAAGGATCCAGTCGGCCCTCCCATGGCGGCCATCACGCCGGAGCAGTACAACCGCATCTGCCGCCTGCTGCAGCATGGCATCACGCCGAAGCTGACCTTCGACATCCAGACCGAGTACCAGAAGGAAGACCTGATGGGCTTCAATGTCATCGGCGAGATCCCTGGCACCACCAAGGCTGATGAAGTGGTGATGGTCGGCGGTCACTTCGATAGCTGGCAGGGTGGCACCGGAGCCACCGACAACGGTACGGGATCGTCCGTAGCTCTCGAGGCCGTGCGCATCCTGGCCAAGCTGCACAAGCCCATGGCCCGCACCGTGCGCGTGGCACTGTGGGGTGGTGAAGAAGAAGGTCTCTACGGTTCGCTGGCGTATGTGCAGAAGCACTTCGCACCGCGCGACACGATGGTGAAGACGCCCGAGTACGACAAGCTCGATGTGTACTTCAACGACGATTCGGGTTCGGGTAAGTTCCGGGCTGTATCGGCGCTCGGCAACCTACAGCTCGCCTCCGTCTTCCAGTCGTGGATCAATCCGATCAAGGACCTTGGCATCGAAGCCGTGACCGGCCTGACTGCGGGCCCGACCACTGCTCCCGGTGGAACGGATTCCACCAGCTTCTCGTGGATCGGCCTCGATGGCATCGGCTTCATGCAGGACTCGCTGGAGTACGGCTCGCGTACCCACCACTCCAACATGGACCTCTATGACCGTGTGCAGAAGGGCGATGTGATGCAGGGCGCCATGATCGAAGCGTGGTTTGCTTACAACGCAGCCACTCGCGCCGAAATGCTGCCTCGCATCGAGACGCCACTACCTACGGTCAAGTAACTACAGACGAATCAATGACAAGGGGCAGGCATCGTGCCTGCCCCTTTCTTGGCGCTGCTTGGCAGAAACAACGCCTTCATCCCGCTCGCGTATACTCACCTCATTCGGGCTCCATCCGCGCTTATGCGGAGGGGCACTGGAGAGATCATGAGCCTTACCCAAGCACGCGTATCGCGTGGGGATTCCCCCGTGCGTAAGACGACGATGCAGACGCTGCAAGAGAAGAAGCGCTTGCAGCAGCCCATCACAGCGATCACCGCCTACGACTACCCCACAGCACGCCTCGCCGACGAAGCAGGCATCGATCTGATCCTTGTTGGCGACTCGGTTGCCATGGCCGTTCTCGGACATGACGATACCTTGTCGCTCACCGTGGACGAGATGCTGCACCACGCACGCGCCGTGCGCCGCGGCGTTCAGCAAGCATTCCTCACGGTTGACATGCCGTATGGCAGCTGTCACGTGAACTCCGACGACACCGTCCGCCACGCTCTTCGCTTCATCAAGGAAGCTGGAGCGGATGCGGTCAAGATCGAAGGCGGACGCAAGCGCGCACCGCTGATCGAGCAGCTCGCCATGGCGGAGATCCTCGTCGTCGGGCACATCGGACTGATGCCGCAATCCGTGCATCGCATGGGTGGGTACAAAGTCCAGGGCCGCTCCGTGGTGGACATGCAGGAGCTGATCGACGACGCGCTCGCGCTGGAACACGCTGGCGCGGTTGCGATTGTGCTGGAAGGAATTCCACGAGAGCTCGCCGCCGACATCACGCGCGCCGTCGGCATCCCAACGATTGGCATCGGTGCAGGGCCGGACTGCGATGGACAGATTCTCGTCTTCCATGACCTCTTCCGTCTCACCTTCTCGCCCTCGGCCAAATTTGTTCGCAGCTTCGGTGACGCGGAGCACCTGATGCGCGACGGGCTTGCAGACTACTGCGCAGCCGTGAAGGATCGCACCTTCCCTGCTGACGGTGAAAGCTATCACCTGCCAGCAAAGACCGTTGCGGAGCTGGCGCACGAACAAGAGGCTGAGGCCGTTGCAAGATGAGCGTCCCTCGTGTGATCGCATCGCCTGAGGAGATGCAACAGCTGTCGCTCCAAGCTCGATCAAACGGGACCGTCGCGCTTGTTCCCACGATGGGAGCTCTGCATGCTGGCCACCTTTCGCTGGTGCGTGCCGCACGTGAGAGGTGCAAGACCGTCATCGTCTCGATCTTCGTGAACCCGACCCAGTTTGCGCCGGGTGAAGACTTCAACCGCTATCCACGCACCTTTGACGACGATCTCGCGCTGCTGCAGCAGGCAGATGTCGACTACGTCTTTGCGCCAGCCGCCGAGGCGATGTATCCCCGCGATGCGACGACCTTCGTCGATGTCGGCGAGCTCGGCAATCGTCTCGATGGCGAGTTCCGCCCCGGCCATTTTCGTGGCGTTGCCACGATCGTCAGCAAGCTCTTTCATCTATGCCAGCCGCACGTTGCGTTCTTTGGCCAGAAGGATGCCGCACAGGTCGCAGTGCTGCGTGCGATGGTCCGCGACCTCAACTTTCCCATCGAACTCATTGCCTGCCCAACGCTGCGCGAAACAGACGGCCTGGCGATGAGTTCCCGCAATCGCTACCTCACAGCCGAAGAACGCATTCGCGCGCGCGTGTTGTATCGAGCTCTTCAAGCCGCATCTCACGCCGCGTCCAAAGGCGTCGCTGCGAGCATCGCCTTGCGGGGCATCATACGGGAGCACATCGCATCTGTGCCGGGCGTCGAGATCGAATATGCGGAGGTTGTCTCGCCCGAGTCGTTGCTACCGCTCGAGCACACACACACGGGCGCACTGCTGGCGGTCGCAGCGAAGTTCGGACAAACGCGGCTCATCGACAACCTCCTGTTACCGCCATCCACAGAAGGTGGTGTCGCATGAAGATTATGGTTGGCGTCTGCGGAGGCATCGCAGCCTACAAGGCCGCAGAGCTCGTGCGCACTCTGCAACAACATGGCGCGGACGTCAGCGTCGCAATGACAGCGGATGCCCAGCGCTTCATCACACCGCTCACCTTCGCGGGGCTTACAGGCAAGCCAGTCTATACATCGTTGTGGCAGCCAACGGGAGAGGCCACATCAGGCGACTCAAGCGCCTTCCGCATGGAGCACATCGCCGCCGCTGCCGATCTCGATGCGCTGGTGATCGCACCGGCAACGGCGAACACGCTGGCCAAGCTGGCGCATGGCATCGCAGACGACTTCCTCTCCACCCTGTGCCTTACACTTCGCGCGCCGCTGGTGCTTGCGCCTGCCATGAACGTTTTGATGTGGGAGCATCCCGCAACAAAGAGCAATGTGAAGACGCTTGTCGATCGCGGAGCGCATCTCGTCGCTCCGGATGATGGCTATCTTGCCTGCGGCATGACGGGCAGCGGACGACTTGCGTCGGTCGACACCATTGCGGCCCGCGTTCTTGAAGCTTGCAGCAAGGCCACGGAACTCGCTGGTGAGACCGTCCTCATCACCGCTGGCGGAACACGGGAGCCCATCGATCCCGTGCGTTTCATCGGCAATCGTTCCAGCGGCAGAATGGGTCACGCACTCGCTGAAGCCGCTGTAGCGCGTGGTGCGAAGGTCATCCTCATCACTGCATCAACGCTGCCCACTTCGGCTGCATGCTCCGTCGAGCGAGTCGTCACCTCCGCAGAGATGGCCGAGACCGTCTTCCGTCGGTTGGACGAAGCAAGCATCATCCTCGGAGCAGCAGCGGTCAGCGACTACCGCGTTAGCAGCGTCGCTACGCAGAAGATGCATCGCACCGGCCCCATGACACTGGAGCTCACGCCTACAGAGGACATCATCGCGGCCGCAGCCTCACGTCGCCGTCGCGGTGCTCTCGTGATCGCTTTCGCCGCCGAGACCGAGGACCTCGAAGCCAATGCGCGCGCGAAGCTGAAGCGGAAAAGGGTAGATGCTGTCGTGGCAAATGACGTTTCGAAGGAAGGCACGGGCTTCGAATCAGACAGGAACGCAGGGCTGTTCCTCACCGCAGAGCGAACCGTCACTCTGCCGGAGAGCTCCAAACCCGTCATGGCCCACCGCGTCTTTGACGCGATCCTGGAACTTAGACACCGAACGACCGAAGCCACGGCTTTGGGTCACGGGCAATTATCTCGAAGCTGATTTCTCAGATTCGCTCTTATCTCCTGCACGTTTCCTTCTGGCAAAGTAGACTCCCGCCCCGACGACGAGGATCAAAGCGGCGACGCGGACTTCGCGATGGAAGTTTGGTCTGGAGAGGAGGATGAACACGAATCCTCCGATGGCGAGCAGAGCGGGCAGCGGATAGAGCGGCATGCGGAAGCCGC
>Ga0302187_10003163_pt1 | contig 13400 bp, 13 predicted proteins | sample II_Bog_E1_3_FD_202120 | JGI IMG/M metagenome (GOLD analysis project Ga0302187, IMG submission 202120) | Peat permafrost microbial communities from Stordalen Mire near Abisko, Sweden - II_Bog_E1_3 | ecosystem: Environmental > Terrestrial > Soil > Wetlands > Peat | place: Sweden: Abisko...
ATTGGACTCTTGCTTGGCAATGGCGGCGGCGGCCAGACGCAGCATGTTGAAGCTGCCGATCAGATTGACCTGGATGGCCTTGGAGAAGGTCGCCAGAGAATGCGGGGCGTCACGGCCCACCACTTTCTCGCCGGGACAGATGCCGGCGCAATTGACCAGACCACGGATGGTGCCGAAGCTTTCGATGCAGGCATCGACGGCGGCCTGGCCGCTGGCTTCGTCGGTGACATCGGTCTTGACGAAGCGGGCGTTGGCTCCCAGCTCGGCGGCTACGGCTTGGCCGGTCACGTCATTGACGTCGGCGATCACCACGCGGCCGCCATTTTCGACCAGCATGCGGGCGACGGCGGCGCCTAGGCCGGAGCTGGCTCCGGTGACGACGAAGGCGCTATCCTTGATCTGCATTCTTAAAAATCCTCCCAAGGTCATTTTGGGAAAGCCTAAGGTGGGATGGCCGGGCGGGTCGATGTCGTGAAGTTCCAATCTTCCTGACATCTTTTGCGACTTCGGCTAAGATCGCTGTTCCCGAACGCGCCCGGCCAAGTGGTGCGGCGGGCTTGGGACGATCCAGGAGACACATGGAAAAAGGCACCATCTCCATCGCCTTCGTCGAGGCGTTGCTGGAGGGATTCCGCAATCAAGGCTGCGATGCCGACGAGCTTTTGGCCCAGGTGGGGCTGGCTCCCAGCCTGCTGACCCATCCCCATGCCCGGGTATCCGGCACAGCCTATACCATGCTGCTGCGGCTGGTGGCCCAGGTGCTGGACGACGAGTTCTTCGGCCAGGATTCCCGGCGGATGAAGGTCGGCAGCTTCGCCATGTTGTGTCACAACGTCATTCATAGCGACCGCCTGGATCGGGCTTTGGGCCGGGCCTTGCGCTTCTATGCGCTGCAGTTGGACGATATGCAGGGCAGCCTGACCCATCGCGACGGACTGGCCTTTATCTCTTTGCGCTCCTGCAATCCCGACCGGCCTTTGTCGGTCTTTGCTCAGGAAACTTTGCTGATGTTCGTGCATCGGCTGGCTTGCTGGCTGGTCAACCGCCGCATCACCATCCGCCATGCCTGCTTCACCTATGAGGCTCCGCCGCATCGGGACGAATATAATCTGCTGTTCTGTGGGGACCTGCGCTTCGGGCAGGCCGAGACCGGGTTGGCCTTCGACGAGCGCTATTTAAGCCTGCCGGTGGTGCGCAAGGCGTCGTCTCTGAAGGAGTTTCTGGCCACGGCCCCGGCAAATCTGCTGCTGCAATATCAGGACAGCAGCAGTCTGACGGTACAAATCCTGCGCCGCCTTGAGACCTTGCCGCCCGAGGATTGGCCGAGCCTGGAGGAATTGGCCGAGGTCATGAACACCTCTACCTCGACCTTGCGCCGCCGGCTGGAGTCCGAGGGGCAGCTCTATCAGGGCCTGAAGGACCAGTTGCGCCGCGACATGGCCATCAACCTTTTGGAAGGCACGACCCTCAGCGTCATGGATATCGGCGCAGAGCTGGGTTTCGCCGAGACCAGCGCCTTCCATCGCGCCTTCAAGAAGTGGACGGGGGCCAATCCCGGCGAATACCGCCGCCAGAAGCGTTAGTCCTTACTCCCAGCAGAAGGTGGTGAACTGCTCCACCGGCTCCCGTTCCGTCGCCAACTTGTTCTCGGGCGCCGAGGTGTCCTCATAGCCCAGGGCGACGCCGCAGGCGATGATCTGGTCTTCGGGAATGCCCAAGGCCGGCTTGATGATGCTGTGGTACTTCGAGAAAGACTGCTGCGGGCAGCTGTGCAGGCCAAAGCCGCGGGCCGCCAGTAGGATCGATTGCAGGAAGCCACCCAGGTCAAACCAGCTGCCGGTGTTCATGCTTTTGTCGATGGTGATGAACAGGCCGACTGGAGCGTCGAAGAAGGTGTAGTTGCGCCCGAATTGCTGCTTCATACGGGCCTCGTCGCCCTTGCCGATGCCAAGCAAAGCGTAGAGGTCGCGGCCCAACTTACGCCGGCGGCTCAAATAAGGATCGGCCCAATTGTCGGGGTAATAGGGATATTCCTCGGCATGGCCCGGCTCGTTGGTCTCGTGGGCTGCCGTGATCTTGGCGGTCAGTTCTTTCAGCGGCGCTCCCGACAGGGCCCAGACCCGCCAGGGCTGGATATTGGTCCCTGACGGAGCCCGCGCGGCCAGTTCCAGAATCTTCTCGACGACGGCGCGATCTACCGGCTTGGGCAGGAAGGCCCGCACGGCGCGGCGGCTGGCCATGGCTTCGAAGACATCGCATTCGGCTTTGGGCAACTGGCTCACCGGATTTCCCTCCTGATGGTTTATGGCGGCTCAAGGTTAGTGAGGCGGGCAGTCCGTTACAATGTCCGGATCGCTCGCGGCGGCTGACGTCTTTGACAAGTATATATGGAATTTTTATGCGGCTTTATACATCTCTTATTCCGTCTGTATAATGCCGCCTATGCAACTTTAACGAGTTACCAACGCTGGACACATGCCAGGTCTTCACCTATGAGTATGGGCATATCTATGCCAAGGGGTGGTGGTGAGCATGGAAGCTTCCCTGAATAAACCGGCAACCCAAGACATCAAGAAGCTCTCGGGTCTGGCGGCGGCGGCCATCGGCGTCGTCTATGGCGATATCGGCACCAGCCCGCTCTATACCATCCAAGAATGTTTCAGCGATAAGAACGCCTTGGCGGTCAGCCCCGACAATGTTCTGGGCATCGCCTCGCTGGTGCTGTGGTCGCTGATCTTCGTGGTCACCATCAAGTATGTGCTGTTCGTGATGCGCGCCGACAACCGGGGCGAGGGCGGCATTCTGGCCTTGCTGGCTTTGGTCCGCCATACTGCCGACAGCTCCGGCGGCGGGCAGGGAGCCGGGCAGCGCATGGGCCTGATCATGGTGATGGGCCTGTTTGGCGCGGCGCTGTTCTTTGGCGACGGCATCATCACCCCGGCCATCTCGGTTTTGTCGGCGGTCGAGGGCGTCGAGGTGGCGACTCCGGCTCTGCACGAGTTCATCGTGCCGGTAACCCTGGTGGTGCTGATCCTGCTGTTCTGGGTTCAAAGCCATGGCACCGCCCGCATCGGCGCGGTTTTTGCCCCCATCATGGGGGTGTGGTTCGTCACTATCGCCATTCTGGGCATCAAGGAAATCATCACCGAGCCGGGCATCCTGGTGGCGATCAATCCCTATTACGGCGCCGCTTTCCTGGCCTTCCATGGCTGGCCTGGTTCGTTGTGGTGCTGCCCTCGCTGATGCTGAATTATTTCGGCCAGACGGCGGAACTGCTGGCTCATCCCGAAGCCGCCGACAATCCCTTCTACCGCATGCTGCCCGAATGGGCGGTGATCCCCATGGTGCTGCTGGCGACGGCGGCGACGGTGATTGCTTCCCAGGCGGTGATCTCGGGGGTGTTCTCCCTGTCGCGTCAGGCGGTGCAGCTGGGCTTCTCGCCGCGTCTGGAAATCCGCCATACCTCGGAAGAGGAAGAGGGGCAGATCTATATTCCCCGCGCCAATTGGGGCCTTCTGGCCAGTATCGTCGTGCTGGTGGTGGGTTTCCGCTCCTCCAGTTCGCTGGCGGCGGCTGGTTCCCCCTGGCCATCGGCTGCGCCATGTTCCTGTTGATGGTCACCGTGCGCTATGGCTTCGTCCAGGAGCCGGATATTCCCAAGGTGCTGCGTCTTTGCAAGTCGCTGGGCCTGGAATTCGATCTGATGCAGACCTCGTTCTTCCTGGGCCGCGAGACCCTGATTCCCTCGGTCCATCCCGAGATGGCCGAATGGCGCGAGAAGCTGTTCGTGGTGATGAGCCGCAACTCGGTCTCGGCCACCGACTTCTTCCACATCCCGGCGGGACGCGTGGTGGAGCTGGGGACGCAGGTACAGCTTTAATCCTGCGCCCGGCTCAGTCGGTATTCCTGCTCGGCCCGGCGCAGCCAGCCGGGCATCTGGCCGCGCATGCCATCGCGGAGGGCTTCCAGGGCGGTGGCGATGGGTTGGCCGGCGAACTGGCGGATGGGGGTGACGCGGCTGCGGGCCAAGCCCAACTCGCCGTCGGGGCCGACGTCGGCGACGAAGACCATCTGACAGCCCTCCATGGCCTTCAGCCTTGGGGCCAGCTTGGCATGGTCGCCGTCCTGGCGGCCCATGGGAAAGCTGGTGGTCTCCAGGAAGCAATATCCTTCGGCATCCACTTCGAATAGCATCAGATGACGGGCCCAGCCCAGGTGGGCATCGATTCGGGCCAAAGCCTGCGTGGCGACGGCGACTTTCATGACGGCTTGCCTCCAACCGTTATGGTGTCAGCCTATATAACGATAATGCTGTTTGCCAAGGGAGATTTTCCCCATTAGCTTTTGCCATAATTTAGACTGAATCAAAGCGCAGCATACAAGGTAAGCAAGGAGTTAAGGTCATGTTCCGTAAAACCGCCACCGCCGCTGTCGCCGCCGCCCTATTGATCTCGCTGCCGTTATCGGCGGTCGAGGCACATGATCATGGTGGTGGTGGAGATATGTTGCTGGGTGTCTTGGGTGGGGCTGTCGTGGGCGGGGCCATCGTCGCCGCCACGCAACAGCCGCCGCCGCCTCAGCCGGTCTATGTCCAGCCCGCCCCGACCTATTACGCGCCGCCGCCGGTCTATGTCCAGCCCGCGCCGACCTATTACGCGCCGCCGCCGGTGGTCTATTACGCCCCGCCGCCGGCTTATTACTATCCGGCGCCGGGCGGTTATTATCGGCGTTGATAATCAGTCCCTGCGGTTGCGGCCTTTGTAATCGCGGTCGCCTTCGTCCATGACCTCTCTTTGCTCCGGCGTCAGGCTCGCGTAAAGATCCTGAAGGGCCGGCTTGGCCGCCTGCAGGGTCTGCAGGCGGATTTGCAGTAGCTTTTCCTTGCCGTTTTCCCGCTCGATGGCGGTGGGGCGGATATGGTCCTTGGGCAGGGCCGACAGGCAGGCTTCGCGCTGCTGTTGAGCACCTTGCAACTCCCACTGGCTCCATTTGATCCAGACGGCATGCTGCTTGTCGGTCAGGTTAAGCTTGGCTTCCAGATAGCTCAGACGTCCGGCTTCGAGGGCATAATGCTCGCCGCAGGCTTTTTGGAAGGCGTTGTCTTGGGCCAGCGCCAGATGGGGCAACAGAACCAGTGGCAGGAGGGCAAGGCAAAGACGGCGCATATAAGGTCTCTCCAGCTTACGGGCGGGCGCCCAGATTATTGCGAATAAAGGCCTGACGGCCTTCCTCGGTCATTTGTGGCAGGGCCATGATGATGGCGTCGCCGAACAGGCCGCGCTCGTTCTGGCGGGCCGCGTGCATCTTTTCAAAGGCGTCGCGCAAGGCGGCAGGGTCCAAAGGATCGGCAACGATCGTCTCGCGCAGATGGCGCATGGCCTCTTGGGCGTCGCGGTGGGCGGCGTTCAGTTGCGGGGTATGGGCCGCGATGACATGACGCAGAATCTCACCATCCCCGGCGGGCAGTTTTTTGGCGATGGTCTCGGCGGCCTTTTCCGGCGGCACCGAGAATTTATCATGATGGGAGGGGGCAAACCCCTGAGTGACCATCCATCCCCCCAGGAACAGATTCAGTCCCAGAGAGAGCGCCAGCAGGGCCGAAGTGGCCTTGTTGCGGCGAAACAGCGGCATGGGACTCATCCTCCGAAGGGCGTAAGAAGGTTGCTGGAAAACAGGAGGTCGATGGGCGATTCCTCGCTGAACAGGCGGGTCAGCACGTTGCCTAATCCTCCCAGCAGGAACAAGCCGGCATAGGTCAAGCCGCCCGGCGCCCAATTCCAGCCAAGCCAGGCCGGCGATTGGGGAAGGGAGCGGGTCTGGGCCAATACGGCGCGGCAGGCAGCCTCGGCCCTGGCGTCAGAGACGGCGGGAGCGGCGGCAAGGATCAGTTGATCCAAAGCCAGCGCCTGATCGACGGCGGTTTTCGCCTGGGGCGATTGTCGCAGGAAATGGCCGGCGGCGGACTGTTGGTCGTCGGGCCAGCGCGATAAATCAGCGCCATAGCAATCCAGCAGGCTTTGGAATAACTCCGGGGTCATGACGCCGTCCTCTCTTCGATCAGGCCGGACTTTTGCAGTTCGGCCTTAATGGCTTGCCGGGCTCGTAGCAGAAGCTGCCCAAAGGCTCCGGGCTTTAGATTCATGGTCTGGGCGCAGTCTTTGCTGCTCAACCCCTGGAAATAGAACAGGGAGATGGCGGCGCGGTGACGCTCGGACAGTCCTTCCAGCGCGAGGGCGACGGCCTTGCGCTCTTCCTTCTGGGCAATGACCTCGGGGGCTAACAGGCTTTCGGTGTCGGCGCGTTCAGGCATGTCATCAATGTTCGACCATTGCGGCTTGCGCTTTCTGTCCAGGCACAGATTGAGCACGATGCGATAGAACCAGGTGGCGAACCCGGCCTGATCGGGGTCCCAGCGCCGGGCATGCTGCCAGACTCTCATGAAGGCCTCCTGCGCGATTTCGTCGGCGTCGCCAGCATTGCCCATCACTCCTTGAGCGATTCCCAGAGCGCGGCGCATATTCCGGCGCATCAGCATCTCGAAGGCGACAGAATCACCTTCGGCGACACGCTGCATCAGTGTGTCGTCTTGCGACGCTTCAGCCGGGCCGCTCATTGAAAAGGTCGCCTCCTTGTTCTTTGCCGCGGGCCATGATCGGCAACTAAGCTTCATACGGCCAGCAGCAAATAGCGTTACGCGGGAAATGTGAAATTTTTCGCCCGAGATCAAGGCGCAGTGATAGCCTTTGGGGCGTAAACCGCTAAGGAACAATGGCATGAGGGACGTCGACGTGGAGGCCGCCTGGCATGGCTTTGCATCTTGCGAGCAATGCGGCATCCGCGATCTGGTGCTGTTCGCCGACCTGGAAAATGAAGATTTCAGCGCCATTCATCTGCCCATCGAGGATATCTGGCTGCCGCCCGGTACAGCGCTTTACCGCGCCGGGCAAGAGGCCGGGGCCATGTTCACGGTCCGTGAAGGCCTTTTGAAGCAAGAGCAATATCTGCCCGACGGCACTCTTCGCATCGTCAGTCTGTTGCGCCAGGGCGATGTGGCCGGGCTGGAGGCCATGGTGGCGGCGGAATATGAGCAAACCTCGGTGGCGCTGCAGCCGACCAAGGTCTGCCGCTTGCCCAAAGAGGTGGTCAGTCGCCTGTCGCCCAAGCTGCATCGCCAGTTGATGAACAAATGGTATGGCTCGGTCCAGCGCTCCCACGAATGCACCCGCGAGCTGTCCACCGGCTCGGCCAGGCAGAGGGTGGCCCGGCTGTTTCTGATCCTGGCCCCGCCAGACGCCCGCCAATGCCGGCTGTTCGGCCGCGAGGACGTTGGGGCTTTGCTGGGCATCACCACCCAGACCGCCAGCCGCATTGTTGCCGAGTTCAAGCGCATGGGGCTGGTGCGGGAAGTGGCTCCCAACATCTTCGAACGCGCCATCGAGGCCTTGCAAAAGACCACCGTCGAGAGCTGATTTTCCACCCGATTGAGAATTGCGAATGCCTTGTTCGGATTGGAGACCTAGGCTGCGGCGTTTTCAAGGGCAAGGCTGTCTTTCACGCCTGGAGTTTGCGCATGTCTTCCAATCGGACCTCTCTTTACGCCAACCGCGCCAAGGCTTACCCGCGCTTCATCAATCATGGCGTCTTTCGCCGGCTGAAGTGGCTGATGGTGGTTCTGACCCTGGCGGTCTATTGGCTGGGGCCGTGGCTGCGCTGGGACCGCGGGCCGGGGGCTCCCGATCAGGCCATCCTGATCGATATGCCGGGCCGCCGGGCTTACTTCTTCTTCATCGAGATCTGGCCGCAGGAAGTTTATTACCTGACGGGCATTCTGATCATCTCGGCGCTGCTGCTGTTCTTCGTCTCGGCGCTGCTGGGTCGGGTCTGGTGCGGCTTCGCCTGCTGGCAGACGGTCTTCACCGACCTGTTCGTCTGGATCGAGCGGCTGTTCCAGGGCGAGCGCAACGAGCGCATGGCTTTGGACAATGGCCCCTGGACCGTCAACAAGCTGTTGCGCAAAACGGCCACCATCGGCGGCTGGATCATCGTCGCTTTGGCCTTCGGCGTCGGCTTCACCCTTTACTTCGACAATGCCCCGACCTTGGTCGGCAATCTGATCCGTGGCGAGGCCGGGCTGGTTCAGTACGTCTTTGCCGGACTGATGAGCGCCTTTTGCTTCCTGCTGGCCGGTTTCGCCCGCGAAAACGTCTGCATCTATATGTGTCCCTATGCCCGCTTCCAAGCGGCCATGTTTGACGAGCATTCCATGATCGTTGCCTATGAGGGCTGGCGCGGCGAGCCTCGGGGGCCGGTCAAAGGCAAGCCGGACTTCACCGATCGCGGCCATTGCGTCGAGTGCAAGATGTGCATCCAGGCCTGTCCCACCGGCATCGACATCCGCGACGGCAGCCAGCTGGCCTGTATCGGCTGCGCTCTGTGCATCGATGCCTGCGATCAGGTGATGGATCGTTTTGGTCTGCCCCATGGGCTGATCAGCTATGATTCCATCTATAACCAGCAGGCCCGCGCCGTTGGCGATACCTCCAGTAAGACCAAGCTTTTGCGCCCCCGCGTCTATATTTATATGGCCGCCTTGGTATTGGTCTGCTCGGTGATGGTCTACACCTTCTCGACCCGCAAGACCTTCGACGTCTCGACCCTGCACGAGCGCGCCCCGGTCTATGTGGAGCTGTCAGGCAACCGTCTGCGCAACGGCTATACGGTCAAGGTGCTGAACATGATGCGCAAGCAGGGCCATTTCCTGCTGACCATCGAAGGCCTGCCCAATGCCACTTTGTCGGTCATCGGCATGGAGGGCGAGGGGATGACCCAGGTGGATCTGCCGGTCGAGCCTGATTCGGTGGGCACCTTCCATATCTTCATCACCGCTCCGAAAGAGTCTGTGCCGGGCAAATCTTTGCCCATGACCGTCTCGGTCAAGGACACCGATACCGGGCGGGTGATGTCGCATCAGAATTTGTTTGCCGGTCCTGGGGAATAGAGCGTGATGCGCAAAATGTGCATCACGCTGGCGAGCATTGTTGGCTTCGCCAACCCTTCGTAAACTCAGAGCCGCCCTTTGGGCGTCGTTTGCCCTGACGGGCGGCACGAGCGAGCGGCCAAGCGGCGGAGGCCGCGCCCGACGAGGGACTTACGTGATGCAGATTTTCTGCGTCACGGTCTAAAGTCTTTGACTTCAGGTTGAACAAGCGGGCGGAAGGTTTTCTTTCCGCCCGTTTTTTTGCTATCGGCGGTGGAACGGGGCTGTTGGCGGGAAATGTCATTCAGCGTATGATCCAAATGTGACGCCTTAGGGCTCCAGGTCTGCCAAGGGGGGCGAGTACCGGAGGTCTTTGCGCCGTCCCTTGAGGAAAAGTATGTCGTTTCGCAAGGTTCCGTTCGATACCATCAGTCTTTCGATCATCATTGCAACGCTGGCGGCGATCGTGGTTTTCGCCATCGTCTCGATGGAGAATTTCTCCCAGCTGCATGCCGAGCGGACGGCTCTGTTCGCCGATCAGGCTGAAAAATCCCTGCTTTCCTTCGAAGCTCAGTCGGAACATTTGTTCGATTATGGCGATGGCCTGCTGAAGGCGGTGCGCTATCTTTATCGCCATGATGGCGTGGCTCCGGTGGGCGGCTTCATTCATGACGCCGTTTCGGATCATGCCGATCGTTTTCAGGGCACGGTGACCATTACCGACGGCGTCGGTATGCCTGTGTTTCATTCTTCGGGCACGGTAACCCCCGGCACCAATCTGTCGGGGCGCGATTATTTCACCAGTTTGCGTAGCCGGTCAGACGACCATCTTTATGTCGGTCCCACCGATTATGGCGCCATCACCCATGAATGGTGGTTCCGTCTGGTGCGGCCGATTTTCGGGGTAAACGGCTTCGACGGCGTGGTGATCATGACCATGCGGCCCGAACATATCGTCGAGCTTTACCAGAACCTTGCCTTGGGCCAGCGCAGCACGGCCAGCATGATGACGCTGCAGAGCCATCAGCTGGTCTCGCGCCTGCCGTTGCCGCCGGTGGGGGCCTATATGAAGGCCATGGACGATCGTCCCTTATGGGCAAATCTGCTCGTGGCACCCCATGGGTCCTATCGGGCGATCGATGGCATCGATGGGGTGGCTCGGACCTATTTCTACAAGCGCCTCGACGATTACGGCGTGGTCATCGAGGTCGGAGTCGCCGACCTGGACGTAGAAGAAGGGCTGGCGATACCGCGGCGCAACGCCGTCCGTCAGTTCGCTTTGTTCGCCCTGGCCAGTTTGGTGTTTGGCGGCTTCCTGTTGGCCATGCGCTCCAAGAGCTTGGTCTTGGCCGAGCGGGATTTCCTCCTGAATGAACTGCTGGATCAGCGCAGCGAAAAGCTGGCCGCCAGCGAGGCTCGCTTCAAGGGGTTGGTGGAACAATCCCTGACCGGCATCTATATCATCGAAGACGGGCGTTTCACCTACGTCAACCCAGCCTTTTGCGCCATTTTCGGCTATGATCGGGCCGAGGATATCTTGGCTCAGGCGCCGATCAATCTGGTCGCACCCGACGAGCGGGCCGAGGTGAGTGAAATCATCCAGCGTCATGGCATTGGCGAGTTGCGCGAAACCCGTTTTTCTTTCTGTGGCATCCGTAAGGACGGCGAGCCGGTCTTTGTGGAAGTCCATGGCAATGTCATCGAGGGCGAACAGCCAGGCCATAATATCATTCTGGGTTCCCTGCTGGACGTCACCGAGTCCAAGAGGGCCGAGGCGGAAATCCGCGACCTCAATGCCGACCTGAACCGCCGCGTCGAGGAGGGCATCGCCCAGCAGAAGGCAACCTCCGCCCGCCTGGGCATGGTGATGGAAACCGCGGCCGAGGGCATGATCGGCATCGATGACGAAAGCCGGGTGATCTTCCTGAACCGGGCCGCTTGCGGTCTTCTTGGCCTTGCCAATCCCGACCAGATGTTGGGGGCGCCGCTGGCCCATCTGCTGCACCACAAGCTGGCCCATGGCGATGATTGCGACCATGGGACTTGCCGCATTTACCAGACCCTGACCGATGGCAAGACGCGGCGCGTTGCCGACGAATATTTCGCCGGTCCCGGTGGCGAGCTGCTGGCGGTGGAATATGCCGTCTCGCCGCTGATGGTCGAGGGCGAGGCGGTGGGCGCCGTGGTGGTTTTCCACGACGTCAGCGAGCGGCGCGAGGCGCAAGAGCAGATCGCTCATCTGCTGGCCTATCAGCGGGCCATCCTGGACAACACCCCGGTGGGCATCGCCATTATCGATATGGACAGGCACATCTTGCAGGCCAACCCGGCTTTTTGCGGCATCTATGGTCGCGAGGAGACCGAGGTCCTTGGTCAGCATGCGGCTCTGCTCTATCGCGATGTCACGCAATGCGACGATATCGGTAGCCGCGCCTATCCGCTGATCCGGTCGGGACAGACCTTCAGCGAAGAAGTGATGATGCGTCGCGGCGACGGCGGCGACATCTGGGCCCATATTGAAGGCCATCTGGTCGATGGTAACCAGCCCGAGCTGGGCGTGGTCTGGGCCGTCACCGACATTACCCAGCGCAAGGCCTTGGATCTGGAGCTGCGTCGCTCCAACGAGGAACTGGAACGCTTCGCCTATGTGGCCAGCCATGATCTGCGCCAGCCTTTGCGCATGATCGCCAGCTATCTCAGTCTGTTGGAGCGCATGATCAAGGCCCGCCTCAACGAGGAGGAACTGCAGTTCTTCGGCTTCGCCATCGACGGCGCCAAGCGCATGGACCGGATGATCGTCGATATCCTGGATTATTCCCGCATCGGCCGCCTGACCGGCGACAAGGGGCCGGTGGAATTGGCGTCGGTGCTGACCAATGTGCGCAACAGCCTGACCGGAGCCATTGCCGAGGCCGGAGCCGAGCTGGAAATCTCCGACGGCCTGCCGGTGGTTCATGGCTATGAGACCGAGCTGGAGAGATTGTTCCTCAATCTGCTGGGTAACGCCTTGAAGTTCCGCGCCGCCGACCGGCTCCCCGTGGTGCGGGTGGAGTGTGAGCAGCGGCCCGAGGGCTGGGTGATTTCCGTCTCGGACAACGGCATCGGCATCCCCGAGGACAGCCAGCAGCGTCTGTTCCAGATCTTCCAGCGGCTGGTCAGCCGCGAGCAATATGACGGCACCGGCATCGGTCTGGCCTCTTGCCGCAAGATCGCCGAACATCATGGCGGTCGCATCTGGCTGGAGAGCAAGCTGGGCGAGGGCTCGACCTTCTTCGTGATGCTGCCGAGGTAAGTTTTACCCCCCAAATCCCCCGCCGCCCGGCGTTTCGACCATGAAGACATCGCCGGGCTGCATCTGTACTTCGGCGATATGGTCCAATTCCTCGAGGCTGCCATCGGCCCGGCGCACGGCGTTGCGGCCCGGCTGGCCGGGGCCGCCGCCCGCTACGCCAAAAGGGGCCAGTTTGCGGCGGTTGGAGACCATGGCGACGCTCATGGCCTCGGTGAAGCGCAAATGCCGCACCACGCCCGAGCCGCCATGGAACCTGCCGCTTCCCCCCGAGCCCTGGCGGATGGCGAAGCGTTCGACCAGGATGGGGAAGCGCCATTCCAGCACCTCCGGGTCGGTCAGGCGGGTATTGGTCATATGGCTGTGGACGGCGTCGGTGCCGTCGAAGTCAGGGCCGGCGCCGGAGCCGCCGCAGATGGTCTCGTAATATTGCCGGGTGGCATCGCCAAAGGTCAGATTGTTCATGGTGCCTTGGCTGGCCGCCAGCACGCCCAAGGCACCATAAAGGGCGTCGCAGACGGCCATGGAGGTTTCCACATTTCCGGCCACCACGGCGGCGGGATATCGGGGAGCCAGCAGGCTGCCCTCGGGGATGACGATCTGTAAGGGCCTCAAACAGCCGGCGTTCAGGGGGATGGGCCGATCCACCAGGGTGCGGAAGACATAAAGCACGGCGGCCTTGCAGACCGCCGAGGGGGCGTTGAAGTTGTTGGCGGCTTGGGGCGAAGTGCCGGTGAAATCGATGCGGGCGGTGCGGGCCTGGTGATCGATGGAGATATCCACGGCGATGATGCTGCCGTCGTCCATATGGTTCTCGAAGCGTCCGTCGCCCAAGACCTCCAGCACCTCGCGCACGGCCTCTTCGGCATTGTCCTGCACATGGCGCATATAATTGTGAACAACGTTCAGGCCGAACTGCGCCACCATGCGCCGCAATTCTTGGGCGCCCTTTTCATTGGCGGCAATTTGGGCCTTGAAGTCGGCGACGTTCTGATCGGGCCGGCGGGCCGGGGTGGGGCCTGAAGCCAGCAGTGTGCGTAAAGCGCCCTCGCGGAAGCTTCCTTGCTCCATCATTTTGAAATGGGGGAACAGTACGCCTTCCTGGTCGATGGAGCGGCTGTGGGGCGGCATGGA
>Ga0302187_10003166_pt1 | contig 13394 bp, 11 predicted proteins | sample II_Bog_E1_3_FD_202120 | JGI IMG/M metagenome (GOLD analysis project Ga0302187, IMG submission 202120) | Peat permafrost microbial communities from Stordalen Mire near Abisko, Sweden - II_Bog_E1_3 | ecosystem: Environmental > Terrestrial > Soil > Wetlands > Peat | place: Sweden: Abisko...
AGCGGCGCGTCGAGCGCCAGCCGGGGCACCGCCGCGCGCAAGGCTTCGCGCCCGGCCATGTCCCAGTCCTTGACCAGATCCCACGCCGCATCGAGCGCCTGGTTGTCATAGAGCAGCCCGACCCAGAACGCCGGCAGCGCGCAGATCTGGCTCCACGGGCCGCCATCGGCGCCGCGCATTTCGAGGAACGATTTCAGCCGCACTTCGGGAAAGGCGGTCGACAAGTGGTCGGTCCAGTCGGACTGGCGCGGCTTTTCGCCGGGCAAGGCGGGCAGGCGGCCATCGAGGAAATCGCGGAACGATTGGCCCGCCGCATCGATGTACTTGCCGTCGCGATAGACGAAGTACATCGGCACATCGAGCATGTAGTCGATATAGCGTTCATAGCCAAAGCCGTCTTCGAACACGAACGGCAGCATGCCGGTGCGTGCCGGATCGGTGTCCGACCAGATATGGCTGCGATACGACAGGAACCCGTTGGGTTTGCCTTCGAGAAACGGCGAATTGGCAAACAGCGCGGTCGCCAGCGGTTGCAGCGCCAGACTGACGCGGAATTTCTTGACCATGTCGGCTTCGCTCGAATAGTCGAGATTGACCTGGATGGTGCAGGTGCGCAGCATCATGTCGAGGCCCATCGAGCCGACGCGCGGCATGTGCCGCAACATGATCGCATAACGGCCCTTGGGCATGACCGGCAGTTCGGCGCGCGTTTTGTCGGGCCACAGGCCCAGGCCGAGATAGCTCAGTCCCAGCTTGTCACCCACCGCCTTGACCTGTTGCAGGTGGCGACCGGTTTCGGCGCACGTCTGGTGCAGGTTTTCCAGCGGCGCGCCCGACAGTTCGAGCTGACCCGCCGGTTCAAGGCTGATCGCGCCGTCGGCGCCGCTCATGGCGATGACATTGCCGCCTTCCTCGACCGGTTCCCAGCCATAGTCGCCAAGGCCGGACAGCAGATCGCGGATGCCGCCGGGTTCGTCATACGACGGCGCGCGGTGGTCGGCGTTGCGATAGACGAACTTTTCGTGTTCGGTGCCGATGCGCCAGCGCTCGGCGGGCTTTTCGCCCTTTTGCATGGGGATCAGGAGCGCCTCGCGGCTCTCGATCAGGGGTTCGTTGGTGTCGGTTTCCTGCCGCGTGCTCATGCGCGCATCCGTTAATGGGCGAATAGGTTTCGCGCTACAACTATTCGCTGTCGGCGGGCCAATCGCCTGCAATACCCATCCAAAGGGCGGTGGCTGCAATGGCCGCCGTTTCACCGCGCAGGATGCGCGGGCCCAGCGTGATCGGCACAGCGGCACGATGCGCGCGGATCGCGTCGCGTTCGGCGGGATCGAACCCGCCCTCGGGCCCGATCAACAGCGCCGCGGGGCCCCGATGCGCGGCAAACGCGGCCGCGGCCGGGCCACCGCCGGTCTCATCGGCGAAAAACAGCGCGCGATCGTCGGGCCAGTCGGCCAGCAGGTGCGCCAGCGGCGCTGGGGCATCGCACACTGGCAGTGCGGTGCGCGCGCATTGTTCGGCGGCCTCGACCAGCGTGGCGCGCACGCGATCGGGATTGATGCGGTCGGCCACACAACGCCGCGTCAGCATCGGGCGGATACGCGCGACCCCCAGTTCGCAGGCCTTTTCCAGCACCAGATCGAACCGGTCCTTTTTGAGCAGCGCCGGGCACAGCCAGAAATCGGGCACATCCTCGCGGCCGCGCAGATGTGTGACACAGCGCAGAGTCACCTCGCGCTTGCCGGTCTGTTCGGCCAGCGCCAGCCATTCGCCGGTGCGGTCATCGCACAGCACCACGCTGTCGCCGGGGGCCAGGCGCATCACGCGCACGAGATAGTGCGCCTGCGCGCCATCGATGGTGGCCACCATGTCGCGGTCGAGCGGCCCCGGCACAAACAGGCGCGGCGCGGATTTCGGGGGCCAGGCAGGCGTGGCGGGCAAAGGCTCGGTCATTGCGCGGGTGGTAGGACAGGTCGGCGCACACGGCAATCGCGCTTGCCCTCGCGCGCGGGGCGGCGCAGGAAAGGCCGCGATGACCGACGCAATCGTACCTGATACCCAACATAAGGGCCTGGTTGCCGCGCTGCCGCTGCCCTGGCGCCATTATGCCTCGCTGGCGCGATTCGATCGCCCGATCGGCTGGTGGCTGCTGTTCTGGCCTTGCACCTGGGGGCTGTTTCTGGCCGGCGCGACCTCGCACTGGGTCACGGTGGGGTGGTTGCTGCTGGGTTCGGTGGCAATGCGTGGCGCGGGCTGCGTGTTCAACGATATTGTCGATGCCGATCTCGACGCACGGGTGGCCCGCACCGCCGCGCGGCCGATCGCCAGCGGCGCGGTGTCGAAACGCGCAGCCTGGGCATGGATCATGGTGCTGGCCGCGGTCGGCCTGGTCGTGCTGGTGCAATTGCGCTGGCAGGCGCAAGTGGTGGCGCTGGGCAGTCTGGCGCTGGTCGCGGCCTATCCCTTCATGAAACGGGTGACCGGCTGGCCGCAGGCGTGGCTGGGGCTGGTGTTCACCTGGGGGGCGCCGACCGGCTGGGTCGAGGCGACCGGGTTCGCGCATCCTGCCCCGCTTGGCCCGCTCTATCTGGGCTGCTGGGCGTGGTGCATGGGCTATGACACGATCTATGCCTGCCAGGATCGTGAAGACGATGCGCTGATCGGCATCGGTTCGTCGGCGCTGTCGTTCGGGCGCCATGTCCGCGCCGGGGTGACCGGGCTCTATGCGCTGGCCCTGCTTGGCTGGGCCGGGGCGATCTGGCTGGTGCGGCCCGATCCGCTGGCGCTGGTCGCGCTGGTGCCGGTGGCGATTCATCTCGGCTGGCAGGCGTTGACCTTGCAGCCCGATGATGGCGCGGGCGCGTTGCGGCGGTTTCGCAGCAACCGCTTTGCCGGGCTGCTGATGGCGGCGGCGTGCTACGTGGTGGGCGCGGCGGCCTGATCGGGAAACAGCGTGGCGTGGCGCGCGACGATCGCGGGCCACAGGCGCGCGGCCTCGGGCACGATCAGATCGAACCGTTCGGCCAACACGGCAACCAGCGCCTGCGCGCTGTCGATGATCTGCTCGCAGGCGCCACGCGCGTCGGTTTCGACCAGCACGCGGCCCCGCAGGCTGACATTGGTGGCCCCGCAATCGCGCATCACCACCAGATTTTGTACAAAGTTGGATTCGGGATCGCTGGCCTGCCACGCGCACATCGCCGCGATCAGCGCCTCATCGGCGGGCACGGCGGCGAAATCATACGACATCGTATATTTGCCCAGATCGACCTGCACCCGCCAGTCGCCGCGATCGGTGTGACCGATCGCCACCGGCCACACCGGTTGCGGCCAGACCCCCGGTTCCAGCGGCAAGGGCCTGCGCAGCCAGCGGCCGAACCCGGCATCGACCAGCCAGGGCCGATCCAGCCGCACGATCAGCGCCAGGTGCGACCCCATCGCGGGCGCGCTGAGACCGGGACGCAAGATGCCGCCGCACACCCGCTCCACGGTAAAGCCAAGCGCGCCAAGCGCGCTGCCCAACAGGCCATTGTGTTCATAGCACCAGCCGCCCCGGCGCTGCTCGACCAGCTTGGCAAAGATTGCGCCGGGATCGAGCGAGGGCGCGCGCGCCAGTTGCACATCGATGTTTTCAAACGGAATGGCCATGCAATGCGCGGCGACCAGTGCGGTCAGACCGGCCAGATCGGGGGTGGGCGGCCGATCCAGGCCCAGCCGCGCGCAATAGGCGGTCAATTGCGCGGGCGTCATGCCGATGCCAGCAACTGTTCGGCGCCGCCCAGGTCCACGCTGACCAGCCGCGACACCCCGCGTTCGACCATGGTCACGCCGAACAGGCGGTGCATCCGGCTCATCGTCACGGCGTTGTGGGTGACGATCAGATAGCGGGTGCGGGTTTCGCCGACCATCGCGTCGAGCATGTCGCAAAACCGTTCGACATTGGCATCGTCGAGCGGGGCATCGACTTCATCGAGCACGCAGATCGGCGCGGGGTTGGTCAGGAACAGCCCGAAGATCAGCGCCACGGCGGTCAGCGCCTGTTCGCCGCCCGACAGCAGGGTCAGCGATTGCAGGCGCTTGCCCGGCGGCTGGGCAAAGATTTCCAGCCCCGCTTCGAGCGGATCGTCGCTGTCGATCAGCGCCAGATGGGCCTCGCCCCCGCCGAACAGCCGCGCAAACAGCCGGCGGAAATGCGCATCGACCGCATCGAACGCGGCGCGCAGCCGTTCGCGCCCTTCGCGGTTGAGCGCGCCGATCGATCCGCGCAGCCGCGCCACTGCTTCGGTCAGTTCGGCGCGTTCGCGAATCACCGTGCCATGTTCGCCTTCGGCGGCGGCCAGATCGTCGGCGGCGACCAGATTGACCGGTCCGAGCCGCTCGCGTTCGCCCAGCAGGCGGTCGTGCGTGGCGCTGACACTGGCGGCGCTGCCCAGATCATCGGCCACAAAGCCCAGCCGTCCGGGCAGCAGCGGCGGCGGGCACTGGAACCGTTCGCCTGCAATTCCGGCCATTTCCTGGCGCCGCTGGTCCTCGTTTTCGGCACGCGCGGCCAGCCCGGCGCGGGTTTCGCGCGCGCTGGCGAGCGTCTCGGTGGCGGCAGTCAACGCCGCCCCGGCGGCTTCGCCAGCGGCCTCGGCGCGGGCCTGCGCGCTTTCGGCGGCGGCCAGATCGGCGGCGAGCCGGTCGCGCAAGGCTTCGCCCGCCACGATTTCGGCCTCCAGCGCGGGGGGCTTGGCGGCATGGACCGCGCGCTCTTCGGCCAGATCCTGCGCGCGGGTGACCATCTCTGCCAGGCGCCGCGCGGCGTCACTGGCGCGGGTCTGCCAGTTGCGGATATCGTTCTTCAACGCCGACAGCCGCTCGCGCCCGACTGCAATCGCCTGTTCGGTGGCGGCGAGCGTGGCGCTGGCGGTCTGCAACGCGGTGCGCGCGGCGCCGTTCTGTGCGCGCGCGGCCTCCAGCGCGGCGCGCCCGAGCGCCGGATCGGGCAAGGCGGAACGACGGTCTTCGGCACTGGCCAGATCGATCTGCGCGGCGGCGCGCTGCGCGTCGCAATCGGCGCTGGCACGGGCCAGATCGGCGGCGCGGGTCTGACGCAGGGCCTGCGCGCCTTGCGCGGCGTCGAGCGCGCGCAAGGCGGCGCGTTCGGCATCGCCTGCGCTGGCCAGCGCACGTTCGGTGGCGGCCAATTCGGTCTGCACCCCGGCCAGTTCGCCGCGCGCGGCGGCATCGGCTGTTTCGGCTGCGGCCAGTGCGGCCTGCCGCGCGGGCAATTGCGTCTGAAGCTCGATCAGCCGGTTTTCGGCTTCGAGCTGGGCGGCTTCGGCGGCGCCTTCGCCTGCCGCGACAAATCCGTCCCAGCGGCGCAGCCGTCCGCCGCGCGTGACCAACCATTCGCCCGGTGCCAATGCACGGCCATTGTCGTGATCGGCCACACGCACCAGCGCCAGCCGTGCCGCCAGTTCGGCCGGCGCGGCGGTGACATGATGGGCCAGCGCATCGGGCAACATCGCGGGCGCTGCGGCGCCGGTCCAGAACCGGCCCTCGCCGGTGGCGGGCGCCGGGCCGAGCGGGGCCAGTGCATCGCGCCCCAGCACGGCGGCGAGCGCGCGTTCGTACCCCGGCGCAACCCGTGTGGCCGACAGTGCGGTGGGACCGCGCCCTTTTTGCGCCGCCGTGCGGTCGCGCGCGGCCTTGTCACGGGCGAGCGCATCGGCTTCGCGGGCGATCCCGGCCAGATCGGCGCGCGCCGCGGCCAGCGCCTGCGCCGCCGCATCGCGCGTTTCGGTCAGCGCCTCGCGCCGGGAGGCAAGGTCGCTGCGCGCGGTGCGCGCGGCGGTCAGCGCTGCCATTGCGGCATCGCGCGCGATTTCGGCCTCTGCCACGCGCAGTGCGGGATCGGGTTCACGCGCCAGTGCCTCGGCCTGTGCGCCGATCCGCGCCGCCTCGGCCTCGATCCGCGCCACGCGTTGCCGCGCAGCGGCGACGGCGGCTTCGGCCACGCGCCATTCGGCATCGGTGCCCGCCTGTTCGGCGGTGGCCGTGGCCAGCGCGAGTTCGGCGTTGCGGCTGTCGGCTTCGGCCCGGTCGCGTGCGGAGCGCGCGGCCGGGCGGCGCTCTTCGTCGTCTTTCAGCGCGGTTTCGGCCTGGGCCAGATCGCGGGCGAGACGCGCTTGCGCCTCGGCGGCGTCGCGCGACAGGCGGTCGGCGGCGTCACGGTCGCTGTCGATCCGCGCGATCTGGCGATCGATATCGGCCAGTCGGTCTTGCGCTGCCTGCAATTGCGCGGTCAGCGTGGCCATGCGCTGGGCATGGGCCTGTGCATCCTGGCGCCGGTCGAACAGGTCTTCGCGGCTTTGGGCCAGCGCGGCGGCGGCCTGATGCTGCTGCGCCTGCGCGGTGCGGGCCTGGTCCTGCGCAGCGCTGACCGCTGCTTCGGCCAGCGCCAGCGCGGCGCGGGCGGCCTCGGCGGCCTGCGCCGCATCGCGCCAGCGGGCATAGACCATTTGCGCCTCGGCCACGCGGATCTGTTCGCTGAGCGTCTTGTAGCGTTCGGCGGCGCGCGCCTGGCGGCGCAAGGTGGCGATGCGCCCTTCCAGCCCGGCGACCAGATCTTCCAGCCGTCCCAGATTGGTCTCGGTTGCGCGCAGCCGTGCCTCGGCATCGCGGCGGCGCACGTGCAGCCCGGCGATCCCGGCGGCCTCTTCCAGCATCATGCGCCGCTCGGTCGGCTTGGCAGCGATCACCGCGGCAATGCGCCCCTGGCTGACCAGCGCCGGGCTGTGCGCGCCGGTCGCCGCATCGGCAAACACCAGCGCGACATCGCGGGCGCGCACATCGCGGCCATTGACGCGATAAACGCTGCCCGCGCCGCGCTCGATCCGGCGCACGACATCGAGTTCCTGGCCATAGGCGCCGGGCTGATCCAGCTCGGCGCTCAGCGTCACTTCGGCAAAGTCGCGCGCCGGGCGGCTCGCGGTGCCGGCAAAGATGACATCATCCATGCCGCCGCCGCGCATCGCCCGCGCCGAGTTTTCGCCCATCACCCAGCGGATCGCTTCGAGCAAGTTGGACTTGCCGCAGCCGTTGGGACCGACCACCCCGGTCAGGCCGGGTTCGATGCGCAGCTCGGCGGGTTCGACAAAGCTTTTGAAGCCCGACAGTCGAAGCCGCTTGAACTGCATCGTCCCCGCCCCCCGGTTCGCCTGGGGCTAGCGCGCCCCGGCCTTTTGCAGGATCGGTTCGAGCGCGTCCCAGTTCGACACGTCGAGATTGCGACCGTTGAGAATGAACGCCGGGGTGCCGGTGACGTTGAATTCCTTGGTTGCCTTGTCGGTGGCGTTGCTCAGCGCGCTGGCCCTGGTGGCGTCTGACAGGCAGGTCGCACCCTGCGCGGTGGCGATGCCGCGCTGGGCAAAGAATTCGTTCATCCCGGCCAGGCGTGCGATCACCGGAATGCGCTGGCTGGCGGGCAGAGTCTGGACTTTTTGCAAGGCGTCCTGGCCCGCCGTTTTCAGATTGGCGAACATTGTGGGCTGCCATGCCCAATATTGCTCGGCCATCGGGATCACCGTGTCGGGCGTGTTGGCGCAGGTTGCCAGCAGCACGGCCGGCAGATCGAGCATGTTGAGCATGAAGAAGCGCAATTCATAGCTGACCCGGCCGCTGTTGACATAATCGTCGCGCAGATGCGGGAACCCTTCGGTCGAAAACGCCGCGCAGTGCGAACATGACAGCGCGCCATATTCGACCAGTTTCAGCGGGGCATCGGGGTTGCCCATCAGATAGCCGCCATCGGGGGTGGCGGTGATCACGTCGGACCATTGCTTGCCCGCAGGTGGCGCCACTTTGGCCAGCGCGGTGTCGGCGACGACCGGGGTGTCGGCTTTCTTGCCGCAGGCAGCCAGTCCGAGCGCAAGAGGCATGACCGCAAGAGCGAGGGCGAGACGGATCGGTTTCATCGGGTCGAGGAGCTTTCGCAATAGGGGAAAGGCGTCGTTTAGCGCGTCACCGGGCGTGAGGGAAGTTCAGCGCAACCGGGCATCGATCTGCGGCTTGAGCGCATCCCAGGTATATGTCGCGGCCAGCGGCACGCCGTTGATCAGGAACGCGGGCGTGCCGTTGACGAATTCCTTGTCAGAGGCGTCCTGCGTGTGTTTGGCCACGCGGTCGGCCAGCGCCCGGTCGGCCAGGCAGCGATCGAGTTCGGGGCGAGTATAACCGCGCGCTTCCATCAGCCCATAGAGCCCCAGATCGGAAGCGATCGCGTGCATCTTGGTGGCGAAATCGGGGTTGTCCCAACGGCCCTTCTGCGCTTCGGTCAATTTGCCGATCGGTTCGAGCCAGTCGCGCTGTTTGGCCAGCAGCATCTGCGCATTGCCGAAGAATTTCGACGGCGGCCCGCATTCGGCCAGCAGCGTGGCGACCACGTCGAGCCCGTTGCGCAGGAACGGGCGCACTTCATACGATCCCTTGCCCGGCCCGATCATGCCGATGCCCAGCGGGGCGATCGCCTGCGCCTCGAATTCGGCACAGTGCGGGCAGGTAAAGCTGATATAGGCCACCAGATGCAGCGGCGCGTCGGGATTGCCGAGCACATAGCTGTCATTGGCGGTACGGATGACATGGCCGTTCCAGTTGGCAGGGCCCTCTACACGGGCGACGGGTTTGGCCATCGCCTGCGGCGCGGCCCAGACCAGCGCGCCTGCCAGCGCGAGCACGATAAAGCGGAACAAGCGTTTCATTGGCATCTCCAGAAAACGGCTCAGCGGATCTTGCGACCCGGTTTGTCGCGATCGGCGCTGGCGCGTTCAAGACTGCGCGCCAGCGATTCGAGCACCGCGCGCAATTCGGGATCGCCCACATCGCGCAAGCTGTCGCCCAGTTCGAGCGGCACGGGTTTGAGCGAGGGCGGCGGTGCCTTTGGTTCGGCGGCGCGCGGCGCCTGCACCGCGCCCTGCCGCATGCGCACCTGGGCCACCGCGCGATAGCCGAAAAAGCGGTTCACGCGCTCGATGATTTCGGGAACGACATGCTGGATGATCGGCGCATGCGCCGGGCTGACCACCAGATGCAAAGTGCCTTCGGACTTTTCGCCGACCGGAAAGCGGATCGATTCGGGCGCGCAATGGCGGGCATGCGCCGCGCCGATGATTTCGGGCCAGCGCGTGACCACGCTCGACTGTACAAAGCCGAAGCGGCGAAACGCGGTGCGGCCGATCGCGGGCATCAGATCGCCGATCATGCGCGCCTCGCCACCGCGCGCACGTTCATAGACGCGCGCGGAGGCGGGCTTGTCGCTGTTCGAACCCTTGCGGTCACGTTCCATCACGCGCCATCCCATGCCATAGCTGCGTGATGCAGACCAGCGTCCAGACCGATCGATCCCCATCCTTTGCGCTATTGCATTGGTATGATGCCCACGCGCGGGTGCTGCCCTGGCGCAGTGCGCCGGGTGCGCCGCCGCCCGATCCCTATCGCGTGTGGCTGTCCGAAGTCATGCTGCAACAGACCACGGTGGCGGCGGTGCAGCCCTATTTCACACGGTTTGTCGCGCGCTGGCCCACCGTTGCGGCGCTGGCGGCGGCGGACGAGGCCGATGTCATGGCGGCCTGGGCGGGCCTTGGCTATTACAGCCGCGCGCGCAACTTGATCGCCTGTGCACGCGAAGTGGCCCGGCTGGGCGGATTTCCCGACGATGAGGCGGGACTGCGCGCGCTGCCGGGGCTGGGCGCCTATACGGCGGCGGCCGTGGCGGCGATTGCCTTTGACCGGGCGGCGGTGGTGGTCGATGCCAATGTCGAACGCGTAGTAGCGCGATTGTTCGCCATTACCGAGCCGCTGCCCACGTCGCGCCCGGCGATCCGCGCGGCGGCGGCGACCATCACGCCCGACGTGCGACCCGGTGATTTTGCGCAGGCGATGATGGATCTTGGCGCGACGATCTGCACCGCGCGCAATCCGCGCTGCCTGTTATGCCCCTTGCGCGGGCCATGCCGGGCAGAGGCGGCGGGGCTGGCCGGGTCATTGCCCGCAAAACTCGCCAAAAGGGCCAAGCCGCAGCGCACCGGCCATGCCTGGTGGATCGAACGCGACGGCATGGTGTGGCTGGTGCGGCGGCCCGGCAAGGGCATGCTGGGGGGCATGCGCGCGCTGCCCGACGATGGCTGGTCGGCGCGCGCCGATGGCGATGCCACGCCGCCGTTTGCAGGGAATTGGCGCAAGGGCGGAGTGGTCCGCCATGGCTTCACGCATTTCGATCTCGATTTGCAATTGATGCTTTGCGATGGCGCCGAAATCGCTAAACCTTGGCGCGGCGATGCGGCCGGAGAATTCTGGCCAGTCGCCACGATTGACGCGGCCGGCCTGCCCACCGTCTTTGCCAAGGCGGCGCAGTTGGCCCTGGCGGAACGATAGGCAATAGAGCGACAGGCAATGGGGAGAACTATGGTGCAGACTGGCATGCAACCGGCGCTTTCGCGACGCGGATTTCTGGGTGGTGCGCTGTTGGCGGGCGGCGCCGGGCTGATGCCGCGCCTGGCCTTTGCGACGCCCGAGGCCGAGGCGCTCTATCCCCATCTCGCCAGGCTGGCGGCGACGTATGTCGACGGCGGGAAACTGCCCGGCGTGGTCACGCTGTTGGGGCTGGGCGGCAAACAGGCGGTGATCGCGCGCGGGGTGCAGACGCTGGGCGATCCGACCCCGGCGGGGCCCGACAGCCTCTACCGCGCCTATTCGATGACCAAGCCGATCACCGGCATGGCAACGATGATCCTGATCGATGAAGGCAAGCTGACGCTCGACACGCCGCTGGCCGATATCCTGCCCAAATATGCCAAAATGCAGGTGCAGGTGACCCCGGATGGATCGCTCACCGATGTGCGCCCGGCGCGCACGCCGATCACCATCCGCCATCTGCTGACGCACACCTCGGGCCTGGGCTATTCGATCATCCAGAAGGGCCCGATCAAGGATGCCTATGAGGCCAACGGGCTGGTCCCTGCCGAAGTCAGCCATTTTCCGGTTCCGGGGCTTACCGTCGCCAAGACCCTGCCCAGCCTGGCCGCGTTTGCCGACAAGCTGGCCGAAATGCCGCTGGTCTATGAACCGGGCACCATGTGGTCCTATTCGGTTTCGCTCGATCTGCTGGGCCGGGTGATCGAAGTCGTTACGGGCAAGCCGTTCGATGCCTATGTGCAGGAACGGATTTTCGGGCCGTGCGGGATGATCAGTTCGGGTTTCCAGGTCGCACCGCAGAATGCTTCGCGGCTGACCACCAATTACGGTCTGCTCAATGGCAAGCTGGTGCCGATCGATCCGGCGGCCAAGTCGATCTATCTCGATCCGCCCGCCTATCCGTTCGGCGGGGCCGGGCTGGTGACATCGCCGCGCGATTATGACCGGTTCCTGCAGATGGTGCTGAACTATGGCCTGCTCGACGGGCGCCGGGTGATGAACGAACATGCGGTGCGGCTGGGCACCAGCGATCTGCTGCCCCCGGCACTGGTCGGTACCAAAGTGTTCGGGCGCGTGTCGGGCTTTGGCGCGGGTGGCCGGGTCGGCGTGGGCGAGGATGCCGGGACTTATGGCTGGTCGGGCGCGGCGGGCACGGTCGGCTTTGTCAGCTATCGCGGCAATCTCAGCGCCGGGCTGTGGGTGCAATATATGCCCAGCGGCGCATTGCCGATCGGCGAGGAATTCCCCATCGCGGTGCGCAATGATCTGATGCCGCAAAAGATCGCCGCATGACCGATCTGACAATCGCGTTTTCGGGTTCGGTGATCGACCGTGCCGATGCGGTGCGGTCCGATCCCGAAAAGCTGGCGGCGCTGACCAACTGGCGCGCGCGGTTGTTGCGGATGGATGGCCTGGCGCCGCAGATCGGCGCCGATGGCGGGCTTGCCTGGGGCACGCTGGCCGATGCCGACCCGGCGGCAGAGCTGGTGTTTCTGGGATTGTCGCCCGATGGCCGCGCCTGCTTTGTGGCCGTCGATCCGCGCCTCGTCGGGGTGGGCAGCACAGCCCCGCCCGATCCGCGGCTGTGGCAGGTGATGGGCATGCTCTCGCCGCCCGATCTTGCCATCTATGGCGCGGCCAAGGCGCTGGTCGACTGGCATGCGCGGCACGGGTTCTGTGCGCGCTGCGGCCATGCGACGCGGCTGGGCAAAGGCGGCTGGCAACGCACGTGCACCAATGCGGCGTGCCGCGCCGAACACTTTCCGCGGGTCGATCCGGTCACGATCATGACCGTCGAACACGATGGCCGCCTGTTGCTCGGGCGCCAGCCGCGCTTTCCGCCGCGCCGCTATTCGGCGCTGGCGGGGTTTATCGAGCCGGGCGAAACCGTTGAGGAAGCGGTCGCGCGCGAGATTTCTGAAGAGGCCGGGCTGATCGTGCGCGATGTGCGCTATGTCGCCAGCCAGCCCTGGCCGTTTCCATCCTCGCTGATGATCGCCTGCCATGCCTTTGCCGAGGCGGATGTGGTGACCATCGACCGCACCGAGCTTGACGATGCGCGCTGGTTCACCCGCGACGAAGTGATCGCGGCGATGCGCGGCGACGAGGGCGCGGCGTTTCTGGCGCCGCCGCCATACGCGATCGCGCACCAGTTGCTGCGCTGGTGGCTGGCGGCATGACCCATCCGGTCACCATCGACATCTGGTCCGATGTCATGTGCCCGTGGTGCGTGATCGGCACGCGCCAGCTTGAAACCGCGCTGGCCGAACTGGGCGACGAAGTGGCCGCCACGATCCGCTTTCATCCGTTCGAGCTCAATCCCGACATGCCGCCCGAAGGCGAAGAGCAGCGCGCGCACATCATGCGCAAATATGGCCGCAGCGCCGACGAGGCCGCGCAAGGGCGCGAACGCCTGCGCGCGATTGCCGCCGGCGCCGGCTATTCGTTCGATTATACCGGCGCGGGCGATCCGCCGCCGGCGATGATGTGGAACACCCGCGCCGCGCACAAATTGCTGGTCATGGCGCTGCGCGATCATGGCCCGCAGGTGCAGGGGCGGCTGAAACACGCGCTGTTCGACGCGCATTTTCAGGCCCGGCGCAATGTGTCCGACCCGGATGTGCTCATCGATGTGGCGCAGGCCGTGGGCATTGCCCGCGCCGAAGCCGCCGCCGCGCTGGCCGATGTCGAACTCGATGCGATCGTGACGGCGGGTGAACAACAGGCGTGGGACTGGAACATCACCGGGGTCCCGGCGATGATCGTCAACGGCAAGTACATGATTCCCGGCGCTCAGGACCCGGCGACTTATGCCAATGCCCTGCGCCGCGTGGTCTCCCGCGAAACCGCCTGACCCCAAATCCTCCCCGTGCCGGGGAGGATTGAAGGTGGGTTAATTCCAGCCGTCTTCGGGCTTGTCGAACCACACGTGCACCTGG
>Ga0302187_10003188_pt1 | contig 13353 bp, 11 predicted proteins | sample II_Bog_E1_3_FD_202120 | JGI IMG/M metagenome (GOLD analysis project Ga0302187, IMG submission 202120) | Peat permafrost microbial communities from Stordalen Mire near Abisko, Sweden - II_Bog_E1_3 | ecosystem: Environmental > Terrestrial > Soil > Wetlands > Peat | place: Sweden: Abisko...
CGCCGGCATTTCCCAAATCGAATATGCCACCGATGGCATCGACGGTCTGGCCAAGGTGGAAAGTTTCGAGCCCGATCTGGTCATTCTCGACATCATGATGCCCGAGATGGATGGTTTCGAGGTCTGCCGGATCTTGCGCTCCGACGCCAAGTTCCGTCATCTGCCGATCCTGGTGCAGACCGCCCTGGAATCGCCGTCCGAGCGGACGGCGGTGTTCCGCGCCGGGGCCAGCGACCTGATCACCAAGCCCATCCACGGCCCCGAGCTGGTGGCCCGCGTGCGGGTGCAGCTTGAAAACCGCATGTTGATCCGCAGCCTGGAAGACTATCGCCATCATATGCAGCTGGAGCTGGAGCTGGCCCGTCACATGCAGGAAGACATCCTGCCGGAAGACGGCACCATCCTGGCCTCGGACGATTGCGCCGGCCTGAAGATCAGCTCCCACTTCCAGCCCTCGGCCGAGCTGGGAGGCGATATGTGGCATATCCGCGATTTGGGCGCGGGCAGGGTGGCTGTATCCTCGGTGGATTTCTCGGGCCATGGCGTGACGGCGGCTTTGAACACCTTCCGCCTGCATACCCTGATGCATCAGCTGCCTTCGCCGGAGCCCTGGCGCCCCTCGGGCTATCTGCAGCTCTTGAACGCCCAATTGGTCGACCTGCTGCCGGTGCATCAGTTCGCCACCATGTTCTATGCCATCATTGATTTACCCAATGGCTCCATGGTCTGGTCCAGCGCCGGAGCGCCCAGTCCGATCTTCTGCGTCGGGAATGAGCGTCAGTTCCTGGATTCCAGCGGCCTGCCTTTGGGAATATCGCTCAAAGCGAACTATCGTGACCGCCGGATCGACTTCCCGCCGGGGGCCAGCCTGCTGCTTTACAGCGACGCCCTGACTGAAACCCCCAACGAGCAGGGGCATTCGGTGGAGCAAGCGGAGTTGCTGGAGATGGTGGCCCAAGCTGTGGCCGATGGGCAAAAGCTCGACGAGACGCCCCTGACGGCCCTGCTGGAGCGGTTCCGCAACGACCGCACCACCCCCACCGACGATCTGACCATGGTCTGGCTGGACCGGCTCTAGGCCGAGTTAAATCTCTTAGAGCGTTGAGCGTGCGGCCAAGCGGCGGAGGCCGCGCTAAGGCCAAGGGACCTATGTGATGCAGATTTTCTGCATCACGGTCTAAACCGTCCAGAAACTGCCCGTCGCCCCAATGGCGGCGGTGAACAGGCCCAGGATCAGATTGATCTGGGCCAGATGGCGGATTTGCCCCAGGGCATGGATGGCATGGGGAACATCGCCGTCATCGACCGCATGGCGGAATTCCTGCCAGGGCCGGCTCCATAGAACGACGAACAGCCCGATCATGATCAGCCCGGTGACCTGCATGATCTGGATATGCATGCCCACGGCAGAAAAGCCCTCATAGCCGAACAGTACCACGCCATAGCCGGTCAGCAGCAGCACGGCAATGGAGGCCCAGACCCAATGGAAGAAGCGTCCCAGCACCTGTTTCCACATCTCCAGCCGGTCATGGTCACCCAGACAAGCGGTGGAGGGGCGGAAGATCACCAGAGTGTGGAAGATGCCGCCGACCCAAATGACGGCGGCCAGGGTGTGCAGGGCAAGGATCAGCGGAATCATTCGGCGGCTTTCGCGGTCTTCAGTTTGAGGATGCTGGCGATTTCATCGGCCAGGGCGCGGATTTCCAGGGAGCCGGTAGAGCGGGGCGAGGTCTCGACGATGCCTTTGCCCTCCATCATGCTGGCGGCGAAGCCGGAGCGGTTGCCCAGCTGGGTGGCGGCCAGGGGCAGGTCTTCCTTGGCAATCTTGGCGCGGATGGTGTCGGCCAGCTTGTTGCGGGCGGGCACGCGGTTCAGCACCAGCAGGGCCTGGCTCTTTTCGCGCCGGGCCAGCTCCAGGGTGGGCTTGGTGGCCCAAAGGTCCATGGGGCTGGGCTGGACGGGCACCAGGATCAGCGAGGCGGCGCGCACGGCGACGCGGGCGTCGGTCTCGGCATGAGGCGGGGTGTCGATCACCAGCAGGTCATAGGTGCTTTTCAGCCGGTCGATCTCGGTGGTGAGCTTCCAGCCCTGGACGTCGGTGGCGATCAGGGTGCTGTCGATGCCAGCGTCCTTGCGCACGCCGTACCAAGCCGACAGCGAGCCTTGCGGATCAACGTCGAGCATGGCCACTTTCAGCCCCTGCTGGGCCCAGGCCGTAGCCAATTGCACGGCGATGGTGGTCTTTCCGGCGCCGCCCTTTTGCTGGGCGATGGCGATGATTTTGGCGCTCATGCCTGGTGATCCCCCCTCAACGAAGCTTGAAGCCATCAAGCTGAACTGATCTTGGGGTTTTTTCAAGGAATAGTCGGGTGAAATCATTGCATCACTCTTGACCCTGGCGGCTGTGGCGTTACCCTTTGGCAACTTTTAAATACAGGGGATCGATCAATGGCCGTGGCGCCGCAGCAGCAGAATGGACAGCCTCAGAGCATGGATTTGCGTCAGGCCGTCGCCACGATCCGCGAGATGCATGCCTCCCAGCAGTTCGAGCCGGCCCGCGATTTCAGCCACAAGGTCCTGGCTCAGGTTCCAGGCAATGCAGAAATCCTGCATCTGACGGCGGTGTCCGAGATGATGAGCGGGCGTCCCGATCTGGCTTTGCCGCTGCTGGAGCGGGCCATGGCCATCGAGCCTAACAATGTCTTGCATCTGCGGGCGGTGCTGGCTTCCTTGAAGGGTCTGAAGCGCACCGAGGAAGCCTTGGGCGTGGCCGAGCGGGCCGTTACTATGCTGCTGAACCAGCCGGTGGGACTGGAGCCGGCGGCCATCGCCCGGCGGACCATCAGCCATCACTTGCAGGCCCGGCCACATAATCTGGTGCATCACCGCAAAAGCCGCGCCTTGGCCGAACTGGTCGAGGTGTTCTTGAATTCGCCCGGCTATCACGTGGATGATCTGGCCCGGCTCTATCTGTTCTTCGACAATATCGCCCGCACCTTAAGCCGTGGCGTCACCGGCGACGTCGCCGAGTTCGGCGTCTGGAAAGGTCATACCGCCAAGGCCCTGAAGGCTTTGGTGCCGGGGCGGATGCTCTATCTGTTCGACAGTTTTTCCGGCTATCCCCAAGGCAGCTTCGCCGACAACGACCGCCGCAATGGCATGTTCCGCGACACCTCGTTCGAGGAGGTCAAGGCCTTCGTCGGCAATGATCAGGTGGTCTGGCGTCCTGGCTCTTTTCCCTTCACCATTGAGGGCTTGCCGGAGAACCTGCGTTTCTCGGTAGTGCATATCGACTTTGGCAGTGGCCCGGCCACGGGTGCGGCTTTGGATTACGCTTATCCCCGCCTGAATTCCGGCGGCGTGCTGTTCCTGCACGATTACGCCAACGACAGCTGGTCCGACGTCGCCCGCGTCGCCGAAGCCTTCCTGGCCGATAAGTCGGAACATTTCGTCGTGGCCCCCGATAAGGGCGGTACCGGCGTTCTGATTAAGAGATAAAAGCCCCGCCTATGACGGCGGCTTCCAGTTATCCGTCTTGGCCATGATCTCCAGGGCAGCACCGAGATCGCCTTCGAAGGTCATGGGGCCGGTGTGGCTGAGTTTGCTTTGGGTATTAGCCCAAATCTCGCCGCCCATGTCGGTCCAGCGCTTGCAGAAGGTGTAATCCTCGGACAGATAGGTGCCGGTGTCCTTGTCGATGATGCAGTCAAAATAGGCGCAGTTGGTGCGGGTGGCCAGATCGCCTTCGGTGGCGACATGGATGTTGGTGAAATGGATGTCCGGATAATGATCGGCCATGCGGGTGAAGACGTCGCGGCGGATCAGCATGAAGCCGGTGCCGATATAGCGCACGCGAACGAATCCTGCCTTGGGGTCGGGAACCTGATCATTGTTCAGAAGATCGACCACATAGTTCAGGGCCGAGGACTCAGGGGTGGGGGCGCCTAAGGCCATATGCTGCTGCACCCTGGGGAAATTGATCTGCTTTAAGGGATAGATCGCCCCGGCGATATCCTTGTCGGCATCCAAAAGGGCCAGGACCTGTTCGGCGGAAAAGCCGATATCGGCATCGACGAACAGCAAATGGGTGGCCGAAGGGTCCGAGAGGAACTGCTGCACCAGGATATTGCGGGCCCGGGTGATCAGGGCGTCGCCGCCGATCAGGCGGAACGAGATGCCGATGCCCAACTGCAGGCAGGCCTTTTGCAGGCCGATCAGCGAGATGGTGTAAGGGCAGGTGACATTGCCGCCATAACAAGGCGTGGCGACGACGATATGGTGCCGATGGATCGGGCTCATCTATGGATCACTCCGCCTTATAGGATGAAACGGTCCAGGCCGAGCCCGCTCATATCGATGTCGGTGGGTCGGGCCGAGACAATGTCGGCTAATAGCTTGGCTGAACCGCAGGCCATGGTCCAGCCCAAGGTGCCATGGCCGGTGTTGAGATAAAGCCCGGGAACCTTGGTGGCCCCCAGGATCGGCACTGAATCCGGGGTGACGGGGCGCAGGCCGCACCAGAGTTCGGCTTGGTCAAAGTCGCCGGCTCCGGGGAATAGGCCCTCGGCCAGATTAGCCACCAGCTTGGCGCGGCGCTCGTTCAGGTCCGTGTTCCAGCCCGCCAGCTCGGCAGTGCCGGCGCAGCGCAGGCGATCGCCTAGGCGGCTATAGACCATCTTATGTTCGTCGTCGGTGATGCTGACCATGGGGGCCGAGGCCGGATCGGTGACGGGCAGGGTGGCCGAATAGCCCTTGGCCGGATAGATGGGCAGGCGCAAGCCCAACTGGCGGGCCAGGATAGGGCTCCAACTGGCGGCGGCCAGGACGAAGGCGTCGGCATGCAGACGGCCCTTGTTGGTGGAGATTGAGGCCATCTTGCTGCCCGACAGCTCCAGCGCCTCGACGCGGGTTCCGTAAAGGAAGGTAACCCCACGGGCGGCGCACAAAGTCGCCAGCTCGTGGGTGAATTTATGGGCGTCGCCGGATTCATCGTCGGGGGTGAAGATGGCCCCGGCCAGATCGCGGCGCACTTTCTCTAGGGCCGGCTCGATCTCGACGGCCTGGGTAGGGGTCTTGGTGACTCGCTCCAGCCCAAGGCGGTTCATGAGGTCCGAGGCCTTTTGCGCGGCGGCATATTCGCGGGCGTCGCGATAGACATGCAAGATGCCCAGCGTCTTTTGATCATACTCGATGCCGGTATCGCGCCTCAGGCGCTGCAAACAGGCGCGGGAGTAAGAGGCCACCCGCAAGGTCCGGTCGGTATTGATGCTGGCTCGTCGGGCGGTGCAGTTTAACAGAAAGCGGGCACCCCAGGCCCAGAGGTCGGGATCGAAGCGGTTCCAGCGGAACAGCAGCGGCGCATCCTCGTGGCCCATCCAGCGCAAGGCCCGCAGCGGCGTCGAGGGATTGGCCCAAGGTTCGGCATGGCAGGGCGAGATTTGGCCGCCATTGGCGAAGCTGGTTTCCATCCCGGCGGCGTCCTGGCGATCGACCACCGTCACCTCGTGTCCGGCCTCGGCCAGATACCAAGCGGTAGAGACGCCGATCACGCCAGCTCCCAGAACCAGAATCTTCACTATGCCCTCCTGATGATGGACGGCATTCTATATACCCCTGTCAGTCATACTCAGCTACCCCTTGCCAAGGGCTGGGCAGGGTTTACCCTAAAGAAAACAAGGGAGCGTAATCCGTGACCTGCCTTTTGACCACTGCCCAAATGTATCAGGCCGATGCCGCCGCCATCGAGGCCGGAGTTCCCGGCGAGCGCTTGATGGAGGCCGCAGGCTGGCAGGTGGCCAACGCGGTCCGCTCCCGCTATATGCCCCACCCAGTGGTGGTGCTCTGCGGTCCCGGCAATAACGGCGGTGATGGCTTTGTGGCGGCTCGGCTGCTGGAGACCTGGGGCTGGCCGGTGAAACTGGCCTTGCTGGGCGACCTGGCCGACCTGCGGGGCGACGCCGCGCTCATGGCCGCCCGCTGGCGGGGAGGCTTACGCCCGTTCAGCCGCGAGATTCTGGACGGTAATCCCCTGGTGATCGACGCCCTGTTCGGCGCAGGCCTCAGCCGGCCCTTGGAGGGCAAGGCGGCCAAGATGATCGAGCGCCTGAACGAGCGAGCCCTGGACGTCGTGGCGGTGGATGTTCCCAGCGGCTTGGACGGCAATTGCGGGCTGGCCTTAGGGCCGGTGGTCCGGGCCAAGCTGACCGTCACCTTCTTTCGCCCCAAGCCGGGCCATTACCTGATGCCGGGCCGTGAGTTGTGCGGCGAGCTGGTGGTGGGCGAGATCGGTATTCCTGCGTCGGTGTTGGACGAGGTCAAGCCCACGGTCTTCCTCAATGGTCCCGCGTTGTGGAGGGCGTCATTTCCCCGCCTCGACCCCATTGGCCACAAATATGCCCGGGGCCATCTGCTGGTGGCCGGCGGAGCCTCCATGACCGGGGCGGCGCGGTTGGCGGCGCGGGCTGGGCGCAGGGCCGGGGCAGGCCTTTGCAGTATCGTCTCGCCGCCGGAGGCCCTGGCCACCTACCGCTCGGGCGATCCCGGCGTCATCGTCGAGAACGCCGAGGACTGGCCGCGCATCCTGGCCGATGGACGCCGCAATGCCGCCGTCATCGGTCCCGGCCTCGGCGTCGGTGAGGAGACCCGGCGGCTGGTCAAGGCGGCCCTGGACACCGGCAAGGCCTGCGTCCTCGACGCCGATGCTCTGACTTCTTTTCAGGGAAAGGACTCCGACCTTTGGGGGGCTGGCGGGATGCCGGTTATAACCCCACATGATGGAGAGTTTTCTCGGTTGTTCAGCCTGGAAGGCGACCGCTTGTCTCGCGCCTGGGCAGCCGCGGCGGAAAGTGGGGCGGTGGTTTTGCTGAAGGGGCCGGACACGGTGATAGCTTCTCCCGACGGTCGCGCCGCCATCACCGCCAATGCGCCGCCCAGCTTGGCGACGGCGGGGTCTGGAGATGTGTTGTCGGGGATCATCGGTGGGCTCTTGGCCCAAGGCATGCCCAGGTTCGAAGCCGCCTGCGCCGGAGCCTGGCTCCACGGTCAAGCCGCCAAGGCCTTTGGTCCCGGCTTAATCGCCGAGGATTTGCCCGAAATGCTGCCAGATGTTATAGCGAAGTTGATCTGAGGTTCAGGAGGGACATATGGAAACAACAGCAAAAACAACCGCATCCGCACCTGTCGTTCCGCCTCAGGCCGGTTTTCTCGACCGGCTGAAGAATTTGCGCGGCCTGTGGCGCGATATCGCCGCCACCATCGGCTCGGTCCCCAAAGCCATCTCGCCCGAGCTGCATGCCGATGACGCCGAAATCCTGCGTCGCCAGATGCGCGACTGTCTGGACGAAAAGGGCGGCGAGGTCTCGGCCCGCGCCCGTGCCGCCGCCTTGGGGCGATCCTACCTCGGCTTGAATGCCGAAGGCCGCAAGCGCTTCTTGCATATGCTGGCCAATGAATTCGGCACCGATGCCGCCCGCATCGATTATGCCATGGCCGCCGTCTCCGCCGCCCCCGACATCGCCACCCGCTATAAGGCCGAACATGCCTTGCGCGATGCCCTGGAAAGCCCCCGCCAGCGCCTGCTGACCCAGTTCAACGCTCTGCCCGAAGGCGTGAAGTTCCTGGTCGATCTGCGGGCCGAGCTGCTGCCGCTGTCGCGCAATGATCCCGCCATGTCGGCCCTGGAAAGCGACCTTAAGGACCTGTTGAACGCCTGGTTCGACGTCGGCTTCCTGGAGCTGCAGCGCATCACTTGGCGATCCTCAGCCCTGGTGCTGGAAAAGATCATGGCCTACGAGGCCGTACATGCCATCCAAGGCTGGCGAGACCTGAAGAACCGCCTGGATTCCGACCGCCGCCTCTATGCCTTCTTCCATCCCCGCATGCCCGACGAGCCCCTGATCTTCGTCGAGGTCGCCCTGGTCAACGGCATGGCCGGTAACGTCCTGGAACTGCTGGACGAATCCGCCCCCGTCGGCGATCCCAACCAAGCCGATACCGCCATTTTCTATTCCATCAACAATGCCCAAAAAGGCCTCGTCGGCATCAGCTTCGGCAACTTCCTTATCAAGAAGGTGGTCGACAGCCTGATCCACGAATTCCCCAACCTTAAAACCTTCGCCACCCTCTCGCCTATCCCCGGCTTCCGCTCCTGGCTGGACGAGAAACTGGCTGTTGGCGAGGCCGCGCTGCTGCTTCCCACCGATCAGAAGGTTCTGACGGCGGTCTCTAAAGCCCTGGGCGCCGAGAGCAGCCTAAAAGCCATCCTCGCCGCCCCCTGGCAGGACGACACCGCCCTGGCCGCCCAACTGCGGCCACTATTGTCGCGCCTCTGCGTGCGCTACCTCAGCGAAAAGAAAGGCTCCGGCCCAGGCCGCGCCCTCGATCCCGTCGCCCACTTCCACTTGACCAACGGAGCCCGCATCGAACGCCTCAACTGGCTGGGTGACACCTCCGCCAAAGGCCTGGCCCAGTCGGCGGGGATGATGATCAACTACCTCTACAAACTCCCCGACATCGACGCCAACCACGAAGCCTACCGCGGCCAAGGCAAAATCGCCCAGTCCTCGGGCGTTAAGGCGCTGGGGAAGGAGTAGGGGGGCTGGGTTTGCGGGTTGGGCAGGGTAGCGGGCCGGGGTTGAGCAGGGCTCCGCCCTGCACCCGCAAAGGGCCATTGGCCCTTTGAAACCCGGTTGTTGGCGAAGGCGGGATTTTACGTGGTGGCCTGTCGGCTTTGGGCCGGTCACCGCCGGTCCGCTTACCGCACGCCCTTGAAGCCAAGCTGACATTCCCACATTGCCTAATGAGCCTCCTCAGGGCTCATTATTGTCGTCCTCATAGCCAGCCCAATCATCTTCGGGAGCATAATATTCGGCAGCGTCATAGACCTGGGTCTTTTTGTAGCGGTCGCCGAGACCAACTGCGGCGAGCCGAGAGAGACCAGCAACCTTGAGGCCACATGCAATGCATTCGAATTGATTGGGTAAATACTCCTGCGTCTCGGTGATCTCACCGTCGCTCAGTCTTTGGATTGGCGCGGTGACTGGCTCGCCCATCACCAGAGCTTGCGACGCACAGGCGGGGCAATCCACGCGATGACCAGCTTGTCTGGTAGCCCAGACTGCCGCCTGAGCACTAAGTTTATCGCGCCCCTTTTCTTCCTTAGCGAGCCAGACCTTCTTGTGGGCCTCAACCTCGCCTTTTACAGCCTTGGCGCTATCGTCAGCTGCGGCAGCAATGAGTTGTGCGGCGACCTTGGCTTCGTCCCCGCCAAGGAAATCCCGCAAGGTCATTCCCATGGAAGCCAAAAGCACTTTGCACGTCTGATAGAAACGCGGCTGCCAGACCGAGCCTTTTATGCCGTCGAAGGCTGGCTCGCCCGAATGCAGTTCGCTGTTTCGCCGGCCAGTGTGTAGTTTCCCGAAGCTTTCAAGCTCCTTCGTGAAGTCTGGCAGAATAGCGGTAAGGCGCTGAAATACTTCACTGACTGCGATGGATTTTGGCGAGTACCTCTCTTCAGTCGGAGTGAATCCTAAAGCATGATAGAGACTCGCCCAGCTTTTGTCGGTTTCGGCCAACAATGCGGGACTAACATTGGCAAGCGCCGCGCGCGCCAGGAATTCGAGGGCAAGGCTCGACCAGAGCGCATATTCCCAATCGTCGCTGTCAAGCATACTCATATGTTGAACATAACGCTCGGCTTTGTTGTAGAGCGCTTCGGGATCCCATGAAGACGGGGTCACGCCGGGTACGACTGTTTTCTTCAATTCAATCCCTCCAGATAAATTCTTTCTATTTTTCGGTTCTCCCGTCCAGCGGGGATCGGCGCGCGTGCGTGTAACATCCGCCAGTTGTCGATCAACAATGTATCGCCCAAATGTATGAGCGAAATTGCCGCAGGTTTGCAATCGGCAAGACATTCTCTGACACGTTGGTTGGCGATGTCGCCGACCTTACTTCCCGGTTTAAGGAATATCTCATCCCAGCGGAGGCGGTAACCATTGTCTGTTGGCTCGCATAGACGGAGTAGGGTGATCGCTCCATCCTGAGGGCGACGCGGCTTGAAAATGGCGCGTGTCAGGACATCGAGGGTCACGATGTCAATGAGGGAACATCCGTCGAGCAATAACGTAGGAACATCTGCGAAACCTCTTACGCACCGCAGCAATAGATAGCGGGGGGGCAAGCGCCAATGGGCGAGATCTGTGTGAAAAGGGAACCTGTCGAGGCCAAAAATTCCGCTGTAGGTGTTCGGTGTCGAGGTGGCACGCGGCACCAATTCCTGAATAAGCCCACCCTCCCAAGGTGTTATTGGTTGCCCAAGCGCATTGGCGACCGCGGCGAAATTCATATCTGGGTGATGTTCTCGGAGGAATACATAACCATGTCTGGCAACTTCTTCCGTGATTGACAGCGGCATGCCTTGAAACTTTCAGGCGGAGGAGTTGGATTGACTGAAGGTTAGGTTCGAGAAAAAAGATGAACATGCAATGCTACTTTTGGGGGGAATATTATGTCAATATCAATGCCGTAACGCGTATGATAAGGCGGGAAAGAAGTGTCCGTTTTCGGAAAATCTGAGCCGCCCTATGGAATGACTAAGAAGGGTGCAAAGCTATCGGCAGCACATGGGGTTTGGGGCCAATGGCCCCAAGCGGGTGCGGGCGGCAGCCTGCGGTTGGGCGGCTCCGGCAAAATCCTCGTGGATGCCCGGATCAAGTCCGGGCAAGGCGTTCGAATGAGTGACTCGACGAGCCTCCCTATACGTCCAAATCCCGGGCGAATTTGGCGTGTTCTTGGATGAACTGGAAGCGCAGTTCGGGGCGTTTGCCCATCAGTTGGTCGACGCGTTCGTCGATGAACTTCTGTTGTTCGCGGGCTTCCATCAGTTCTTCTTCGGTATGGTGGGGCTTGATGGACGGGACGATGACGCGCAGCAGGCTGCGGGTTTTGGGGTCCATGGTGGTTTCTTTGAGCTGCATGGGCGGCATTTCGCCCAGGCCTTTGAATCGGCTGATATCGACCTTCTTGCCCGAGAAGGTGGTGGCCATCAGCTTTTCTTTGTGGGCGTCGTTGCGGGCATAGATGACGGTCTGGCCGGCGCTGATGCGATAGAGGGGCGGGCAGGCCAGGAACAGGTGGCCGTTGGCGATCAGCTTGGGCATTTCCTGATAGAAGAAGGTCATCAGCAGCGAGGCGATATGGGCTCCATCGACGTCGGCGTCGGTCATGATGATGACGCGCTCGTAGCGTAGCTTTTCGTCGTCGTAATTGTCGCGGATGCCGCAGCCCAGGGCCTCGATCAGGTCGCGGATTTCCTGGTTGGCGCGCATCTTGTCCAGGGTGGCCGAGGCGACGTTGAGGATCTTGCCGCGCAGAGGCAGGACGGCCTGGGTCTCGCGCGATCGGCCTTGCTTGGCCGAGCCGCCGGCGGAATCGCCCTCGACCAGGAACAGTTCCGAGCCTTCGGCGGAATTGCGGGAACAATCGGTCAGTTTGCCGGGCAGACGCAGGCGCTTGGTGGCGGTCTTGCGCGAGAGTTCTTTGGCCTGTTTCTTGCGGGCGCGGTCCTCGGCCCGTTCGATGACCCGTTCCAACAGGGCTTTGGCGGCGGTGGAATCGCCGGACAGCCAATGGTCGAAATGGTCTTTGACAGCGTTTTCCACCAGACGGGTGGCTTCGGCGCTGGCCAGCTTTTCCTTGGTCTGGCCCTGGAATTGCGGCTCGTGGATGAAGAGCGAGACGACGATGCAGGCGCCGCCGATGACGTCGTCGGCGGTGACGGCGGCGGCGCGGCGGTTGTTGGTCATCTCGCCATATTGCTTGAGGGCGCGGGTCAGGGCGTTGCGCAGACCGGCTTCGTGGGTGCCGCCTTCGGGGGTGGGGATGGTATTGCAATAGGAATTGCAGAAGCCTTCCTCGTCCTCGGGCCAGGCGACGGCCCATTCCACTTGCCCCATGTCATCGGGGAATCCGGCCTGGCCGGAGAAGTTCTGGCCGCCCAGCAGGGCGCGGCCGTCCAGCATGCTTTCCAGGAAGTCGCGCAGGCCGTTGGGGAACTTCAGCACTTCCTTCTGGGGGGTGATGTCGCCGTCCTTTAGCAGGGCGGGATCACAGGACCAGCGGATTTCAACGCCGCGATAGAGATAGGCCTTGGATCGGGCCATGCGGTAAAGCGGGCCGGGACGCAGGCGGGCTTCCGCGCCGAAGATTTCGGCGTCGGGATGGAAGATCACCGTGGTGCCGCGACGGTTCTGCACCGGGCCGACCAGGGTCAGCGGGCCTAGGGGCGCGCCACGGGAATAGCTTTGGGTCCAAAGCTGGCGGTCGCGGGCGACCTCGACGGTCAGGCTGTCGGACAGGGCATTGACCACCGAGACGCCGACGCCATGCAGGCCGCCCGAGACTTTATAGGCGTCGCCGCCGAATTTGCCGCCGGAATGCAGGGTGGTGAGAATGACTTCGAGGGCCGATTTGTCGGGATATTTCGGGTGGGGGTCCACCGGGATGCCGCGCCCATTGTCGCGCACCAGCACCGACCCGTCGGCCCGATGTTCCAGCTCGATCCAACTGGCGTGACCGGCCACCGCTTCGTCCATGGCGTTATCCAGCACCTCGGCGACCAGGTGATGAAGCGCCTTGTCGTCGGTGCCGCCGATATACATACCGGGACGACGACGAACGGGCTCGAGCCCCTCAAGGACTTCGATATCCTTGGCGGAGTAGTCATTGCTTTTGGGAGCAAGCTGTTGGAATAAGTCGGACATGGCCTACATTATAGGCGGTGCGCTTGAGGGCGCAAGCCTATCCGGTAGTCATCCGTTCACAGCGCTACAAGATGTTGGAGATGTTATGTCCACCCCCGTTCAGGACCAGGAACCCCAAGGCCTTTTGACCATCCGAACCATCGCCATGCCGGCCGATCTGAACTATGAAGGCGACGTCTTCGGCGGTTGGCTGATGGCTCAGATGGATATGGCCGGCGGCATTGCCGCCCGCTGGCGATGCGGTGGCCGGGTGGCCACGGTGTCGGTGGACGCCATGACCTTTCACCTGCCCATGAAGGTGGGCGACGAGCTGTCCTGCTATTGTATCTGCACCAAGATTGGCCGGACCTCCATCACTTATCGGGTGGAATCCTGGGTGCGCCGCCGCGATGGCGGGCCGCAGGTGAAGATCACTCAGGGCACCTTTACCTTCGTGCGGGTGGGTGAAGACGGCAAGCCTTGCCCAATTCCTCCCGCTCCGGATCATATGCCTGTCTGACCTCTCTCTTGTCCGATATTCAGTTTGCGTCTAAGGTCCGGGCCATGAGTCCCGAAATCACCCATACCTCCGTCCCGCCTGCGCCCCCGCCTG
>Ga0302187_10003207_pt1 | contig 13308 bp, 8 predicted proteins | sample II_Bog_E1_3_FD_202120 | JGI IMG/M metagenome (GOLD analysis project Ga0302187, IMG submission 202120) | Peat permafrost microbial communities from Stordalen Mire near Abisko, Sweden - II_Bog_E1_3 | ecosystem: Environmental > Terrestrial > Soil > Wetlands > Peat | place: Sweden: Abisko, Stordalen...
GGGGATGGCAAAGTTAAGCAGTCCGGTAAGCAAGCCCCCAATGATGGTGGCTTCGGGCACGTCACGGGAGCCAACGCCCATGCCGCCACCATAGATGGAGGCACTGACGGCGTTGGGCGGGAAGGTGATCTGCGTGTAGAGCGTTCCAGGCTGGCTGAAGACAGGCACGGCGAGGATGGTGTTGATGGCCTGCATATAGCCGAGGAAGCGCACGTCCGTCGTCTGGAATACATCGGGCGCGCCCGGAAGATGGGGGTTGAGGTCGCGCCACTGGTCGTGGGGGATGGTGTTCCCATGTGCGTCGTAAAAGCGTACGTAAGCTCCCAGGCAACGGACATAGGAGTTCTGCAGGGTGAGGTCGACCTTACGCGTGGCCGAATCCGCGATGCTGATGGAGGTTCGCAACCCATGCACCGCGTCGGTCACGGTGACAGCGGCGTTCCACGCGTCGACAGGTGGGGTCTCGGGTTCGAAAGCTGAGGAGCGAAAGACCGCTCGGACGAGGCGGGCGCCCGTGTTCCTGCCAGGGGCTTCGCTTGCGGCTCTGTTTATAGCCCCGCTCGCGGGATGCCCCGCGACGATGGAGCTACGCCCCTGCTGGAGGTTCCACTTCGCGTCCTTGAACTTTCGATCGTTCTTGATGAGAACGAGCAGCCGCGAGAGGGCCGCGCGGGCCTGATCCTCAAACTCGGGAATCGGCTTCATCGTGAGGCGGTTCTTGTAGGCAGCTTTCAGGTCCGGACCAGCATCGGGGATGTCGAAGGGGACCATCCTGGCCCAGCCGGAGTTGACGCTCGGTGGCCCCATGCGGCGCATGAAGATGGCGAGTGTATTGATGGCGGCGACCATCTCGTCGTCGTTGTCCATGTACTCATGGATCTGCCGAACCATCGGGGCCTTGAGGCTGGTGACCTCAGGGTGGTGGTAAAGGAAGCACTGGGCCGTAGCGTAGTAATCGAGCCCCGCATGGCAGGTGGGGGGCTTATCGTTGGGGTCGTCCGAGGCTGCGGCCTGCAGCACGCCTCCGAGACCGGGATAGATCATCGCCGCGTGGCTGACGCCGTGCTCCTCACCCAGCAGAGGCTGGCCAGCATGGCGCACGTGGACGCGCATCACCGAACGCACCAGCAGCGGATGCGGGACAACGGTGTAGTGCGTATGGGGAATCTGCAGGCCAGCGCGCAGGAGATGCGGAGCATCGGCGAGAGCTGCGGCGTAGGTGTCGGCGGTGTGAGGATGCAGGGGAAGACGATGGCGGCCTGCAACGATGTAGTGCGAATCGGCAGGGTGCGCGTCCGTGAGGTCAACGTGAAAGACCGTATGCAGCGCCGTGGGCCCTATGAAGTGCTCGAGCGAAGAGATCGGAAGCGCCTGAAGGGCTGTAAGTCCTGCTGCACCGGCGAGAAAGGTGCGGCGCGGGAGATGCGTGGCTGCGGCGGTGCTCTTTGCGTTCGTTGTGTCGTCGTGATCGTGCATGGTTCCGGTCTCCAAAGCGTTGGCATCCGGCGTCGAGGCCGGCCTGATTGCCATTTGCTAGAACGAGGGGCCCGGGTTATTGCCCGCAGTCGGGCTTGTCAAGGAAGATCCACGGGTGCGCGGACGGATCGCTCCGCTTCACGCACCCGGTGTTGGAGAGGGTGTGGTACCGAGTGCCGTCGTTGCTGCCGAGCGTGGAGCACTGAAAGTGCGGATTGCAGCTCAGGGTCAGGGTACTCAGCTTCCCCGCAGAGCTGCGGTCGGACTCAAGCATGCCGGTCACATCCCCGACTGTGTCGAGGAGGTTCTGGTCGAGCGTGAGTTCCGAGAGGTGGGTGAGCGCCGCCAGCGGCGCCTGGGCGCCATCGACCACGGAGCTGAGACGGTTGTTGGAAAGATAGGCAAACTGCAGCGAACGGAACTGCGTGAGATCCAGCTTTGTGAGCTGGTTCGAGGAGAGATCGAGGAGCTGGAGGTGAGGAGAGGCCGGCTCGAAGAAGAGAACATCCTGCAGCTGGTTGCGTGCCGCATAGAGATTCTGCAGCCTGGGAAGGCGAAGGAGGCTGAGGGACGTGAGCTGGTTTGCGGTCACGTCCAGGGTGACGAGCCTGGGCAAACCATGTGCCGCAACACTGAAGGTGCCCAGACGGTTGCCGACGAGCTTGAGAGATGTGAGGTTTCGCAGCTGCTCGATGCCCTGCGTGCTGGCGATCTCCATTGCAGGACAATCCAGCGAGGTGATGCCATCGGCATCGTCCTGCGTGATGGTTCCGCGCTTGTGCAGCTGGCTGAGGATGCAGCGACGCAGAGCGGGGTCGGCAAAGGCCAGGCCATCGGAGGAATCTCCGTTACTGGAGGGGGCAGCTCTGCATGCAGGCCTGGACCACAGGCGGGTGGGCTGTCCATCGGCGGAGCAGTTCGCGGACGTCCAGTTGCTCACCTTCCACTGCAGATCAAGGCATGGCCCATGATCGCCGTTGGGGCAGGTGATGGAGCCGGAGGTGGTCCGGGGCAGGATGGTCTCGTGATAGACGGCTCCGTTCTGCGGTGTGAAGCCGCAGGTAACACCGTCGGCGGTACGGCAGCAGTCGTCGGCGGTGGGCATCGCGGCATCGGCAAGGTTGGCGTAGTCGAGCCGGGCATTGGTGAAGTCGGCTCCGCCGAGGCGTGTGCAGCTAAGGTTGCTTCCAGCCCCTGTCTCTCCCGCGGTCGGCCTGGTGAACAGCGTTCCGGTGAACTTGACGGCGAAGAGCTGGGCGGACCTGAAATTGACGTTGTCCAGCGTGGCTTCCGTGAAGTCAGCAGAGGTGAGGCGTGCTCCGGCGAAGGAGGTTCCTCGAAGAGTGTCGCGCGTAAACTTCGCGCCCATCAGGTCATCGCCCGAGAAGTCGACGGCGGAGACGCCCGCTTCGGAGAAGTCAGCCTGCTCGAAGCTGGCGTTAACGACAGAGGCAGGGTCGAGTGCTTCGTTGGAGGAGAAGTGTGCTCCGCGCAGACTGACACTGTTGAGATTCGCCCCGGTGAGCACTGCAAAGCGGAACGAGGCGTGATCGAGTCTTGCTCCGGTCAACTGGGCATCGTCCAGCCGTGCGCCTTCGAAGCTGGTCTCGGTCGTCTTCAGATCGGAGGGGCTGCGATGCCAGGGGCAGGAGGTTGCAGGGTCCGAATGGTCCGAGGATGTGCCCTGGCCTGTGACATATAGCTGCGCATGGGTGATCGAGGACGAACGGAGCTGGGCGGAGGAGAAGTCTGCCCCTGCGCCGATGATCTCAGAGAGGTCCGCGCGGTTGAGGTGCGCGCCGTGCAGGTCCGCGTGGCAGAGGTTGCTGGCAGTGAAGTTGAGGCCGTCGAGGTCTGATCCCTCCAACTGCGCTCCGCTCATATCGAGATGCGCAAAGGGAACCGGAGCAGCCCCCTCGCGCGCCACCTGTACGTCATTGAAGCTTACAAGCGGCCAGTTGGTGTGCGACGGAGTGCCGATTCCGATGGTACGGATCTCGAGCAGCGTCAGACGGGCTCGATGGCCGAAGTCGGTGCGGCATGGACTGGTAGCGGAGATGTCGACTGGATAGGGGAGCAGCGCGTGGGTCAGGTCTGTACCGGCGAAGGAGGCACAGCTCAGGCTCGCGTAGCTGAAGTCCGCACCGTCGAGGATGGCATCGGAGAAGTCGGTGTGGTCGAGCTTCGCGCCGACGAAGCTTGCACTGGAGTGCAGCTGCCCGAAGCCGTTGCCGGGACCACTGCGATTGGACTTGCTGCGTTGGATATATCCTTCGTCTAATCCTTGTGCACGCATCTGTTCGTCGGTGGACACACAGAACGTGCCGGAGCAGAAGGTGGGCCGTCCGAGCATGGAGAGATGAAAGCGGGCGCAGGTGAGGTCCTGCCCGCTGAAGTCTGAGCCTGCGAGGCTGAGGGTACGGAAGTCCACGCCAACGAGAGAGCCTGCTGGGAAGGCATGGAAATTGATCGCCATCTGACCGATGCTTGAACCGTTGCGCAAGGATGCCAGAGGGTCATGCTGATCGGCGGTCTTCCAGCGCGTGGAGCAGAACGTCTCCATCTCAGAAGTTGGCTTCGATGAGCCACCTGCTTGAGCTACGCCGTGCGCCGATCCAAATCCGAGAACAGCAAAGACGAGAAGGCGCAGCACGCTGGAGAAAAAGATTCGCGCGCCAAGTGGGACTCGCACCCTCCGTGCTTTCGTACGCATCGGTTATCGCTCCGGTTGAGAGCCCTGAAAGTAATGCGCGGGTCGATCAATTGGTGTAACTGAACATCTGTCCCAGTGATGCCGCTAGTGTAGCGCAGCGATACGCCATCGCCCCGAAAAACAAAAGCAACTGGAAAGATCGCCGGCCAGGTCAACCGATGATGCCTGACCCGCAAGAATCTCTTACCCGGCGCCCAAGGATATATCCAGCTTCCGCTCACGGTGCATGATGAGCCAGTCGCCATGCTGCTGCAATGCCGTCTTGCCGAGATCCTGGATGACCTCTCGCGCATACATGTGGGCCAGTTCGCGATCTGGCCGCTTCGTTGCATCGACATCCTCATCCAGCAGAGCCTTGGCTACGACGAAGACTCGCTGCGCCCCTTCGAACTGCCGCTTGGTCTGAGCATAGTTGTTCAGCTCTCCGTAGGTCCTTGCCAGGGCGGCCCAACCGATCATGATCGTAGTTACTGCGCGAAACCACTCCTCGGCCGCATCCATCTTGCCGAAGTCCAATGATAGTGACTGTCCAGGTGATACCACGTCATGCCCACCGCCTGGAGAGCAAAAGCCAGGAAAAAGACGACCAGCGAGCCTCTACCGAACAGCGGAGCGAGGCCGCCAAACTAGTCGCATTTTGATCCGTAGTATTTCCGCTGTCTGTCGATCCAAGTGCGCGCGGTCTCAATCCCCACCTGGTCGCCCGCTGCCGACCGAGGCCTCCCTCGATACGGCGCGCTCTCCAGCAGAACCTCGCTCATCGTGTCCCGCCCCCACACAAGTTCGCCGGTCTGCTTGCTCAGGTAAAACTCTGAGACCATCTTGTCCAGCCTGCACGCTAGCCACACATACTGGATCCGCAGAGCCTCTGCCAACGCTCGATAGTCCTCATGCCTCCGCCGCAACCCCAGCCAACATTCCGTGCACCCGACCACCAATGCCGCGAGCACCGACGCGTAATAGTTAACCTCCAGGATGCGGTTATGGCGCAGGCTGGGGAAAACATGCAGTGGAACGCGACTTCGAGGGCGATGGGGGAATGGATGCCTCGGCCGAGGAAATACGAGAGAGCGCGAGGCAGAGAAGTCTCTCGAGTGAACTTCCCAAGCAAGAGCCAGCTCGTGGGTGCTTCCTGGCTTCTGCGTCCGAGCGAATCATCGGCACAGACAATATGGCGATGCTGGCAGTCTGCGTCGAACCGCTCTGAGCTTGAGCGATAGCGTCGCGTCTCTCTCACACGGAAGGTATACCTGCGAAGCTACCCAACGTACCTTCGCATCGGGGACGATGCAGAGGTACTGATCATTCGGCTCCATCAGGATATTTCCCGAACCGAGGTGAATCCTGTACTGCCTCATGCTTCCTTGCACAGTGGGGAACCGATCCCGAAGCACACACTTGCTCGCAATCTTCAGCCTCGACAACAGCCGCTCAAGACCCCGAGGCAGCGCAACAGCTGTCGTCGAAAGCTCCCCGAGCGAGTAAGTCCGGCACGAGATAACGTGCATCCATTACGACTCATCAGAACCCGACGCAGCTACGAAAGGATAATCGCCCACCACCCCTTTGGAGATTGTCGTGCGCTCTGGCACCCGTTAACCTCCGACTGTGCAAAGACTGTTTTCCATGTTCCCAACGGGGACGGCAGGCGCTGCGCTCTTCGTTTTGCGTGTTTTGGCCGCCGCGACTTTCGTTGTGGATGGGACCGCACATTGGGCCTACGTAACGTCGTTCTGGACCTTTCTCGTATTTGCGGCTCCCGCTCTCCTTCTTTGCCTGGGCCTGCTCACTCCCTATTGCTCTACCCTCTGTGCCGTCATCCAGTTGGTCCTCCTCCTCGCCGGCGTACGCCGAGATGAGTTCCATCTCGTCTCGTCGATCGTCACGAGTGGAATCCTGATCTTCGTTGGCCCTGGCGCATACTCGGTCGATGCTCGCCTCTTCGGACGGCGGCTCCTGTCATTTCCCCCATCCCGTTAGACAGGCCGCACCCAAGACTCGCGTTGGATTGCCCTTGCATACGGCTTGCGGGCATCGCTTGAAGACAGCTGGGATGGTCAGCCTTCTATCCGAAAGTCTCAAAGCAATTGGGCCCGCATGGGGATTACCCCTTACCTGGACGATCTCGATACTCGCTCTATCGAGAAACATGGCGGCAGAGCAAGCTCCCCAGGAAAGGTGATCCTCCAATGCAAGCTGTCTATGACAACACCGGTAGTGTCCCTGAACAGCGCGTATACCGTAACCGACCTTCTCCACACATGTTCGCTCCAACCGCCGAGACTTTGAGCGAAGTGGTGTACCTGGTCGACAAAGACCCGTGTGTCCGTGAAGAGCTCTCGTCCGCCCTCTGCCCCGCAGGCGCGAGGGTCGTTGCCTTCTCGGCCGCCAGCGAGTACCTGAGCTTCAGCGGGACGGAAGCAGCTGCCTGCGTCATCTTCAATATTCATCTGTCAGATCTCCACGGTTTGGAATTGCTGCGCCGACTGGCCGCGACCTCAAATCGGCCCGTGATCTTCACCGCCGATCGCTTCGATCTTGAATTCACGGTGTCCGCGATGAAGGCAGGCGCCGTCGACTTCTTCACGAGGCCTCTAGACCATTCATTACTCGTCCCAGCCATACACTCGGCATTCACTCTGGACAGGAAGAGGCGCCAGCGAGAGGCTGAGCTGCGCAGACTGAAGGGGCGCCTGTCGTTACTAACACCCAGAGAGCGCGAGGTGCTTCCGCTCGTCATCGGCGGGCTGCTCAATAAGCAGGCGGCAGCTGTTCTTGGGATTTCAGAAGTAACCCTCCAGATTCATCGAAGCCAGGTGATGCGAAAGATGCAGGCCGAGTCGCTCGCAGAGCTGGTCAGAATCGCCGTGAGGCTGCGTATCCCGCACTGGCAACAGGGCCGATCCACACCACTCCATGCTCAGTCTGCTTCTCTCCAGAGAGTGGCAGTCTAGCGCGCAGACCTGGCATGCCACTTCGCCCCGCGTGCGCAATGCCTTAACACAAGTCCCTGATAGGCATGACCTCTGACGTTCGCTAAGTTCGATCTCGAGATGAGAACCATGACTCGTCCGCATATCTCCTCCAGGAGCTCCTTATGACAAACGCTGCTATCTCGACTGCCTCGTCCAAGGTTCACTACAACACGATCCACGTCCACGGCATCGACGTGTTCTACCGCGAAGCCGGCCCCAGGGACGCACCGGTACTGCTTCTCCTTCATGGATTCCCCACCTCATCGAACATGTTTCGCAACCTGATCCCGAGGCTTGCGCAATCGTTCCGCGTGATCGCTCCGGACTACCCGGGTTACGGCTTCAGCGGCATGCCCGATCGCAAGGATTTCTCTTACACCTTCGAGAACATGACCACCATCGTCGAGGAGCTCACCGAAAAGCTTGAATTGAGCAAGTACACGCTCTATGTCATGGATTACGGAGCCCCCATCGGCTACAGGCTCGCGCTTCGGCATCCCGAGAAGGTTACGGGACTGATCGTGCAGAACGGCAACGCCTACGAGGAGGGGCTGCTCAAGTTTTGGGATCCCATCAAGAAGTACTGGCAGGAGCCCACACCGGAGAACCGGGCCGCCCTGGCCTTCCTTGCCAAGCCCGACGCCACCAAGTGGCAGTACCAGAATGGGGTAAGCGACGCCAGCCTGCTTGACCCTACGACCTGGACACTCGACCAGGCTTTGATGGATCGCCCCGGGAATGGCGACATACAGCTGGACATCCTGCTCGACTACGGCACGAACGTCCCTCTGTACCCGGAGTTCCAGGCATTCTTTCGAAAATACAAGCCGCCCACTCTGATCGTCTGGGGCAAGAACGATTTCATCTTTCCTCCAGAAGGAGCGACACCCTACAAGCGGGATCTACCTGACGTCGAAACGCACCTGCTCGACACCGGTCACTTTGCTTTGGAGACCCACGGTGAAGAGATCGCCGCCCGCATCGAGAAGTTCTTCTCGGCACGGGCTTAGACCTACAACGAAGACCGCGGGGTCACGATCCCGAAAACGAAGGCCGGGTTCCCGCAGTCGCCGCGGATGTGGAAGGGGAATGTTGATCGTGTGGCTCCAAGCTGCTCGATCACATGAATCCCTTCCAACGCGATGCCGATGACGTGGCCGGAGCGGCATTCCCCCATGAATGGTTGGAGAACGGTTCTCTTGGTGGCGCTGACGATGCTGGCGCTGGAATTTCTTCCTGGGCACTAATGAACATGGATCGCGATGCGCCGCACGTTGCTGATTCCTCCACGAACGAAGTCACCTGCAAGAAGGACTTCGAAGTTGTGGAGGCGCCCGTCTCGGTCAGTAGCGGCGTCCATGACGGGCCGCCATAGCCCCTCATCTTTCAGGAAGGAGATCGCGGCATAGGTGGTCCCCATCGTCGTTCCTTCGACGATGAGCACCTTGCCCGGCCCCTGGGAGTTATTCAGGAATGCGATATGTGCGACCGGGAACGTAGAACCATCGGTTCGCACATATTCGTAGCGGGCCTTTTCACCGGCTCTTGGCTGGGAGTTGACGATGGCGTAGTCGTCCGACTTGAAGTCCCATTCCGCATGGAAGTCCATGGCGCGGTGGTACAGCGTGACCCAGGGATCGAAGGACTCGGTGCCGATGAGGATCAGGTTGTTGTCGTGGGTATCACCAACCGCAACGTCGCGCGCATAGCGGATTTCGACAAGCGGCTGTAGTTCGGGGTGCCCCATCCATTGGGGGACGCGGACCAGCTCCGAGACGAGACGGAGGTCGGCCATGGGGGTGACAGATCGCGCAGCCAGAGGAACGTCGTTCCCGTGCGGAGGACGTGTGACGCGGATCTGCTGCTGGTAGTACTGGTTGGTATAGTCCGAAAGGGAGACAGGCCGCTGCTCCCACGCGATGTAGGCATCGAGACTGGCGTCTCCAGGAACGATGAGCGTCTTGCGGCCCGGAGTGAAGAGCGCCTGCCACAACTTTTGCGGCCCTTCGTGGACTTCGGCAACCGGTACCGTGCGGCGCTGGACCCCAAGGAGCACCGCCAGCGCCATGGCGAGGACGGCCAGGGAGACAGCCACGAGCTTCGCGGAGATGGGCCAGCCTGGTGCCTGCCCCGGGATGTCGTGGACCGCTGCGTCGGAGGTCTCGGGCTGTGCCTCAACCAGCTCGAAGCGGGCGACGTAGCCTCCCTTCGGCACCGAGAGCCGGACCGCGTCCAGCCGTCCGCCGTTGCTATAGTAGAGCTCAAGCCTCTGGCGGAGGTGCCGTGCCGTCCCACGGACGATGGTGTCTTCCGCCGAGTTGTACCCCGGGGCCCGCTGAAAGACATGGATTCCAATCTGCTGTTCGGTGAGCTCGTCGAGTTGACCACGCAACGTGTGCTCCACGATGTGAGACAGCAGTGCGCTCAGGCGCGGAGTCTTCGCAAAGGCTTCACTGGCAAGAATGCGATGCAGTTCCGCGAGGTAGAGTTCCCGCTCTTCCAGGCTGACCGTCGTTGTTGTTGCCTCTTGCATAGCTAACGCTGCTTCTCCCTAAACAATTCATTCCAAAGCGATTTCACGGGTGTCATCACGGTGAAACTCCTCATTTCCCGTGACTGACGGCAAATTTGCCGCCTAGATTCCGACTGCCTTCCTGATCGCTCCAGGAACATCACCGAAGCTCCCCGCCTTCGCACGGCGATGGGTCCGCTCCGGCAACCCACCATAACGCACAGCTCCTGATGAGGGCCAATTGAACCGTCGCACCTTTCTAGGTCTCACGACCACCGCCGCTGCGCAGACCACCTTGCGGGCATCTCCGGCGCGGGCTGCTGTCGCCCCACGCTCGCGCCCGAACTTCCTCTTCCTGATTGCGGACGACCTGATGTTCCGCACGATCAACTCGATCAACAACCCGGAGGTTCACACCCCGAACATCGACCGGCTGGTCCGGGGCGGCTGCCACTTCACCCACTGCTTCCACCAGGGGTCCTGGACCGGGGCGGTCTGCGTTGCCAGCCGGACCATGCTGAACACAGGGCTCTCGTCGTTCCACGCGCACCGGGTCTCCGACGAGAACCAGACGATTGACGTCCCCGCATGGGGACAAACTCTGCGGGAGGCTGGCTACCGGACGTACATCACCGGCAAGTGGCACCTGGACGCCACGACCCTGCAACGGTCGTTTGCGGAGCAGGGGCCCGTGGCGCCGGGATACCTGGCATCCACCCCTGACATGTACAACCGCCCGGCTCCTGGCAACCGCTGGGATCCGGCGAACAACGCGCTGCGGGGCCACTGGCTGAAGCGTGGCTTGTGGACGAACCGCCCCGACGATCCCAGCATTCAACACTCCAGCGAGCTGTATGCCGATGCTGCGATAGACCATCTGCAAACGGCCGTGCCGAAGTCTGCCGACCCGTTTTTCATGTACGTGGGGTTCAACGCACCGCACGATCCCCGGCAGGCTCCGCAGGCCTACCTGGACATGTATCCACCAGAGAAGATCGCGATTCCGCCGAACTACCTGCCGGAGCACCCGTTCGACCAGGGCGACCACAAGACCCGTGACGAGCTGCTGGCTCCGTTCCCGCGCACCGAGCAGGACGTGCGGGTTCACCGCCGCGAGTACTACGCCATCATCACGCACATGGATGCGCAGATTGGCCGCATCCTGGACGCGTTGGAGGCTACCGGCAAGGCGGACAACACATACGTGATCCTCACGGCGGACCACGGCCTGAGCGTCGGCGAGCACGGGCTGATGGGCAAGCAGAACCAGTATGAGTGCTCGATGCGGATGCCTTTAATCGTGCGCGGTCCTCGCGTTCGTGCAGGTAAGAGCGTCGACCACATGGTCTACCAGCACTCCATGTATGCGACGACGTGTGAGCTGGCAGGCGTGGAGATTCCGAAGCATGTGGAGTTTCCGTCGCTGGCTCCCATGCTGCGCAACGACAACGCTGAGCCTGTAAACGACGCGATGTTCGGCTGGCTGAACGTGCTGCAGCGGTCCATCCGTACGAAGCAGCACAAGCTCATCTTCTATGCAGCAATCCAACGCTTCCAGCTCTTTGACCTGGAGAAGGACCCGTGGGAAATGCATGACCTGATTGGCGATCCAGAGTATGCCGAGGTCAAGGCGCAGATGATCGCAAAGCTCAAGGCAAAGCAGCGCGAGCTTGACGATCCGATGGATATCGATCACCCACAGAGTGTGAAGCCCGGCAACGACTACTAGCAGCATCCCGTGCTCAGGCTCAACCAGCCAAAGAGCTGCGGGTGATGGAATTTCTGGAGGCAGCAAGATGTTAAAGACCTATTTGAAGTACACGATGTTCGCGATCCTGTTCTCAGTGGTGGCGACGATGCCGAGCTCGACGTGGGCGCAGGCCGCGACCGGCGAGCTGAGTATCACCATTACCGATGCCTCAGGTGCAGTCATCAAAGATGCCGAGGTGACCGTCACAGGAACCGATACGGGCGCCGTGGTGCGAGTGCTCCACTCCAACGACCAGGGCATCGCGGAGGTTCCACTACTGCAGCCGGGTCGCTACAACACCCACGTCACAGCGCAGGGCTTCAAGAGCTTCGATCGGAACGGCGTCACGGTCTCGGTGGGCGATGTCATCTCGCTCGAGCTTCCGCTGGCGACCGGCGCGACCAGTGATGTGGTCACAGTGACCGGTGAAGCTCCGCTGGTCGAAGACAAATCCGAGACCATCGCCAGCGTCATCAGCGCCAAGCAGGTGACGGATCTCCCGCTGAACGGGCGCAACTACCTGGATGCAGCGAACTACGTGCCGGGCGTGATCCCTTCTTCCTCAAGCCGCGATAACACGTTCTCGGCCTACGGCAACACCGGACTGCAGAACGCGTTTCTGCTCGACGGTGCGCGCAATGTGAACTACCTTCGCGGCCTCGATAACCAGCGTCGCGACATGATCCGCCCTCCGCTGGATGCGCTGCGCGAGTTCACGGTCGACACCAGCAACTTCTCCGCGGAGTACGGTGCAGCGGCAGGTGGTGTGGTCAACGCGATCACCAAGAGCGGCACCAACAAGTTCCATGGTTCCCTGTATGAGTTCTTTCGCAACGACCGGCTGGAGGCGAGCAACTACTTCGCCACGCGCAAGCCACTGCTGGTGAAGAACCAGTACGGCGCATCGCTGGGCGGACCCATCCTGCATGACAAGGCCTTCTTCTTTGCGGCGTATGAGGGATTGCATCAGCGGGACGAGATTACATCAACCGCCACCGTTCCTACGGCACTGGAGCGGACGGGTGACTTCTCGCAGTCGGGCAACATCATCTATGACCCGACGACGACAGTAGGCACCGGCACCACGGCCACCCGCACACCATTTGCGGGCAACAAGATCACCACGCTGAATGCCATTGGCGCGGCGCTGGTGAACTACTACCCGCTGCCCAACGCACCGGACCTGGGCGTACGTGGCTATCGGCGCAACGCTCCGGAGCAGATCGATTCGAAGAACGGCATCGCACGCGGTGATGTGCAGCTGAGCAAGAACGACAGCGTCTTTGTACGTTACGCCCAGAGCACGCAATCGACTGCGAACCAGGCGGCGATGCCAGCCCCAGCAGCGAATCCGGGTATCGCAACGATCCCCAACAAGGGCATCGGTGCAGGCTACACGCGCATCCTCACCAACTCACTGATCAACGAATTCCGCTTCTCCTGGGCGACTACTGGCATCCTCTCCGGCGGCACCATGGCGCGCAACGAGGTCATCACCGGCTCCCTCGATACGCAGGTGACCAGCGGTACCCCCAACTTCAACGTGACCAATATCTCCGGCCTCGGCGGGCAGGCCCCATGCTGCGGCAACAGCCCGCTGCGCAAGACCTCCGGCGTCTTCGACTGGGCGGACAATGTCTCGTGGTCGCACGGCAAGCACCAGTTCAAGTTCGGCGGTGAGTATCTCTGGATTCGTCCGCACACCTTCGCGACCTCCAACGGCCGCGGCACCTTTGGCTTCGATGGTGTGTTCACGCAGAACCCCTCCAGCCGCGGCACGACCGGCAACGCCATCGCTGACCTGCTGCTGGGTGATGCAGACACATTGCAGACCGGCACGGTCGCCGAGAACGAGGAGCGCGGCGTTGCCTACGGCATCTAT
>Ga0302187_10003211_pt1 | contig 13300 bp, 5 predicted proteins | sample II_Bog_E1_3_FD_202120 | JGI IMG/M metagenome (GOLD analysis project Ga0302187, IMG submission 202120) | Peat permafrost microbial communities from Stordalen Mire near Abisko, Sweden - II_Bog_E1_3 | ecosystem: Environmental > Terrestrial > Soil > Wetlands > Peat | place: Sweden: Abisko, Stordalen...
GTCTGGGCGTAAACGTCAAAGGAAAGTTGAACCTGATAATAGCCCAGCGTGCCGACAGCGAACTGCGCACCTTGGGAGCCGATGGCACTATTGGTGGACCATCCGCCGGTGACTTCCCAGGCGTTGGTGCCATCCGTGGTGCCGGTGGAACTCCCCGGCAAGCCCACAACCGTCCCAGTGGACAGGCCGACAACACTGGCAGTGCCAGTGTTGGAGGTGGCGGCGGGGCTGTTTGTTATGGTGCCTGCTGTATAGTTATCAAACGTCCACCCGACGAGGGTGTTGGTTTGGGCTTGCACCGCCGTCAAGGTGGCGAGCAGCATTGAAGCGATGCAGGCGAGGTTTTTTATTTTCATTTTAAGTGTTGGTTGTTTTTTGTTGGACTCCTATTAAATCATTCGCACTACATTTTGTGCTGTGGGCATTATCCAGTTTCAGGTTACAAGAAAACGACTCGCGGGTGACTATTCAGTGACAATATTAAATGTGCGGCGAACCCAGCTTGTCATGTCTCCAACACGTAACTTTCCTGACATTCATTTGTAACGTACGGTTGCCAGAATGGTGGCAGTGAAGAGGCTTAATTATTCAAACACAAAGAACAAACACAACCGCGGGTTCACTCTCATTGAACTGCTGGTGGTCATTGCCATCATAGCAATCCTGGCCGCAATGCTCCTGCCGGCGCTGGCCAAAGCCAAGGCCAAGGCGCAACAGATCGCATGCTTGAACAACTTGAAGCAGTGGGGTCTGGCCGATAACATGTATGTGGACGACAACAACGAGAGATTTCCCTATCCAAGATATCAAGCTAGTTATGCTGGCAGTTCCAGTCCAAATGCTCAAGATACACCCACCTGGCAGGAAATTTACGCCTATGGCGGAATGACTCCTCCCGTGGGTAACGATGTCTGGTTCAATGCCCTGCCTCCCTATATCCACAGCAAGACTATGTATGAATGGGCAACTGGCGTTTACAAAAGCCAGTTTAACCAAGCCTTCTCCAGCGGCATGACCATTTTCACCTGTCCGACCGTCCTCGCCCAAGGATATGACGCCACTGATGTTACTACGAGTGATATGAGCCTGGCCGACCGACCACTGTTTTCCTTCGGCATGAATTCCAAGATGACCGTCATCGAAACACCCGTTGGCAGCACCGATGACCTCCCTTGCAAAACCACAATGGTGGTTCATCCTTCAGCCTTTGTATTGTTTGCGGATACCCGTGACCGTTCTAAGGAAACCCCCTATTCTTCCAGTGCGGCCAATGCTTATCCCGCAGGCAATTCCATAAAACTCGGCACGCCGCAATCTTATACCACGCGCTTCTCCTCCCGGCACAGCATGGGCGGACAGATCACCTTCAGCGACGGCCATGCCCAATTCTACAAATATAATTATGTCGTATCGGACGGCACGGCCGTTTACTCCAGCGGCCCTACGGCTGGATTAACTGTCAGTGCCGGCTATGACCCCGGCCGTCCAGACATCAATTGGGATTGTCAGGGAAACGCCATCATTCCGGCAAATGGGAATTAAAAAGCGGGTTGAAGTCGCGATTTATTACATCAATTTAAAGTCCGTTTTTATTTGTTAGTGGGTCGAAGCCGTTTTCGACTTTGCGCTTTTCGCCGGAGCTTTCCAAATATTCTTTTCATTTTTTGAATGAAAAGAAGGCCAATTTTTGTAATGCGATTCGCAACAAATGTTGAGCAATGCAGAGCCGCCGATCTGATAATCGAACGCGTTTGAAACATTCACTTCACATTTAACAAAAGGCTCCTTATGCCATATCAAGAAATCTCGGCAACCGTAACGGACAAACAAATGCAGACAGTCAAGGATGCGCTCACCGCCATCGAAACGGCGCTGCCCTTCCTCATCAGCCTTACCGATCAAGAGCGCAAGAAACTGCGCAAGACCGGTCCCGAACGGCTTCCCTTTGTGCAGGGCGCGGGAGTGGCCGCGCAGGACAATCCCGACATCCTGCCCAAAACATTCGACGCGGACGGGTTTGAAAACGCCGTGGCGCTCTTCTCGGCGATGACGGAAATCAACACGATTGTGTCGCAACTCTCCTCAAAAATTGACGACACGCGGCTGGCGGTGGGCGTGGAGGCTTTGAGCGGCGCCTCGGACGTGTATAACTATGTCAAGGCCGCCGCCACAAAGACGCCCGGACTCAAGCCGGTGGCCGACCAGTTGGGCCAGTTGTTCCAAAAAGCCGTCGCCACGCGCCGGGCCAACCAGAAAGTTCAGGCTGCCGCGAAGACCGCAAAATAAGACGGCGTTGACAATCTGAAAATCATTCCCCGCCCGCTTTGAAATTCCCAAAGCAGGCGGTTTTGCTTTGGGGCTGGACAAAAAGAGCCGGTTTTTGCTTAAGTGACTTGAAATGATGCAGTTAAGATCAAAAACGTCGTTCATCGGAAGAACGAGTTCCTTCATCGGAAGAACGAGTTCCTTCATCGGAAGAACGAAATCCTAGCTCCGATGAACGAAGTCGTAGATCGGAAGAAGGAAATCGCAGATTTGAAGAACGACGACTTTCATCAGATGAACGAACTCGTAGTCCGGAAGAAAGTGGACGTAGTTCCAATGGACGTGCTCGCAGCTCGTGGCAAGGAGCGCATTGTCCTGATGAACACGAAGGCAGTTCCGATGAACGATGGCGTTGTTCTCACGAACGTTCGGGGAGCATATCGGTCGGTCGGCGATCCAAGTTTGCAAACAACTCATGCTTCAATGATAGCTAACCTCGCAATTCAATTGTTCCACCGGTTTGAATTTAGCGTACACCAAGAAATCCTGAAAGTCGCGGAATTGTAACGTGTTTGACATCGGCTCGGAACAAGTGAAATTTACGATTTCATCAGTGATGGTTTTACTCGTAAAAAAATGAAAAAATTGCTTTTCCCGTTTCACCGCCTCTTCACTCCAATTTTATTTTCGCTGTCCGTCGCCGTCGCGCCGCTGCATGCCGCCGATACGATGGATCAAACGAACGCGGCGGTTCAATCCAGCCAGCTTCACTATCTCACCGGCAAGAAACCCAACGCCATTGAGCTGCTCGCGCCACCGCCGCTGCCGGACTCGCCGGAGCAGGCCGCCGACATGGCGGAAGTGCAGGCCGTTTATCACGCCGCCACAAGCAACGACATCGCCGAAGCGTATTCCGAAAAGAAATTTAACATTTTCAACTTCACGCCCGCCATCGGCGATTTTTTTGTGGCCGGCAAATTTCCAAAGACCGAGGCCTTTTTTGACAACGTGCAGAAGGACGCCGAGACCGTGACCGACAATGCAAAGGACTTTTACAAGCGCCCGCGTCCGTATGTGACCGACCCCAGCCTCATCAACGGCAAGCTCGAAAAAAGCTTCAGCTATCCCAGCGGCCACTCGACCGAATCCATGGTGCTGGCCCTTGTCCTCTCCGATTTGTTCCCCGACAAGCATGACGCAATCATCGCCAAGGCGCGCAGCATCGGCTGGCATCGCGTGCAGACCGCGCGGCATTATCCCACGGACATCTACGCCGGGCGCGTGCTGGCGCAGGCCATCGTCAAGCAGATGGAGAAGAACGACGATTTCCAGAAGGATTTGGCGGAAGCGAAAGCTGAAATTGCCGCCGGACAGAAATAAGTTCCTTTACCGCATGTCTACCTGTCGGGGAAACATCCGGAATTGACCGCCAGCATAGATTTCAGACCTGCTAGTTTTGGGAGATAACTGCGGAACAGCGGATTCAAGCCGGTCTTTCTGAGCAAAGAACGATGGCTTATCGCCATTTCATGTTTGCTTGAGTACTTCACATATCCACGGGAAGTTTCATTGTACCTCGTGGCACGATTTTGATTTGGCTTAACTGTGATTGAAAAACAGACCGGGGAAACTGTCACCAGTTTCCCCGGTCTTTGCTTTCGCAAAATACTATTTCAATTCCAATATTCGGAACTGTTCGCTTGCCTTATGGCGAGACGAGGAGGAGGAATCCGGCTTTGCCCGTCAGCGGCGTGTTCGTGTAGCCATAGCTTCCATCCGCGTTGAACGTGTTCGTATACACCGGCGTCCAGCCCGACAGCGGCAACGCCACGTTCGTCGTGCTCAATATCCGGTATTGCTGCCCTGCCGGCCCGTTCACTCCGCTCAAGATCAGGCTGTTCCCGGACAGCACCGGCTTCCCTAACACCGGCCTGCTCTTGACCACAATGTAATTGACCTGCGTGTTCGTCCCCGATCCTCCCGGCCCGTTGACTACCAGGCTCACCGTGTTCGTTCCCACCACCCCATACGCATGGTTCACGCCCGCATTGGAGCTGTTGGTCACGCTGTGCCCATCCCCAAAGCTCCACACCCAGTTGGTGATGCTCCCGATCGAGGCGTCCGTGAAGCTCACCGTCTGCGTCACAAAGATGTTCGTCGGCGTCCCGCTGAAGCCCGCCACGGGCGCTGCCGCCGTCACCACGATGTATCCGGCCTGCGTGTTCGTGCCAGAACCGCCCGGCCCGTTGACAATCAGGCTCACCGTGTAGGTTCCGGCCCCATACGTGTGGCTGACATTGGCGTTGGAGCTGTTTGTCACGCTGCTCCCGTCACCAAAGTTCCATGTCCAGTTGGTGATGCTCCCGCTCGAGGCGTCCGTAAAGACCACGTTCAACGGTGCTGTTCCACTCACCGGCGTCCCGCTGAAGCCCGCCACAGGCGTCACGATGCCGCTGGAAACAACTGCGATGCTTCCGTTGATCGCAAGGCTGTTGCTCCATGCCAGTCCAGGACTCAATGCCGGCAGATTGGTGGTGGAGAAGGTGCTGCCGCCATAAATGCCGGCCTTGAACAACTGGAAGGTGTCGCCTGCGGCAAATGGCGCGTCACCGGCATTCGTCGTCACCGTGAGCGTGCCATTATAACTGACCGCAACGCTGACAATTTGATCGTTGGAGACGTTATTATGCGAAACCTGGAAGATGCTGGTGCTGCCGGCGGCGAGTATAAGGCCGCCATTGATGGTCAACACCGTTCCAGCCGTGCTGGCGTTTACTCCCGGCATCAACGTGCCGCCAGATTGAACGGTGACCGAACTGCTGATTGTTCCCGAACCGCCCAGCCCGCCCAGCGTGCCCCCGCTCACGGTGACTGCTCCGGCAATTGTGCCGCTGTCCAGCAATATGCCGTTGTCGACCGTCACGGCCCCCGACCCGGCAAGCGAACCGCTGACCCACAACGTGCCGTTGCTCACCGTGGTGGCGCCACCGTAGGTGTTGTTCGCCCCGCGCACTTTGACAATGCCCCCGTGCGCCGCATCCCCCACCGTGATTCCCGCCGTGGTGTCGGTGCCGTTTTTCAGAAGGCCGCCGGTGAAGTCCACTTCCCCCCCGGTCGCCGCCACCAGCGTCACGCTCTTGCCGCGATTTGCCGTCCAGCCCAGGATGACCGGGTTGGCATACGTGTTCGTGCCGCTCGTGTTCTGTCCGCCTATCGTGAACACCCCGCTGTTCGTAAAGCCCACGTCGCCGTCCGACACGTAGTTCGTGTTCAACGCATTATTCGTAATCCCGCCGGTCAAATGAGCGGCGTCGCCCAGATACACAGTCGCGTTGTAGCTGTTGTTGTTCGTCACCAGAATCCCGGCCGGGGCGGCATAACCGGCACCCGAAAAGTTGTTGGTCGCCGCGCCGAGGATGAAGTAACTGGTATCCAATCCTGCCGTGGTGGTGTTGTTGGTCAGCGCGCCACTGTTGTCCAGCACCAGCGTCCCGTCCGCCACCCCATACTTGTAGGCATCGGTGGTGCCGCTCTTAACCGTCGCGCCTTGCAGCGTGGCCGTCGTGCCGCCATTAACATATAAAACCAGGGATCCATTGGATTGATTCCCCAGGTTGCCGGTGACCGTCACGTTGCCGCCGCCAACCAGGTTCAGATAATCACCGTAGCTTCCTGATGTCACCGAGGCGAGCGTCAACGCCGGACCCGCCGCCGCCGCATTCACGTTAAACAAGTAATAACCGTTGTTCTTGTCGCTGGATGTCAGCGTGATGGCTCCCAATGACAGCGTATAGCTGCCGTTGCCCGTCACCGTGATGAACTGGTTGGTGTTGGCCGCAAAGTTCAGGGCGTTGGTCAGCGACAAGGTCTGGCCCGAAGCGCCCGTCAGCGCATTCACGTCAAAGTTCAACGTGTCCGACGTGTTCTGCAATGCCACGCCCGGTGACGTGAAAACACCGCTGGCATCCCCCCGCAACTGCAGGTATGAACCGCTGTCAAGCGTCAGCGCGCTGCCCTTCAGGGCGTTGGTGCTGCCCAGTTGCAGCGTGCTCCCGGCGTTGACCGTCGTCGATCCAACATATGAGTTGCTGCTCACCAGGATGTTTGTGCCGGCTCCAATCACATTCAGCCCGCCAGTCCCAGAAATCGTGTTGCTGAACACCAGGTTGTTCGAAACCACATCCACCGTCTGCACCCCTCCGAGGGCCACCGGCACGCCCAGAATCTGAACATTGGCCGAGTTGTTCGTCACCCCGCCAGTCAATGTCAGCGTGTTCGCACCATTGGTGATGTCAAAGCCGCCAGCCGTCACGTCGAAGGTCAGCGACCCGACGGTGTAGTTGGTTTCCATGTTCGGTGTCAAATTGGCCGTCCCAGCAAAGGTCACAAAATCACCCACACCAGGCCCAAACCCTCCAGCCCAGTTCACCCCGTCACCCCATGTGTTGTTCGGCAAACCAGCGCCATCCCAGACTTCAGCCGTTCCAACAACGGTCAGCGAAATATACCCAATGTTGCTGTTACCGGCATTATCTATGGCGGAAACGGTCAATGTCTGGACAACCGTGGCAGTGGCGTTGCTGACAATTATGCTGTTGGTGTAGATGCTGGTGCCGTTCGATTGAACCAGCGATACAGATGAACCGCCGCCAATTGCAGTCGCATTCACGGTGACATTGGTAATCGTGCCGGCTGTGGACACGACGCTGACGCTTATGGTCACCAGTTGGTCATGCGCCGCCGGATTCGGTGTGGCCGAACCGTTCAGGATGTTGACCGCAGAATAGTGAACCGTGACAAAATTGGGCCCGGTTACAACATGATAATTTTGGGGATTGGCCGGCTGCGAGCCCAACCAGACGGGCGTGCTGTTAAAACTGCCGCTGATGGTGCCGCCCTGATTGGTCATGAGCACGTAATCCGCCGTCGTGTCCAGGCTGCCTCCTGTCAAGTTGAGTCCGACATTCACGCCGCTGGCATTAACTGTTCCGTTGCTAACGACAATCTGGTCGTTGATGCCATTGTAGGTGCTGCCCAAGTTGAAGTCTGCCTCAGCTCCGGTGTTGTAGGTCAGGCTCCCAAATATGCTGTTTGTCGCACCGTTGACATTGCCCAGATAACCGCCGGGCAACGTATGGCCTCCGTTATTGACCGTCATGTTGCCGAAAATTGTCCCGCTGCCGCCGTTCGTTCCGCCGCTGTTGACAACCACGCTGTTGGAAATAGATCCAGGACTATTGACCTGCAACGTGCCACCGTTGTTAGTTGTGCCGCCGGTATAGGTGTCAGCATTCGTCAAGGTAAGGGTGCCGCTGCCCGTCTTGACAAGTTTGCCCGTGCCGGAAAGAACCCCGTCGAGCTCTATGTTCCATGCGTTCGACATGGCGTCCGCCGCCTGAAACGTCGGGGTATTGGTCAAGGTTATTGGTGCGGAAGACGTCCAATTGGCAAGCGCCCCCACCGTGGCGTTTCCGAATTGAGCAAAGATGCTGGCAGCCGGGTTGTTCACCACGAGACCACCGCTGCCCAAATAAAGTGTTCCCCCATTCAGCACCAGTTCGGAATTCGTCCCGGTTCCTGAAGAATTTACCACGATGCCGTACAAGTTGGCGGTGCCGCCGCCAAGTGTCATGATGGAGTCATATTCAAGCAGTAAACCGTCCGTTCCCAGATAGGTCAGCGAGCCGTTGGTCATGGTTATATTGTTGTTACCATCACCATTAACGGTTCCTACTTCAAACCCGCCCGACAAGGCGGTGATGTTCAGCGATCCATTATCAACGGTCAGCGTGGCTGGATGGCTGGTGGCCGCCCCATCGGAACTCACATCCAGAAGGGTTGATATGGTGGTGGTGCCGCCATTAATAACCAGGCCGTTGCCCCTGCCCACATATGCCGAACCGATGTTAAGGAAGCCATTGGTGATTGTTACAGGCCCGCTGTTGTTGCCTCCGTTTCCGCTGTCAGGACTGCCGCCCATGGTCAGGGTCGTAAAATTGGCCGTTGCCCCCCATATGTTGATTGAGGAACCGTTTTCGTTGGCGGTAGTTCCCACTTTGACGGTTGCCGCATTGGCGATGGTGCCGCTGCCGACGAGATTCAGGATTGCCCCCACGTTGCCGGTCTGTTGAGTTGGCGGCCCGACTTGAATCGTACTGCTGCCCAGCGTGCCAAATGTGCCGCTTTTGATCGTCAGGGTGGCATTGCTGTAAACAGAGGTGTTGCCGGTGTAGGTGGCGTTGCTCACCGTGAGCGAACCGCCGTTGGCGGTGCTCACCAGAAGGGATCCAGAGCCGCTGATCTGGCCGGCGTATGTGTTGGCCGTACTGTTGTATACAGACAGTGTCACCGCTGAGGACCCCAGATCGGTCAGGTTCAAATTTTGCGAGCTGTTCGTCCCGAGCAGTCCGCCCAGCGTGGCGCTCCCGCCGATGCCGCTACCAAAGGTCAGCGTGCCGCTGTTGTAATTCAACGCGCTGTTCTGCAACGCCAGCGGGTTGTTCAATTGCAGCGTCCCGTTGGCGATGACCGTCGTGCCTTTAAATATGTTCGCGCCGCCCAAAACTACCGTGCCCGGTGTCGGGGCAAGGCTGTTAATCGTAAGATTGTTTGTCCCAGTATTGCCGGCCGAGGCGATGATGCCATCTAGCTCGAACGTCTGACCGCCGGCCGCGTCAATGAGAGCAGTTCCCGGTGTAGCACCGGATGTTGGGCCAATGCCAATGCCGCGATTCACGTTCAATGTTGCACCGTTCCCCAAGAGGTCGCCACCATTAAGGATGACGTTATTTAGAGTCGCCGAACCAGGCAGTGCACCCACATTCGCGTCTGCTGAAATACTCAACACTCCCGCGTTGACCGTTGTGCCTCCCGTATATGTACTCGTGCCCCCCAATGTCAGGGTGTTGGTCCCAGCCACTACCACGCCGCCGCTGCTTGCTCCGTCGGATATGGTGTTATTGAGCACGACATTGCCAGACGTCACGGCAATGGTCTGCACGCCGTTTAGAGCCACCGGCACGCTCACGGTCTGCACACTGGCCGAATTGTTCGTCATCCCACCAGTCAATGTCAGCGTGTAGCTCGCCGTCGGATCGACGATGTTAAACGGCCCTGCTGTCGGGTTAAAGGTCAGCGAACCGATGCTGTAATTACCGTCCATGTCCGCCGTCAATTGCGTATTCCCGGCAAACGTCACAAAATCCCCCGAGCTGGTGGGTGCAATCCCGCTCAGCCAGTTGCCACCAGTAGTCCAATTGTTATCCGTTCCCAATCCGTTCCACACGTCTAGCGGTCCCACGTTCAACGTCAAAATCGCCGTGCTCAATTCAGACCCGCTGTTCTCGGCGCTCACCGTCAGGCTCTCTGCTCCATCTCCGGTCGTGTTCAACACCGTGTAGCTGTTCGTGTAAACGTTTGGCGTCGAGGACAGGTTCAGCGTCAACAAGGTTGTGCCCGGCGATGTTCCCGCTATCGCGCTCACGTCCACCGTCACCCCTCCAGCATTGACCGGATAGGAATTCCCCAGCACCGTCGCGCTGATGGTCACTATCTGGCCCGGTCCAACAGGATTGGGGCTGGCGGTGGCCGACACAATCGTCGGCGCGCCGGATATGATGCTCAAGGTGTTCGTGGCAAAGTTCGTGATTCCCGCATTGTCAACCAGCTTGAAATAATTGTTTACTGTGCCGACGGAAACCGACGCCCCAACGGTCAAGCTGTTGGTGTAGGTCGTCGGATAGGCCGCGCCGGTTGGATACAGCGTCAAGACCGTGGTTCCGGGCACCGTGCCCGCAGCCTGGCTCGCATCCACCGTGATGCTGGCAAGCGTGCTCCCATTTGTCGTTACCGTCGCGCTGATCAAAACACTCTGGTTGGGATACGCCGAGTTCGGACTTGTATATGACGTCAGCACCGCAGGCCCAGTAACTGGCGAATAATGAAGAAGAACGGTATTGCCAAAAGGCAAGATTGTATATTGGCTGGCATTCAACGGCGCAACATCCCAGACCAAGGAAGGGGAGCCAGAGGCCGTGATCGCGCTCGAATTGGTTATCAATACATAGTCGCCAAGGCTCAAGTTCAGCGATGTGCTCGGAGCCTTGATATGGAAGACGGCGGCATTCAATGTCAGGGTGCCATTCGCCACAATCATGTCGTTTGTTCCAAGGTTGGTGCCGACATTAAAAGTGAGTGTCGAGCCTGCGGATAGGGTCAGGTTGCTGTTAATGGTCAACACCGTTCCCGCCGTGCTCGCACCCGCTCCGGGGGCAATGTTGCCGCCGGATTGATTTGTCACCACGCCGCCAATTATCCCGCTGCCGCCCAAGATGCCGCCGCTGGCAACCGTGACCGCGCCGGTGCCGGTGGCACTGCCGGTGGAATTGCCGGCCAGCAAGATGCCGCCGCTGACGGTTGTGCCGCCGCTGTAAGTATTCGCCGCAGATAGCCCCTGTGTTCCTGACCCGCTTTTATTCAAAGCCAAGGTGCCGCCGCCCGTGCCGTTTTGAATCAGGCCATTAAATGTTGCCGTATTGGTGCCGCCGATGGTCAGCGTTGCAGCTGCGGCGTTGGCATCCTGAACCACCGGCGTTAAACCCGCTTGATAATTGGCCGTGGAAAGCGAAGCGACGGAAACACTGTTGCCAGCCAGCGTCAGGGTCGGCGCGGTGGCATAGGTGCCAACCGTGTTGTTGGCCACGCCGGCGATCATGCCGCTGCCATCAAAGTTGATCGCATTGGGCGTGGTTGAATTCAAGGCGCCGGCACTGCCCAATTGGAGCGTGCCGTCATTGATGTAAACCCCTCCCGTAAAGCTGTTGTTGCCGCTGAGTATCAAAGTGCCCGGCGCAGCCTTGGTGATGGCCGTGCCCGAATTATCCGCAATGTTCGCGCTGATGCTGAACGGTATGACCCCCGTGTTGGTCGCCGAAATAAAGATCGTCAGATCCGAACCTGCCGGCCCGATCAAACTGCCGCCACCCACACTGTCCTTGATGCTGGATCCCGCAGTCACGAGCGCCAGCCCGTTGACCAGAATGCCGCCCGTCTGCCAGGTGTGTCCGGCCAGGTCAATCGTCGTCACCTGATTCACAGCATCGCGGAAACTCGCATCCGTGGCGTTCGCCGCCAGCGTTGTGGTCGCCACGGCCACATTGGCGTTCTGGCCCGCTGTTCCCAAGCTCGTCGCCGTCGTGGCGGTGTAACCTACCGCCCCAAGCTGGTGTGCCGCATTAACAAGACCCCAATCATTAAAATTGTCGTAAGTTGTCCCGCTGGGCGGATTGCCAACCGTCAAATAGGCCGTTCCAGCCGCATTGGTCAACAGCGTGTCTGTCGCAACTGACGACAGGACAACTTGCTCCCGGCCCGTGTCCACTGGGCGCGTTGTAAGTGTGCCGCCGACATGACGGGTAACGGTTCCGGAAAATGTCAGGTTGGCGTTAAAACTGCCGTTGCGATTGACCATGATCGCCGATTCGCCGGGGTTGATCGTCAAATTCGCATTGGTCGAACTGATGGCAATCGAATAACCATAAAGCAACGCTCCGCCGCCCAGGGATACATTGGCCGTGGTGTTCAAGGGATTGGCAGTGCCGCTGGTGACGGGCACAACCAAACTGACTATGCCACCATCAATCGCCAGCGTGCTCGTGCCGATGGTGTTCACATTGGCGGTGGTTCGGCCATTGATCGTGAACGTGCCGCCACCCGTCTTGGTGATGCCGCCCGTGGATGTGAGGGCATTCGTGCTTGAAAACGTCGTGTTGCCGGCACCGGCGATGGTCAGCAAGTTCGCACCGGCATTTAATGAAGCCCCCTGTATCGTCAAGGTCCGGCCCGAGGCCACATTCCAGGTCTGCGCTCCACCCAAAGCCAAGGCGCAATTAAATGTGGCGTTGGTGTTGTCTGCCGACATATTGATGCCGGAAGTGCCCAGCGTCAAAGTATAGCCCCCAGTGTTGGCGATGGTCAGTGTGCCGAGGGTGTTATTATCCAGTTGAAGGCCGCCCAAAGTCAAACTCCCGCCCAAAGTCATGGCCGCCATGTGGGCTGCTGTGGGCACATTGCCAAATTCGCCAATATCTGTCGTCGCAGGAGCGGCACTCCAGTCAGCAGTTCCACCGTTCATGGTGGTCGTGTCCAGCTTGGTGACGTTGGCCGCGCGTAGACTCAACATACCTGCGAACAACAACAGGCTGACGGCAAGTGAATAATTTCTGGTTAAGGTGGTTTTCATAATTATTAAGCTTTAACGGTTGCCCTTGCTACAAAGACGGAACACTCTGAAAATCTCGGGTCACAATTACAGTCCGCCAAGTGTTTGGAATCTTCAAAGTACGGTGCAATTTTTGGTTTTACCAAATGAAAAAACTTTCTGGTTGTTAAAAGTGTTCAAACCCAAAAATGAGTTCTGAAAACTTGCTTTTTCTTCTAAATGGGCTTTGGGCGATAGTATGTTCATCCGGCACTCTGGTCAAGAAAATTATTGAACAATTGAGTGCCTTGTTTTATAGAAGGAGAAGTACTCTGATTTGAGGATTTTAAAGAAAGTCGTGAAAGTCGTGCCGAATTATGCGACATACCTTGATTATTAAAGATCCTGAATTTCAGTATATGGACGGCGTAGCCCACCGGACTTCTCAACTTGCTGGGGCCGGGGCACCAGTCCATCCAAAGACTTACTGTTCACCAGTTTATCGGCCTGCTATCCTTTTGCAGTTAATGATTTTATTAGTGTTGTTGAGAAGGAACTCCGGCTTTGGCGAATGGCATTTCATCATCGGAATGGATGCGGTTGCCCGCCGCGTCAACAATCGTGGCTGTCACAAAGACCATTATCTTTTTTGATATCTCCGTTTTGGACTGGCTTTGAAAAAGCCGTCCAGCGAGCGGCAGATCGCCAAGAAAAGGAACTTTGTCCTTTGTCGTTTGGTCTGACGAGAGAATCAACCCGCCAAGAACAACAGTCTGACCATCCCAAACATTCACATCTATTCTGCCTTGTCCATGTATGGTGGGCAAAACAACCGGC
>Ga0302187_10003215_pt1 | contig 13295 bp, 10 predicted proteins | sample II_Bog_E1_3_FD_202120 | JGI IMG/M metagenome (GOLD analysis project Ga0302187, IMG submission 202120) | Peat permafrost microbial communities from Stordalen Mire near Abisko, Sweden - II_Bog_E1_3 | ecosystem: Environmental > Terrestrial > Soil > Wetlands > Peat | place: Sweden: Abisko...
TCTTGGCGATCACCGCTTCCGGCAAGCCGAGTTTGGCGATAGCCCGCTCGATGGCGGCGGTCCCCTGCTCCACCGTCACCCCGGGGGCCATGTCGAACGACAGGCTTTCCGAGGCGAACTGGCCCTCGTGGTCGACCCGATCGTCCTGCAGGCTGTTCTCATAATGGGCAATGGCCGACAGCGGAATGCGCTGCCCGCTTGAGCCGATCACCTTGACCTGATTGAGGGTTTCCGGCGACTGGGCGTATTTCGGGTTGATCTCCATCACCACTTCATACTGGTTCAGGGTGTCGTAGATGGTGGAAATCTGCCGCTGGCTGTAGGCGTTGTTGAGTACGGTCGTGACCGTCCCCATGTCCACGCCCAGGCGTTTGGCGGTATCACGGTCGACCACCAGGGTGGTCTGCGGGGCCCCGCGGCCTTCCCGGGCATCGAGGGCGGTCAGCTCCGGCAAGGCCTTGAGGGCCGCGACCACTTTCGGGTACCACTCGCGCAAGGCCCCCAGGTCGTCGCTTTGCAGGATGTAGGAGTACTGCGCGGTCTGTTGCTCGCGACCGCCGCCGAATTGCAGGTCCTGGTCGGCCATCAGCATCAGCCGGGCGCCGGCCACCTTGGGCATTTCGTCGCGCAGGCGCTCGATGACCTTCTGCGCCGAGACATTGCGCTCCTTGATCGGCTTGAGGCGCACCAGCATCAAGGCGTTGTTGGTACCGTTGTTACCGCCGATAAAGCCGGCCACGCTTTGCACCGCCGGGTCGGCCAGCACCGCCTTGCGGAAGATTTCCATCTTCGGCTGCATATTGCCGAACGACATGCCGTCGTCGCCACGCACGAAACCGATCAATTGCCCGGTGTCCTGTTGCGGCAGGAAGGTTTTCGGCACCACCACGTACAGGGCGATGTTCACCCCGATGGTGACGAGCAGGCTGAGCAAGGTCAGGCGCTTGTGCCGCAGCACCCAGTCGAGGCTGACGGCGTAGGCCGCCATCATCCGTTCGTTGGCGTTTTCACTCCAGCGTTGCAGGCGGGTCGGTTCGCCCTGCTGGTGCGGCTTGAGCCAGCGCGCGCAGAGCATCGGCGTCAGGGTCAGGGACACCACCAGCGAAACCAGGATGGAGGCCGCCAGGGTGATGGAAAACTCGCGGAACAGGTTGCCGATGATCCCGCCGATAAACAGGATCGAGAGGAACACCACCACCAGCGACAGGTTCATCGACAGCAAGGTGAAGCCGACTTCCTTGGCCCCCAGGTACGCGGCCTTCATCGGCGGGATGCCATCGTCGATATGCCGGGAAATGTTCTCCAGCACCACGATGGCATCGTCCACCACCAGGCCGGTGGCCAGGATCAAGGCCATCAGCGACAGGTTGTTCAGGGAGAAGCCATAGAGGTACATGATCGCAAAGGTGCCGACCAGCGACACCGGCACCGCCAGGGTCGGGATCAGCGACGCGCGGAAATTGCCGAGGAACAGGTAGACCACCAGTACCACCAGGGCCACGGCGATCAGCAGGGTCATCTCGGCTTCGTGGAGCGTGGCCTTGATCACCGGCGAGCGGTCCATGGCCAGGTTCAGCTTGACGCTGGCCGGCAACACCGCCTGCAAGGTCGGCAGTTGCGCCTTGATCTCATTCACCGTCTCGATGATGTTGGCGCCGGCCTGGCGGTTGATCACCAGCAGGACCGCCTCGTCATTGTTGAAGAACCCGGCGTTGTAACGGTCCTCGACGCTGTCGCTGATCTTCGACACATCCCCCAGGCGCAAGGCCGCGCCGTTCTGGTAGTGGATGATCAGCGGCTCGTAGTCCCTGGCTTTTTCCAGTTGGTCGTTGGCCTGTATCTGCCAGTTGCGGTCGGCGTCCTCAAGCGAACCCTTGGGCCGGCGCACGTTGGCGTTGGCAATGGCGGTTCGCACATCGTCCAGGGCCACGCCATACTGGTTGAGCGCCTGGGGCTCGAGTTCGATGCGCACCGCCGGCAGCGAACTGCCACCGATCTGCACCTCGCCCACACCCGGGACCTGGGACAGGCTCTGGGACAGGACGGTCGAGGCCAGGTCGTAGAGCTGGCCCTTCTGCAACACGTCGGAGGTCAGCGAGAGCACCATGATCGGCGCCTGGGACGGGTTGACCTTCTTGTAGGTGGGCATGCTGCGCATGCCGCTTGGCAGCAGGTTGCGCGAGGCATTGATCGCCGCCTGGACTTCCCGCGCCGCGCCGTTGATATCGCGGTTGAGGTCGAACTGCAGGATCACCCGGGTCGAGCCCTGGCTGGAGCGGCTGCTCATGGTATTGATGCCGGGAATCACACCGAAGGAACGTTCCAGCGGCGTGGCCACGGTGGAAGCCATGACTTCCGGGCTGGCCCCCGGCAGACTGGCCTGGACCACGATCACCGGGAAGTCCATTTGCGGCAGCGGCGAAACCGGTAACAGGCCGAAACTCACGGCCCCCAGCAGGACAATCGCCAGGCTCAGCAGCATGGTGGCTACCGGCCGGCGAATAAAAGGTACCGACAGGTTCATGTTTCCACCTGCTCAAGACGGCTCGGATGCCGCCCCCAGCGCCGTCCGAGGCGATCGAAGTACAGGTAGATCACCGGGGTGGTGAACAGGGTCAGCACCTGGCTGACCAGCAGGCCGCCGACCATCACCAGGCCCAGGGGTTGACGCAGTTCGGCGCCGGAACCGGTGGCGAGCATCAACGGAATGGCGCCGAACAGCGCCGCCAGGGTGGTCATCAGGATCGGCCGGAAACGCAACAGCGCCGCCTGGTAGATCGCCTGCTCCGGCAACATGCCCTGGTTGCGCTCGGCGTCGAGGGCGAAGTCGATCATCATGATCGCGTTCTTCTTGACGATACCGATCAGCAGGATGATCCCGATAATGGCGATCATGCCCAGGTCGTTGCCCGTCAGAATCAACGCCAGCAAGGCCCCGACCGCCGCCGAGGGCAAGGTCGAGAGAATCGTCACCGGGTGGATATAGCTCTCGTAGAGCACCCCGAGCACGATGTACATGGTCACCACCGCCGCCAGGATCAGCAGCAAGGTGCTCGACAGCGAGGCCTGGAAGGCTTCGGCCGCCCCCTGGAACTGGGTCTGCACGCCCACCGGCATGCCGATTTCCTGCTTGACCTGGTCGATAACCTCCACCGCCTGCCCCAGCGCCACGCCCGGCGCCAGGTTGAACGACATCATCACCGCAGGAAACTGGCCGATATGGGAGATGGCCAACTGCGCCTGACGCTCCTCGACACGGGCCAGGCTGGACAGGCGCACCTGTCCGCCACTGGTGGTCTTGACGTGGATCTGCTCCAGCGCCCGCGGTCCGATCGTCTCTCCCGCCTGGGCTTGCAGCACCACGCGGTACTGGCTGGCCTGGGTGTAGATGGTGGAAATCTGCCGCTGGCCGAAGCCGTCATACAGTGCGTCGGTGATATCCGACACCGCCACGCCAAGGCGCGAAGCGGCGTCCCGGTCGATCACCAGGAAGACTTGCAGGCCCTTGTCCTGCAAGTCGCTGGCAACATCCGTCAGTTCCGGGCGCTGGGCCAGGGCATCCACCAGCTTGCCGCTCCACTCCGCCAGCAGGTCGGGGTCCGGCGAGGACATGCTGAACTGGTACTGGGTACGGCTGACCCGATCTTCGATGGTCAGGTCCTGCACCGGCTGCATGTACAGGCGGATCCCCGACAGCTTGTCGACTTCCGGCTGCAGGCGGTTGATGATCTGCGTGGCGGTCTCGCGGCGCTGGTGGCGCGGCTTGAGGTTGATCAGAAAGCGGCCGCTGTTGAGCGTGGCGTTGTCACCGTCCACGCCGATATACGACGACAGGCTTTCCACATCCGGATCGGTGAGGATGACCTTGGCCAGTTCCTGTTGGCGCTGGCTCATCGAGGCAAAGGATACCGACTGCGGCGCTTCGGAAATCCCCTGGATCACCCCGGTGTCCTGCACCGGGAAGAAGCCCTTGGGCACGATCATGTAGAGGAACACGGTCAGCGCCAGGGTGCCGACCGCCACCAGCAAGGTCAGCGACTGGTGCTTGAGCACCCACTGCAACTTGCGGCCATAGGATTCGATCAACCAGTCGATCCAGGCACCGCTGGCCCGGTAGAAGCGGCCCTGCTCTTCGGGTTTGGGCTCGCGCTTGAGCAAGCGCGCGCACATCATCGGCGTGAGGGTCAGGGACACCACCAGGGAAATCAGGATCGCCACCGCCAGGGTGATGGCGAACTCGCGGAACAGCCGCCCGACCACGTCGGCCATGAACAACAGCGGGATCAGCACCGCAATCAGCGACAGCGTCAGCGAGATCAGGGTGAAGCCGATCTGCTTGGCGCCCTTGAGCGCCGCCTGCATCGGGCTGTCGCCCTCCTCGATAAAGCGCGAGATGTTTTCCACGCCGAAGGTACCGATCAGCGACAGCGGTACGGCCACCGAGGGAATGATGGTGGCGCTGGCCCGGCGCAGGAACAGGAAGGTCACCATCACCACCAGGGCGATGGAGATCAGCAGTTCATGCTGGACGTCGCTGACCGAGGCACGGATGGTCTGGGTGCGGTCGGTCAGGACCTTGACCTCGATGCCCGCCGGCAGGTTGTCGGTGATACTCGGCAGCAAGGCCTTGATCCGGTCCACCACCTCGATCACGTTGGCCCCGGGCTGGCGCTGGATATTCAGCAGCACGGCCTGGTTTTCGTTGGCCCAGGCCGCGAGGCGCTCGTTCTCGGCGCCATCGACGATCTGCGCGACATCCTTGAGCCGCAGCGGCGCGCCGTTCTTGTAGGCGAGGATCAGTTCGGCGTATTCCGCAGGCGAACGCAACTGGTCGTTGGCGTCGAGCATCGACACCCGGGTCGGGCCGTCGAAGTTGCCCTTGGGCTGGTTGACATTCGAGACGCCGATCAGGGTGCGCACATCCGACAGGTTCAGGCTGTTGGCCGCCAGCGCCTCGGGATTGACCTTGATCCGCACCGCCTGGCGCTGACCGCCGGCAATGCTGACCATGCCGACACCGCTGATCTGGGCGATCTTCTGCGCCATGCGGGTATCGACCAGGTCGTTGAGCTTGGGCAACAGCATGGTTTTCGAGGTGATCGCCAGGGTCAGCACCGGGGTATCCGCCGGGTTGACCTTGTTGTACACCGGCGGTGCCGGCAAATCCTTGGGCAGCAGGTTGGTGGCGGCATTGATCGCCGCCTGGACCTGCTGCTCGGCGACATCCATGTTGATGTCGAGGTTGAAACGCAGGGTCAGGATCGAGGCCCCGCCGGAACTGGTGGAAGCCATCTGGGTCAGCCCGGGCATTTGCCCGAACTGGCGTTCCAGGGGCGCGGTGACCGCGCTGGTCATCACATCGGGACTCGCACCCGGGTAGAGGGTCATCACCCGAATGGTCGGGTAGTCGACCTGGGGCAGCGCCGACACCGGCAGCAGCCGATAGGCGATCAGGCCGGCCAGGATAATGGCCAGCATGCTCAGGGTGGTCGCTACCGGGCGGAGAATGAACAGCCGCGAGAGATTCATGCGCCGACCTTTTTCGCCTTGCCGGCTTCAGCCGGTGCCTTGGCCGCCGAGCTGTCCTTCAACTGTTCCGCGGGCGCCTTCGGTACCTCCTGGCTTTCGTTGACCACTTCCACGTCACCGCCATCCTTCAAGCGGTCGGTACCTTCCAGGACCACCCGATCGCCGACGGCCAGGCCGTCCTTGATCACTGTGACGTTGCCGTCGCTGGCGCCGACTTTCAGCGGCCGGATCTTGACCTTCTTGTCGCCGTCCATGACATAGACGAAGGTGCCGTCGTTGCCGAACTGGATCGCCGCGCTCGGCGCCAGCACCACGTTTTTCAGGGTGTCGGCGAGCAAGTGCACATTGACGAACTGGTTGGGGAACAGGCTCTGCTCGCGGTTATCGTAAAGGGCCTTGAACTTGAGGGTGCCGGTGGTGATGTCGATCTGGTTGTCGATGCTCTGCAGTACACCGCTGGCCTGTTGTTTCACGTCGCCACGGTCCCAGGCTTCGGCGGACAATTTCGCCCCGCCGTGATAACGGGTGAGCACGGTGTCGAGGTTGTTTTCCGGCAGGGTGAACGCCACGCTGATCGGCTGGGTCTGGGTGATGATCACCAGTATCTGGCTGTCGTTAGCCGCCAGCAGGTTGCCGACGTCCAGTTGGCGCAGGCCCAGGCGCCCGGAAATCGGTGCACGGATCTTGGCGAAGTCCAGGTTCAGTTTGGCCGCGTCGACCGCGCCCTGGTTGGCCTTGACCATGCCCTGGTATTGCAGCACCGAGGCTTCGGCGGTGTCCAGGGTCTGCTTGGCAATACTGTCTTCGGCGAACAGTCCGCGATAGCGCTGCAGATCGACCTGGGCGTTTTTCAATTGCGCCTGGCTTTGCAGGAGAGTGCCCTGGGCCTGGAGCAAGGCGCTTTCGTAGTTGCGCGGATCGATCTCGGCCAGCACGTCGCCGGCCTTGACCATCTGCCCTTCCTGGAAGTTGATCTTGACCAGTTGCCCGGCGACCTGGGTCCGCACGTTGACCGTGTTGAGGGCGGTCACCGTCCCCAGGGCTTTGTAATACACCGGGAAGTCCCCCAACGTCGCCGGCGCTACCCGCACAGGCACTGGGCCGGCGGACGCACCGAAGCCCGGACGCATCATGCCCGACTTGCCCCCATGCCCGCCGGCCTTGGCCTGCGCACCCTTGTGATGCGCGCCTGACGGCCAGAAATGCCAGCACAGTGCGCCAACAATCAACAGGATCAACAGGCCGAACAGCCAGCGACGAGATTTGTGGGAAACAGAAGATTGCATGGAGTGATCAACCATTGTGCGCGAGAACTTCTTTTTGGGGAGGCTGCAAGATAAGCACTGAATTGTTTCAGGAAAAGCGCCTTTACCGGCAATTTACCTTGGAATGATCTTCATCAGTGTCTCGGTAAGACACTGAAGCACAAATAAAAACGGCCTGGACAGGGTCAGGCCGTGAATATTTGTAAACCACTTGTTTCAGAGCCGTTTATTTCAGGACCGCGAGTGCCGTCTCGTAATCGGGTTCCTGGCCGATATCCGCCACCAGTTCGCTGTGCAATACCTTGTCATGGGCATCCAGTACCACGATCGCACGGGTAGTCAGGCCGGCCAGAGGACCGTCGGCTATTTCCACACCGTAGTCGCGCATGAACTCGCGGCCACGCAAGGTGGACAGATTGACGACCCGGTCCAGGCCTTCGGCGCCGCAAAAGCGCGCCTGGGCGAACGGCAGGTCAGCCGAGATGCACAGCACTACGGTGTTTTCCAACTGGTTGGCGCGTTCATTGAACTGGCGCACGGACTTGGCGCAGGTCGGGGTATCGACACTGGGGAAGATATTCAGCACCTTGCGCCGGCCGACAAGGCTGCCCAGGGTGATATCGGAGAGATCCTTGGCCACCAGGGAAAAATCTGGAGCCTGGGAGCCGGGTAGCGGTAACTGTCCGTTGATCTGAACCGTTACGCCCCTGCGGGTAACTTGAGCCATGTGTTTGCCTCCTTGTAAACACAAAATCCTACCTTGAAGCGGGCTTCCTTAGATAGCGATGTCATATCCACCACCGCCACTGCCGATTTATAAAGTCGGCGTTTCAGCGCTAAATATCGTCGGACTCAAAAAACTGTGGAGCCGGCTTGCTGGCGATAGTGCTCTCGCCTTCACCGCAAACCGGCTCCTCGCCGTTACTTCAGAACAGCCAGGGCTGCTTCGTAGTTAGGCTCTTCGGCAATTTCCTTGACCAGCTCGCTGTGCAGCACGTTGTCGTTCTCGTCCAGCACGACGACGGCACGAGCGGTCAGGCCGGCCAGCGGGCCGTCAGCGATTTCAACGCCGTAGTCCTTGATGAACTCACGGCCACGCAGGGTGGACAGGTTCAGGACGTTTTCCAGGCCTTCGGCGCCGCAGAAACGGGCCTGGGCGAATGGCAGGTCAGCCGAGATGCACAGCACCACGGTGTTGGCCACGTCGTTGGCCTGGGCGTTGAACTTGCGCACCGAGGTGGCGCAGGTCGGGGTGTCGACGCTTGGGAAAATGTTCAGCACTTTGCGCTTGCCGGCAAAGCTGCCCAGCGTTACGTCAGCCAGACCCGCGCCCACCAGGGAGAACGCTGGAGCCTTGTCGCCGGCCTGCGGCAGTTGACCGTTGACCTGAACCGGGCCGCCTTTGAGGGTGACTTGAGCCATGAACTGAATCCTTCTAAACGGTTTCGATAAAGAGGCCGGAGTTAAACATGAAAATGCCACCCGACCTATGGGGCAGATAAAGTGTCACAGGATTTGCGCTCCGGCAAATCCTCTCGGGCTTTTTTTCCTGTGGGAATCCGGGCGCGATCACAGCAGACGCTTCAGTGATATTCGCGAGGGATCAGGCTCTGCAACTGCAAGGCCAGGAAGTCGGCATCGAACGGGTAGATGTCCGCGTCCTTGAGGCCGTTGGTCTTGCGCCACTGCCAATCGCCAGTCCCCGGCACGCCCACCAGCGAAACGCTGCCATGCCGGGCCGCCGTGTGACCCATGACCGCGATGGAAATCGTGCCGCCGGTGCCCATGACTTCCGGGACAAATTCCATCACTCTGCCGGCGATCTGGATCGTCAGCTTCTGGGTCTTGAAGGTCGAGGCTTCCACCGCCAGGTTGGGGCCGAAAGCCACGTAGGCCTCGCGTTGGGTTTCCAGCAGGCCCGGGCTCTTTACCGGTTCCAGCCACTGTTCCATGCGATCGAACAACTCGACGATACGCGCCGTCCAGTGCGCCGATTGCTTTTCAAACAGTTGCTTCTTGTGTGTTTCGGTATCGGCGTAGTGCCGAAGCATTTCCCCCAGTTGCTGTACACCATTCATTGGAGCGCTCCGTGGGTGAACCTGAATCGAAGGCTTGATCATGGCAGATCGCACCGTGGGACGTGTGATTAACTCGACTGGGCACTGCCTTGCCGGCGAAACCGCGCCATGTTCAGGGTATCCACCAGACCACCGTCACGAATCGCGTAGTCGCGCATCACGCCCTCGTCCTCGAAACCGAACTTGCGGTACAGCCCCTGGGCGGTAACGTTGTCGGCATACACCGTCAACTCGACGCGATGCAGGTTCATCCAGTTGTCGGCCACATCCAGCACGACGGCCAGCAGTTTTGAACCGACACCCTTGCCCTGCCAGGCGGTTGCCACGCCCATGCCGATAGTGCCGGCGTGGCTGCGGCGCACACGGGTGTACTGTTCCAGGGAGCAACTGCCGATCACCACACCCTGATGCAGCGCCACCAGCGAGACCAGGCGTTCATTGTCCTGGCGCTGAATCAGCCGCTGACGCCAGACCTCGGCGGACTGAAACGGCATTTGCAGCACCTGGCGGCAGACGGCGGGTTCGTTGTAGAGCGCGGTGATACCGTCGACGTGGGCTTCGCGGAAACGCTCGATAACGATGGAGGGGGTGTCGGCTGACATCGTTTTTTTATCCATAAAAACAACAAGGCCAGCCAGTGTAGAGCGGTTTGCGACGGGCTGGCAAAGCCTGCTTTGTCAGCCCGCTCAGCGCATTACTCAAACCACTCCCGCCGCTCCCTGAACGTCCCCAGCACCAGGTCGACGAGCAACTGCACCTCTTCCCTGCCCTCGGCTTCGCGGCGGGTCGCCAGCCAGGCGCGACGCTGCATGCTCTCGTCGAACAGACCCGGCAGCGCCACCAGCCCCCGATCGAAACGGGTGATATAGCAAGGCAACAAACCAATGCAGGCGCTGCAGCGGATCATTTCCAGCATCAGTTCGTAGGAATGCACTTGCACCACCCCCGCCAGGCGCTGCTCCACCAAGTGATTCCAGGGCTGGAAGTCATCGATCTGCCGGTCGTGCTGCCATTGCACCAGCATGTAGTCTTCAAGATCGGCAATCACATCCGGGCGCGCCGCCACCCGCGAATAACGCTTGGCAATATGCGGCAGGTAATCCAGCCGCGCCAGGGGCCGCGGCGGGCTGGTAGCGAAGCTCGGCCCCGAGACCGGCGAGTCCGGACCGCACAGCCAGACCACCACGTCGGCACTCAAGGCCTGCAAGGACATCACACTGTCCACCGAGATGATTTCCAAACGGATGCTGGCATTGCGCCGCAACAGCGCGATCAGGTCGCGACCGAGGATGTCGTGCAGGATCGACTCGGCAATCGCCAGGCGTACCAGCGGTTGCTCCATGATCGGCAGGCGCCGCTCATGGGCCAGGGCGATCAGTTGCGCCTGCAACTGCTGGCCGTCGCGGCTGAGGATCAGGTTGCTGCCCTCATACACGAACAACGGTCGATTGACGCGCTCTTCCAGTAACGCCAACTGCTTGCGCAGCTGGGTCGACTTGATATTCAAGCTGCGCGCCGCCTGCATAAAACAGCCGCAGCGGGCGCTGGCCAGAAAGACCTGGGCCGTCTGCGGTTCGATCAACCTGGCCAAGGCCTGCCAGGTCTCGTTCGGCTCGCTCGGGCTGCGGTACTCCATGACGCCCGTGCGCGGGGCGTGTTCATTCAACGACATAATACTGACTCCCTGTCGGCATCCGGGGACACCCAACCATCCAATGGCAATTTCCTGTTAGGGTTTTTCTTCCAGCACCTGGTTCAGGGCCGCACCGTCGATACTCAGGGTCGCGGTGTTGAGCATGCCCGCCAGGTAGGCCTTGGCAATCTGTTCCTGGCGCTGGCTGCGCAAGGCTTCGCGCAGGCGGTCACGCAGTTCGTCGAGGGTCGCGGTACGCGCCGGCTGCATTTCGTTGAGCTTGACGATATGAAAGCCCGCCGGGCTCTGGACCGGGTCCGCTACCGCACCGGTCTTGAGCCGCGACACCGCGCCACGAACCTCCGGCAGCAGTTGCTGCAGCGGTTGCAGGCCGGCATCGCCGCCGCGCTTGGCGCTTTCGCGATCCTGGGAGTATTGGCCCGCCAGCACGGCGAACTCGCCCGGTGCGGCCTGGGCCCGGCGACTCAGCTCGACCGCCTGTTTACGCACGCTCTCCAGCGACTGCTGATCCGGCACGGCGAGAAAAATCTGGCTGACCCGGTACAACGGCGGCGTCTGCCAGGCCGACTTGCCGCTGTCATAGGCCTGTTGCAGTTCCTCGGCGCTGGGGTAGTCCGCCGGTACCTGGCTGACCGACGCCAGGTAGCTGCGAAAGACGATCTGCTCGGCGGCGGCGCGGGTCTGCTGCTCGATATCCGGACGCTGCGCCCAGCCCTGAGCGTCGGCCTGTTCGATCAGCGCCTTTTCCGCCAGGCGCGTCCGCAGCCAGCTTTCCAGGGCAGCACGATTACCGCGCAGTTGCTCGCGGGAATCGGCCGGCAGGGCCGCAAACACGGCTTTCAGTTCGAGAGTGTCGACTTGCTGATTGCCCAGGCGGGCCACCGCCGGTGCGTTCGACTTCGCTTGCACCACGGCCGATGCCGGCTGCACGGCGGCCACCGGATCGTTACCTGGGCGCATGACCAGGGCGACCGCCCCGGCCAGCAAGGCCAGCGCCCCAGCGCTGGCCAGGAAAGTGCTCTTTTTCACAGGGCCGCCTCCTCCGGGACTGCGGCCTTTTTCGCAGCCGGGGACACAGCGTTCAACTGTGCCGCCTGCTGGCTGTAGTCACGCAGGTAGACGATGAACTCCTGGAGCAGGCGATCCCAGAGTTCCAGGTTGCCACGCAGATAATTCGCGCTGACACCGGCGGCCACCACCACGTCCATTTCCATCACCAGGAACTCGCCCTGTACCGACAACCGGGCAAAGCGTCGCGAGACGTTCCACAACTCGGCCAGGCCGGCTGGCAGTTCACCTTGCACGCGCAGGGCACAACTGTAGGTGAAGTCGACATAACCGCCCTCGCCGGCCGCCGGATTACCGAAGCGCACGGCATAGCCGATGCCCTGGCTGGCGCTGAGCAGTTGCACGATACCGTTCTGCTCGGTGCGATTGACCCGGTAACCGGCGCCTTGCAGCAGTTCGGTCAGGCTGTCCGGGGTGACGTGCTCGATCAGGTGTTCGCTCATGAGTTGTTCTTCCTTGTGGGTCATTGATTGAGGGATGCGTGGGCCGCATCGAACTGGTTCTTGTAGAGGTTGTCACCGAAGGTCTGCGCCATTTCCTCGAACTTGACCCGGGCGCTGCCGGCAAAGGGCTGGCGGATCTTCATCACCTCGGCCACGTCGATTTTTTCTTAGGCGGCGAGGATCTCCTTGGCGACCCCATACATCTGTTGATTCTTGACCGAACATTGCTGCACTTGTGTGTCACGTTCACTCAGTTGTCCCTGCAGACGCGCACGCTCGGCTTCCTTGGCCTTGGCCAGCACCAGCAGGTCGTCATAGGCCTTCTTGAACTTGCCCAATTGCTCGTTGCTGGCCACGGCAAATGCCTGGGCCTGGCTTTGCAGGTTCTGTTGCTGGCCGGCCAACTGCTCGTTCAGACCCTTGGCCTTGGCCAGTTCCGCCTCGAGCTGCTTGATCTGTGCCTGGGCCGCCTTGGCCTGGTTCTCGGCGGCGATCCGTGCCGCCCCGGCCTGGGCCTGTTCGCTCTGCAAGGCTTGCAGTTGCTGGGTGGTGCTGCGCAGCTGGGTGCGCAGGCGTTCTTCCATGCCTTCGGCCGACGCGCCATTGGCCAGTGCAACGCCAACCACCAGCAACAATGCCGACCAACGCACCTGGGCTCGCATGTTCATGGGTTCTCCCTCGCGCTTAGAAGCGCGTGTTGATTTCAAGCTGCATGACATCGATATCGAACGGCGCGCCATACACCGCCTCCGAGTTGAGCCAGCGCGCGGTGGCGATCACGTTCTTGTCCAGGCCGTAGTTGGCCCCGAGGAAGAAGCCCTTGGCGTTGCTCCCGCCGAGGTGGAACGAGTTGTCGTTGAAGCCGTCGGGCAAGGCATCCGGCTGGATGTACTTGTAGCCGCCGAAGACGTTCCAGTCGCCCTGGCGCTTGAGGTCCAGGGCGTTGCCGAGGGTGAACTGGACCATCATGGCGTTGGCGCCACTCTGGATCTTGCCGTCGCCGTCCAGGTTGTTGACGATCTGGCCTGCCGCCCGCCGGTTCATTTCGCCTTCGTTGTAGCCCAGGTTGTGGACGTAGTCGGCCTGGCTGCGCAGCTTGAAGTCTTCCGGCAGGTCGCTGTCGAGCACCAGGTTCAGGTCCAGCAGGTTGAACTTCGAAGCCAGTCCGACGAATTGCGGTTGTGCCGTGGTGGTCGGAGTCAGTGGATTGATGGCGATGTCGCGCAGCAGGAACACCGTGTTGCCCTTCTGCATGAAC